>Ga0187779_10000383_pt1 | contig 30420 bp, 38 predicted proteins | sample 1015_Q2_SP10_10__FD_132435 | JGI IMG/M metagenome (GOLD analysis project Ga0187779, IMG submission 132435) | Tropical peat soil microbial communities from peatlands in Department of Meta, Colombia - 1015_Q2_SP10_10_MG | ecosystem: Environmental > Terrestrial > Soil > Wetlands > Peat | place... | reverse complement strand
AGATCGCCGCCAGGCCAAGCACAACCACCCGGCTGCCGAGCTCGATATAGCCGCCGATCGCCGGCAGCCAGAACGGCATCGCCAACAACAGCAGCCAGACGACGACGTTCGCCGCCTGCTTGTCGAAATCGAATCCGTTCATCAGAACCTGCCCTCTTCGCCGAGCAATCCGCGCGGACGAATGAGGAGCACCAACGCCATCATGACGTAGATCACTGCCTCAGTGGCGGACGGGAAGAAAACCGTCGTCACACCGGATGCGACACCAATCAGCAGGCCGCCGAGCAGCGTACCCGGCAGGCTTCCGAGCCCGCCGACGATGATCGCCACGAAGCTCGGCATGATCAGCGAGGAGCCAATAGTTGGCTGCAGGCCGAGCTGACCAACAGCCAGCACGCCGGCGAGGCCAGCAAGATAAACGCCGAGGCCGAAATTCAAGTTGCGCAAGATGCGCACGTTCACGCCGAGTACCGACACTGTTTCTAGATCGAGCGTCCCGGCGCGGATGCGCATGCCAAGCCGGGTGCGGCCGAGGATGACGAATAGTGCCGCGACCGCGATCGCGACGATCGCCACCATGAACAGTCGGTAGCCCGTTAAAAAGAAGAAGTCATTGGAGAGGGGCGACATGAGCCAGCCCGGTACCTGAAACGGTAGGCTCTGCGCCCCCCAGATAAACCGTGTGCCATCCTCGAAGATAAAAGCGAGGCCGAATGTCAGCAGCAGACTGTAGAGCGGATCGCGGCCGTAAACGCGACGGATCAGCAATCGCTCGACGACAAGCCCGAGCAAGGCAGTAAGGAAGGGTGCGACGATCAGCGCGCCCCAGAAGCCGATATAGGGAATGAGAACGTAGGCGAGATAACCGCCAATCGCCAGGAAGCCGCCGTGCGCAAAGTTGATGACGCCCGACAGATTGAGAATGAGGGAAAGGCCGAGCGCCATCAGCGCATAGAAGGCGCCGACGATCAGTCCATTGAAAACGTTGAAGAGAACGACTTGTGTCATGCTACCGACGCGCCATCGCCAAGCCTAAGTTGCTTAGCGATCGACGTTGACATCCACGAATCTATGCTCGTTGTAAACCCGAACGAACCGCGGGGGCGTCGCGACGGGTCGCGACACCCCCGTCGTTTCCAATAATTAGGCCGGCCACGTCATCTTGCAGCCGGTGTCTTCCAGCGTGCCAGCGATCGATGGGCCTTTGACCACTTCCTCGACCACAAAGAGATCCTCAGGATCGCTCGTACCCTTGGACTGGGCATGGCCGACGTAGAGATCAGGGATGAGCTGATTTTGGGCCGCGCGATAGAAGGCGCCGTCCGGCATCAATGAAACTTCCGGCGGAAGCTTGAAGCCCTGCATCGCTTTGGCCATCTTGATCGCGTCGAGCGATTTCGCTTGCGCCGCCGCGAGGGCGCAGGTGTGGATCGAAGCGAAGCCGAACCACGTGCGCGCCGTCGGCACCTTGCCACCGCTGCGCTTGCGGATGTCCGCGACGAACTCCTTCACGTGCTGCACATTCGGCTGGTTCCAGTACCACTCGAACACCCATGTGCCGACGCGGGCCTCAAGGGGCAAGCCCAGCAGCACCTCCAGTTCCTGTTGGGCGCCGGCTAGGTGGAATTTCTTGTCGAGACCGAACTGTACCGCCTGCTTGAGCGAGTTGACGGCGTCGTCGCCGGCCGTGAGGAAGATGATGACGTCCGGATTCGCCGCCTGCGCCTTTATCAGATAGGAGGAGTAGTCGGTAGTGCCGAGCGGTGTGAGGTCGCCGCCGACCTTGGTGCCACCGAGTGCCGAGCAGGCCTTTTCGAGACCGGCCTGCAAGGTGTGACCGAAGGCGTAGTCGGGCGTGATGTAATACCACTTCTTGCCGGCCTTCTTGATCAGGGTGCCGGCGACCGCATTGCCTTCCATCTGCGTGGTATTGCAGACGCGAAACACGTTCCAGTGACAGTTGGTGCCGGTAACCGGATCGGTATGGCCGCCGGGTACCACATGGAAGACATTCTTTTCGTAGGACACGTTGGCCATGGCAGCGGCGAGCGCCGAGTTGATGTTCCCGACCAAGAAGTCGACTTTGTCGCGGTCGATAAGCTTGCGTGCCTTTTGCACGGCCGTTCCGGCGTCGCCGCTGGTGGAATCCTCGACCAACAATTCGGCCTTGCGGCCGAGGATGCCGCCTTTGGCATTGATTTGATCGAGCGCTAGCTGACAGCCGATCAGCTCGTTCTTACCGAGCGCCGCGTAGACGCCAGTGAGCGGATTGTCGAGGCCTATCTTCACATTGTCGGCCGACCACGCGGTCACGACAAAGGGCGATGCGATTTGCGTGACACCCGCGAGCGCCGCTGTCTTCACGAGCGTGCGGCGGTCGACTTTCTTCGACAGAGTATCGAAACTCATTGTTCTTTCCTCCCTTTATCGTTTTGATTTGGGAAGCGCGCCGCAGCTTTCTTCAACTGCGTCGAGTTTCCCGCAGAAGTTCGGATGCTAGTAACGCAAAGTTTCTGCCATCGCAAATTTAGGTCACGATTACCGATCGCGTCACGGAGATGCGGGGTGTGCACGAACCAACTTTTGTCGAAGCTGGCCCTGTATCGCATTGTAAAATCACAATTTAGTACGCATGAGCGGGGGTATTAAATATTTGTAATGATAAAACCCTTGCCCACTCGGACCCGCCGAGAGAGAGATCATGTAGCACTGAATTCCCTCCCTTGGGTCATGAGTGCCAACGCCTTGCCCCGTGTGCAGGGCGTTATTTTTATGTCAGTCGATAAACGTCAGCGGCCGCGCGACCATTTCGAGCGGTTTGCGCTCGGCGGCGACGCCCCAGCGCCAGGCGACCGCGCCGACAATAACCATCAGCGCCGCACCGAGCAGATAGCCGCCGAACACACTTGTACGTGAACCGGTGTCAATGAGCTCGCCGAACAGCCACGGTCCCACGCCGCGCCGACCCAGAAACTGCCGTTGATGACGAGATCACTCCAGCCGCGCACGCGCGCCGGGATCAGCTCCTGAATGGTGGAATTGATCGCCGCGTATTCGCCGCCGATCGCCGCGCCAGTCACAAAGCGAAAGAAGGCGAAGCTCGCGACATCCCACGACGCCGCGGTCGCGGCGGTCGCGACGAGATAGACGCTGAGCGTGATGAAGAACAATTTCTTTGCGGCCGAGCCGGTCGGTGAGCCAGCCGAAGAAGATCGCGCCGAGGACAGCACCGGCAAGATACGCGCTGCTGGCAAGCCCGACACCGGCGTTGCTGAAGTGCAGGCGCGGGCTTTCCTTCAGCGCGCCGGCAAGCGAGCCCGCCAACGTCACCTCGAGCCCATCCAAAATCCAGGTGCCAAGCGCCGCCACGACTAGCGTGTGGAAGCGGCCCCACGACAGCCGATCGAGCCGCGCCGGGATGTCGCTTTCTACGATATCGCCTTCGGCCATGCGCCCTCGCCTGTCCGCCGGCACACTAACGCCTTGAAACGACTCGCGTTCGACAGCGCTGTCACGCAAATGCAACAAAAGGGCCAATTTGCAGGTCGGCAACTGCAACGGCGGTGCGTCACACCCGACTCAGATACTTGTCCGGCACCCGATCCACTGGGGGAGACGATGCGTCTGGACAATACCGAACAGCCGGCCGTAAGGCCGACCGAAGCTCAATCCGAAACCGCCGTGAAACCGGCCTTTCCGCTGACGCCAGCGCGCCGCGCCGCGCTCGATGCGCTGGAACGCGAATTGCGCGAGTTGCTGCAGGGACGCTCCCCTGCCTGACCCCCTAAGGACCTGTTCGCGCAAGGCCGATCGGCTATTCTTCGGCCGACATGACCAGCGAGCAATTCCCCACCCCAGAGATGGATGCCGAGACGCTGCGGCGGCTGAACTATGCCGCGGCAATCGCCTGCGGCGTGGCCGCCGCGCTCGCGGTGCATATTGCGCTGACGGTCTTCGGCCTGGGGCTCGACGCCGTGCTGCGCACGGCCGTCGTCGGCAGTAAGCAGCAATTCGTCTCGGCGGTCGCCTGGTGGGCGGTTGCGGCCGCCGGGTTCGTCGGGGGCTGGGGCACCGGCGCTTACCTCATCGCCGCGGCGCGCGAACGCGCCTTCGTCTTCAAGCTCGCCCGCGGTTTCCTGATCGGCTTGGTTTTTGTCGTCGCCACCGCCGGCGGCATCATGAGCAAGATGGGCAATGTCGGCGGCACCGTCGACGTCGTCGCCGGCGTCGCGGCGCTCGGCCTCGGTATCATCTGCGCGTTTTGCGGTGCACGCCTCGCCTATCTCAACGCCGAACAGGTCTAGTGGCGCACGCGCGCAAGCTGCCCTACCATCGACGCCACGAGAAACCGGCCTGACCGGAATGCCAGGGAGGCGACGATGGGAATTGAGGTGCTCGCCATCGCGGTGGCGACGATCGCGGTCGTCTGGATCATCGTGCTGTGGGGCTCGCGCTACTTCGGCCCGCGCTGAACGCTAGCCGCGGCGGCCGCAAGCCGGATCGAGACACATGATTTCCTGCACGGTCTTGCCGAGCACGGCGGGCCGGTGCTTTTCCTCGACCGCTTCCGTCACCGATGTGACCGGATCGGGATCGCCCATCTCGAAGGGGAAATCGCTGCCGAGCATCAGACGCTCGGCGCCGACAAGATCGATCAGATACGCCTTTGCCCACCGTTGTCATCGGCGCGCATGTTTGCAACGATCATTGCGATGAAGGTCGATGGACATATCGGCGTCGCGGCGCCGCGTGAGGCGGTGTTCACCAAGCTGAGCGACGCGCGCTTCTTCGCTTCGTGCATCGACGGCGTACAGGATCTGACCGAGATCGATCCGACTCATTACAGCGCACTGTTCGCGACCAAGATCGCCTACCTGCGCTTCAATTTCAAAGTCACGGTGGTGATGACGAAGAAGGAACCGCCACGCGAGATCGAAGCGACCGTCGAAGGCACGCCGCTTGGCGTCGTCGGACGCCTGACCGCGACCGCGCGCACGGAGCTGACCGACACAAACGGCGCGACCGATATTCATTATGCGATCGACGCGGCGCTCACAGGCAAGCTCGGCAGCATGGGCGAGCCGGTGCTGCGGGCGAAGGCTCGCGAGATGGAGAAGCAGTTCACCGAACGCCTGACGGCGGCCTTCGCGGAGGCGGCGCCGTGATCCCGTTCGAGCTGGTCGAGCCGGCGACGCTGAAAGAAGCCATCGCGCTGATCGATCCCGACGACGCCACGGTGCGGCCGATCGCCGGCGGCACCGCGCTGATGCTGATGATGAAGGCCGGCGTGTTCCAGCCGCGCCGGCTTGTCAGCCTGCGCAAGCTCAATGGCGGCATGAGCGGCATCAAGGCGAGTAGCGGCGCGCTGACCATCGGCGCTATGACGCCGCTTGCCGAAGTCGAGCACTCGGCCGATGTGGCAAAGGCCACGCCCGTCATCCCGCGCACCATGAGGCGGCTGTCGAACGTGCGCGTGCGCAACGTCGCGACGGTAGGTGGCGCGCTGGCGCATGGCGATCCCCACATGGATCTGCCGCCGGTCGCCATCGCGCTCGGCGGCCGCGTGCGTATTGCCACGGCAAGCGGCGAGCGCGAGCTTGCGGTCGAGGACCTGCTCACCGGCTATTACGAGACCGCGCTCAAGCCCAACGAGTTGATCGCGGCGCTGCATATCCCGGCGCAAGGCAAGAGCCGCGCGGCCTATTGCAAGGTCACAGCCGGCGCGGCCGATGACTGGCCCGCGCTCGGTGTCGCCGTGGCGACCGAAGCTGACGGAACCAGCATTAAATCGGCGCGCGTCGTGGTGAGCGCGGCGACACCCAAAGCGACGCGGCTCAAGGCCGCCGAAGCCGCCCTCGCCGGCGGCAAGGCCGACGCCAAGACGTTGGCGGCGGCCGGCGACGCTGCCGCCGAAGAAGCTGAGATCATCGCCGATGTGCGCGGCTCTGCCGCCTACAAGCGCGAACTGCTGCGCGTCTATGTCGGCCGCGCCGTGCGCGCAGCCCTGGACGGCAAATGACGGCGCCCGTGCCAGGCAAGCAGGTCGGCCGCTCGCTGCCGCGGCTCGAAGCGCGGGCGAAAGTCAGCGGCCGCGCCGAATATACGCACGTCATGCGGCTGCCGGGCATGCTGACGTGCAAGCTGCTGCGCAGTACGGTGGCGCACGGGCGCATCAAGTCGGTTGACGTCAGCGAGGCGCGCAAGGTGCCGGGAGTGTTCGGCGCCTACACCGGCGAAGACATCAGACGAGTTATCCCCGATCCCTATTACGGCCCGGCGTTCCACGATCAGCCGATCCTGGCACTGAACAAGGTGCATTACGTCGGTGAACCGGTCGCCGCGGTGCTCGCCGACGATCCGCACATCGCCGACAAGGCGGTGCAGTTGATCGTTGCCCAGTATGAGGAGCTGCCGGCGGTGTTCGACGAGGTCGAGGCCGCCAGCAACAAAGTCGTGGTGCACGACGAGCTCAAGCCCGCCACCACCTTCGCGGACCTCAAACACCTCAAGGGCGCGAAGAACACCAACTGCGCGCTAGACTTCAAGTTGCGGCGTGGCGACGTCGACAAGGCCTTCGCCTCGGCCGCGCAGGTGTTCGAGCACACCTTCAGAACTCAGAAGGTGCTGCATCTCGCTTTCGAGCCGCACGCGTCGATCGCCGACTACAGGGACGACGGCGTCACCATCCACACTGCCTCACAGGGCCCGTCATTCGTGCGCACCGAGATCGCGCGGCTGCTCGGCTGGCCGGAAAACAAGGTGCGCATCAAGGTGCCCTATCTGGGCGCCGGCTATGGCGGCAAGCTCTACATCAAGCTCGAGGCGCTCGCGGTCGCACTGTCGATGCTGGCGCGGCGTCCGGTGAAAGTCGCGCTGACCATGGACGAGGTGTTCTACACCATCACCAAGCATCCGAGCACGTTCCGCATCAAGACCGGCGTCGACAAGAACGGCAAGATCGTCGCACGCAAATGCGCCGTCTGGTGGAACGGCGGCGCCTACGCCGACATTGGCCCGCGCGTGACGCAGAAGTCCGGCTTCACCGCGTCGGGGCCCTACGACATCGACAATGTGTCGATCGATTCCTACGCGATGTACACCAACCTGCCGCCGGCCGGCGCGCTTCGTGGCTTCGGCATCCCGCAACTGGTGTGGGCTTATGAGAGCCATACCGACATGATCGCGCGGGCGCTTCAGCGTGACCCTCTCGATTTTCGCCGCCAGAACCTGCTGCGCGAAGGCCGGCCGCAGGCGACCGGCACGATCCTCAAGGACGTCGCCATTGAGAAGGTGCTCGACGCCATCACCGACCGCCTTAACTGGGACACGCCGTTCGACCATGGCAGCGGCACGATCCGCCGCGGCCGCGGCTTTGCCATCGGCCTCAAAGCGGTGATCTCGCCGACGACTTCCGTCGCCATCGTCAATATCTCGGCCGACGGCAGCGTCACAGTCTATTGCGGCACCATCGACATGGGCCAGGGCTCGGATACGGCGATGGCCCAGATCGTCGGCGAAGTGCTCAACATGGCGGCGGAGACCGTCCGCATCGTGCCGCGCGACAGCGATGTCACGCCCTACGATATGGGCACACTCGGCTCGCGTTCGTTATTCCACATGGGCCATGCTGTGCGGCTTGCCGCCGAAGACGCAAAGGCCAAGCTCGCCGCGCTCGCGAAGGAAGTCGGCGAGCCGGAGGGCTCGAATGCACCGCTGCCCGACCTGTTCATGAAGAAATACGGCATGCGCGCCGGCAACATCGTCGGCACCGGCACCTACAAGCCAGACTACGTGCCGCCGGACGCGGCGACCGGCCAAACGCCGAATGCAACACCGTTCTGGATGACCGCGGGCTCCGGCGCCGAGGTCGAGGTCGACACCGAAACCGGGCAAATGCGCGTTACGCGGCTGATCAACATCGCCGACTGCGGCAATCCGATCAACCCGAAAATCGTCGAGACCCAGCTTTCGGGCGCCGCGCTGATGCAGCTCGGCTTCACGCTGTTCGAGAAGATGCATATCGACGGCGGCCAGGTCACCAACGCATCGCTCGCCGACTATAAGATCCCGGGCATCCACGATGTCCCCGCAGTGATGGAGAACGAGGCGGTCACGGCATTCCAGTCAAACGGCCCGTTCGGCGCCAAGGGGGTCGGCGAGCTCGCGACATTTGGCGTGTCGCCGGCGATCGCCAACGCCATTGAGGACGCGGTCGGGGTACGCCTGACCGAACTGCCGCTCACCGCGGAAGCGTTGTTCCGGGCGCTGCGCGCCAAGACCGGCGAGCCGATCGAGGACGCGTAACGATGAGCGGCGCCCGCACCATCAACTTCACCCTCAACGGCCGCGCCGTCTCGGCAACCGTCGAGCCGCATCACAACCTGATCGAGATGCTGCAGCGCGATTTTGCCTTAACCGGCGCGCGGGAAAGCTGCGGCCAGGGACTATGCGGCTGCTGCACTGTACTCGTCGATGGCAAGCCGGTGTCGGGCTGCCTCTATCTCGCGGTGTTCGCCGACGCGGCCGAGGTCGTCACCGTCGAGCATCTCGGCGGACCGAACACGCTCGATCCCGTGCAGGATGCGTTCATCGAGTGCGGCGCGTTCCAGTGCGGCTATTGCACGCCGGGCTTCGTGCTGATGGCGAAATCGCTGCTGTCGCGGCACGCCTCACCCACCGACGAACAGATCAAGGACTATCTGGCGGGCAATCTTTGCCGCTGCGCGGCCTATCCAGAGATCGTAAATGCGGTCAAAATGGCCGTGCGCAAAATGAAGGCCGGGTCAACCGGCGCACCGGGAAACGCGTCTTAAAGGGAGGGGACTATGTCGACCGCCGCAATGGCCGGGCAACGGCCCTGGTATCGCAGCCTCAACGCGAACCAATGGAAGACCATGATCGCCTCGAACATCGGCTGGATGTTCGACGGCTACGAAGCTTTCGCGCTGATCCTGACGGTCGGCGTCGCGCTGCGCCAATTGCTCGATCCTTCGCTCTATCCGCAAATCCCGGCCTTCGCCGGCACGGTGATCGGCATCACCCTGCTCGGCTGGGGCATCGGCGGCTTCGTCGGCGGCGCCCTCGCCGACTATATCGGGCGGCGGCGGACGATGATCCTGGCGATCGTCGCCTACTCGCTCACGACCGGCCTTTCGGCCATCGCGTGGGACTGGGTATCTTTCGCGCTCTTGCGCTTCATCGTGGGCGTCGCCATCGGTTCGGAATGGGCAACCGGCGCCTCGATCACCGCCGAAGCCTGGCCTGACGATGCGCGCGGCAAAGGGGCCGGCCTCATGCAATGCGGCCTCGGCATCGGCTTCTTCCTCGCGTCGTTCGTGTGGCTGTTCGTGTCCGCCTACGGCCCCGGCGCGTGGCGCATCATGTTCCTGATCGGCATCATTCCGGCGCTGTTTGCGCTTTGGCTGCGTACGGGTGTCGATGAGTCGGAAAAGTGGGAACGCTCGAACGAGAAGCGCAAGTCGGCGCACGCCAAGAAGAAAGGCGGCGCGAAATTGTCCGACGAGGACCATGCGCTGACGCGTTTCACGTTCACCGATCTGTTCGCTGAGCCGGAAATCCGCACTCGCACCATCGTCGCGTTCCTGATGTCGCTGACGACGACGGTCGCGTGGTGGGGCATCTCGACCTGGGTGCCGCCCTTTATCGGCGCCGCCGCGGGCAAGGCCGGCCTGCCGGCGCAGACCTGGGCGGCCTATGCCGGTATGAGCTACAACATCGGCGCCATCATCGGCTATTTCGGCCTCGGCTATCTGGCCGACAAATATGGCCGCAAGCCGATCGTGATGATCTTCTTCCTGGCCTCGCTGATCATGACGCCCGTCCTCTATCTCTGGACCAGCGACCTCAACATGCTGGTGCTCATGGCGGGCATCAACGGGCTGTTCACGCTCGGCCAGTATTCGTGGATGGCGGTGTGGCTACCCGAGCTGTTCCCGACGCGCATGCGCGCCACGGGCATGGCCTTCGTGTTCAATGCGCCGCGCTTTATCGCCTTCCTGGGACCGCTGTTCGCGGGCTTCCTCATCGCCCAACTCGGTGGCTTCAGCAAAGTCGCGGTGGCCTTCTCGTTCATCTACATCCTTGGTTTCGTCATGACGATGTTCCTGCCCGAAACAAAAGGCAAACCACTGCCGGCGTAACAAACGCGGCACGTAAAGCTTCGCCGGCGCGGCGCGTTCAACGCTGCGCCGGTTTCATTTTTGCGAGTTCATGTCGTCTCAGGGGTCGGGATGTGCGCTGGTGCGCGGTTCAAAAACGAACAGGTAGATGAACAGTACGATCAAAGCGACTCCGAGCAACGAATAAACGATGTCATCGATCATGTCGCCGAGGTTCGCAGCCGGCGAATAGGCCGTCATTAATCTCGATTAGGAGCCGAGATTAGACAGTGCGTTTAACGTATTTCGGTTGCGGCCGGTCTTATTTCTCGGCCGTCTTCTCCGGCGAGCACGTCGCGTAGACGGTCGCTTTGCCGGCGCCGCCGAGGCTCTTGAATTCGACGCGCCACGCGCTCGCGCTTTCCGCTTTCGAGGACGACGCCCGGCTCAGCGTGCTCGGCAGCTTGTAGCCGCCACCGTTCAAGTGCTGCCCCGACGGGCACGAGGCGACGACCACGACGCTACCATAGCGCGGCAGGATTCCTTGCGCCGTCACGCGCTGCTCGTTCGTGCGGATCGAGCCGGTCGGCTTCTCGGTCTTGTCGGCGTGCGGATGCATGAACGCGACGCCTGCGGCCAACGGCCCGACCCACCAAGGTTTCTTGAAGAACTCCCGCACGCGGGTCCCCTCCGCCCGGAGCCGCCAGCTCCAAGCCACGCATTTACTGCGCAATCGTAAATTTTCTGATGCGTGACCCGGTATGGCGCGATTAGCCGGCGCCCATCGGCGCTTTTTGAGCTAGTGCCTGGTCGCTGTGCGCGGACGGGTGCGGTGGAAGTCGAGGATCTGCTGCGCCGTATAGGGGCTCAGACGCTGAAACGCGGCCGTGCACTTGGCCATGTCGGCAGGATTGCGCCGGAATTTGCGGGCCGCGAGCGCGATAATGGACTTGGCCGTCTCCCAGGGCAGATCGATGGCTCTCGCCAGCACGATTAGCGACTCCGCACGCGTATCCGTCAACGTACGCTCGACCGCCGCGATCGGAATATTCGCCATGAGCGAGAGCGCCGCGACTATCTCGTCAAAGCGTCCGGTCTTGGCAAATTCGTCCAGCTTGATCGCGTTTAGCTGACCCGCCTCGCTCAACGAGTTGATGAGCACGCGCACCGAAGCGCGCTGCGGCGAGTCGATTTGCGCTTGCGCCTGAATTTGGCTGGCAACGTTTTCGACGACCGTCGCGACCTCGGTCATTGCATGCTTCTTTTCGGCCTGCAGCTGCTCGCGAACGGCCTCCGATGCGGCTGCAAGCAGCTGCTCGAACAGAAGCGGCGGAATATCCCTGCGCCCGCCAACCGAAACGGCGAGCTCTTCGTCGCCTTTGGCGCGCTGGACGAGAACGCGATAGCCACGGTTGGAAAAACGGGCGCCGGCATTCATCGCCGTGCTGAGCGTGACCTGCTTATCGCCGCGATCGACCAGAACGTCGGTCACAGCTTCCGGAATGCTCTTGCGTTGTGAAATCGCCAGCAGATGTTCTTGGCTCTTGGTTTTGGCGCATTCGACCAATGTGCCGGTATCGAGGCATTCGGATTGAATGAGGACCGGTGAAGCGATCTCGATGGCGTTATCGGACGCGAGCATCGCCAGGACCTTCGGTGGCGCCTTGGCGGCCGGCCCAAGCCTCGCCGCCAACAATGCGCGTGACGACTCCTCGATCGTCGCCACCAGACGAATGAACACGTCGTCGATGATGGTGATCTCGTCGTCGGAGAATTGCTCGGCGCCGACAAGGAACAGGTCCGTCAATTGGCGCAGCATCGCGGCGCGCCGAAGGTCGGAGCTTTGCGCGATCGCACTATCGAGTTCGCGGATCAGACCCAGCGGGGCGCCCATTTCGCTCAAACCATCCTGGTTGGTCCGCCGTGGCGCGTGCAGACCGCTCGGTAATGAATTCGTTAAACTTAGCCGCATCTCCTTAAGATTTGCTGAAGTGTATTTACTCGCCGTGATCACGTTGATTCACATGCGACCGTGAACGAGTCGCTCGCGACGGAGCACGCGCGACAACACCGCTCAACTCTCCAGCCTCGCCTCGCAGCCTGATTTCAGCTTTGGAAAGGAAGTGGTGCCCAGGGGCGGAATCGAACCACCGACACTGCGATTTTCAATCGCATGCTCTACCAACTGAGCTACCTGGGCGCCGACCCGTTTGCACGGGCTAAGCAGAGCGCGCGGTTTATAAAGGCCCTCCCCCGCACTGTCTAGGACGGCGGAAGGCTTGCAATTTCAAGCCTTAAGCCCGAGGGCCGCGCGGAAGCGCTGCTTCAGCTCGACGCCGTCTTTCTCTGGCAGCACGCGGGGCGGCTCATCGGCGTTGATAGCGACACGCGCGAACAAGGTCTCCTTAAGGCGCTTGAGGCGCGCGGCGAGGTCCTCAAGATCCGCCTCGTCGCGCACATCGACGCAGGCCGAGATGCCGCAGGCGCGCGCGACCGCGACAAGGTCGACGTCGTTCTGCGTGTGGCTCGGCTGGCCGCCGGTTTCGCCGTAGACGGCATTGTCGAACACGATGACGGCGAGGTTGCCCGGCTTCTGCACGCCGATGGTGCCGAGCGAGCCAAGCCCCATTAGCATCTCGCCGTCGCCGGTGATGACCGCGACGCGCTTGTCCGGCTGCGCCAACGCGAGGCCAAGCCCGATCATCGCCGTGCCGCCCATCGCGCCCCACATATAGAAGTTGCGCGGATCGTCGCCCGCCGCCGCGAGGTCCCACGTCGTTGAGCCGAGCCCGGGCACGACAAGGAGATCGTCACCGCGACCGGCGACCAGTCTGGCCATCGCGGCGCGCCGGTTGAGACTCATTTGGTCCACACCTTCTTGCCGATCAGCTGCTGCGACAGCAGCACCGCGACGATGCGCTCGTCGCCGTAGGCCTGCCGCACGGCGCGCTCGGCTATGCCTTTCACCTCGCCGGGTTCGCTCGCACGATAGACCTCCGCATCGCACAGCTTCATCACCGGATCGACGATCGAGCCCATCGGTACCTGCCACGGATTGAACTCCTCCCACTCGCCGCGCATGGTGATGAACATCAGCATCGGGAAGCGACAGGTGCGCATCAGCGACAGCATGTTGATGCAGTTGCCGGCGCCGCTCGATTGCATCAGCAGCGCCGCACGGGCGCCGCCGAGCCAGGCGCCGGCGGCAAGTGCGACGCCCTCTTCCTCGGTCGTCAACACGACGTCGCAGATGCCCGGATCGGCCTTGCAGCGCTCGATCAGCCGGGTGTGTCCGGCATCGGGCACGTAGCCGACCTGCGAGATGCCGGCACGCTTGATGGTGTCGAACAGCTGGTCTTGCCAGGCGGGCACGCTCATGTCTCGCCGGCCTCGCCTTCGGGCGGCCGCTCGCCATCCTCGTCTTCTTCCTCTTTCGCCGGCACGGCATAGACGCCGGACAGCCAGCGATTGAGATCGACGTCGGCGCAGCGCTTGGAGCAGAACGGCTTGAACGCCGTATCGGTGGGCTTGCCGCAGAGTGGACAGGCGCCGGTCGCCGGGAGCTTGCGATCGATCTCGTTCATGACGTCACCTTACGTCCGGCGTCGCGCGCGCGCAGTTCAGTCTTGAGGATCTTGCCGTAGTTGTTCTTCGGCAGGGCGTCGACAAAAACATAATCTTTCGGCCGTTTGAAGCGGGCAATGTGCGAGAGGCAGAGCGCGTCGAGATCAGCCGCCTTGGCCTCGCCGACCACATAGGCTACCACCACCTCGCCCCATTCGCGGTCCGGGCGGCCGATGACGGAAACTTCGCGCACCTTGTCGTTCATCAGCAGCACCTCTTCCACCTCGCGCGGATAGATATTGGAACCGCCGGATATGATGAGGTCCTTGGAGCGATCCTTGAGGTGCAGATAGCCCTCTTCGTCGAAAACGCCAACGTCGCCGGTGTGTAGCCAGCCGTTGCGTAGCGAGGACTTGGTGGCCTCCGGATTGCGCCAGTAGCCACTCATGACGACGCCACGGCAGAGGATTTCGCCCGCCTCGCCGGTCGCCACCGGTCTGTCCTGCGCGTCGGTCACCATCACCTCGACGCAGGAATAAGGCCTGCCGGCGGAGCCGAGGCGTTCGCGCCAGCGCGGATGCGCCCGTTCGGCGATGTCCTGTTTCGACAGCGTCGAGATCGTCATCGGTGCCTCGCCCTGCCCGTAGATCTGCGCTAGCCGCGGACCGAAGCGGTCGAGGGCTGCGAGCGCATCCTCGACATACATCGGCGCGCCGCCCCAGATCAGCGTACGGATGTTGTCGGCGTTGAGATCGGCTTTGGCCTCGATCATGCGCTTGATCATAGTCGGCGCGGCGAACATCGACATGCGTGGCCAGGCATTGAACAGCGCCGCGATCTCGTCCGGCTCGAAGCCACCGCTTTCCGGAATGACCTGAACGCCAAGTCGCGCAACATGCTGCATGACATAGATGCCGGAGCCATGGCTCATCGGCGCCGCATGCAGGATGGCGTCCCCCGGCGTCACCGGATCGACCTCGCTGCCGTAAGCCAAGCTCGCCGCCACGAGATTGTCATGCGTCAGCATCGCACCCTTCGGCTTGCCGGTCGTGCCCGACGTGTAGAACAGCCAAGCGAGATCGCCAGGCGCTCGGAGCACGAGCGGCGCCGGCTCGGCCGCAAACAGCGCCTCGTAGCCGGCCGAACCGACCGTAATCAAATGCTCGAGGCTCTTCGGCGCATGCGGCGCGATGTCGGCGTCGAGGCCCTTTGACACAAAGCAGACGCGGGCACCGGATTGCTCGAGGATGTAGCCGAGCTCGGCGCCATGCAGCTTGGCATTGGCCGGCACCACGGCGCAGCCGGCGTGCCAGATGCCGTAGAGCAGCTCGAGATAGTGATGCGAATTCTTGGCAACCACGGCGACGCGGTCACCGGGCGCAAGGTCGAATTGCTCCCGTAACGCACCCGCAAGGCGCGCCGCGCGCGCCGCGAGATCGCGGTAGGTGGCGACGACACGCGTGGCGGTGGCCACCGCCGGCGCATTCGGATGGCTGAGAGCGGAGCGTTCAAGCCACAGTGCGAGGTTCATGGGCCACGCACCCCCGAGCGAAGCGTCAGACCGTGACGGCGTTGAGCCAGCCGAAGCGGATCGGATAGCCCTCGCCGGAGAGCAGCGACATTGTCTCATAGAGCGGCAGGCCGACGACGTTGCTGTAGGAGCCGACGATCTTGACGATGAAGGTGCCGGCGATGCCCTGCGCCGCGTAGCCGCCGGCCTTGCCGCGCCATTCGCCTGAAGCGAGATAGGCCTCGATGTCCTCTTCCGACAGCCGCTTGAAACGAACGCGCGTCTCGACCATGCGCTGCCGGAAGCTCTCCTTCGGCGTGACGATGCAGATCGCGGTGTAGACGCGGTGATTGCGGCCCGACAGCAGCCGCAGGCATTGCGCCGCCTCGTCGAGCAACTCGGCCTTCGGCAGGATGCGGCGGCCGACCGCGACCACCGTGTCGGCGGCGAGGATGTAAGCGCCGCGCAGTTCGTCATCGAGCTTGACGTTCTCCAGCGCCGCCGATGCCTTGGCGTGCGCCAGCCGCGTCGCATAGGCGCGCGGGATCTCGCCACGCTGCGGCGTCTCGTCGATATCGGCGGGCTTGAGCGCATCGGGCTCGATGCCGGCTTGGTTGACGAGGGCAAGCCTGCGCGGCGAGCCGGAAGCGAGCACGAATTTGGGCCGGCCGATCATGAGTTGAACTGCATCGGGAATGGCGTTGAAATTTGCGCGGAAACTAGCGGAATAGGCTCGATTTCACAACCCGAGCCGGCATCACTCATTGCCGCCGCTTGAGCGGCCGAAACGCTCGCGGATGCGCGCCATAAGCTCTTCGCGCACGGCGCGGTAGGCGTCGAGCCGCTGCTCGCGACTGCCTTCGATCGCGGTCGGATCGTGGGTCGGCCAATACTCGACCTCGGCGCCGAGCGTCCTGGTCAATTCGAGCGCACGGTGATGCGCCTGCGGCGACAGCGTGACGATGAGGTCGAAGTTCAGTCCCTCGAGCTCTTCCAGCTCCTCGAAGGTGTGCGGCTTGTGCCGCGAGATGTCGATGCCGATTTCGGCCATCGCAGCGGCCGCGAATGGATCGAGCTCGCCGCCGTGCTGCACGCCGGCCGAGCCGACATAGAGCGTCTTGCCGAGCAGTTCGCGGGCAAGGGCCGCCGCCATCGGCGAGCGCACCGAATTCAGGCCGCAGGCGAACAGCACGGCGTGCGGTCGCGAGGGGCGCTCGGGCTCGGCCACCGCAGCGTCACCCCTTCCAGTGCAGCACGCAGATCAACGTGAACAGACGTCGCGCGGTGTCGATGTCGACCTTCACCTTATCCTTGAGCCGATCCATCAGGATGTGCGAGCCATCGTTGTGAATGGCGCGCCGGCCCATATCGAGCGCCTCGATCTTGTCCGGTGTCGCGGTGCGGATCGCCTGGTAGTAGCTGTCGCAGACTGTGTAGTAGTCCTTCACGATGCGGCGCAGCGGCGAGAGCGACAAGAGATGCGCGATCACCGGCTTGCCGTCCTGCGTGCGGATATCGAAGGCAAGGCGGTTGCCGGTGATGCTGAGATTGAGCGTGTACGGCCCGTCGGTGTGACCGACCGGCGCGAACATGTTCTGCTCGAGCAGATCGTAGATCGCGATCTTACGCTCGTGCTCGATGTCCGGATTGGAGCGGCCGATCGTTGCCTCGTCGAGCGTGACGTCGACCAGGCGCTGCTTGGCAGCGGGCGGCGTTTTGGCCGCGGTCATCTCTGATTGAGCCGGATGGCGACCGAACGCGCGTGCGCGGTCAGCCCTTCGGCTTCGCCGAGCGCGATGGCCGCGGGGCCGAGCGCGCGCAGCTGCTCTGGGCCGCACTTGAGCAGCGACGTGCGTTTCATGAAATCGAGCACGCCAAGCCCCGACGAGAAGCGGGCCGAGCGCGCGGTCGGCAGCACATGGTTTGAGCCTGCGACGTAGTCGCCGATCGCCTCGGGCGTGTGCGCGCCGATGAAAATCGCGCCCGCATTGCGGACACGCGCCGCGAGCGCCTCGGCGTTCGCCGCCTCGATCTCGAGATGCTCGGGCGCGATGCGGTCGACGAGCGAGATGGCATCGTCGAGCGTCGGCACCTTGATGACGGCGCCGTAATCCTTCCATGAGGCGCTGGCGACATCCGCACGCGGCAGCGTCTTGAGCTGGCCCTCGACCGCCTTGGCCACCGCATCGGCGAGGGTGGCGTCGTCGGTGATCAGGATCGATTGCGCGCTCGCATCGTGCTCGGCCTGCGCCAGCAGGTCGGCGGCGATCCACTCCGCGTTGCCGGTCTTGTCGGCCAGGATCAGCACTTCGGAGGGGCCGGCGATCATGTCGATGCCGACCGCGCCGAACACCAGTCGCTTCGCCGCCGCGACATAGGCGTTGCCCGGCCCGACGATCTTCGCGACCGGCTTTATCGTCTCGGTGCCGTAGGCGAGCGCTGCCACCGCCTGCGCGCCGCCGACGCGGTAGATCTCGTCGACGCCGGCGAGCTTTGCCGCCGCGAGCACCGGCGGATTGAGCTTGCCGTCAGGCGCCGGCACGACCATCACCAGCCGCGCGCAGCCAGCGACCTTGGCCGGCACCGCGTTCATCAGCACCGAGGACGGATAGGCGGCGGTGCCACCGGGCACATAGAGCCCGACCGCCTCGATCGCGGTCCACTTGGCGCCCATCTCGACGCCGAGCGGATCGGTGAAGCGCTCGTCCGACGGCTTCTGGCGCTTGTGGTAGGCTTCGATGCGCTCGCGGGCGAGCCTGAGCGCCGCGACCGCCTCCGGCTTGCAGGCCTTCTCCGCGGCATCGATTTCGGCCGCACTGACGCGCATGCCGAGCTTGCCGAGGTCGACACGGTCGAATTCGAGGCTGAGTTGGATGACCGCCCGGTCACCGTAGGCCTTCACCTCATCAATGATGTGCTTCACCTTCTGCTCGACGTCCTGCGCAGCCTCCCGCTTCACGCCCAGGAAGGCGGCAAAGCGCGCAGCAAATTCGGCGCTTTCGCTATCGAGCAGCAGAGGCATGGTCGCGATCCGCGGTCCGCATGCAAGGTGAATGGTTGATTTTGCGGCCCCCCGTCAACCCCGCCAAAAACAAAGGCTCCGCCGCGAGCGGCGGAGCCTTGTCAAAGGCGTGACGCTTCGGCGGCTTACATTGCCTTCTTCTTGTGATGGCGCTTTGCGACCTTCTTCGGCACCTCGTAGGCGCAGGGCAGGACGCAGACGCCACCGTGCTGCGACCAGCACTGCTGCGGCGTCAGCGTGCACACCGGCGCGGCGCCGGCAGTGCCGCAAACACACCCGACCAGTGTCTCGGCGTTCGCCGGCGCGGTCGAGAAGAGCGCGGCCGCAGTCAGCAGCCCCATCAGAACAACAACTTTGCGCATGGATAACCCCCTTTGTGACGACGGGGAGTACGCCATTGAACGGTTCCATTTTCAACAGGCATGGAACCCTTCTGAACCGGAATCTTTCTTGTGCGGCCGCTCAGGAGGCGTCGGGCTTGGCACCCACCTCGGCGGCGGCGTGGGTCGGACAGGCCGAACAGGTCCAGGTCGGCCCGAGGTCGGCCAACTCCGCCTCCAGGCACTCGACATCAAGCCGCAGGGCGGCGCCACCGGAGAAGGTGAGCGTGACCACCCCCGAAGGAGCATCGCCTTCGGCGAACTCGACCGCCAGTAGGTTGAGGACCGTGTCCCGGTCCGGGACTTGGCGGCCCTTGCAGCTGAGCACCCGCTCGAAGCGCAGCGCCGCGCTGCGGCGACGGAGTTGCGGCTTATCCCCTTGCGCACTTTCCCAGTCGAAACGGCTGAGCGGAAGAACCACCCGCTTCTCGTCGGGGCGCCAGCGCACATCGGACGCCTTGACCACCGCGTCCTGGACGTGGGCGGAGACGACTTCGAGGTCTTCCTCGTCGAGGACGACGAATTTCAAGAGGTCCATGACGCTCGCTCCCCTCTGGCCGGCTAGTTAGGCAGGCCGCCCCGGCCGCGCAAGGCCGCCAGGCCTTCAGGCGAACGCAGGCTCCAGGCCCGCCTTCACCCAACTGTCACGATTGGCCGATCGTGTGAGCACCCGCAGCAAAGCCATCGCCGCCTCCGGCTGCTTGCTGCCGGTGGGGATGCCAGCCGTATAGGTATTGGCGAAATAGAGATCGCCGGGCAACGGCCCGAGGATGCGCACGCCCGGCACGGTCAGAAGCTCAGAGATGAAGGTGGTGCCGATCTCGACCCGGCCGTCGACCACCGCCTGTGCCACCTCGTAGCCGCGCTTGCCGAGCACGGCCTTCTTGTTGACCTCGTCGGCGATGCCCAATTTGTTCAGCAGGCCGGCGAAATATGTACCGGACGAGCCACCGGCCGCCGGATCACTGAACGACACGCCACGCGCCTTGATGAGCGTCTGCTTGAACGCCTCGGGCGTCGAAACGTCGGGCGCGGACGCGCCATCCTTGATGGCGATGCCGGTGACGGTACGGCCGAGGTCGGTGCGGCTGCCGGCGACGATGGCGCCCACTTTCTCCATCGCCTCGATCGCCGCCGCCGGTAGGATAATAAGATCGGCGGTCTCACCCTTCTCGAGTCGCGCCTTGAGGCCGCCGGCGGTGCCGAAGTTGAGGTTCGCCTTGTGGCCGGTTTCGCGTTCGAACGCCGGCGCGAACATCTTCACCATGGGCTCGACCGCCCCCGTACTCATGACTTTGATTTCGGCCACGCTTTACTCCCGGATTATTTGCGGCCGAGATCGTAGCGGCGGGTCGCGGCAAGGCAAGGCTATGTCCGCTAAGAGCGCAAAAGCGGAACCGGATTTGCGTTGGGCCGAACAAAATTGCGCCGCAATATGCGGTTTTGGCTTTGAATTACCGTCAGTACCGTAGGCATAGGTGGGTGCTACGAGTGTCAAAGCTAGAGCAGGAGATTGCTGCGATCGTCGACGAGGTCGCGCTCTGTGGCCGCCTATCGGCCGAGCTTCGTTCACACAGGCCCGATAGTTTGATGAGATTAGCTCATCGCGCCTACATGCGGTCGCTTATCAATCTGGAGCAATCGGCAACGTCGAGCGATCAGACCGAGATACTTCGGAAGGCGGCTTAACTACGTCGCTGGTCGGTAGGGCACGATATCTGCCACATCGTGCGCACACCATTTTCTGTCTTTGCTCAATCGCGACATTCGAACGCAGCGAGCGCCTATTACTCACCACCAACGCCGTTGCATCCGATAAAAGTCGCCAGGATAGTAGTCGCCGCGCCGGCGCGTGTATCCGCGGGGGTAGTCCCAGTTGCGCTGGAAAAAATAACCGTCGTCGCGCTCGCTATTGTCCGCAAAGCCGACATCGGTCGTCGGCGTGCGTGTTATGAACCCGCCTTGCGGCTGGTTGTTCAACACCGCGACAAACTCGGTGCGGTAGTTGGTCTCGCGGCTCAACGGTTCATCCGACACGATGATCGAGGATCGGGGCACGGCGGTCGGCGCGATGCGGTCGAGCACATCTTGCGGGATCGCGATGCGATCGAGCGCATCCTTGGCGTCGTCCCCCTTGTCGATCGTGACCACGCTCCAGCGCAGGCCGGCGTCGGTGCGAGCCATCGCGGTGAACACATGGGTGCCAATTGGCTTATCGGGATCGCGGATCTTGACCGGGACCTCGATCGACGAGTCGAAGACCTCGCCCCCATCCGGCCAGCGTTTGTGCGTGTTGCGCCGAACGTACAGTTTTTGCGTCGCGCGGCTAATGTAAACCGAGACCGGTTCGAGCGCGAGCTTGGCATCGTTCGCCGCCTTGGCAGTGGCAGCCTTCTTGCTTTCGGCTGCCTTGAGAGCGTCCTTCCCGGCCGTGTCGGCGTCGCGTTTCGATTGTGCATCGGCCGTGGCGGTGTCGAGCTGCGTCTGCGCGTCCGCGGCCCTGGAGGCGGCCTTTTGCTTGCGCTCCTCGGCCCGCGCCTTGGCCTCGTCCGTCTCTGCTTTGGCCAATGCTTTGTCGGCGGACGCGAGGTCGGCGTCGGCCCGGGTCTTGGCGAATTTCAGCTTACGCAACGATGCCGTCAGCGATGTGGTGTCGCGCTTTGCGCGCGCGCCGGCTTTCTTCGCCTCGTCGGCCGCCTTTTTGGCGTCCGCTGCGTCCCGGGCGAGCGTCTCGACACGCGCCGGAGCCACCGCGAGGGCTTCGGCATTCGGTGTGAATAGCGCCGGATGGGAAATCTCAACCGGGGCCGCATCGTTCGGCGAGATGATCACCCGCATCCCGATCCATGCCTTGTTGAAGAGCCTTTCAGCAAACCCGTAGGGCATCCGCACGCAGCCGTGCGAGGCTGCGTATCCGGGCAGCGGCCCACCATGAAGCGCGATGCCATTCCAGGTGATGCGCTGCATGTTCGGCATCCAGGCATCGTCATACATGGTCGAATGGTGGTCCTTGTCCTTTTCGATGACGGCAAAGACCCCGGCTGGCGTCTCGCGCTCTTTGACGCCGGTCGATACCGGCGCGCGTGCGATCCAGCCGTCAGCGTCGTAGAAAGTGACCCGCTGCGTTTCGATCGACACGATCGCCATGATCGGCTCACCCACCTTGCGCGCAGCCATCTCCTCTTTAACCGGCGCGGGGCGGGTCTGTTTCGCGGCGTCAGCAGGCAGCGCGACCATCGTCGCGAGAGCCGAAATGGTGAGAGGACCCAAGAGCCATTTCGCCGCGGCGGGTTTTGCCGTCGTCAATCGATTGATCATTGTCATTCCCAGCGGTTACATCGATCACGCATGAGATCGCGGTACTTGAATAACGAATTCACCGCCATTTCGCTCCAAAAGGCGGACATGACATTTCACAGAGGCGGTGTCCTATTGTGACCCATATGCGACATCGTGTTAGCGTATCGGCGTAAAGCGCGGTCGTCCATTCCGTGCTCATGCCGCAACTGCGTGCTGGCGCTAGCCAATTTCCAGGCGCCGGCGAGACTAATGTTCGTTGAAAGGCAGATTTCAGGGCCAGAAGCTAATACGGTTTGTGGGTCGGGCGTCGGTAGCCGGTGATGCGAGCCGGAATTTGACGGCGCCAGGGAGCGGGCATGCGAACTTACTGGTGGGCCTGTATATGCGTTGGGGTGCTGACATGCGCGGCGGCATATCAGCACTTCAAGCTACCGTCCTTGTCCTTTGGGTCACCGGAAGGGTCCGGGCAGGCTGAACGGCCTGCGGTCGAGCAAAAACCGGAGCAGCCGCTTGCTTACAAAGACGAGGGGCAGCGCCGGGGTGCCTCAAACGATCCCAGTTCGGACACCGATCAGTCGCCCAAAGCTCAGAAGGAAGCGCGTCTGGAGGACGGCGCCGGCACTATCGAGCAGGCCGAGCCGAACGATCCAAGGCAAAATCTAGCGTACCTCCCTTATTACGCTTACTCGGAAATACCACCCGAGCCCAAACCCGCGGATACCATTCTCAATTTATTGAAGGACACGCCGCCCGGGACACCGGTCGATGAAATCAAGGTGGTGTCGGACCTGCTCGGATTCGATTTCACGTTCATGAAGACCGTTGCGAAAATCGAGTCCGGCTTCAACCCCCAGCAGCGCACCGGCTCGTATATTGGCCTTTTCCAACTCAGCAAACGCGAGTTTGGAATGTACGGGTCCGGCGACATCCTTGCTCCGCGGGACAATACAATTGCCGCAGCAATGAAGTTCATGACTGAAGCTGCCCTGTTCGAGATCTTCACTCACAAAAAGCCGACCCTGGACGACCTTTACCTCATCCATCAGCAAGGAATTGATGGCGCGGCGCAACACGTCAGCCATCCTCACCGGCTCGCGTGGCGATCGATGTGCGCGACGGACGAAGGCAGGGAAAAGGGTGAGAAGTGGTGCAAGCTCGCCATCTGGGGCAATACGCTTCCGGCCGTCAAACGCATCTGGAAAAGCGTCAATAACGTCACCTCGGGCGAGTTCATCGCCATGTGGCAACAGCGCGTGTCCCTTTTTTACACGCGATATTCTGAACCTGCCGCGAAGTGATTAGCGGATATTATGCCGATCTGGGGCCTTTTAGCGATCTCCCCCATCCCGTTCGCGTGGTAATGGGAACAAGAAACCCGTAGCGGCATTAGCGAGAGCCGGGAGGAAAGCCATGAAAGCGACTATCACGATTATTATGGTTGGGGCCGCGGTTTCGATGACGAGCCTTGCCGCACACGCTCAGGCTGGCCGGCAGGCGCCCCCAGACATGCAGGCCGAGCAACAGGCTTGTGAGGGCGATGTCTATGCGCTGTGCGGGCAGTTCATTCCCGACACGGATCGCATAACAGCCTGCTTACGGTCGCGGTGGAAAGACGTCAGCCCGAGTTGCCGGACCGTCATGGCGAATTACGGGCGCAATCACAATGGCCGCCGGGACCGGCGCGATTAAGCGAACTCTTCCGTCAGTACTGGCGTTTGTATGTCTTCTGCTCGGCGCGGACGTTCGGAAGATATTTCGCGATGACCGTCGGATCCAATTTTTTTAATTCCTGGTCGGGCAACCGCGTCCAAACTTCGTCCATCCCGAACAATGGAATTCCGAGGTAACCACGGACTGTCAGCATGTTTCCGTCGGGACTGAGAGTCATTTTGGCGCGGTAAACATTTCCATCGCGAGGATCAAGGATATTGCCGTCTTCGTAATTCAGTCCCGATCGTTTCATCCCGCGGATGAATGAGAGGCCGAGGACCCGCGCATTTCGTCGATCGTCGCTACAGCCACTGCAGATCGGATCGGGCGGATCCGTCGGGCGCGGAAACATCTTTGCGATCGCACCTTCGTAGGTGCCGTCCGCATCTTGAACAAACAGAAACCAGCTGACAGCCTTGCCCTCGCTCATTTTCTGCCACAGGCCGACGACTGTCGGTTCGGCGACGGGCGGTGCGTGGTTGGTCGTTTGCCCGGACGCGGGGCTGATTTGCTCGGGGATCAAGCCAAGGCCAAACAAAAGTGCGAGCGCTGCAAAACCTGTTTTCATGACTCAGTCCGTCGGCAGTATCGATTTGTCATTTCGCGTTAAAATATGGCAGTTTCGCGAGCTTGCAAACGGAACTCGGCAGGTGATTTAGTGGTTGGGCTGAACGCAGGGGCCGAGGGATAATCGTTTATGACCCAAGTTTCCCTGAGTAATCTTCGGGCTTTTGTCATCGTTATTGTCGTCGCCTTTCATTCCTGTCTTGCTTATCTGGCTTCCGCGCCTGCCCCAACGGCCTTCAATCAAGCGCCATATGCGTGGCAAGCCTTCCCGATCGTCGACCCTCAGCGGTCGATCGCGTTCGACGTGTTCTGCGCGTGGCAAGACGTCAGCCTCATGGCGCTGATGTTCTTCTTGTCGGGTCTGCTTACGCCGGGAAGTTTGCGTCGAAAAAAAGCGGTCACCTACATTTATGATCGGCTTTACCGGATCGGGTTGCCGTTCATTTTTGCGGTCATATTTCTCAGCCCATTGTCTTTTTATCCCGCATATCTTGTGCGCACCGAAAATGGGAGTTTTACCGGTTTTTGGTCGCAATGGACTTCACTGTCTTCGTGGCCGGAAGGACCGCAGTGGTTCTTGTGGCTCCTGTTGGTTTTTAACGCACTGGCCGCCCTGCTGTACGCGATCAATCCGCGCTATCTCGATGTGTTTGGGCGCTTCGCGGCCTGGCTGACCGAACGCCCCTGGAGGCTGATTGCAATCTTGGCTGCGACATCGGCCGTCGTATACGTTCCGATGGCGATCAAGTTTTCGCCATGGCAGTGGGCGGCATTCGGTCCGTTTTCTTTGCAAATCTGCCGACCCGCTCTCTATGTCGTCTATTTTTTTGCGGGCCTATGCCTCGGGAGCGCAGGTCTTGACCATCAGTGTCTCAGGCGTGACGGGCCATTGGCACGCAGCTGGCTTGTCCTGCTGATCGCCGCATGCGTGATGTTTGGTATCTGGGCCGGCTTTACTGGATCGGCTTTTCCGGATTGGGCCACAGCGACGACTCTCGTCAAAGTCGGAGCCAGCGTCTCTTTTCCAATGGCCTGCGCTACAGGCGGCGTGTTTTTGCTCGCGATTTTTTTGCGGTTTGCTGACTCATGGAGAATGCGACCGATCGATAGCCTGTCAGAGAACGCCTACAGCATTTATCTGGTCCATTACGTCTTCGTTGTATGGCTTCAGTTTGCGCTCCTCAACGTAAACCTTTTTGCTGCCGTAAAGGTCCTGTGTGTGCTTTTGTCAGCCCTGGTATTGAGCTGGACGACCAGTGTGGCCTTGACTCGTCTTATCGGAGCGTTGCCGCCGATGACCAAGCTTCTTGCTCTGCGCGCACGCGCGTAACCGGCGCAGAAGTTTGATATGCCGCTAAGTCTGACACTCGCTGTACGGAATCTTTTTCAAGACCGTCTTCGCTTCGTTGCGACCATGGTCGGCATCGTCTTTTCAATCGTGTTGGTCATGGTGCAAATGGGGCTCTATCTCGGATTCGGCGATATGGTCACCAAGATGATCAGTCACGCGTCCGGCGACCTTTGGGTCGTGCGTGACGGCACGAAGTGCTTTGAGGATCCGTCTCTGCTGACTGCCGACTCGCAGAACACGATCGCGGGCGTGGCCGGTGTGGCCAGCGTCTCGACCTTGCTGATCGGGTTTTCCGACTGGCGGCTGCCGAGCGGAGAACTGACGCCGGTCTTCATCGTCGGGTCAAATCTGAAGGACAAAACCCTCGAGCCATGGAATGTCATTGCGGGATCGAAAGACTCTCTCGCTGACCGCGATTCAGTCGCGGTTGACCTGACGTATAAAGATCGGCTCGGTGTCTCCAAACTCGGCGACGCCGCCAATATTCGCGGCAGGAAAGTGAAAGTCGCCGTGCTGACCAGCGGAATACGCTCGTTCACGACGACACCGTATGTGTTTTCCGATTTGGAGGCCGCCCAGGGCTATATCGGAATCCCCAAGGGTCTCGCGAGCTATTTTGTCGTCAAGTTGAAGCCAGATGCCGACGTCGAAAAGGTTCGGCGCGACATCACGACCGCCGTGCCAAAGGTGGAGGTTCTCACCGCAGCACAATTTGCCGAGCGTAGCCGTGCATTCTGGCTCTTCAGCACCGGCGCGGGCGCCGCGCTGTTTGGCGGCGCGTTGCTTGGCGTCATTGTCGGCACTGTCATTGTGGCGCAGACACTTTATTCGAGCACCAAAGATCACTTGGACGAATTTGCCACGCTGCGCGCGATCGGCTCGTCCAAGGGATACATCTTTACGGTCATAATCTACCAAGCGCTGGTCAATGCCATCGTCGGCTTCTGCCTCGCGGCCTTCATCGGCGCGGCCGTCGTCTACGTCACCCACGAAAGCGCTCTGCCCGTTGTGATCACGCCGTTACTGATGGTCGGGATTTTCGCGCTCACGGTCGCCATGTGCGTCGCGTCGGCGATGGCGGCGATTATCCGGGTCATTCGCATCGACCCAGTCATGGTATTCACGCGATGAGCGGCTTGCTTCTCGAAGCCCGCGACGTGACCAAGGTCCTTGGTCGTGGAGCCGGACAGGTCCATGCGCTCAAAGAAGTGACGCTGTCGCTGCATGGCGGAGAGCTGGCCATGCTGATGGGTCCGTCCGGGAGCGGCAAAACCACCTTGATGTCGATCCTTGGCTGCATGCTCGCGCCAACGGCCGGCGAAATACGTATATGCGATCATTCTGTTGTGACGACCGATCGAGAGCAGATGTCGGCGTTGCGCCGAAACTACATAGGCTTTGTGTTCCAGTCCTATCATCTTTTTCCGACTTTGACGGCGGTCGAAAACGTCCAACTTGCGCTCGACGTACGGGGGCGACGGGGACGGGACGCAAAGATGCGTTCGCGCGAAGCGCTGTCCAGTGTCGGCCTTGGCAACAAGTTCGATTCCTATCCGCTTCAACTGAGCGGTGGGGAACAGCAACGCGTGGCGATTGCTCGGTCTCTTGTGTCCAATCCTTCGATCATTCTTGCCGACGAGCCCACGGCCGCCCTCGACACGGCGACCGGCCGTTCCATCATGCAGCTCTTGAGTCGTATTGCCGCGGACCGTAAACGTGGTGTTTTGGTCGTTACGCATGATACGCGCTTAACCCCGTTCGCCAGCCGGGTTCTGTCCATTGAAGACGGGCGAATTGTTGGGGAGATATCGGCAAAGCGCCCGAGAGCGCGGCGGAAAGCCGCCAAGCGTGGCTAGGCGCTCTGCCAGTCTCCGCGCGGAAATTGCCCGATGGGGCCTCCGCTGGTTCGTCAAAAAACGTAGCCATCATCAAACGATCGAACAGGCGCGCGCGACATTTCATTCGATTGAATGGCTCATTCCGTATCCGCCGCGCGGAACAGTAACGGAGCCCATCACGGTAGGCGACGGTGCGACGGCCGACCTGATTACGACGCCAGCTTCGGGCCACGACCGATTTGTTCTCTACCTGCACGGCGGCGCCTATCGTCTCGGTTCGCCGGCGACCTTCCGGAATTTTACTTGGCGGATCGCTACGGCCGCACGGGCGCGTGTCGTGGCACTCGACTACCGGCTGGCGCCGGAACACCCATTTCCTGCCGCTCTCGAGGACGCGCTTTCCGCGTACCGCTGGCTTCTCTCCGAGATTGCGCCGCCAAAGCTTGCGCTCCTCGGTGATTCTGCCGGCGGAGGGCTTGCGCTTGGCTTGCTGCTGAAACTGCGGGACGTTGGCTTGCCGCTTCCGTCGGTCGCCGTTGCGCTGTCGCCATGGACAGACCTTGCGCTTAGCGGAGCGTCGATCACCGCGAATGCACAAGCCGACCCAATGCTGAATGCCGACGATCTTCCTCAGTTCGCCGCTGAGTATCTTCGCGGAGCCGACCCTGGTAGCCCCTATGCATCGCCATTGTACGGCGATCCAGCAGGATTGCCGCCGACACTATTTCAAGTCGGCAGCGACGAGATCATGCGTGACGACACCTTGCGCATGGCGGAAAAAATGATCGACGCCGGATGCAAAGTGGTGGTCGAAGTCTGGCCCCGAATGCCGCATGTATGGCACTTGTTGGCTCCAATGGTTCCTGAGGCGAGGGCGGCAATTAAAAAGGTCGGCGCTTTCATCGACGAGCGTCTGGCGACGCACTCATCGAACGAATAGGTGCGAAGGGGCTTCTGGCCCAAAGCGGGCATCGCAGCCTTTTTGCGCTTCTTAACCCAACCTCGCCGTTGACCCAGGTCAAAGCTGCGATCGAGCGACAGTGCTACCCGAAGTAAAATTTTGGAGGCATCGCCATGGCAGCAATTCGCCGCACCGCTTTGATCACGTCCACCGGCTTCGCACTGGTTGTGTTGCTCACAATTGCCGATGCGCAGCCCTACGGGCCCGGCATGATGATGGGGCCGGGAATGATGGGCCGCGGGTCGTTTGGCTACATGTGCAGCCCAGCTGCTGTTGGTTTTGCCGAATGGCGAATCGAACGGCTCGAGCGTGTGATCAAGCCGACCGACACGCAGAAGGCCAAGTTCGACGAGCTCAAGGCGGCGTCGACCAAAGCAGCCGATGTCATGCGATCAGCCTGCCCAACAGAATTCCCGAAAACGGTGGTGGCGCGCATGGAGATGATGGAAAAGCGCGCCGACGCGATGTCACAGGCCATCAAGACCGTGCGCCCGGCGATGGAAGCCTTCTACGCGACGTTGAGCGACGAACAAAAAGCGCAGCTCGATACCGGCTCCGGCCGTTTCTGGCACTGGCGCGAGCGGCCCTAAGCCGGGCATAGCATCTTCACCGCTGCTTTGACGGCGGCAATCTATTTGCGGATATGCGCGATGTCGCTCGCAAAGGCGTTGGCTTGATCGCTGAGCCGGCTCCACGCGTGCGTCGCGGCGATGGCCACGAGCAGATAGAGAAGCGTTGCGAACAGGGCGAGGATGTCCTGTTTCCAAAACGGAATGGGCTTGTGGTGTGGATCGGAGCGCATGGCTTAGCTCCCGGCTTTTTGTCGACGGCAAAGTCACCCGATCATCAAACGACCCGAACCGCGTAACCCTGTTGCGATTTACGCGCTTTTTATGCGCAGCGAGCTTTTGATACACCGGCTTCGCCAGACGCGCCGCTTTCCGCGCGCCCGCGGCACAAATTTTTGGAAAAAGACTATTGCGCGGCGACGCCGAAGCGGTCGTCGAGCGCGTAGCCCGCACCACGCACGGTGCGGATCGGATCGGTCATGTGGCCGCGGTTGATCGCCTTGCGCAGGCGGCCGACATGGACGTCGACGGTGCGCTCGTCAATGTAGATATCCGAGCCCCAGACGCCGTCGAGCAGCTGCTCTCGCGAGAACACGCGCCCCGGCCGCTCCATCAGGAATTCCAGGAGCCGGTATTCCGTCGGACCGAGATTGATCGGCCGGCCGTTGCGCACCACGCGCTTCTTCTCGCGGTCGAGCTCAATGTCGCCGATGGTGAGCACGTTCGCGACGCGCTCGGGGCTGGCGCGGCGGAGCAGCGCGCGGACACGGGCAAGCAGCTCGGGCACCGAGAACGGCTTGACAATGTAGTCGTCGGCGCCGGTCGCAAGACCCCTCACCTTCTCGCTCTCCTCGCCGCGCGCGGTAAGCATGATGATCGGTAACTGGCGGGTCTCGGGCCGCGCGCGCAGGCGGCGGCAAAGCTCGATGCCGGAGAGGCCGGGCAGCATCCAGTCGAGCACGACAAGATCGGGGGTCGCCTCCTTGAGGCGTGTATCGGCCTCATCGCCGCGCGCGGCCGTCTCGACCTCGTAGCCTTCCGATTCGAGATTGTAGCGGAGCAGCATGGTGAGCGGCTCCTCGTCCTCGACGATCAGGATGCGCGCGCTCATGGTCCGATCTTACCTATTCTCCACCCTGAGGGCAGCGATCGTCGTGGTGTCGCCCTTGGGCCGCTGATCAGCGATTGGGCGGCCTTCGATGATGTAATGCACGGTCTCGGCGATATTGGTGGCGTGGTCGCCCATGCGCTCGATGTTCTTGGCGCAGAACATCAGATGAATGCAGAAGGTGATGTTGCGCGGATCTTCCATCATGTAGGTCAGCAGCTCGCGGAACACCGAGGTGCAGACCGCGTCGATTTCGGTGTCACCGCGCCACACCGCCATGGCCTTGGACAGATCGCGGCGGCCATAGGCATCGAGCACAGTTTTGAGCTGCTCGAGCACAAGGTCGGTCATGTGTTCGACGCCACGGATCAACTTCGGCGGTGGGAATTCGCCGTTGAGTGCGACGACGCGCTTGGCGATGT
>Ga0187779_10000382_pt1 | contig 30473 bp, 28 predicted proteins | sample 1015_Q2_SP10_10__FD_132435 | JGI IMG/M metagenome (GOLD analysis project Ga0187779, IMG submission 132435) | Tropical peat soil microbial communities from peatlands in Department of Meta, Colombia - 1015_Q2_SP10_10_MG | ecosystem: Environmental > Terrestrial > Soil > Wetlands > Peat | place... | reverse complement strand
GTGCCCGCCTGGTGGTGACCGTGGCCCAGCCGCATGCGAGCGGCACGAAGATGGCCAGCGCGTTGTGGGCCGTCGATCCCGAGGCCAGGGTCCCTGCCCGCCGCCTGACGCGCTCCGCGGCGGGCGAGGGATCGGCCGCGTTCGGGCCCGACGGCAGCCTCGTCTTCGGCAGCGCGCGGCCTGACCCGGACGCCAAGGAGGCGGAGCCCGATCCGCCGGCCGCCCTGTGGCACCTGCCGGCCGGCGGCGGTGAAGCGCGCCTGCTCGTCGTGCCGCACGGGGGGGTCGACGGGACGGCGACGGCTCGCCGCGGCCGGCGCGTCGCTTTCGTGGCGCCCCTGTTCGGTGGCGCCGAGTCCCTGGAGGCCGATGCCGCGCGGGCCAAGTCGCGCAAGGATGCCGGCCTGGAGGCGCTCCTCTTCGAGGGCTACCCGATCCGCTTGTGGGACCACTACCTGGGCCCGCGCGAGCGGCATGCCTTCGTCCTCGACCTGCCGGCCTCGGAGGCCGACCCGGTACCGGCGCCGCGCGACCTCCTGCCGGCCCTTGGCCAGCAGCTGGAAGACCGCGCCGTGGCCCTGACGCCCGATGGTGCGACGGCGGTGCTGGGCCTGGGCGGCCAGGGTATCGGCCGCCCGAAGGTGGACCTGGTGGCGGTCGACACGACGACGCTGGACCAACGCGTGCTCACGCCGGGCGACGCGCTGTACGACCAGGCGGCCGTGTCACCCGATGGTCGCTCGGTCGCCTGCGTGCGGGCCGACCTTGGCGCGCCGGATCGCGCCGAATCGCACAGCCTGTGGCTCATCGACCTGGCCAGCGGCGGGGGGCACGACCCCGCGCCGGGGATCGATCTCTGGCCCGACGGGCTCGCCTGGTCGGCCGACGGCAAGGCCCTCTTCTTCGTCGCCGACCGGCAGGGGCACCAGGCCGCCTTCCGCCTCGACCTGGATGGGGGCCGACTGACCTGCCTGGCCGCCACAGGCACGCTGAGCGACCTCTGCCCCTCCCCGGACGGGCACTGGGTCTACGCGTTGCGCTCCACGCTCCGCGTGCCGAACGAGGTCGTGCGGCTGGACGCACGGGCCCCCGAGCAGGAACCGGTCGTCATCCCGTCGCCGGCCGCGACCGAGGCTCAGGTGGCCGCACCCGGCGCGGTCGAACGGATCACCGGCACGGCGGCGGACGGGACGCCGATCGGCGCCTGGTTGGTCAAGCCCGAGGGCATGTCCGCGGCCCACCCCGCACCGCTCGTGGTGTTCGTCCACGGCGGCCCGCTGGGGACGTGGACCGACGGCTGGCACTGGCGCTGGAACCCGCAGCTGCTGGCGGCCCGCGGCTATGCCGTGGTCATGCCCGACCCGGCCATCTCGCTGGGTTACGGGCAGGCCTTCGTGCAGCGCGGCTGGGGCGAATGGGGCGCGGCGCCGTACACGGACATGCTGGCGGCCGTCGACGCCGCTGCGGCACGCCCGGACGTGGACGCCTCGCGGATGGCCCTCATGGGCGGTTCGTTCGGCGGCTACATGGCCAACTGGGTGGCCGGCCACACGGATCGCTTCAAGGCCATCGTGACCCACGCCAGCCTGTGGGAGCTGCGAGGCTTCCATGGCACCACCGATAACGGTGCGTGGTGGGAGCTGGAGATGGGTGATCCATATGTCGACGGGCGGCGCTACGAGGAGCACTCCCCCGCCGCCCACGTGGCGAGCATCAGGACGCCGATGCTGGTCATCCACGGCGAACTGGACGCCCGCGTGCCGATCAGCGAGGCGCTCCGCCTGTGGACGGACCTCCAGCGGCACGGCGTGGCGGCGCGCTTCCTCTACTTCCCCGACGAGAACCACTGGGTGCTCAAGCCCCAGAACGCGCGGGTGTGGTACGCCACCGTCCTCGCCTTCCTCGAAGAGCAGCTGCGCGGCGTGCCCTTCGAGCGGCCAGCCCTGGTCTGATGACACACCACCACGACGACCAGCGCCAGATCGCACCCGAGGCCGAGCAATACACCGCCCGCCTGGTCAAGCGGGTCGACGAGACCGACGATCTGGCCTACTTCTGGGTCCGCTATGACGGGCCACCGGTACCGTTCGAGCCGGGCCAGTACATGACCATCGGCGTCTTCGCCGACGGCAAGCTCTGGCAGCGGCCGTATTCGGTGGCCTCCGCGCCGGCCGAGGCAGCCGGTGGAGGCTACGAGTTCTACGTCCGGCTCGTCCCCATCATGCGGTTCACCACGCTGCTGTGGCGGCTGCCGATCGGCCACGGGATGCGCATGATCGGGCCCAAGGGCAAGTTCATGCTGGAACCCGATGACCGGCGCACCCATCTGTACGTGGCCACCGGGACCGGCATCGCCCCCTTCATGGCCATGATGCGCCAGACGCTCATCGACGGCGGTCCGCGGCGCACGGTGATGCTGCATGGCTGCTCCCACGTGGAGGAGCTGGGCTACCGCGACGAGCTCGAGGCGTGGCAGCGCGACGGCACGTACCCCGTGACGTACGTGCCGACCATCTCCCGGCCGGGCGACCCCCGCAACGCCGGGTGGACGGGCCGGACCGGACGGGCGGAGGCCGTCATCGACGCCGTGTGCAAGGACCTGGGGCTGCGGCCTGAGCGGACGGTGGTCTACATCTGCGGCAACCCGGACATGATCCTCAACGTCGAGTCACGCCTCATGGATCGCGGCTTCCCGGAGTTCCATGTCAAGAAGGAGCTCTACTGGCCGAAGGGCAAGACCGTTCCCCCGCTCGAGGGCGGCGCCGCCTGACATCGGGACCTTTGGCACCCCAGGGAGGCCCCTTGGGCATGGGCGGGAACCGCCACCAGGCCCGATGATGGGCGCAGACGTAACCATATATCGGAGTGCGCATGTTTCCCATCGTCGACCGCGCCGTGCTGTCGCCGACCGTCGCCCGGCTCACGATCCAGGCGCCGCGGATCGCCCAGATCCGCCAGCCCGGCCAATTCGTCATCGTCCGCCGCGGCCCGGGCGCCGAGCGCATCCCGCTCACCATCGCCGACGGCGATGCCGCGGCCGGCACGATCACGCTCGTCATCCAGGCGGTGGGCAAGAGCACCAGCGACCTGGTCGAGATGCAGACGGGCGAGGCCCTCACGGACGTCGCCGGACCGCTGGGGCGGGCGACCGAGCTCATCGAGTCGGGTCACGCGGTGTGCGTGGGAGGCGGCGTCGGCACGGCGGTCGTCCACCCCATCGCGGAGGGCCTGCACGCGCGCGGCGTCCGCGTCACGAGCGTCATCGGCGGGCGGTCCCGCGAGTGGGTGATCTTCGAGGACGAACTGCGCCGCCACGGTGAGGTCATCGCCTGCACGGATGACGGCTCGTACGGGCGGCCCGGCTTCGTGACGGAGGCCCTCAAGGACCTGCTCGACGCGGGTGACGTTGACTGCGTGTACGCCGTCGGGCCCGTGCCGATGATGCGGGCGGTGGAGCGGCTGACGCGCGAACGCGACGTGCCGACCGTGGTCTCGCTCAACCCGGTGATGGTCGACGGCACGGGCATGTGCGGCGGCTGCCGGGTGACGGTCGGCGGCGAGACACGCTATGCCTGCGTCGACGGTCCGGAGTTCGACGCCCACGAGGTGGACTTCGCCGAACTGGCCGATCGCCTCGGCACCTATCGCGACTTCGAGCAGGCGGCCATGACGCGGCGCGGACCGTGCCAGCTCGCCCCCCAGCTGGCGGAGGCGGGCTCGTCACGATGACCGAGCGGCCGATCCTCAATCCGCGCGAGCGGATGGCCCTGCCGCGGACCGAGATGCCGGCCCGTGGGGCAGGCGTCCGCGCCCGTGACTTCCAGGAAGTCAACCTGGGATTCTCCCAGGTGCTCGCTGCGGCGGAGGCGGAGCGCTGCCTGCAGTGCAGGAACCCCAAGTGCATCGACGGCTGCCCGGTGCGGGTCAACATCCCGCGCTTCATCGAGCTGGTCGCCGAAGGCGACCTGCGGGGCGCCGCCACGTCCCTCCTCGACGACAACGCGCTGCCCTGCGTGACCGGCCGCGTCTGCCCGCAGGAGACGCAGTGCGAGGGGGTCTGCCTGCGCGGCAAGAAGGGCGACCCGGTGGCCATCGGGGCGCTCGAGCGCTACGTGGCCGACTGGGCGGCCGCCCATGCCGACGAACTGCCCCATGCCACGCCAGCCCCCAGCGGCCGGCGGGTCGCCATCGTGGGATCCGGCCCGGCCGGCTTGACGGCAGCCGGGGAGCTCGTCAAGACGGGCCACGACGTGACCATCTACGAGGCCTTCCACGCGGCCGGCGGCGTCCTCCTGTACGGCATCCCGGAGTTCCGCCTGCCCAAGGACATCGTGCAGCAGGAGGTCGACCGCCTGCGGTCCGACGGCGTGCACCTGGAGGTCGACGCGATCATCGGCCGGACGTGGACGCTGCCCGAGCTGCGGGCGCAGTACGACGCCATCTTCCTGGCCGTGGGGGCCGGCCTGCCCGTCTTCATGAACGTGCCGGGGGAGAACCTCAAGGGCGTCTACTCGGCCAATGAGTACCTCACCCGAGTCAACCTCATGGGCGCCTTCCGCGAGGACGCCGAGACGCCGGTCCTGAAGGGCCGCCGCGTGGCCGTGGTGGGCGGCGGCAACGTGGCCATGGACGCGGTCCGCACGGCGCGTCGCTTCGGTGCGGACGAGGCCATGATCGTCTACCGGCGCGGCCACGATGAGCTGCCCGCGCGGCGCGAGGAGGTCCACCATGCCGAGGAGGAGGGCATCCGCTTCGAGCTCCTGACGGCGCCCCTGGAAGTGCTCGGCGACGAGCACGGCTGGGTGCGCGGCCTGCGCTGCCAGCGGATGAGCCTGGGCGAGCCGGACGCGTCGGGCCGGCGCAGCCCGCAGCCCATCCCGGGCTCCGAGTTCGTGCTCGACTGCGAAGAGGTCGTGGTGGCCATCGGCACGCGCGCCAATCCCCTGCTGACCCACAGCATGCCCGGCCTGACCCTCAACCAGTGGGGCTACATCGTGGTCGACGACGAGGGCATGACCAGCATCCCGGGCATCTTCGCCGGCGGCGACATCGTGCGGGGCTCGGCGACCGTGATCCTGGCCATGGGCGACGGCAAGCGCGCGGCGCACGCCATCGAGCGCTACTTCGAGCGGGTGGAGGCGCTGGCGGCTACGGCCTGAGGGCGGGCCCAGCGGAAGGGCCACCATCCCTGCAGCGCGAACGGGGCAAGGGTCACGACCAGCACCAGCAGCACGCCCACCTTGCCCGCCGGCCCGCCGAGCGGCCAGGTCACGGCGACGGCGTAGGCCGCGGCGATGAGCCAGCGGTCCCGCCACGGCCAGCCGCGTGCCCCGGCGTCGGACGCGAACACCGCCAGCGCCGGCAGCAGCAACGTCGCGTCGTAGACCCAGGCGTGGGGGCTGATGACGAGGCCCGCCGCACAGGCCAGGGCGATGGCCCGCGGTGGCGACCAGCGGCGCAGGGCAGGCAGGCAGCGCAGGAGAATGATGCCCGCCGCGACGTATCCCACGAGAGCCGGTCCGGTGAACGAGCCGGGGGTCGCCCCGCCGGGCGTCAGGCGGCCCAGCAGGGCGGGCAGTGAGACCGCCTGCCAGCCGTTCGCGGCGAGGTCGAGCGGGTTGTACGTCTGCAGCGAGGCCCACCAGGTCGCGGGCCAGCCCCAGTCGCCGCCGGCCGCCACCACGCCCAGCAGGTACTGGGCGGCGACGATCACGGCTACGGCGCCCACGGCCCGCCCCACGCCACGCCAGGCGAGCGTGAGCACGACCGGCAGATCGAGCTGCGGCTTGTACAGGAGCAGGCCGCCCAGGGTGCCGGCCAACACCGGGCGGCCCGCCGCGAGGGCGGCCGCGACGCCCACCACGAGGAGCAGCGCCACCGACGTGTTCTGGCCCGACACGACCCCCGCGGCTGCCGGCGCCCAGGCGAGCGTCCCCAGGACGGCCCAGCCGCGCGGGATGGCGAAGACCTGCGCTCCCACGACGGCCGCCGCGATGAGCGCGACGAGCATCAGCGCCACATGGAGTGCCCCGGCGAGGTCGTACGGCAGGGCCGCCAAAGGCGCGTACGGCAGGGCGACCCACGCGGGGTAGACGAACGGTGTCGGCGGCAGGCCGTTGGCCGCCTGGTAAGCCGCGATCGGCACGAGCTGATCAACCTGCGCGGTGAAGGCGAAGTGGCCGGCCGCGTAGAAGGCGCTGAAGTCGAGCCAGCCGCGAGCGGGCATCCCGAGTGCCGGGAGGTACGCGGCGATCGCGCACGCCACCAGCCAGAGTCGTGCGCGCGGGAGGGTCCAGAGGCCGCGCCAGCCGCCCGGCTGGTCCACCGTCGCGGGCGGCTCGGGCGGGGTGGCCGTGGCGGCCGCCGGGATCAGCGGGTCCGGGCCGCTGCCAGGCGCGCCTGGATGACCTCGCGCACCCGGCTCACGGCCACCCGCTCCTGCGTCATCGCGTCACGGTCGCGGACCGTGACCTGCCCGTCCTCCAGCGAGTCGACGTCCACGGTGACGCACCACGGCGTGCCGATCTCGTCCTGCCGCCGGTACAGCTTGCCGATGGCCGCTGTGTCGTCATAGACACACATGAGGTCCTGCTGAAGATCGGCCTTCAGGCGATGGCAGAGCTCGACGATCTCCGGGCGCTTCTTGAGCAGCGGCAGGACGGCCACCTTGTACGGCGCGAGGTCGGGGTGCAGGCCCAGCACGACGCGCGTCTCGCCGCGCACCTCCTCCTCACGGTACGCGTCGATCAGGAAGGTGAAGGCGGCCCGATCGGCGCCGCCGGCGGTCTCCACGACCCACGGCAGGACATGCTCGTTGGTGGCCGGGTCGAAGTACTCCAAGTTCTCGCCCGACGCCTCCTGGTGCCGTGACAGGTCGAAATCGCCGCGGTTGTGGATCCCCTCCAGCTCCTTCCAACCGAACGGGAAGCGGTACTCGATGTCGATCGCCTTGCGCGCGTAGTGGGCCAGTTCGTCAGGGGCGTGCTCGCGCAGGCGGAGGCGGGCGGGCGTCACGCCGTAGCGCTCGTACCATGCCCGGCGCGCCGGCAGCCAGGCCTCGAAGGCCTCGTACGCCTCCGCTTCGGGGTGCACGAAGTACTGCATCTCCATCTGCTCGAACTCGCGCATGCGGAAGACGAAGTTGCCCGGGCTGATCTCGTTGCGGAAGCTCTTGCCGATCTGGGCGATGCCGAACGGCAGCTTCTTGCGACTGGCCTGTTGCACGCTGCGGAAGTCGACGTAGCTGCCCTGGGCCGTTTCGGGGCGCAGGTAGACGATGGAACCCTCGTCTTCCACGGGCCCCATGTGGGTCTGGAACATGAGGTTGAAACGGCGGGGGGCCGACAGCGGCCCGCCGTCGACGGGACAGGTGAGGCCCAGCCGGTCGATGATGGCCGGATCGCGCAGGTCGGTCTGGCTGAGCGCCTCGGCGCCGGGCAGCTCATCCAGCCGGTAGCGGCGGTGGCACGTCTGGCACTCCACGAGCGGGTCGCTGAACGAGCCGACGTGACCCGACGTGACCCACACCTGGGAGTGCATGAGGATCCCCGCGTCCAGGCCCACGATGTCGTCGCGCTCCTGGACCATCGCCCGCCACCAGGCGCGCTTGACGTTGTTCTTGAGCTCCACGCCGAGCGGTCCGTAGTCCCATACGGCGTTGATGCCGCCGTAGATCTCCGAACTGGGGAAGACGAACCCGCGCCGCTTGCTCAGCGACACGATCGTCTCCAGCTCGGCCACGGCGGGGCCGGGATCGCCCGCGTCGGGCACGTGGGGCGGCGTGGCGCGCGAGGCGGCGGTCATGGGCTCCGCGATTGTCGCACGCTGCCCCCGTCGCCACCCGCCCGTCGCCCATCGCTGTGGCACTTGACATAGTGTGTGTCGCACAGTATGGTCCCGGCATGGACTTCGACGAGATCCTCGCGGGTGGCCGGCAGGAATTGCGGCGCGGCACGGTCGTGCTGGCCTGCCTGCTCCTGCTGCGCAGGCCCGGGTACGGGTACGCCCTGCTCGACCAGCTGCGGGATCTCGGCTTCAACGTCGACGCGAACACGCTCTATCCGCTGCTGCGGCGGCTCGAGACCCAGGGCGCGCTCGTGAGCCGATGGGACACCACGGAGACGCGGCCGCGGAAGTTCTACCAGATCAGTGCCGATGGCGAACGCCTCGCAGCCGAGCTGCTGGCGGACTGGGAGCGCCTCGACACCGCCGTCCGCCGCCTGAACCAAGGAGTTCGTCCATGACCACCCTCACCGATCGATACGTGTGGGGCGTCCTGCGCGCCGTCCCGGACGGGCAGCGCGCCGCCCTCGAGCCGGAGATCCGGGCCCTCGTTGGCGATGCCGTCGAAGCCCGGGCGAGCGCCGGGGCCGCGCCTGACGCCGCCGAGCGGGCAGCGCTGACGGAGCTGGGCGACCCGGAGGTCCTCGCCGCCCGCTACACCGACCGGACGATGCACCTCATCGGCCCGCGCTACTTCCTGGTCTGGAGGCGGCTGCTCCTCTACCTGTTGCCCATCCTCGTGCCGCTCTCCGCGGTGGCCAACATGGTGGCGCGCGCGGCCGTCGGCGGTTCGGATATCGGCCAGCTCATCTGGAGCGGGGTCTCGGTGGCGTTCACGGTCACGGTCCAGCTCGTCTTCTGGATCACGCTGGTGTTCGCGCTGGTCGAACGGGCCGGCGGCACGCCGCTCGAGATCGGCGGTACGTGGACGCCGGACGACCTGCCGGCGCTTCCGGCCCCGGGCCGCCAGCATCCCTTCGAGGTCGCCCTGTCCGTCGCCGCCTTCGTCCTCCTCGGCGTGGCCATCATCTGGCAGCAGGTTGCCGCGCCCATCTCCCTCGACGGCCGGTCGTATCCGATCCTGGATCCGGCCCTGTGGTCGTTCTGGTTGCCGTGGTTCCTGATCGTCCTCGCCCTGCAGGTGGCGCTCGTCATCGCCGCCTACGGCGCAGGTCGATGGTCCTGGCGCCTCGCCGTGGCCAAGGCGGTCCTCTCCGCCGCCTTCGCCATCCCGGCGGTCGGCCTCCTCTGGACCGCCAGCCTGTTCGATCCCGCAGCCGTGAGCACCTTGTCGAACGCGGGCTTCGGCGGCGCGCTCGCGCCGACCGCGGCGGTCATCGGGCTCTCGATCGTGGTGGGCTCCGGTTGGGAGGCGATGAGCGGGCTCATCGATGCCTGGCGCCGCTCGCGCATGCCGTTCGCCGAACGGTCCTGACCGGGCCGCCCGGGCGGCCCCTCGTCCGCCGCCCGAACAGGCGGCACGGCCGCTCAGACGGGCGGTGCGGCGTGACGGACCTCGTCGAGGAAGGCCAGCGAACGCGGCTCGCGCTCCAGGGCATGGCGCATGAAGCGGCGCATGGCCCCTTCCACCTCGCGCTCCACGGCCGCCGGCAGGCGCAGGGCGGCGAGGGCTTCGATGTCCAGGCGGCGGTAGGCGCGCAGGACCTTGAGCGCGTCCTGCGACAGGCCGACCACCTCCGCCGGCGGGCCTGGATGGCGTTCGCAGAGGACGCCGCCCAGTGACGGTACCCAGCGGAACGACTCGCCTGCTTCGAGCACGCGGTCACACTCCACGCACCGCTCGACCTCCGGGCGGACGCCCAGGGCGTCGGCCAGCCCGAATTCGAACCAGCGGGCCACCCGGCCCGGGGCCATGCCGTCGTCGAGAAGCTGGAACGCCCGCCGCAGGACGGCGTAGACAGGGTAGGCGTTGGCCTGCTCCTCGGTCGCCCGCTCGGCCAGCTCGCCGATGTACCACGCGGTGGCCGCGGACTCGAGGCGGTCGCGCAGGTTCAGCCAGGCCTCGCCGACGCTGGCCTGCGTGACCACGTCGAACGTGCGGGCGCGGGCCACCACCAGCTGCAGCTCGGCGAATGGCTCGAGCGTCCCGCCCAGCCGGCTCGTCGGGCGCCGCACGCCCTTGGCGATCAGGCGCAGCTTGCCGTCATGAGGCGTGAGGACCGTCAGGACGCGGTCGGCCTCGCCCAGGTCGAAGCGCCGCAGCACGATCGCGGCGGTCTTGTACAGGCGTGGCGGCGACACATGCCAAGCCTACCCCGAGCGGGACGGTCCGCCGGACGATCATGCGCCGGCCTGCAGCCGCCAGGGCAGGGCTGTCGGACGGTGACGCATCCGATCGGCCCCCCGCGACGAATCCATCATCGACGCCGGTGCGGCCGCGTCCCCCGCACCGGCGCCTTCGCGCCCATGCCGACCCGGGGCGTGTGCTGACGGCGAGCGCACCAGATGGCCCACCGCGTCTTCCGCTCCGGCGCCTTCGCGTCCGGCCCCGGGTTTGCGCCTGGCGGCGCTGATGACGGAGCAGAGCGGCGTCCTGGGCCTTCAGGCGTCGTTCGTTGCGCGCCGCGCCACAGACGACGGTGGACCGTTCCTCCGTCGGTAGCGTCGCCAGGCGCAAAGGATGCTCGCGCGGCACCCTCGCCGCTCGGTCGCCAGATCGCGAGCCTTGTGCTGCCTGCTGGTATCATGTTTCCCGTGATGACGTCGACGGACCTCCAGGCCCTCATCGCCGATACGGAGGCGACCATCCTCTCGCTCATCGACGAGCACGAGGACGACGCCACGCGTCCGCTCTACGAGCAGATGCGGTACCACCTGGGCCTCGATGGCGGCCACGGCACGAGCGGCAAGCGCATGCGGCCGCTGCTGGGCCTGCTGGCGTACCAGTCGCTGACGGGCACGCACGAGCGGGCCCTCCCGGGCGCCGCGGCGGTCGAGCTGGGCCATAACTTCAGCCTGGTCCATGACGACATCGAGGATGGCGACCACGAGCGGCGGCATCGCGCCGCGCTGTGGACGATCTGGGGGGTGGCCCAGGGCATCAACACCGGCGACGCGATGTTCGCCCTGTCGCGCCTGGCGCTGCACCGCCTGACCGGACTCGGCTTCAGCGACGCCAAGGTGCTGGCCCTCATGCGCCTCTACGACGAGACGTGCCTGACCCTCTGCGAAGGCCAGTTCATCGACCTGTGGACCTCCGAGGAGGACGGCCGGCAGTCGGTCCAGCTGTACTTCGACATGATCGGGCGCAAGACGGCCGCCCTCATCGCCGGCTCGATCCAGGCCGGGGCGATGCTGGCCACGGACGACACCGCCACGATCGCCGCCTACCGCGATTTCGGTTGGGCCCTGGGCCTGGCCTTCCAGCTGAACGACGACCTGCTGGGCATCTGGGGCGAGGCGCACGAGACGGGCAAGCAACCGACCGACCTGGCCAAGCGCAAGCGCACGCTGCCCGTCCTGTATGCCCTCGAGCACGCCGCCCCGGCCGACCGACTCCTGCTCAAGGCCCTCCTTGCCGAGACGTCACCGACCCCGGCCACGACCGAGGAGATGCGGGCCCTGTTGGAGCGGAGCGGCGCCCGGACCTACACGCGCGAGCAGGCGCGCCGTCACCGTGACGAGGCGCTGGCGCAGCTGGAACGTACCGGTGCGGCCGACGTGGCCGCCCGCGAGCGCCTGGCCCAGATCATCACCTCGGTCATCGAGGCCTGATCGGACGGGACTCGGCCCCGTCAGCGCTGCTCAGGCGCGAGACAGGACACCCTTCATGGGCCCCAGCGCGGCCACGTAGGGCGCCAGGGCTTTCATGGTCGGCACGTTTACGCCGAGATCGCGGCCCGTCTGCAGGACGTCGAAGAAGATGTGCTGCAGTTCGTCATGCGCCGTGTGCCGCTCCATGATCTTGCGGGCGGCCCGATCGACGCGGTACATCTCGCGGATGCTTGCCGCGACCGCCTCCGCCGGGGCGAAGAAGGGCTGGGCATCGACGATCGCGGCAACGTCCACGCCCCTCGCCTTGACGATCGCCAGGGCCTCGCGGACCGCCAGGACGGCCTGCTCCAGCCACTCGGTCGAATCGAGGAAGACGGAGGGATCGCCGGCCTTGACGGCCGTGCCGATCACGCCGGCCTCGATGGCGAAGTGGGTCCACAGCCAGGCCAGCATGTCGGTGTGGATGTTGACCGAGAGACCGCAGCCGTCGAACAGGGCCATGATGCGGGCCAGCCGGTCGGTGCTCGAGCCGTCCAGCTCGCCGAGGTGGACGTCGCTGAGGAGGGCGGCGTCGAGGAGACCGCCACGGTAACCGCCCCCGGCGACCGGGAAGCCCCAGAGGTACCGCTCGCGCGCGAGGCCGGCGTCGATCGGTCCGAGATCGGTCCACAGGTTGTCGAAGAAGAGCACGTCCGCCTTCCCCGCCCCCGCGGCGAGGACCGGCAGGAGGGCTGGCAGCTGCGTGTGGCGCACGCTGGCCAGGATCAGGTCGTAGCCGTCTCCGGGCTGGAGGTGGTCCACCAGTCGGACGGGATAGCGCACGTCCTGCTCCGGCGCCTCCGGGTGCCGTCCGTCCAGCAGCCTGATCCGGATGCCGGCCCGCGCGGTCGTTGCATCGATGGCCCGGACGTAGTGAACGACGGGGTGGCCCGCCTGGGTGATGAGGTGCCCGTAGATCGTGCCGATCACGCCGGTACCGACGACACACACACGCATCGCTGATCCCTCCCTGCAGTCAATCGCACGCATGCTCAGGACCGGAGTCTCGGCCGGCAGGGCAGCCCCGACCAGAGTCCCGAGGGCCCTCCGTGGCGGGCCACCCGGCCCCTCTGGCAGGGATGTCTGTGGCCCGCCGCACGCGCTTGGCGGCGGCGCCCACCCGGCCCGGGCTAGTCGCTCAGGCCGCGGTCTCGTCCTCGCTCGGCTCGTCGGGCCGCGTGTCGCGCACGGCAAGGACCTTGCCGACACGGCGACCCTCGGTCGACTCGACGGTGATCGTCACGCCGTCGAGCTGGACCTGGTCGCCGACCTTGGGGACACCCCCCACGTGGTGGTAGACCAGGCCGCCGACCGTGTCGTACTCCTCCTCATCCGCCTCGTCGAGGCGCAGGTCGAAGAGCTCGGTCAGGTCGTCCACCGGAGCCCGCCCGTCGAGGCGCGCCTCGTTGTCGGACAGCTTGACCACCATGGGCTCCTCGGCGTCGTACTCGTCCTGGATCTCGCCGACGATCTCCTCCAGAAGATCCTCGATGCTGACCAGGCCGGCCGTCCCGCCGTACTCGTCCAGCACGATTGCGAGGTGCACGCGCCGCCGCCGCATCTCGTGCAGCAGGTCGTCGATGCTCATCGACTCGGGCACGAAGACGGGTGCGCGCAGGAGGGGCCGGATCTGGGCCGGTGGCTGGCCATCCGGACGCAGGTAGGGCAGGAGGTCCTTCGCGTAGAGGATGCCGGTGATGTTGTCGATCGACGTCTCGTACGACGGGATCCGCGAGTGGCCTTCCGAGATGATCAGCTCGACGGCTTCCTGCAGTGGCGCCGCGGCCTTGATGGCGATCATGTCGATGCGCGGGACCATGACCTCGTGCACGCGGCTCTCGCTCAGCTCGATGACCGCGCTGATCATCTGCTCCTCTTCGGCCTCCAGGATGCCCTGCTGGCCGCCGCGCTCCACGATCAGCTTGAGCTCGTCCGTGGTCATCGCCTGGGGGCTCATCTGCCCGGCCCCGAGCAGCCGGGTGACGGCGCTGGTGGCCGTGGTCAGGAGCCACACGATCGGCCCCAGGAGGCTCATCAGGAACTCGATCGGCGCGGCGAAGAGGAGTGCCGCGCCCTCCGTGTGAGCCAGGGCCAGCGACTTGGGCACAAGCTCGCCGAAGACGATCGTGAAGAGGGCCAGCAAGAGGGTCACGACGAGGAGGGCGACCGGCTCGGAGGTGCTGCCCAGGAGTGGCTGCAGGAGGGTCGTCATCTCGTTGGTCAGCGTCACGGCCGTGAACGCCGCGGCCAGGAAGCCCACGAACGTCACGCCGACCTGGACGACGGCCAGGTAGCGCGCCGGGGTGGCCACCACGCGCTGCACTCGCCGGGCGTTGCGGCTGCCCTCGTCGGCCAGCTGCTGCAGGCGGGTCCGGCGGACCGTGACGAGCGAGATCTCGGCGGCCACGAAGACGGCCTCGATGAGCGTCAGGACCACGATCACGAGGATCGCGGTCACGGTCTCCATCAGGTCGTCCCCGGGTCCTCGGCGCGCGGCCGCGGCTCGCGGATGCGAGCCGGCACGCCGACGGCCAGCTTGCCCGGCGGCACGTCGCGGGTGACCACGGCGCCCGCGCCGGTGCGCGCCGCGGCGCCGACCGTCACAGGCGCCACGAGCATGGTGTCGACGCCCAGGAAGGCCCCGTCGCCGATCGTGGTGCGGTGCTTGCGACGCCCGTCGAAGTTGGCGGTGATGGTGCCGGCGCCCACGTTGACGCCTTCACCGGTGGTCGTATCGCCGAGGTAGCTCATGTGGTGCTGCTTGGACCGCGCGCCCAGGCGGGCCTGCTTGAGCTCGGCGTAGTTGCCCACCTCCGCCCCCTGCCCCACGACGGCGCCGGGGCGCAGGTGGGCGAAGGGGCCGACGGTCGCGCCGTCCTCCACCTCCGATGACTCCAGGACGCTGGCCCAGACCCGGCAGCCGGCGCCGACGCGGCTGTCGATGAGCTGGCTGCCAGCCCCGATGACACTCCCCTCCCCGACGCTCGTGGCGCCGCGCAGGATGACATTGGGCTCCAGCAGCACGTCGCGCGCCAGTTCGACCTGCGTGTCCACGTAGACCGTCGTGGGGTCCTGCATCGTCACACCGGCCAGCAGGTGCGACTCCAGGATCCGCCACCGCATGTCGGCCTCGACCGTGGCCAGCTGGACCCGGTCGTTGACCCCCGCCAGCTCCAGGTCGTCCGCCACCTCCACCGCGACGACGGCCCGGCCGTCTGCACGGGCCTGCGCGACCAGGCCGGTGAGGTACAGCTCACCGGTCGCCGGGCTCGGGCTCAAGCGCTTCAGCGCGGTGCGAAGCCAGGCCGTGTCGAAGGCGTAGGCACCGCCCACCACCTCGCCGAGCGCTCGCTCGTCGGCGCTGGCGTCCTTCTCCTCGACGATGCGCATCGGGCCCGACGCGTCACGCACGACCCGGCCGTAACCGGTGGCATCGTCCGGCACCATGGTCGCCAGGGCCATCGCTGCCCCGGTGGAGGCACAGGCGGCGAGCAGCCGCTCCAGTGTCGCCGGTGTGATCAGCGGGGCGTCGCCAGAGGCCACGACGACCACCTCGACGGCGGGCGAGACCTGGTCCAGACCCACCCGCAGCGCGTCGCCCGTCCCGAGCTGCTCGGGCTGTACGGCCCAACACACCTGCGGCGCCACCGCTTCGCGGACGGCCGCCTGGATGCCCGGGGAGACGACGACCCAAGGCGGGCTCCCGGTCGCGGCGGTCGCGGCGTCCACGACGTAGGCCAGCATGGGGCGCCCACACACGGGATGAAGCACCTTGGGCAGGCGCGAGCGCATCCGCGTGCCCTGGCCGGCGGCGAGGATGAGCGCGACGGCGGTCACGTGCCGGACGTCCACGCGGCGAGCCGCGCCGAGGCGCCGGCTGGGGTGGAGGTGGGCATCAGGGTGAGCGGCATCTTCGACCCTGCCCGACGGGGTGTCAACCGCGGGCGATGGCGTCGATGAGGGCCGGCCGGTGGGCCACCACCTCGACCTCCACGCGTGCGCCGCGCGGCAGGCCGGCGACCGCGACCGTCGAACGGGCCGGCGCCTCGCCGGTGAAGCGGCGGCCGTAGTGCTCGTTGAATACCTGGAAGTCGGCCAGGTCGACCAGGAAGCAGGTGGTCTTCACGACATCGCCGAAACCCAGACCTGCCGCGGCCAGGATGGCCCCGACGTTGTCCAGGGTCCGCTCCACCTGGGCCTCGAAGCCGTCCGCGAGCTGCCCCGACGCGGGATCCAGACCGACCTGGCCGGCGCAGAAGAGCAGCTCGCCTGCGGCGATCGCCTGGCTGTACGGGCCGATGGCGGCCGGCGCCCCGTCGGTCTGGATCCGCTGGTGGGTCATGCCGTTCCTCCTGTATCGATGGGCCTGCCGTGCGCCGCTCCCAGGCTCGTGGCGATGAGCCGGACGCCGTCGCGCCGGCCGCCCGGCCAGGCGCCCAGCTCCTGGACCGCCCCGTGGGCCTCCGCCAGCGAAGCATACAGAGCGAAGAGCGTGGGCCCGGAGCCCGAGAGCAGCCAGGGTCGGCCGGATCGTGCCTCCAGCGCCGCCCTCGAGCGCCCGACCTCCGGCCGCAGCGTCAGCAGCGCGGCCCACAGGTCGTTCGCCTCGCGCAGCTCACCCGCCAGACCGACCAGGGCCGCCGCCGGGAGGCCGGCCCGCAGGGCCGTCGCCAGGCGCTCGCTGACGGCGGACGCCCGGATCCAGGCGTCGGCACGACGCCCCTCGAGCTGATCGAACGCCTCGAAGATCGCCGCGGTCCCCACGCCATGCGGAGCGACCGCCAGAACGCAAGCCGGTGCGCCCGCCGGGGCCGGCAGGGCCGTGAGCCGCTCGCCGCGACCGGTGGCCCACGCGGCCGGCGCTCCGAGCGCGAAGAACGGCACGTCCGAGCCGACCGTCGCGGCGACCTTGAGGCGCGCCGTCCGGTCGAGCGTGGTGCCCCAGACGCGCGCGGCGACCCGCATGGCCGCGGCGGCGTCGCTGCTGCCGCCACCGAGGCCCGCGGCGACCGGCACGACCTTCTGCAGGCTGAAGGCCAGCGGCGGCTCGGGCCGGTCCAGGTGGCGGCGCAGCGCCGCCGCCGCGTGAAGGACCAGGTTGTCGGCGGACGGCCCGGTCGGCAGGCCGATCGTATCAAGGCGCTCGGCGTCGGCCCGCTTGACCGGGGCGGCGCCGGTCGGCCGGGCGGTGAGACGGTCGGCCAGGCCCACGCGGACAAGGATCGTGGACAGGTCGTGGTAGCCATCGGGCCGCCGTCGAGACACGGCCAGCGTCAGGTTGACCTTGGCCGGCGCGGCGGCACGACGGACCGTCACGGCAGCGGCCCCAGGGCGGCCGCCAGGGCCAGCCACTCGTCCACCGAGAGCGTCTGCGGACGCCGCCGCGGTTCGATGGCCACCCGCTCCAGGGCCGCCAGGAGCGTCGCCCGCTCGACGATCGGAAGCTGGCGCGGCAGGACGTTGTGGAGCATCTTGCGGCGCTCGCGGAAGCCGGCCTGGACCAGCCGCCAGAAGTCCTCCTCGGCGGCCGGCTCGAGCCGCCGCGGCACGATCTCCCCCACGAGGATGGCGGAAGCGACCTCGGGGGCCGGCTCGAAGGCCTGCGGTGGCACGATCCGGGCGACCCGCACGTGAGCGTGGTACTGGACGAAGACGGAGAGGTAGCTGAGGCCGCCGGGGGCAGCCGCGATGCGCTCCGCCACCTCCCGCTGGAGCATCAGGACGAACCGCGCCGGCCGTGGTTCGGGGCCCAGGACGCGGTGCAGGGTGGGGCTCGTGATGTGGTATGGCAGGTTGGCCACGAGGTCCCACGGCGCAGCCACGAGCGCGGCGAGGTCCTGGTCGAGGGCATCCCCGTGGATCAGCCGCAGGTGACCCTGGGCCAACGGTCCTCCGGCCGCGTCGCCGAAGCGTGCGCGCAGGTGGTCGACCATCCGCCGGTCGACCTCCACCGCGGTGACCTCGGCCCCCGCGGCGAGGAGGGCCGCGGTCAGGATGCCGGGCCCCGGGCCGATCTCCAGGATCCGCCGGCCGGGCGTGACGTGCGCCTCTGCGACGAGCGTGTCCAGGACCTCGCCGTCAGCCAGGAAGTTCTGCGAGAGGCGCCGATCCGCCTGCAGGCCGTGCTCCCGCACGTAGCGAGCCAGCACGGCCGGGCCAAGGTGGCGCGCGTCGAGCGGATGGCGGAGCTCGTCCCCGGCCACGATCACCCGGCCAGGCGCAGTGACGGGTGCGCCTCCAGGTCCCAACCGGCGCGGACACCGGCCCGTGCCCGGAGGAAGCCGGCCGCGCCGATCATGGCCGCGTTGTCGGTGCACAAACCCGGGCGCGGGATGACGACCGGGACATCGAGTTCGGCCGCCAGTCCACGCACACGGTCGCGCAGCGCCGCGTTGGCCGCCACGCCGCCGCCAAGGATGATCGTGGCCGCCCGGGCCTGGCGAGCCGCGCGCACGGTCTTGGTCGCCAGGACGTCGACGACCGAATCCTGGAAGGCCCAGGCCGTCTCGGCCACGAGGTCCGGCGCCAGCGTCAGGCCGTCGTCGGCCGTGCCGCCGGCGATCTCCTTCACCGCCCGCCGGACCGCGGTCTTGAGGCCGCTGAAGCTGAAGTCGTAGCTGTCGCCCAGCCAGGCCCGGGGGAAGTGCCGTGCGTGGTGCACGGCGTCCGCCGCAGCGCGCTGGATGGCCGGGCCGCCGGGGTAGGGCAGGCCCAGCAGCCGGCCGACCTTGTCGAACGCCTCGCCGGCCGCATCGTCCACGGTCTGGCCAAGAAGGCGGTAGGTGAGGTGGTCGGGCATCTCCACGAGGAACGTGTGGCCGCCGCTGACGACGAGGGCGACCAAGGGGAAGACCGGCGCCGCCTGCTCCTCCTGTCCCGGGTCGAGCAGCCACGCGGCGTAGATGTGGCCCTCGTGGTGGTTGACGGGCACCAGCGGCCGATCGTGCAGCCAGGCCAGCGTCTTGGCCATCGTGAGACCCACCAGCAGCGAGCCGGCCAGGCCCGGGCCATACGTGACAGCGATCGCCTCGACGTCACGCCAGTCGTCCAGCCCGCCCTGCTCGACGGCCCGCTCCAGGACGGGCAGCATCCAGCGCAGGTGGGCCCGCGCCGCGACCTCGGGCACGATGCCGCCGGTGCCGGCGTGGAGCTCGGCCTGACTGGCCACGACGTTGCTGCGGATACGGCGGCCGCCGTGCACGAGGGCCACGGCTGTCTCGTCGCAGGAGGTCTCGACCGCCAGGATCAGACCGGAGCCTTCAGCCACGGGGATCGTCCGGCGGCGGCTCCAGCGGCAGGGCCGTCTCCAGGGTCTCCCGCAGGCGGGCGAGCCGCTGGCGCATGGACCGGGAGGCGAGCTCATCCGTGGTCATGATCAAGGCGTCCTCGTTGTTGTCCGAGTAGTAGCGCGGGCGCACGCCCACCGGCCGGAAGCCGAAGCGCTCGTACAGCCTGCGGGCGTCGAGGTTGCTGAGCCGGACCTCCAGGGTCGCCACGCTGGCCCCCAGCTCCTCGGCCAGTTCGATCAGCGCGAGCAGCAGGCGGGCCCCGATCCCCTGCCGGCGCCACGCCGGGAGCACGGCGAAGGTGGTCACGTGGGCCTCGTCGACCATCAGCCACAGCCCGCCGTAGGCGACCACCACATCGCCGCTGCGGACGATCAGGTAGCGGGCCAGGCGGTTGGTCTCCAGCTCCTGTCGGAAGGCGTAGGAAGGCCATGGCACGGGGAAACTGGCCCGCTCGATGGCGTGGACGTCGGCGATGTCCTCGACGCGCATGGCGCTGATGGCCAGCCTCAGCGGAGGTCGGGCGACCATGCCTGAGCTCCGACCGCCTCGGGCACGCCGCGAGGCAGGGTCACGTAGAGCGGCACCAGCGAGGCCGCGTCATCGGAGCGGCCGGCCGCCAGGACGAGGCCACCGACCGCCAGGAGTGCTGGCCCCAGGCCGCCGAGGGCCTCACGACCCAGCTCGACCATCTCGCCCGTGATGCCTGCCGCGGTCGGCGCCAGGTCGATCGCCACCCGGCTGCCGCCACCCGCGGGCAGCGGGTCGCCGCTCACGACAAGGCGGGCGGCCTCGACGGCGGGGACACCACCCTCGCCGCGGCGGACCGTGGTGGCGTAGCGGTCGTGCGGCCCGGCCGGCTGCACGATGAGGATCGGCCAGCCCGCCACCCGCGGGGCGATGGCCGCGGCCAGTGCGGCGGCGGTGGGGATGGCGATGATCGGGCAGCCGAGCTCGTGGGCCATGGTCTTGGCCGTGGCCAGCCCGACGCGCAGGCCGGTGAACGCGCCCGGGCCCGTGCCCACCACGACCGCGGCCAGGTCCGCGCGCGCCACGCCAGCGTCCCGCAACAGGGACTCGATGGCCGGCAGGAGCGTCCCCCCGTGCTGGTGGCCAGCGTGCCACGCCACGGCGCGAGACGTGGACGGGGCGTCGCCCAGGGCCACCACGGCATGGCTGGTGGCCGTGTCGAGCGCCAGCCACGGCCCACGCGGGGTCGCACCAGGCTGGGCGGCGGCCGTCATGACGACCTGCCGGGCTGGTCCGGCCGCGGGCCCCAGGATCGCGCCGCGGCCAGGTATCGCGCGTAGCGGCGGCCGCCGGCCACGAGCGTGATGTGCCGCGTGTCGTCGCCAGGCTCGTCCAGCGTCACTTCAAGGCGGTGGGCGTCCAGCGAGGGACCGAGTCGCTCCGCCCATTCGATGAGGGTCACGCCCGACCGCTCGCGCTCGTCGAGCAGGCCCGCCCCGTAGGCGTCCGCATCGGCGTCACCAGCGAGCCGGTACAGGTCGACGTGGAACAGCGGCAGCCGTCCGGCGTACTCGGCCATCAGCGTGAACGTCGGGCTCATGACCACGTCGGCCACCCCGAGGCCGGCCGCGAAACCCTTGGCGAACTGCGTCTTGCCCGCCCCCAGGGGGCCATGCAGACCGATGCGGTCACCCCTGCGGGCGGCGACCGCCAGCGTCGCCGCCAGGTCCCGCGTCTCGGCCGGTGAGCGCGAGATGACATGCAGCTCGTCCACCGGCAGCCGCGTGTCGGTCACGACAGGGCCTCGAGGTCGGCCAGCGGGACGAGCCCGTCCGGCGGTGCCGCCTCGCCCTCCAGCGGGTCGACGCGCACGAGGCCGGCCTCGGACTCGAAGCCGTCCGGCCAGCGCACGCGACCGACCGCGCGCAGGAACGATCCCTCGCGGCCGGCCCACGCCCCGGCGCAGACACGCACGCGGCCCGTGGCCGGGGCCGGCACCTCCAGGTCGGCCGGCAGCACGAGCTGCGGCGGGTCGATGCCGATCGCCACCTCGCGCCCCGCCGCGGCCCGCAGGAGGGCCCAGACCGACCGGGCGATGGGGCGCTTCCCGTACCCATCCAGCACGAGCACGGCGAACGGGGCCCCGCCGTGCAGGGCCGCCCGCTGGCGGACCTCGGAAGCGCGGAACCCGCGCAGGTCGCGGCTCACCAGCCCGCCCACGACCACGCCGCGGACGCCCATGGCGCGCGCCCGGCCCAGCGCCTCCAGGTCGATCCGCGCGCCCGCGACGAGGATCGCGCCATGGCTGCCGACATCGATGGCAGACGGCGGCAGTTCACCGTCGGGTCCGGCTCCCGTGAGCACCAGTACGCCGTGCGTGCCCTCGCCGGCGGCCAGCGTCCCGGGCAGGGCCAGACCCTCGCCCTCCAGCACCACGCGGCTGGCGCTGGCCTCCACGACGACCCCGCCGATCGGGCTGGCCACCGTTGCCGTCCGCTCGCCGAGCGCGACCCGGACTCGTCCGTCCGGTAACCGGTAGAGGACCCGCCCGTGCCCCGTCAGGCCAGCGACCGCCGTGCCCTCGATCCGCGGCACGGTCTCCGGCCCGACCAAATCACCCGGCCCGAGTCCGGCGGCCCCTGCGGGGCCCACGTCCAGTACCGCGACATCGAACACACGCTCGAGCAGGGGCTCGCCGGCGAAGACCGCCTGGCCCTCCTCGGGGATGGCACGGTCGGCCGGTCCCAGGGCGAACCGCATCCGCGGGCGGGGGGCCAGCGGGGGCCGGGACACGACGAGATCGGCGAGGACGGGCGGCGTCGCCATGGGGGCGGCCACAGGCCCGGTCACCGGCCCGTCGGCCACAGCGGCCGCTCCCATGCCTCGAGCAGGTCGCGGCGGCGGTCGGCTCGGTCGGGCAGGTGGAGCGGCACGTCCCGCGTGTCGATGAGCAGCCCGCCGAGCCCGCCGCCGACCTCGAGCGCGACGCGGCGCGCCCGCGGCCCGAGCCAGCCAGCCTCGCGCGCGTCGAGCTCGACGAGGGCCGTGGTGCCGGGCGCGACCGGCACCACCTGTACCGCACCCGGGACGAGCGGCAGGTCGCGACCAGGGCCCGGTCCGCCGATCCGGACCCGCCCGGGATGCCGCGCCGCCCGCGAGCCGGGCACGACCATGACGCTGCCGAGCGGCAGCAGAAGGTCATCCAGCAGGTCGACGAGGAGGCGCCGCCGGTCGCCCTCGTCCTCGATCGAGCCGAGCGGGGCGAGGAGGCGGGCATGGTCATGGGCCACGGCAACCCCGCCGGGCCATCGCATCGTGTCCAGGACGACCAGCTCCGCCACGCCCGGCGGCATCAGGCTGAAGCAGCCGCCGCTCACCACGACGAGTTCCGGGCCCCGACCGATGCCTGCCGCGTGCGGGCCGGGCCGCGATGACCACGCCGCATCCAGCCGGGCGAGGGCGGCGCGTGCGGCGGCGATGCGCAGGTGTGCCCCTTCGCCGGACGCGTCGCGCCATGGCCAGAGCGCCAGGTTACGGAGGCGGTCCCGCTGGAGGAAGGCGTCGTCGCGCAAGGTGGACCAGCCCACGACGCTGTCGACGAGCCGGTCGTCATCGAGCAGCGCAGGTGGCACGAGGCCACCGTCGGCGAGGTGCAGGCGCGCCTCGCGGCCGTGCCGTCCGGCAGCCACGCGCAGCCCGCCGGCCGTGCCGACGTCGACGCCCTCCACCTGCTGCTCCAGGATGGCCGCCAGCGAGACCACGCCCACGTCGAAGGCGCGGCGTCCGTCCGCCGCGGTCGCCTGGGCCGGATCCGCGGCCCGTGCAGCCCTCGCCGCCACCTCGACCGCCAGGGCCGCGAGCAGCTCGCCGAGCGGGGTGGGCTCGGCGGGCCCGGCCGGCGCAGCCGCCGGCCCCAGCACCAGGCGGGGGCCGGTCCACCCCTCGGCCGCCTCGGCCGCCCCGCCGGCGAGGAGGGCCGTGACGCCCGGCCGGCGGTCGCAGGCGGCGCGGAGCAGAGCGGTGGCATCGGCCAGGGCGCCGCGTTCGTGACTGCTCGGCTGGGCTGGGCCGGCCGCGACGAGCAGATCCACCTCGCTGGCGAGGGAGGCCGACGTGGCGTCCACGGCGTCCAGCCGGTCGGCCCGCAGCCGGCCGGCGATGCGCCAGCCCGCACCCGTCGCGGCCGCCGAGACGGCGGCGAGGCCGGCCTCGTCAACGCCCGCGAGGACGACCCGCGGAGCGGGGCGTGTCACGACCTCCAGGCGGGCCCAGGTCCGCCACGACGCCGGATCGGGCAGCGCAGCCTCATCGTGCGCCACCGCGCGATCGACCAGCCGGGTCAGGAGGGCTTCCGCGGGCAGGCCCGCCGGCTGCGCATCGGCCGCCAACAACCGGAAACGGCCGGCCACGGGCGCGACGAGGGCGGCGGCGGTCGAGGCCGTGCCGTGGTCGAGCGTGAAGAACGCGAGGGGATCGCCGGCCACGGGTGAATGCTAGCCGAGGCGGACGCCGTCAGGCGTCCCAGCGACCCTCGTCGTCGATCTCTTCCAGGCGCTCCATGAGGCGTTCGATGCCCGAATCGTCGGCCAGGACCCGTTGCACATCGGCCAGCTCGCCGCCGAAGACACCGCGCAGGACCGGGTCGAAGAAGAGCATGGCCTGGCAGCCGAGCGGGCGATAGGGGCGGCTCGCCTCCAGGAACATCATGGCCGGGCCGGTCAGGCCGCGGAGCTGGATCTCGCGGGCGACCGCCTCCACGACCTCCTCGCCGATCTCCTCCGGCTGGGGCATCCGCACGCCGCTCATACGACGGTCCCGCTGGCCGGCACGGCCGTGGTGCCCTGGAGGACCCGGGCGAAGGCGTTGTACGCCTCCGCCCCCCGGAGGGCGAAGATCACCAGCTCGACCGACGAGCAGCCGCGCAGGGCGGCTTCGACGGCCCCGATGGTCGTCGCCGCCGCCTCATCCAGCGGGTACCCCCCTACCCCAGTACCCAGGGCCGGCAACGCGACGCTGGCACACCCCAGGCGGTCGGCCGCAGCGATGGCGGCGCGGGTGGCCGCGTCGATGGCCGGACCGCTCGTGCGCCGGTCCGGACCGAGCGACACGGCGTGGATGACGTAGCGGCAGGCCAGGCTGCCGGGGCCAGTGACGACGGCCGATCCGACGGCCACGGGACCCTGACGGACCGCCTCGTACTCGATGAGATCGCCGCCCCGACGCTTCAGGGCGCCCCCCACGCCGGTCGACATCCAAAGGTTCGTGGTGGCGGCGTTGACGATCGCGTCGACCTCGAGGTCGCAGATGTCGCCGTTCCACAGCTGGATCTCAGACACGCCGCTCCTCTGGCCGCAGCTGCTCCCCGGCAAGCGTCCGGAGGCCGGTCAGTCCCGTCGAGGCATGGTACACCCGGGCTACTCGCGCGGACATCGAGGCAAGGACCTCCCACGAGATCGTGTTGCGCACGAGCGCCAGATCGGCGGCCGAGATCCGCTCACCGCCCTGCTCCCCGAGCAGCACGAACTCGTCCTGCGTGGTCACCCCTGGCACATCGGTCACGTCGGCCATCACGGCGTCCATGGCCACGCTGCCCACCAGCGGCACCCGCCGCCCGCGCACGAGAGCCTGGGTCCGGCCACTGTAGGCCCGCGCCCAGCCGTCACCGTAGCCCACCGGCAACGTGGCCACGACCGAGGGCCGCTCCGCCGTCCACAGGCCCCCATAGCCGAGCGGCTCGCCGACGGCCAGCGGCGCCACGCGTAGCGGACGGACCTTGAGGGTCATGGCGGGCCGCAGCCCGGCGACCGCCGCGGCGGCGCGGGGCGCGACCGGGAAGCGGTCGGGCGGCACGCCATAAAGCACCAGCCCCGGCCGGACCAGCTCGCTGTCGCCGGCCGCTTCGGCCAGGAGGCCACCCGATGCCGCCCACGCGCGCGGCGGGACGGCCACGCCATGGGCGCGCAGGGCGGCGACGCCCTGGTCGAACCGCTCGCGCTGCCGGGCGATGGCGGCCGGGTCGTGCGAGCTCGCGAGGTGGGTCCAGAGCCCGGCCAGTTCGACGCCTGGGGCGCCGGCGATGCGGGCGGCGGCCTCGCCGGCCTCGGCCGGCTGGAAGCCGCCCCGCACCAGGCCCGTCTCCACCTCGAGGTGCAGGCGCAGGGCCTGCGCCGGTCGTCCGCCGATGGCCGCCCCCGCGCTCGCCGCCGCGGCCAGGAGGGCCGGCAGACCGGCTGGGTCGGCGGCCACCAGCTCGACGCCGCGGGCCCTCGCCTCACCGACCGCGTCGTGGGGCACCTCGAAGATGACCAGGATGGGCAGCTGCAGGCCGATGGACCGGAGGTGCAGCGCCTCGTCGACCGTCGCCACGCAGAGCAGGTCGGCGCCGGCGGCGGCGAAGGTGCGGGCGGCGACCTCGAGGCCGTGCCCGTAGGCGTTGGCCTTCAGGACGGCCCCTAAACGTGCGCCGCGCGGGGCCAGCGTCCGTACCAGGCGCAGGTTGGAGGCCAGGGCGTCGGTGTCGATCTCCAGCCATGTCGTGCGGCGCAGCGGCGGCAACCCGGCGGCCACCAGGCGGGCCTCGATGGACGCCTCCGCCCCGGCGGCGGTCATGCGTCGCCGAGGCCGAAGCCCAGCCGCCGCCCGCCGGTCCGCCGCTCGGCCATCGCCGCAAGGCGGCGGCGGGCCCGGGCGATCTCGTCGGGCAGGTCATCGGCCAGCAGGCCGGCCTCACCGAGCCGCTCGCGGATGACATCGCCGGCCACGCCGTGGAGGTAGACCCCGCAACAGGCGGCCTCGAATGGGGCGCACCCCTGGGCGAGCAGGGCGCCCAGGACGCCCGCCAGGACATCCCCCGTCCCGCCGCTGGCGAGGGCCGGGTTCTCGAACGGCGCCCGGGCCACGCGGCCGTCGGGCGAGGCGACCACCGTGCGGGCGCCCTTGAGCACCACCACCTGTCCCCAGCGCGCCGCGGCCTCACCGGCCACGCGGGCGCGGGCGGCGTCGTCGGCCACCAGGTCGGCCCCCTCCACGCCGGGCAGCGCCGGGGCGCCTGCCCGGAGGCGGGCGAACTCGCCCAGATGGGGTGTCAGTACGCATCGGCGGCCGATGGCGCCCGGCCAGTCCCCCAGGGAGGCCAGCGAGTTGAGGGCCTCGGCGTCGACGACCGCCGGAGACCCACTGGCCAGCAGGCCGACCACCAGGTCCACCGTCGCCAGGCCGGGCCGCAGGCCCGGGCCCACCACCAGCGCATCATGCTCGGCGTCGAGGAGCCGCTCCACGGCCGCCTCCGCGTCCACCTCGCCGGCCACCTCCGTCTCCGGCAGGCCGAGCGTCATGACCTCCAGCAGCCGCCCCGCCGCGACGGGCTGGAGGGAGCCCGGCAGCGCCAGGGTGACGAGACCGGCCCCGCCCCGCCCGGCCGCGTGGGCGGCGAGCAGGCCGGCGCCGAGGTGATCGAGCGAGCCGGCCACGATCAGCAACTTGCCGAACGTGCCCTTGTGCGCCCGCGCAGGGCGGGACGGCAGCCACGGGCCGACGGTCGCGTCGTCCAGGACCAGCACCCCCGCCGGGTCAGCCACGGTCGTCACTCGCCACCGCCGCCTGGCGCAGCGTCGCGATGCGTGCCGTCAGGCGCCGCTCGCGTTCGTCGAGGCGCGCCTCCAGGTCGGGCGGGAACACGTAGGCGCCACCGGCCTGACGCACCCCGTAGGCGATGGCGATCGCATACGACCGCTCATGGCTGATCGAGACCGCGACGCGGCCCAGCTGGAGTTGCTCCGCGCGGCGGCGGGCCCGGCCGTGGAGCCGCACGGCGGGCTGGCCCGTCGGCAGGCGCACGACCTCGATCTCGCGCCAGCCCACGCCGCGGACGCCGAGGCCGAGCACCTTGCTGACCGCCTCCTTCGCCGCCCAGCGCCCGGCGAAGGTCTCCGGCCGGTCGCGCACGTAGGCCGCCTCGGCCGGTGTCAGGACGCGCCCCGCGAAGCGCGAGCCGAAGCGGGCCAGCGCGTCCCGGATGCGGGCCACCTCGATGATGTCGACGCCGAGCTCGGTCGTGTCCCCGGGGACGGCCGACGGGCCCGGCACCGCGCGTGGCTGGCCGGCGCCCATCCCCTACTCGACGGTGACCGACTTGGCCAGGTTGCGCGGCTGATCGACGTCCGTACCACGCGCGACGGCCGTGTGGTAGGCGAAGAGCTGCAGCGGGATGACGGCGAGGATCGGACTCAGCGCCTCGACGGTCTCGGGCACCCACAGGATGTCGTCGGCGAAGGCGGCCACCCCGTCGTCGCCCTCGGTCGCCACGGCCACCACACGGGCGTCGCGGGCGCGGCCCTCCATGACGTTGCTGACGAGCTTGTCCTGCAGGGCTGAACGGGTGGCCACGGCGACGAGCGGGACCTCGACGTCGAGCAGCGAGATGGGCCCGTGCTTCAGCTCGCCCGCCGCGTAGCCCTCGGCGTGGACGTAGCTGACCTCCTTGAGCTTCAGCGCGCCCTCGAGGGCCACCGGGAAACCTACCCCGCGGCCGACGAACATGAAGCCGCGCGAATTGACGTAGCGGCGGGCCATGGCGCGCGCCGGCGCGGCCAGGTCAAGCGCCCGACGGGCCTTGTCCGGGAGCTGCCGCAGCGCCGCCACCAGGTCCCGCTCCGCGGTCGCGGCCAGGCGGCCACGCGCCTTGGCCAGGGCGGCCGCCAGGAGGACAAGGGTCGTCACCTGCGTCACGAACGTCTTCGTGGCCACGACCGCGATCTCCGGCCCGGCCTGCAGGAAGAGCACGGCGTCCGCGTCGCGCGTGATGGCCGAGCCGATGGTATTGGTGATGGCGATGACCGGAGCGCCACGCTCGCGCGCATACCGCACCGGGGCGATCGTGTCGGCCGTCTCCCCCGACTGGGTCACGGCGATGACCAGGGTGCGGCCGTCCAGGGGAGGCGGACTGTAACGGAACTCGGAGCCGACGGTGCTGCGAGCCGGCAGCCCGGCCCAGCCCTGCAGGAGGTAGGCGCCGACGCACGCGGCATAGTGCGCGCTGCCGCAGGCGACGAGCTCGATCCGCTCGATCTCCCGCAGGCGGCCGGCCAGCGGGATGAGCTCGTCAAGGACGATGGCGTCGTCCTGGAGCCGACCGGCGATGGCCGAGCGGATGGCCTGCGGCTGCTCGTGCATCTCCTTGAGCATGAAGTGGGGGTAGCCGCCCTTCTCCGCCGCCTCGATGTCCCAGTCGATGGTATGCACGGCTCGCTCGCGAGGGGTCCCGTCGAGGGCCGTGATGACGGCGCCGTCGGCGGTGAGGTCGGCCACGTCGCCTTCCTCAAGGAAGATGACCCGGCGGGTGTGGGCCAGGACAGCGGCCACGTCGGAGGCCAGGAATGCCTCGCCCGCGCCGAGCCCGACGATGAGCGGCACGTTCATGCGGGCTCCCACGAGCCGGGAGGGCTCGCCCCGGTGCATCACCGCGACCGCGTACGCGCCCTGCGCCTGGGCGAGCGCCTCCCGCACCGCCGCCGCAAGGTCGCCCCGGTAGGCCTCCTCCACGAGATGCGCCAGGGCCTCCGTGTCGGTCTCGGAACGGAGCTCGTGGCCGCGGGCCGCCAGCCCGTCGCGGAGCGCCCGGAAGTTCTCGATGATGCCGTTGTGGATGACCGTGATCTCACCGCTGCAGTCCACGTGTGGATGCGCATTGAGGTCGTTCGGCCGTCCGTGGGTCGCCCATCGGGTGTGGGCCAGGCCGATGGCGGCCGACGGCGTCTGGTCGGCCAGGGCGGTTCGCAGGACGGCCAGCTTGCCGGCGCGCTTCTCGACGAAGAGCTCGCCTTCGGCAGTGACCAGGGCGATGCCGGCCGAGTCATAGCCGCGGTACTCGAGACGGGCGAGGCCTTCGAGGAGGATGGGGGCCGCCTCGCGGGGGCCGATGTAGCCGACGATGCCGCACATCCGGCTGGCTGCTCCTTGTCGCTGGGACGGGTCAGTTTAGGCGGTCGACGGCAAGCGCCGCCAGGGCATCCGCCAACTCGGCGATACGGACCGCGTCGCGGCCCTCGATCATGACCCGCAGGGCGGCCTCCGTCCCGGACGGCCGCACCAGGACGCGGCCGCGGCCGGCGAGCTCCACTTCCGCGGCCCGCACGGCGTCGGCCAGGCGCGCGTCGGCCTCCCACTGCTCCTTGTGGCGAACCGGCACGGTCCGCTGCTCCTGAGGGTACAGGCTGACCTGGTCGGCCAGCTCCGAGAGACGCGCGCCGCGCCGGGCAAGGATGGCCAGTGTCTCGAGGGCCGTGACGATGCCGTCCCCCGACGAGGTGTGCTCGGCGATGATGACGTGGCCGCTCTTCTCGCCGCCCAGGCCGGCGCCCGAGACGAGCATCGCTTCCAGGATGTACTTGTCGCCCACGGGCGTGCGCACCACCCGGCCGCCCGCCGTCGTGAGCGCGTCGGCAAGCCCGCCGTTCGAGAGGACGCTCACCACCACCGTGCTGGCCGCCAGCTGCCCGCGCTCGAGGCGGTCCAGGGCCAGCAGACCGATGAGCCGATCGCCGTCCACGACCTCGCCCCGTTCGTCGACGGCCACGCAGCGGTCGGCGTCGCCATCCAGGGCGAAGCCCACGTCGGCGCCGCTGGCCTTCACGCGGGCCGCCAGGGCGGCCGGATGCGTGGCCCCGCAGTCGGCGTTGATGTTGACCCCGTCGGGACTGTCGAACATCGTCTCCACGGTCGCGCCGGACGCGGCCAGAAGCTCAGGGGCGACCGCGCTGGCGGAACCGTTGGCACAGTCGAGCACCACGCGCAGCCGCGAGCCGATCGGCCGGGCCAGCTCAAAGCGGTGGGCCCGGTAGGCGTCGAGCAGCTCATGGGCCACGATCTCGCGGCCGAGGCCCTCGTTGGCCGGCCCGGTCAGCTCGTCCGAGCGCCAGAGGAGTGCCTCCACCTCGTCCTCGACCGCGTCATCGAGCTTCAGGCCGCGCTGGTCGAGCACCTTGAGACCGTTGTCCTGGGCGGGATTGTGCGATGCGGACACCATCACACCCGCGGCGAACCGACCGGAGCCGGCCAGGAAGGCGAGCGCGGGCGTGGGCAGGACCCCGGCGCGGTAGACGTCGGCACCCATCGACGTGGCGCCGGCCACGAGGGCCGCCGCCAGCATGTCGCCCGATCGTCGCGTGTCCTGGCCCAGCACGATGGCCCCGCCGGGGGGCACCAGGCGGTACACCGCCGCGCGGCCGAGGGCGTAGGCCAGCGTGGGCCGCAGGTCGACGTTGGCCACGCCCCGGATGCCGTCGGTGCCGAATAGACGGGTCATCGTCAGGTGGGGCTCGGGGTGGGGATGACCGTCACCGTCACGGCCACGGCGTTGGGCGCGATGGCGAGCAGGGTCGTGCCCGACGGCAGGCTGAAGACGACGTCCACGGCCTGCGTCCCCGGCCCCAGGTCCGTCACGTCGAGCGTCGCCCGCAGGGTGCTGCCATCGATGGCCGCCAGCGTCGGCAGGTTGCCTCCCAGGGTGACCAGGACCGACGAGGAGGCGAGCTGGTAGCTGCGGTCGGGATGCGCGCCCACGAGCGTCACGCCGACGGTGAACGTCTGGCTGCCCCGCTGGGGCGCGATGGTGACCGTGACCTGGGCCTGGGCCGCCCCGACCACGGTGACGCCCGTGGGGGC
>Ga0187779_10000381_pt1 | contig 30528 bp, 24 predicted proteins | sample 1015_Q2_SP10_10__FD_132435 | JGI IMG/M metagenome (GOLD analysis project Ga0187779, IMG submission 132435) | Tropical peat soil microbial communities from peatlands in Department of Meta, Colombia - 1015_Q2_SP10_10_MG | ecosystem: Environmental > Terrestrial > Soil > Wetlands > Peat | place... | reverse complement strand
TTCGACCCAGTCTTGTTGACTGTCAGCGACCGACGCCGCTCGGAATGACCGCCAGAGCGCGCCCAGACGTTTCCTGGACCCCGATCCGTTCACCCACCGTGACCGCCCCAGGGTCTAGCCGGATCCCTACGACCCCAGGTCGGCGACGAACCTTCGCAGGACGAGGGCCAGGCGCGGGCCTGCGTCGTTTGCGGCAGCCAGGACCTCGTCGTGGGTCAGTGGCGCCGCCGCGACATCGGCGCCCGGGTTGGTGACGAGTGAGACCCCGCACACCGCGAGGCCTGCCCATGCCGCCGCGATCGCCTCCAGCACCGTCGACATGCCGACGGCGCTGGCGCCCATCGTCCGCAGCATCGCGACCTCCGCCGGTGTCTCGTAGTTGGGGCCCAGTAGCCCGGCGTAGATGCCCTCCGCGAGGGGCACACCGACCGCCCGGCCGGCCGCGAGCAGCCGCTCACGCAGGCCCGGGTCCCAGGCCCGGCTGAGGTCGGGGAAGCGGGGCCCCAGGGCGTCTGCGTTCGGCCCGATCAGCGGATTGAGGCCGGTCAGGTTGAGGTGGTCGCGGATGACCATCAGCGTCCCGGCCGCGAAGGAACGGTCGACCCCGCCAGCGGCGTTGGTCAGCACGATCGTGTGCGCCCCCAGGCGGCCCATCAGCAGTACCGGCTGGACGACCAGACCGGGCGGGTTGCCTTCGTAGACGTGCAGGCGGCCCTGCAGGCAGGCGACCGGGACGCCTTCGAGGTGACCGAGCAGCAGTCGACCGGCATGGCCGGGCGCCGATGCTGCCGGCCAGCCCGGCAGCTCGGCGAAGGGGATGGCGACCGGGTCCGTGAGGGCGTCGGCGAGCCCACCCAGGCCGGAACCCAAGACCAGGCCGGCGCGGGGGACCAGAGATGAGCGGGCCCGCACCACACGTTCAAGTGCATCGAGCGCGGCGAGCCAGGCGGTCGGACCGGGGGCGTCCACCATCACGGGTCAGGATAGGGGGTGGGGACCTCGTCCGACCGATGAGGGTATCGACACCGGGATGCCGATCACGCCCCACCGGCCGGTCCCGACGAACCGCTTGATACCGAAGTACCGCGCGGACCCGCGGGCAAACGAAGCGCCCGAAAGAACCGGCTCAGAAGCGGGACTGCCTTGATGTGATCTCGGCGTCCCTCGTCAGTCCGGAGATCCTTGATGTGATCGCGGTTCCCCTGACCGTCGAGGGTGGCGGCCGAGTCGCCTCGACCTCCGTTCCCGTCTCCGACGGCCCCTTCGGGCAAGACCTACGTTAGCGACCGGGGCTTGGGTGGGTCAACGTACTTATCCACGAAATCAACGGAAGGGGCGCCGACTTCATCCACGAATCCACTGTCGCTGTGGACAGCCTGTGGAGAGAGCACCGATCGCCGCGAACGGCGCAGCGAGGCGCCCACGCGAGTTGGTACCGACCACGTTCGGTCGCCTAGCCGCCGATGTGCGACATCTGGGAAGGCCCATTCGGCGGGCGAGGCCACGTTCCGCCCCTTCCAGTTGTGCCCCTCCGACCCCGCTGGTCTCCGCCTCGTAGGTTGTCAGATGGGTTGTCAGCGAGGGACGCCCCTGACATCGGGCGGAGGGGCGGACCGCGGTATCAGCGGCCCCACTACGGCCTCCAGCGACTCGACGAAGAGCGGCACCGTGCTGAACCAGCCGTACTGCGCGATGAGCGCGAAGCCCGCCGCGAGCGCGGCGCCGTAGCCCACACTGGGGTCTGTGTCCACCACGGCCGCGAACGCCAAGGTCTGCTCCCTCCAGGGGGTCGCTCCGAGGGCCCACCAGGCGGCGTCGAGCGCCGCCAGCGCGGTCGGCGGCGGCAACAGACCGGCGCGGTCGGCAGCACCGAGGCCGGCCCGCCAGCCCGCAGCGAACTCGAGCTGCGGGTCGGTCGGACGGCCATCGTCCATCCAGGTCGCGACCTTGTTGGCAGCATTAGCGCCGCCGAGGAGATTGGCGCAAGCCTCGGCAAGCGGCATCGCAGCGTCCGGGAGACTCGAGCGCAGGGCCGCATCGAGTCGCGACAGGCCATCAGCATCGAGCGCCTGCAGGCGCCTCACCAGGTAGGCCGTGCCAAGCAGTGGGTGCCACCACCGCAGCCACCATGGCGGCGAGGTGAGGTCGAAGGTCGCGCTCATCGACCAGCCGGAGCAGGCGGTGGCGTCAACCGGGCGCTTGATGGGCGCCGGCCATGTCACGCATGACCTCGTCCCGGAAGGCTAGCGCCGCGCCGGCATCGCCAAAGGCATGTTTAGGGACCGACATGGCGATACCTAATGCGCCGACGAGCACGACGTGGCGCCGCCCGACGGACACGGACCCGAACGTCCTCCACGGCTGGATGGAGGTCTGCCCCGCGCTGTTCCAGGTGTGTAGACCATCGTCAGCAATCGTCAGCGTGACCAACGGCGACGACGTTGCTAGGTGCGGCGGGGCTGGTCGGGCGGTGCGATGGTGCCGGGCCTTGCTCAGGCGTCATCGTGCAAATGTGCAGGACGGTCAGACGCCTGTGGAGCCGTACTTCGGTACATCACACCCTCCCCTATAGAGCTGAGCACGAAACCGGCTGCCTACCCGCCGATGTGCGACATCTCCACCTTGGGCAGCCCCACGGTCGCCTCGGAGCGCAACTCGGAGTAGCGGTCCGTGCGGTGGCCCCAGATCCCGCGGACCAGGGACGCCAGCGCCGCGTCGTCCGCGCCGGCGCGCAACGGCGAACGCAGATCGTGGCCGCGTACGCCGAAGAGGCACGTGTACAGCAACCCCTCCGCGGAGAGTCTCGCGCGCGTGCACGCCCCACAGAAAGGCTGGGTCACGGAGGCGATGAGGCCCACCTCGCCCGAGCCGTCGCGATAGCGCCACCTGGTGGCGACCTCGCCCGGGTAGTTGGGCGGCACCGCCTCCAGGGGCATCTCCGCGTCGATCGCGGCGATGATCTCCGCGGCGGGGACCACATCCTCCAAACGCCAGCCATTGGTGTGGCCCACGTCCATGTACTCGATGAACCGCAGGATGATGCCGCGCTCGCGGAAGTAGCGCGCCATGGGCACGACGCTGCCCTCGTTCAGGCCGCGCCGCACCACCATGTTGACCTTCAGGGGTGCGAGGCCGGCCTGCTCGGCCGCGGCGATGCCGTCCAGGACGCGGTCGACCGGGAAGTCGACGTCGTTCATGCGCCGGAACACGGCGTCGTCGAGCGAATCCAGGCTGATCGTCACGCGGCGCAGGCCGGCTCCCGCCAACTCCCCGGCCTGCCGCGCCAGCAGCGAGCCGTTCGTCGTCAGCGTCAGGTCCTCCAGGCCCGGGATGTCCGCCAGCAGGCGGACCAGGCGCGACAGGTCGCGGCGCACGAGCGGTTCGCCACCCGTGAGGCGGATCTTGCGCACCCCCTCCGCGACGAAGACCCGCGCCAGGGTGGCGATCTCCTCGAAGGTCAGCAGTTCCGAGCGCTCGAGGAACTGGAAGTCGCGCCCGAAGACCTCCCGGGGCATGCAGTACACGCACCGGAAGTTGCAGCGGTCGGTGACCGAAACGCGCAGGTCGCGCAGCGAGCGACCGAGCCGATCGACGACCTCAGCGTGATTCGGTGAACCGGCCGACGCTGCCGACGACCGGGGCGTCAAGGCGGTAGGGGCGCTTCTCACCTTCCCATCCTACGCGCTCCCCTGCGGCGCGAACCTCCACCGGCCGGCGCGTGGCGAGGATGAGCCACAGGAGCAGCGTCACCTGCAGGCAGAGGGCGAGCGCCTGGTCAGGCCCGGGGGCGAGATGGCCCGCCGGCGGCACGGCGCCCGACCACCCCACGAGCCAGCCCACACTGACGGCGGTTGCCACGGCGGCCAGCTGGTCGGCCACCGTCAGGCGGGGCCGGGTCGCCCACCTGGCGGCGAGGACCAGCTCGGCGGTGCTCAAGATGAGGATGAGGATCGCGGCGGCCGGGGCCGCGACCTGGAGGCTGGCAGCGATGGCCGCGCTCCATGTCGCCCCCGCCACGGCGAGGACGGCGCTGCCCACGACCAGCGTCCGCCGCCGGGTCGCCCGCTCGGGCCAGCCGCGAGGCAGGCCCGAGCGCCGCACGAGGAACAGCAAGCCCGCCAGGACCGCCGCCGCGGCGAGGGCCTCGGCGGCGTCGTGGCCGGTCACCCTAGCGAGCGGGGACGAGCGACGGGTTGGTGCGCCCCAGGTACGCCACGGCCAGGCTGACGACGGCCAGGCCGCCGTGGAGGACATGGTCCATGGCGTTGGCGGGCGCGTCGCCGAAGAGCCCGAAGAACGAGGGACTGACGACGACCATCACGAAGATGACCGCGTACAGGGCGGCGAAGCCGACGAGCGCCCGCATCTGCTGCTCGCGGGGCAGCGCGAAGGCGATGCCCAGGGCGATCACACCGGTCAGCAGGTGCACCAGGTTGTGCACGGCGTTGGTCGCGAACAGGGCTCCCGACTGCTCCCCCACGATGGGGTTGGAGATGAAGCCCAGGAGGCCAGTGGCGATCAGCACCACGCCGATCAGGGCAGCGTACGACTGGATGATGTTCCGGTACATGGGACTCCTCGCAAGGGGGGCGCTTGGCCGCGCCCCGACGCTCTCTATGCGCCCACCCGGGCACGTCGGATGAATCACGGGCCAGTTCCGGGGGTGAGCGGTGGAGTGCGGAAGTGGTGCGTTCCGGTACCACCGGCGTGAAGAGTTGGTACCTCTAGCGCCCTCTGCATGCTCTGACCGCCGACCTAGCATGACCGCGTCGTCTGACCACACCGAACCACCCCTGCAACGAGGGTCGTGACCGATGGCTTCCACCGAACAGAAAGCCGGCTTTCGCCTCCCCTGGGGTGGCTCCGCGTCGACGGATACCCAGGAGTCGGAGTCGAAGCCCGAGGACGGCTCGCCGCAGGTCGACCAGGAAGGCGCCCAGATGAGCATCGCCACCGCCGACGCGACCCAGGCCCCCGCCGACGACGGGTCGGCCATGCCGGTCGCCTCTGTCGAGGAGCACCCGGCGGCGGTATCGACCCCGCTGTCTCCGGCGGTCGCCCCGCACAAGCCGGCGCGCTTCGTGACCGAGCTCGTGCGGGCCATGCGCGCCGAGCTGGAGAAGCATCGCGACAGCACGCTCGACGAGTTCCGCGTCGAGGCCAAGAACCACGTCGAGGGCGTGCACAAGCGCTCGGCCGAAGAGGTCACCGAGCTGCGCCAGATCGCCGACGAGGACATCGCCGGCGTGCGCGAATGGTCCAAGGCCGAGATCGCCCGCATCCGCGCCGAGACCGAGGAGCGCATCGAGACCCGCAAGGCGGAGCTCGAGTCGCACCTCGAGGAGCATGCCGCCCTGATCGAGCGGGAGATCGAGAAGGTCCAGGCCCGCGTCACCGCCTACGAGGCCGAGATCGACGCCTTCTTCGCCAGCCTGTCCCACATCGAGGACCCCGCCGCCTTCGCGTCAGCCGCCCAGCAGGTGCCCGACCCGCCGTCGCTGGAGGCCGCCGGCGCCGAGGCCCGCTCCGAAGCCCTGGCCGACCTCATGCGGGCCGGCGAGGTCCAGCCCGAACCGGTCCCTGAGCGGCCCGTCGAGACGATGCAGGCTGAGGCGCCCACGGCCGAAGCCGGCGCCATGGAGACGGCCGAGGCGACCGCCGCGACCGAAGAGCCGTCCGAGGCCGGACCGGCCGACGAGTCCGCCCCGATGGATCCGAGCGACCCGCGCGCAGCCGCGCTGGCCGCGAGTGAGGACCTGGCGGCCGCCGAGTCGCAGGCCGCGGTCGATGCCGCCACGTCCGTGACCGAGGAAACCGATGAGATCCCCGAGAGCGAGGCCGACATCGTGGCCGCCCGCCTGAGCGGGCTGGTCCCCGAGCACGTGGGAGCCATCCAGCGCGCCGCGCCGCCGGACGACGTGGTCTCCACCCAGGTCATCGTGACCGGCCTGGTCAGCGTCGCCTCGATCGCCTCGTTCAAGCGCCACCTCAGCCGCCTCGCCGGCGTCAACTCCGTCGGCGTCAGCTCGGGCCCCGATGGCGAGTTCATCTTCAAGGCCAATCACACGGCAGGCACGAACCTCAAGGACCTGCTGCCCACGATCAGCGGCTACAGCGTGCGGGTGACCTCCGCCGGCGACGGCGTGATCAACGTCAGCGCGCGCGATCCCGAGAACTAGGCCCGGACGAGGAGGCCGGCCGTCCGTGGCTCGACCCGCGATCCTGTGCTGCCTGCCCATCGATGAGTGCACGCCGGTCGGCGCCGCGCTGACCGAGGCCGGCTTCCCGGTCCTCCACGCCGCCAACGCGGCCGAGGCCGGCCCGACCCTCGCCAAGCGCCGCGACATCGGCGTAGCCATCATCGACGGCGAGACCGACTTCGACGACTCGCTCGAGCTGTACAGCCTGCTCCACGGCAACGGCGTCGACGTGCCGACGCTGATGGTCGTGTCGCCCAAGGCCTTCGAACGCCTGACCCACAACACCCTGGATGCCGACTCGACCGAGTACTTCACCCGACCCTACAGCGCTGAGTCGCTGCGCTGGCGGGTCGAGGCCATGCTCATCCGCTCGCAGACGTTCGACGACGGCAGCGGCCCCATCCTGGCCGCCGAGCTGCCGGGCGACGGCCTGGCCGCACGGGCCCTCGTGGTCGGCATCTTCAATCCCAAGGGCGGCGTGGGCAAGACGAGCGTGGCCACCAACCTGGCCTCGGCGCTCCAGACCCTGCGCGGGCAGAGCGTGCTGCTGATCGACGCCGACACCACCAGCGGGCACATCGCCACGTCGCTCGGCCTGGAGCACCTCAAGTCGGTCGCCGACGCGCTCGACGACGACGAGGGCGTGCCGCGCAACTTCGGCGGTATCGCGGCGGCCCATGCCAACGGGCTGCGGGTGGCCGCCCTGGTCAGCAATCCGCTCCAGGTGGAGCAGATCGACCCGCCTGTCATGGGCGAGGCCCTGGCCCGCTCGCGGTTCGGCTTCGACATCGTCATCATCGACATGCATCCCGATTACGGCGCCCTCAACCGCGCCATCTTCGAGCGCTGCGACCGGATCCTGGTGCCGGTCACACCCGACGTGCCGGCCCTCCGCGCCGCGATGCAATTCCTGGAGATCGCCGACCAGGCTGGTCTGCGCGACCGGCTGGCCATGATCGTCAACCGCGCCAACAGCGGGGTCAGCATCGCCGACATGGAGAAGACCACCGGCCTGCGCGCCTTCGCCGAGATCCGGTCTGCGGGCCCGCTCTTCGTGAAGGCCGCCAACGAGGGCACGACGGTGGTGGAGCGCTTCCCGCGCGAGAAGGTCACCGAGGACTTCCTGCTGCTCGCCGACCGCCTCCTGGACCGGGCACCCCAGCCGCAGGTCGAGCGCGGCTTCCTGGGCAGCCTCCTCAGCCGGCCACAGCCCGCCCGCGTCTGAGCGCGGTCAGCCCTCCTGGGCTGGCGCCTCCGACGGGCGACCGCCGCCCGGCATCACGGATCCCTCGTCGAGTTGCTCGACGCCCCGCAGGTAGCTGCGGTTGACCAGCGCCACGTCGACGTTGGCATCACCGACGCGCTGGCCGCCGTAGAAGGCCTGCGCGTCGGTCACCGGGATGAAGAGCTCCGTGGTGCGGTCGAGCAGGCGGGCCGGCTCGGTGCCGGGGAAGAGATGCACGGTGCCCACGATGCGGAACGGCGGGCACTCCAGGGCCACCGCATAGTCCACCTTGTGGATCCGATGGGCGGTCCGCTCCTCGTCCGTCTGCGGCGGCAGGGAGTCCTTGCCGCCCAGGACCACGACCAGGTCGTAGGGGTCGACGGCCTGCAGGCCGGGGGCCGGGGTGAACGCGGCACTGCCATCGGACGGCGCCCAGCTGACGTCGCTGATGGGGATGGCCTCCCGCTTGTTGAGCGCATCGGAGAGGCGGCCGCCGATGCGCATCATGCCCAGCAGGCGCCAGTCTTCGGTGAGGGCGTCGAAGGGGATGCCCTGGTCGGTGCGTTGGGGGGCAGGCAGCGGTGGCGCCGCGGCCTCCGGGGGAGCCGGGGCCTCGCTGCGACCGAAGAGCCTGAACGACGGCATCGAGGGCTCTCCTACTCCTCCGCCCGACCGGTGTTCGAGCGGATCGTCTCCACGACCCCCGCATCGGCCAGCGTGGTCGTGTCGCCAAGCGTGCGACCTTCCGCCAGATCACGCAAGAGGCGGCGCATGATCTTGCCCGACCGCGTCTTGGGCAGGTCCGGTGTGAACAGCAGGTAGCGCGGCCGGGCGAGCGGACCGATGACCTGGGCGACGTGCTCCCGCAGCTCGTGGCCGAGCGCATCTGAAGGCTCCTGGCCGGCCTTGAGGATGACGAAGGCGAAGATGGCCTGGCCGGTGATGGGGTCGGTGCGCCCGACCACGGCCGCTTCGGCCACGGAGGGGTGGTCGACCAGTGCCGATTCGACCTCGATGGTCGAGAGGCGGTGACCCGAGACGTTCATCACGTCGTCGACGCGGCCGAGCAGCCACAGGTAGCCGTCCTCGTCACGCTTCGCGCCGTCCCCGGCGAAGTACATGCCGGGGAAGCGGCTCCAGTACGTCTGGCGATACCGCTCCGGGTCGCCGTAGATGCCCCGCAGCATGGCCGGCCAGGGCCGCTTGAGGACCAGGTACCCGCCGCCGCCGAAGGGCACCGAGCGGCCCTTCGCGTCGACCACGTCGGCTTCCACGCCGGGGAACGGGAATGTCGCGCTGCCCGGCTTGGTGGTCGTGACGCCGGGCAGCGGCGTGATCATGATCATGCCCGTCTCGGTCTGCCACCACGTGTCGACGATGGGCGCGCGCCCGCTCCCGATGACGCGCTGGTACCACAGCCAGGCCTCGGGGTTGATGGGTTCGCCCACGGACCCCAGCAGGCGCAGGCTCGACAGGTCGTGGCCGGCCGGCCATGCCTCGCCCTGCTTCATGAACGCCCGGATGGCTGTCGGGGCGCAGTACAGGATGGAGACCTTGTACTGCTCCACGATCTGCCACCAGCGGTCCCACGCCGGCGTGTCGGGCGCCCCCTCGTACATCACGCCGGTGGCGGCGTTGGCGAGCGGCCCGTACACGATGTAGCTGTGGCCGGTGACCCAGCCCACGTCGGCGGCGCACCAGTAGACGTCATCAGGCTTGAGGTCGAAGATCGCCTGATGGGTGTAGCTCGTGCCCACGAGGTACCCGCCGGTGGTGTGGACGATGCCCTTGGGCTTGGCCGTCGTGCCGCTGGTGTACAGCAGGTAGAGCATGTGCTCGCTGTCGACCGCGACCGGCGGACAGTCGGGCGTCTGCGTGGCCACGACGTCGTGCCACCACACGTCGCGCCCGGGGGTCATCGTCACGCTCGTGGCCGCGTCGCCGAGGCGCCGCACCACGAGCACGTGCTCCACGCTGGGCGTCTCGAGCAACGCGGCGTCCACGGCTGGCTTGAGCTCACTGGGCTTGCCGCGCCGCCAGCCGCCATCGGCCGTGATGACCAGCTTGGCCTGCGCGTCGTTGATGCGGCCCGCCAGCGACTCGGCGCTGAAGCCCCCGAACACCACCGTATGAGGCGCGCCGAGGCGCGCACACGCCAGCATGGCGATGGGCAGCTCGGGGATCATGGGCATGTAGATGGCGACCCGGTCGCCGGTCGCGACGCCAAGCGCCTTGAGGGCGTTGGCGGCCCGCTGGACCTCCGCCAGGAGGTCGGCGTAGGTGACGGTCCGCACGTCGCCCGGCTCGCCGATCCAGTGGTAGGCGACCTTGGCCCCCAGGCCCGCCTCGACGTGCCGATCGACGCAGTTGTAGGCCACGTTGAGCTTGCCGCCGACGAACCACCGGGCGAACGGCAGGTCCCACTCCAGGGTCGTCTCGAAGGGCGTCGACCAGCTGATCCGCTCACGGGCGATGCGCGCCCAGAAGGCCTCGGGGTCCCGCTCGGCCTCCGCGTAGAGGCCGTGCCGGGCGTTGGCCTGCGCGGCGAAGGCGGGATCGGGCGGGAACATGCGGCGTTCGGCGAGGAGGTTCTCGATCTCCGCGGGTTCGACGCTCATGGCCTTCCTCTGCCTGCGGGGGGCGCCATCCAGCGACCCATTCTAGTGGCCGGGCGGGGCCGGGTCGGGCGTCGCCGTGGGCGGCGCAGGCGGGCGGGGATCGAGCCCACTCGCGGCCATCGCGGCGGCCAGGCGACGCCGCAGCTCGCCCGCCACGGCCAGGTGGTCGGCGGCCCGCACGGTGCCCAGGATCTTGAGCGTCACGCCCTGGTCGCCCAGCCGGTCGACCCGGTCGACTCGCGGGACCTCCAGGATGCGGTCACGCCACGCGGGATCGGCGGCCAGCCGCTGGCCCACGTCGTCGAGCACGGCGATGGCCTGCTCCACGTCGTGGCCGTAGGCGATGACCACGTCCTGGTTGATGCGGCGCCAGACCCGGGTGCGGTTGGAGGCGACGACGATGGCCCCGTTGGGCACGTTGTGGACGATGCCGTCGGTGTCGCGCAGGACCGTCCGCCGCAGGGTGAACTCCTCCACCACGCCGGTGACCCCCGCCAGCGACACCACGTCACCCTTGGCGTACTGGTTCTCCAGCAGGATGAGGGTGCCGCCGAAGTAGTCGCGGACGATCTGCTGGGCCCCGAAGCCGATGGCGATGCCGGCGATGCCGAGGCCGGTGACGGCCGGGCCCACGTCGACCCCCAGCTGGCTGAGGACCGTCAGCGACGCCACCACGGTGACGAAGACCAGCCACGCGTAGCGGGCCAGGGTCTCCACCGTGGCCAGGCGCTTGCGCCCCTCCTCGCGGGCATCGGCCGGCGCCTCCGCTTCCGCGCGCGCGGCCATGGCCGCGATGCTGCGGCGGATGGCACCCCGGCCCACGCGTAGCGCGACGAGCGCCACGATGACCACGAGGACGGCCACCACAAGGCGCTCGCCGAGGGCAACCAGGGTGGCGTTCAGCTCCTCCACAAGCCTAAGCGTACCGCCGGCGGGGTAGCCCGCGGCGGTGCGGGGTCAGGCCGGCGAGCCGGTGCGTGCCTCCAGCGCCGCGTCAAGCGCGCCCTCGAACGCGGTCGCAACCCGGTCGAGGTCATCGCCGGCGGCGTGCGCCTCGCACATGAACCACGGCTCGCGGGAGTCCGGCTCAGGCATCGCGCCGCGCAGGATCATCTGCTTTGCCACCTCGTCGTACAGCTCGTGGTCCGTGTCGGCCCACCCGCGGTAGTCGGTCGGCAGTGCCTCGGTGAACATGATGCCGAACATCGTCGGGTGGCCGGTGAAGACGAACGGCAGGCCGTGGCGCTCCAGGATGGCGCGCAACTCGCCCTGCAGTCGGCGGCCCGTGGCGGCCACGGTGGCCAGCGCCTCGGTCTCCTTGAGGATCGCCAGGGTGGCCGCCGCGGCCGACGCCGCGACGCGGTTGCCGGCGTAGGTCCCCCCATGACTGACCTGGTGGGGCAGCAGCTCCAGGATCTCGCGCCGCCCACCGAAGGCGGCCACGGGATAGCCGTTGCCCATGGCCTTGGCGTAGGTGGCCAGATCGGGCCGGATGCCGAAGTACTCGGCGGCGCCGCCGCGGGCGAAGCGGAAGCCGGTCTTGACCTCGTCGAAGATCAGGACGGCCTTGAACTCCTCGGTCAGCGCCCGCACCCCCGCCAGGAAGCCCGCCTGGGGCAGGATGCCCTGGGCGTTGCCCAGCACAGGCTCGATGATGACCCCGGCGATCTGGTCGCCCTCCCGCTCGAAGATACGGCGGAGGCCGGCCAGGTCGTTGTAGCGGACCGGCACCATCGTGTCGGCCACGGCCCGGGGGATGCCCCGGCCCCAGGCCAGCCGCACCGGTTCGTCGGCGTCACCGAGTTCGCTCACGTCGTTGGGCAGCACGCTGATGAGGGCGTAGTCGTGCATGCCGTGGTACTGGCCCTCGAACTTGACGATGCGATCGCGTCCGGTGAAGGCGCGTGCCAGCCGGATGGCGTGCATCGTCGCGTCCGTGCCCGACGTGGCCAGGCGGGCCATGTCGCAGAAGGTCAGCTCGGTCACCAGCTGGCACGCCTGGACCTCGTCCTCGCTGGTCAGGCTGAAGCTGACGCCCAGCCGCATGCGCTCGGCCACCGCGTCGTCGACGCGCGGGTCGCCGTGGCCCAGGATGGCCGGCCCGTAGCCCATCCGCAGGTCGACGTACTCGTTGTCATCGATATCCCAGACCCGACCGCCCTTGCCCCGCGCGACATAGATGGTGTCGGCGCCCCAGTCCCGGAAGTTGCTATCGACGCCGCCGGGCATGACCCGCTCGGCGCGGCGGCGAAGCTCCAGCTGACGCTCTCGGGCCAGACGGGGCGGGGCGGGCTTGACGGCCATGGGGCCTCCGATGGCTGTGCGGGTTCCAGGGGTCGGGACGCGATATTCGTGCCATATGCCATTCGCACGTGCGAATCACGTGCCTCGCGGCCCCATCATAGTCGCTGAACGCACGCCGGCGCCAGCCGTCGGCCTCAGCCGGCGAACAGCGACAGCTGCTCCCCGCCAGATTCGATCTCTGGGTCCAGGCCCAGCAGCGGCGCCAGGCGCCCCAGGTCAGCCTCGCCGTCGACCAGCGTACGCAGGTGGTCCGTCTTGAGGATGTGCCAGTTGTCGGCCTCCATCGTGCGCCGCAGCAGGGGCGAATAGGCCAGCTTGTAGCGCAGCAGCTCCGTCCGCTCGGGCGCGATGACCAGGAAGCGCACCACGTGGTCGTCGGTCGGGATCCGCGGACCGCGGCGCAGGACCGGCTCGGTCAGCATCGCCGTCCACTCGACCTCGAAGAGGAAGGTCGCCTTCTGGCGGATGTACCAGATGGCGTCGGTGGCTTCGAGGGCCTCCTGGGCGCCGCGTGCGATGAGGGGCAGATAGGCGCGCCGCTCGGTGTCGGTAAGCAGCTCACCAAGCGGTGCGCCGTCGTACAGGTGACGCTGTTCGGCCGCCCCGATCCAGCAGCGCATGCCCAGGCGATGACCGAACTCGGTGATGAGGCCGATGGCCTCACTGTGCTCCCGTGAGCGGGCGTGCAGGTCGTCGGCCGGGCGCAGCGCCTCGGCCGTGGAGGTGCCGCTGCGGTAGCTGTCCAGGCACGCGCGCACCAGCGCCTCGTCGGGCGCGTCGTGGCCGCGGAACATGCTGGCGACACGCTCGAAGAAGGCCGCCTCACTGATCTGGCCGGACGTGGACAGCAGCGAGAACACGGCCCACTCGAGGCGGTCCGCCAGCGGCACGGCGGCCTCGGCGATGTCGCGCTTGTCGCGCAGCCACCAGCGGCCGGGCTCCAGCTCCTCCAGCCGCGGATGCTGCGGCCGGCGAAGCTCGCCCATGATGAGGTCCAGCAGCAGCCCCACCTGGTCGCTGCCGCGCGGCGCGATCGGCGAGTCGCCGGTCGATCCCCGCCGCGCCCGGCCGGGCGACGTCCCGGGTGCTCCCTCGATCTCGTCCCCGGCGGCCTCGGACGGCGCTGGCCCGGCCTCACCGAACAGGCCCAGGGCCTCCGCAGCGCGGGCGCTGCGGGCCTCCGTCTCGCCGAACGTGCGGGTGCCGACCAGGCGGCGGAGATGACCGCGCCGATCCAGGCCGACCATGACCTCGCCGAGCAGCCGCTCGAAGCGGGCCGGCTCGCCGCGCGCCTTAAGCACCTCCACGGCCACCTCGGCGGTGGCCGCCTCGACGTCCGCCAGGCGGAAGGCTCCCCCTTCGTCGGCCGCGTCCTGCGACGGCTCCAGGGGCACGTTCGCCCGGGTCCGCGGCCCGCGCGCCAGCGCGACCCCCGGCGGCGCGAATTCCAGGACCCCCGTGTAGCCATCCTCGCTCTCGGCGAGCACCGCGCCCGTGAGGGCATAACCCGCCCCGACGCCGCCGAGCACGCCGGCCACGAGACCTTCTGCGGGCCCCGCCTCCAGCAGCAGGATGGCGCGCGCGTCGGCGGCCAGGAGCGGCACGACGGCGGCCATGCCCCGCCGCAGCGCCGTCGCCTCCCAGCCCCACTCGGCCCGCGGGAGCGACGCGAAGAGCGGCTCGGTGGGCAGCTGCGAGGACGCCTCACGGCCCAGGACGACGGAGGTCGCCAGGTACGCGAACGACAACGTCTCGGTCGACCAGCGCACCGGCGGCTGGCACAGCACGAGGCGCACCCGGTTGCGGCCGGGGGCGCTCCGATCGGCCACCGTGACCTGGCCGGGCAGGGCGGCCGAGCCGCGACGCAGGGCCACGTTCGCGGCGCCTTCGACCAGCGCCTGCAGGTCGTCACCCAGGCGCGCCTGGAGGGGCCCGCCGGGCGAGGCCTCGAGGCGCTGGATGAACCCGCGCACGAGGCGGCAGCCATCCTCGAACAGGAGCCATGGGTTGCGTTCCCGCCACTGCCGCTCGCCGGGCAGGCGGACGGTGCCGTTGACGATGCGCAGGGCGCCCACACGACCCGGGTAGCTGTGCAGGCGGCTGGCCGGCAGCAGGGCGTGGGCGAGGCCCAGGCGCAGGCCCGCCTCGATCGGCGCGGCGCGCAGATCGACCTCGATCCGTTCCAGGATGGCCTGCAGCGCCACGAGCGATCGCGCCGTGTAGAGGTCCAGGATCCGGTCGGCCAGGTCGACCGCGCCCTCCGGCTGGGGGAAGCGTTCCCGCAGGGCCTCGCGGGCCCGCATCGCCTCGGCCGTGCCGACGAGCGCCGAGGCGAGCGCGATGTCGGCGTCGTCGGTGGGCGCCGACCGTTGCTCGCCGCCGCCCAGCTGGTCGCGGCAGGCGGTGCAGCGATAGGTCTTGCGGAACGGGGCCGGCGCATCGCCATCCCAGACGAACTCGTCGACGACGATCGGCCGGCCGCACGTGGGGCAGCGGGAGGCGAACGACGCGTTGAGCGCCTGGCGGAGGCCGCTCTCACCGCGCGGCTGGGCGCCCAGCGAGCCGACGGCCGCATCGAAGTGGCGCAGGTCGGGGGGCCGCAGGACGACCTCGGCGACCAGTCGCGTGAGGGCCATCGACTCGAAGTCCAGGGTCCGGCGCAGGTGGCCCAGCGCCGCGCGGGCCACCCATCCGCCGCGCCCGAACAGGTCGATGACGACGTCGCCCGGGCTGGACCGGCCTTCCAGTTCCGCGGCCAGGAGGTTCGGCGCCGGCGGCGGCGCGAGCCGGGCGAGGAAGGGAAGGCTGGGACCGCTGTCAGGACGGATGAGCGAGGAGAGCGGCTCCGCCATCGACGGCAGTCTAGCCGCGCCGGGTGGCGCGGCGGCGACTACTCCTCCTCGAGATCCTCGGGCTCCTCGATGAAGGCCTCCTCCTCGGTCACCTCGACCGGCAGGACGCGCTCGATGTCATCGATCTCCTCGTCCTCATCGTCCAGGTCGAGGTCCTCCTCGAAGTCCATCTCCTCGCGGATGAGGGTGCCCTTGGTGTACGGCCGCAGGTCCGACGCCTTGGCCGCCGTGGGGAAGGAGACCTTGCCGTAGTTGCGCGGGTCCTGGTAGATCTCGCGGATGATGATGCGCACGTCGCGGTCGCCCAGGGAGGTGACGCCGGCCGCGTACTGGTTGCCGTCGGCCATCAGCTTGAGCAGGCGGGCCGCCACGGAGCGCTCGACCGCGCCGATCTCCACGCCGTTGGACGTGGCCCGCAGCTCAGCGGCACGGGGCACGAGTTCCACCGCGTCACCCGGGTTGACCTGGGCCAGCTGCTTGGGGCGGGCCAGGTCGTGCAGCCCCGCGAAGCCGGTCTTGCCGGTCTCCTCGACGAAGATCGAGACCGGCGCCTTGCTGCCCAGCTTGGCCGGCGTGGTGCGATCGCCGGCCTCGTTGAGGAGGACCCGCAGGCGGTCGATGTTGCGCTCCGCGATGCGGTTGGTGGGATCGAGCGCCAGGGCGGCCTGGTAGTGCACGCGGGCCTCGGCCAGCTCGCCCAGCTCCCACAGCGACTTGGCCAGGCGATTCTCCGAGGCGCTGTCGGGGCCCAGCTCCAGGATGCGACGGTTGATCTCCGCGGCGCCCGCCCAATCGGCCCGGCGCGCGGCGTCGATGGCCTGGTCGACCAGCTGGCGCTTGAGGCGGATCGGGTTGGGGGCGGATTCGGCGGCAGGCGTGAGGCTCATGGGCTCCTTCGATCAGCTGGGTCGGGCGCGGCAGGACGCGGCGGGACGGGCACGGGGATGGGCCCCGGTTGTACCACACCTTGCCCCGGTCGGCAACGGCCGACACGGGGCCAGCGGTCAGCCGCGGTCGGGTCCGAGTCCCTGGGCTGACCCGGCGTAGAGCCGCCGCACGTGGTCGCCGATGGCGAGGGCGTCCAGGTCGATCGTGTCGTGATCGACCGCCTCCGCCGGACGCCCGAGCAGGTAGCCCTGCGCGGCCTCGATGCCCGCGGCGCGCACGACCTGCAGCTGCTGGGCCGTCTCGAGCCCCTCGGCGATGACCATCGCGCCGCGCCGGGCGGAGATCTCCTGGAGCGTCTCGAGCACGTGCGCCGAGGTCTGGCGCGTGGCGGCATCCTGGACCAGCGACAGGTCCACCTTGACCACGTCGAAGGCGACGAGGCTGAGGAGCCGCAGGCCGGCGTTGCCCGCCCCCACGTCGTCGGCCGCCACGCGCACCCCGAGGGCCCGCAGGCCCTCCAGGTTGTGGCGGAGGCGCTCGAGGTCCTCGATGGCCTCACGCTCGGTCAGCTCGAGCACGATGCGCTGGGAAGGCAACCCCAGGCGCGCCAGCTGGCGACAGAGGGCCAGGGCGTTGAACTCGGGCGCCTCGAGCGTGCGTGGGGAGAGGTTGAGGCTGACCCACTTGTCGGCCGGGATGGCGGCCGCGGCGGCCGCGACCGTCTCCAGGCAGGCACGGTCGAGCTCGAGCGTGCGGCCGCACCCCTCCGCCGCCGTGAACATGGCGCCCGGGTCCGGGAAGGCGCTGCGCGTCGGGCGCACGAGGCCCTCGTAGCCGATGATGCGGCCCGTGGCGAGGGCCACGATGGGCTGGAAGACGGCCCGCAGGAGGTGCTCGTCGAGTACCGCCTGGACCGCGGTCGCCTCGTCGACGGAGGCCAGCGGCGCCCCCAGGTCGTGGCGCGTCGCGTCGAACACCGCGACGTCCGTGCGGCCGTGGCGCTTCGACCAGTAGAGTGCCGCGTCCGCCTGGCGGTACAGCTCCACCTGGGTGGTGGCGAACCGGGGCGCGGCCGTGATGCCGGCTGAGAACGAGATGCCCCGGGCCGCGGCGCCCCGGCCGGGTTCCCGCTCGCGAGGCGGCTCGAGCGCCGCGGCGAGGAGCCGGCGGGCGACCACGGCCGCCCCGTCGGCCTCCGTGGCGGGCATCAGCACGCCGAACTCGTCGCCGCCCAGCCGGTAGGCCCGATCCGTGCGGCGCACCGTGCCCTCGACGATGCGCGCGAAGCGGCGCAGGAGGGCATCGCCGGCACTGTGGCCGTCGGTGTCGTTGACCCGCTTGAAGTCGTCCAGGTCGATGAGCAGCAGGGCCAGCGGCAGGTGATCACGCGCCGCGGCCTGGAGGCCGTGCTCGAAGGCCTCGGAGAACGCGCGCTGGTTGCCCAAACCCGTCAGGCCGTCAAGGTAGGCGTTGGCGACCGCCTCCTGGTAGCGCTGCTCCAGATCGGCGCGGGACTCGGCCATCTCGCGGGCCGGGCGCAGGACGCGGCGCACGGCCCACGCCCCGGCCAGCAGGAGCACCACGAGCACCGCCGCCCAGAACGGCGCCGGGGGCAGGCCGCTCGGCGGCTCGAGCGCCGGGGACGGGGGCGGCGCCGCCGCGCTGAGCGCGTCCAGTGAGATCGTGACGAGGACGGCACCGCTGACGGCGTGGCCGGAGACCGTACCGGTGACGCCGGTGGCCACCGTGAGCTCGTGGTCGCCGCCGGGGGCCACGAAGGGAGCCGACACCGTGGCCGTCCCCACGGCCGGCAGGGGCTGGGCCGGCTGGCCGGTCGGCGCGACGCCCACCCCCGTCGCCGTCCAGGCGAGGTGCGGGCGGCCCGTCGCGTCGATGACGATGATGCTCACGGCGGCCGGCCCCGCCGCGCTGAAGGCGCGCTGCAGGGCCGTCACGGCATCTTTGGACGGGGCCGCGCCCGGCTTCGCCGCCGCGACCTGGGCGGCGCTGGGGTCGGCGGCCATGGCGAGTGCCGACGTGCGGGCCTGGTCAAGGCCGCCGGCTACTGCGCTGCCACCCGATCCGTTCTGCGTCCCCCCGCTCCGCGTCCCGCTCGAACCAACGGCCGGAAGGATGCCGATGGCCACGACCAATGTCACCAGGGCCGCCGTCAGCATGGCCAGGGCAAGGCCCAGGCCGAGGGCGCGCAGGGACGGCACTCCGGGGGGTGCGGGGGGTGCGAGGCGGGTGGTCGAGGCGGTCGCGGTGCGGACCTCGTCGGACGGCGGCCAGCCGTCAGGACGCCGGTACTTCCAGGCGCCCCCCAGTTGTCGCACGCCGCGACCCCCGCACGTATAGCCCGATGGTCCCCTGCCCGTACCAGACCCGCTGCACGGATCGCCGGGAGCGGGTCAATGGAGTAACAGGTTCCAGCCCACCACAAGTACCAGGGCGGCCGCCAGCAAGCCGTATTCGAGCAGCCACGCAGAGGTGCGGCGCTGCGCAGCGGAAGCGTCGCGATAGGCGCTCCAGAGGTAAAAGACCCCGGCCAGGACGGCGGGCCCGAAGAGCCGCGGCAGCTCGAGGACGCGCAGCAGGGCGGCTCCCAGGCCGGTCACGACACCATACGTGCCCGCGATGCGCAGCGCCTCCATCACGCTGGTCGTGCGCAGGGCCGCCAGCCGGTAGCCCAGGCCGGCAGCGATGGCTGCATCGGCCAGTGCCAGTAGCAGCACGCCGGAGGGCGCCAGCGCGCCGGGAACCGTGGCTGTCGACTGGCCGGACGCCTCGGCGAGGCCGCCGGGGATGGCGCCAGCCGCGGTCAGGAACGAAGCGAAGGCAAGGACGATGGTGAGAGGCACGACCTGCCGCTCCAGGCGGGCGCGCCGATCATCGGCAGGTCCGGCCAGCCGGGCCTCGGCGAGCAGCGTCACGGCCACGAGGGCGGCGCCGCAGGCGACGGCGAGCGCCCACATGGCGCTGTCGCCGGCGAGGTGGACGAGCCCGGCCGCACTGAACGCGGCCAGCATGGGGAGCGCCACGGGGGCAAGCGGGAGGCCATGCCACGAGCGGTCGGTCGTAGCGCGTGCGGCCACAGCGGTTGCCGCCATCAGGGCCGCCACGCCGAGCCACCAGGCCGGCCCGTCGAGTACGCCGGCCGGCACGCTCAGGATTGCGACGAGCGCCGTGAGGTCCAGCAGGCGCGTCCGGCGGTCATGCATGGGACGAGTCTACGGTCCGGGGACCGTCGTGGCCCGAACCGACCGTGCGTGGCCCACCGGTGCACGACCCGGGCCGGCGCCCGGTCCACGGATGCATGGCAGGGCACCATCGCCGAGCCCGGCATGCCCACGGCGCGACAGCCTGAGCCCGCGCATCGCCCACCAGGGGCCGGACCCCCGCACGGCCCGAGCAGGGCATGACCCACTGGCGGCCGGATGAACGTGTGAGGTTCACAACGACGAACGCAGGTTGGATTCGAGGCGGCCCGTCGTGCTCCTGAACCTGGGGGTTTCAGCTCGGCGCAGGAGCCGCCGATCGGGGAGCCTGGCTGGCGGCTTCGTCCCCGCTGCGAACCTCAGGGGTTCAAGCGCGCACGCCACGGCGGCGCGGCAGCGGGCCCAGCTCGGTCCCCGGTGCGGCGGCGGCCGGCTCACCAAGGACGTCGGTGCGCCGCCGCGGCAGGTGCAGCGCCGGCGCGCAAGCCGCGGCGCGGACGCCCGCGTCGGCCGGCTAGGATGATCCCGATGGCACCCCTGGCGACGCGCATCGTGCTCGGCCATGGCGCGTCCGGCAGCGCCGCGTCGATGCAGCCGTACGTCGACGCCCTGACGCGCCGTGGGGTGCAGGCCCGTGCGATCGACCTGCCGCGGGGCCGGCCGGAAGCGGCGGTCTGGATCTTCCTCGCCGCGGCCGCGGCCGACCAGGGCCTGGCGCTGGGCGGCCACTCGTTCGGCGGCCGCATGGCCAGCCTCGCGGCGGCGCAGGCATCCGTGCCGGCCCTGGTGTGCTTCAGCTTCCCGGTGCACCGCCCCGGGCAGCCCGAGCTGGGCTCGCGGGTCGCGCACTGGCCGGCCATCAGCTGCCCCGTCCTGCTGCTGTCCGGGGACCGTGATCCGTTCGCTCGGATCGACCTGCTCCGCGCCGCGGCCCGGACGCTGCCCCACGGGCGTCTCGTGGTCTTCCCGGGCGCCGTCCACGGCCTGCGCGGCCACCTGGACGAAGCGCTGGGGATCGCCGCCGACTTCCTGCTCGGCGTCTGACCGACCCGGGCCGATGTCCGGGCCGGCCGCGCCGCGCTCAGCCGCGGGCGCGCACGGCGGCCAGGAATGTCTCGCGCGGCAGGGTGTTGACGATGTCGCCCGCCTCGAGCCAGGCGCGGCGCGCCATGGCCGTGCCCCAGGCCAGGTTGTCGAACTCGTGGAGATAGTGGGCGTCCGAGTCGATGGTGAACCGGCAACCGGCGGCACGGGCGGCGCGGGCACGCTCGGGTGCGAGATCAAGGCGCTCGTCGGAGCCGTTGATCTCCAGCCACGTGCCGCTGCGCGCCGCCTCGCCGTAGAAGGTCGCCCAGTCCAGGTCCAGGTCGTCTCGCTCGCCGAGCTTGCGGCCCGAGGGGTGGCTGATGATGTCGACATGGGGGTTGGCGAGGGCGCCCGCGTAGCGCGCCATCAGCTGCGCCGTGGGCTGGCGGCGGCCCACGTGGAGACTGGCCACCACGACGTCGAAGCTGGCCAGCAGCCGGTCGGGATAGTCCAGGCGGCCGTCGGCGCGGATCTCCAGCTCGCAGCCGTGCAGCAAGCGGAAGCCATCGGGATGACTGCCCACCGGGGCCTTCCCTTCCTCCTCCTCGCGACGGTAGCGGTCATTGAGTCGGGCGATCACCGACCGCTGGCGCTCGACCCGCTCCGGATCCAGGCCGCGGGCGATGCCCAGGCTCTGCGTGTGATCAGTCAGCACGAGGTAGGCCAGGCCGCGAGCGCGGGCGACTTCCGCCATCCGCTCCGGTGAGGCGTGGCCGTCGGACCAGTCGGAGTGGCTGTGGCAGTCGCCGCAGAGGTCGGCCAGCTCCACCAGGTGAGGCAGCGTCCCGGCTTCCGCCGCCTCGATCTCGCCGGTGTCTTCGCGCAGTTCGGGCGGGATCCAGGCCAGGTCCAGGAAACCGTAGACCTCCGCCTCGGTCTCGAACGTCCGACGCTCGGCGGCCGCGCCCGACAGCGGCTGGCCATGCTCGCCCAGGCGGACGAAACCCTGTTCCGAGAGGCTCCAGCCACGCTCGCGGGCCCTGCCGCGCAAGCGGACGTTGTGGGCAGCCGAGCCGGTGAAGTGGACGAGGTAGGCCCCGCCTTCACCGGGCGGCATGAGCATGAGGTCAACCTGCGGTCCGTGGCGGAGACGCACGGCTGCCTTGCGCGAGCCGCGCCCGACGACCGCGTCCACCCCGGGCAGCTCCACGAAGCGCTTGACGAGCTCGTCCGGTCGATCCGTCTCCGCCAGGACGTCGAGGTCTCCGATCGTCTCGCGCCGCCGCCGGAACGATCCGGCCGGGATCAGCCCGACCAGGCCGGGCGTGCCCTCCAGCCCGCCGAGGACTCGACCCAGGATCTCCGCCGCCTGACCCAGCCGCAGCCGGCCGCCCGCCGCAACCTGCCCGGCCACGGCAGCCAGGATGCGTTCCTCCGTTCGCTGGCCCAGGCCGCGCACGGACCGGATACGCCCGGCCTGCGCAGCCGCCGCCAGGCCGGCGAGGTCGACGATGCCGAGCTCCGTGTGCAGCAGGTGGACGGTCCGCGGCCCCAGGCCGGGCACGTCCAGCAGGTCCAGCAGGCCGGCCGGCACGTCGCGCCGCAGCCGCTCGTAGAAGCGCAGGCGGCCGGTGTCGGCCAGTTCGGCCAGCTTGTCGGTGATGGCGGCACCGACCCCCGGCAGGCGCGGCGGGTCGCCCGCGCGGTAGGCCTGGGCCACGGCGACCGGGCTGCGTTCGATGGCCTCGGCGGCGCGGCGATACGCGACGCCCTTGAACACCAGTTCGCCCTTCAGATCCATCAGGTCGCCCGCTTCGCCGAACAGCCGCGCCAGCGCAGCGTTGGGAAGGAGCGGCACATCGTCACCTCGCGAGGCGCGCGGCCGTGACTCGTACGGCGGCTCCTCGGGGTCCACGGGCAACGGGTAGGGCGGCTCGGCCGGCATCGCCCCAGTGTGCCCGACGCGGCGGCCGGGCGCGGCGCGGCCTGGGGTCCCGCCGCCGGCTGCGGCTCAGCCCGCGGCGCGGACCAGGACGGGGGTCGGCGCGGGTACCTCCATGGGGCCGGCCGGGGCCCAGGAGCCGCCCGCCGCCCGCTTGACGCTGTAGAGGGCCGCGTCGGCCGCGCCGACCAGCTCGCCCGCCGAGCGGGCGTCGACGGGGTAGGCGGCCACCCCGATCGACACGGCGATGGGCACCTCGCCACGCGCTTCGGTCTGGAAGGCCCGGGCGGCGAACGTCTCGATGATGCGGGCGGCGGCCTGCTGCGCATCGGCCGCGGCGGTGTCGGGCAGGATCACGGCGAACTCGTCGCCGCCGTAGCGGGCGGCCACGTCGGTCGCTCGCAGCGTCCCGGCGATGCACTCGCTGGCCCAGCGCAGGACCTGGTCGCCGACCTGATGGCCCAGGGTGTCGTTGACGAGCTTGAAATCGTCCACGTCCAGCATCAGCAGGCCGACCGGCCGGCGGCCGCGGTGGCCGCGCAGGATCTCTTCGCCGAGGCGCTCGTGGAAGGCGCGGTGGTTGAGGAAGCCTGTCAGGGGGTCACGGTCGGCGAGCCGCCGCGCCGCTTCGTAGAGGCGCGCGTTCTCGAGCGCCATGGCGGCCTCGTTGGCCATCGCCCGCGCCAGGTCGAGCTGCGCGGCGTCGAGGTGGATCGGCACGTGCCCGTACAGCTCGATGAGGCCGATCGACTCGCCCTTGGCCACCAGCGGCAGCATGCACAGGCCGTCGAAGCCCAGTACGCCGAGCTCGTCGCGTTCGGCCTGGTCGGCCTCCTCGTCGTGCCGGTCGATGGTGGCGGCCACCTGCTGCTCCAGGACGCGCCGCGTCTCGGGGAAGGCGCCCAGCTCGTAGATCTCCGTCCGGTCTCCGGCCGGGCGCGGCGGCCAGAAGCCCCACGAGACGATGCGATCCGTCTCGCGCTCCCAGAAGCTGATGGTGCACTCGTCCAGGCCGGTGGCCTCCGAGAGGTGCCGCGCCAGGATGTCGGCCACCGTGGCGGGCTCCAGGCTGAGGGTCAGCTCGCTCGACATCTGGAGCAGGTTCTGCATGCGTTCGGCAGCCTGGCGCGTCTCCGCCAGGGCCCGGGCTGACTGGATGGCCGTGGCGGCCGCATTGGCCAGGATCTGCATCAACTGCAGGTCGCGCAGGTCGAACTGCCGCAGGCCCAGCTTGGACAGGGTCACCACGCCGATGGCCAGGTCGTCGTACTTCATGGGCACCACGACCATCGATTCGTCGACGTTGTCGGTGCCGGGGATCGTCGCGCCCCGCGGGTCGGCGTTGGCGTCGTGGATCAGGAGCGGTTCGCCGTGCTCGGCGACCCAGCCGGTGAAGCCTGCCCCGATGCGTGTCCGCAGGACGTCCACCGGGATCGTGTCGTACGTGCCGACATCGCCCTTGAAGGCGATCGGGACCACGTCGGGCGGCTCGATGACGTAGACGCGGCAGTTGTGGTAGTCGACGACCCGGCGGGTCTCCTCCACGACGGCCTCGCCGATCTCGGCGACGGAGGTCAGGCGGTTCATGCGGTTGACCGAGGCCTGCACCACCGACAGCTGCCCGGCCCAGCGGTGCGCCTCCTCGTACAGGCCGGCGTTGTGGAGCGCGATGGCGGCCTGCCCGGCGACCGCCTCCAGGAAGGCCACTTCCTCCGGCGCCCAGATACGGGCGACACGCCGTACCGCCGACAACAGGCCGATGACCTGCCGTTCCTGGACGAGCGGCACGACGACCGACGCCTCGAAGCGGAGGTCCGCGTCATAGGCGTCGTCGGGGGCCAGGCGGTGGCGGACCCACGGCCGCGGCTTGCGGCGCAGGCGGGTGAACCATGGTTCGTCGACCGTGAACGGGGGCAGGCGGCGGGCCTGGCGGGCCGGCAGGCCGGCCCAGGCCAGCACGGGCAGGCGGCCCTCCTCGTCGATGAGCCGCACGGTGACCGCGTCCACCTCGAGCGTCTCGGCCACCTCGCCGACGACGATGTGGAGGATCGCGGCGCGCTCGAGGCTGCCCGACAGGCGTGCGGCGGCGTGCGCCAGCGAGCTGAAGAACCGCTCGTTGCCGGCGGATGCCTCGGGCGGCGGCGCGCCGACCGGCCGATGGCGCATCCCGCGCGCATGCCCGGACGTCGGGCGCGGGGCATGACGGGGCGGCATGGGCTCGTCCACGGCGCGATCGTAGGAGTGGCCCGCCCGACGGCGGAGCGGGCCAGAGGTACCCTGAGGCGGCCCGGACGTACTGGCCGGGATGAGGGCAGCCGCGCGGGTTGCCGCTCCCCTCGCGCCGACATACACTGCCGGCGGTCCTCCGGCATGGCCACGCCCTCCCGCCGACGAGGTTCAGCATGCAGTTCTACCTGAGCCAGGTCGTGGGCCGCCCCGTCCGTGACCCGCAGCGGGAGGCCATCGGCAAGGTCGCCGACCTGATCGTCGCCATCGGCGACCGCTATCCCCCGGTGACCGGGCTGGTGGTGCGTACCGACGGACGGCGCATCTTCCTGCCATGGTCCGACGTGGCCTCCTTCGACCTGGGCGGCGCGACGCTCAACACCGACCGCATCGACATCACGAAGTTCCGCCAGCGACCCAACGAGCTGCTGCTCAATGCGGACCTGCAGGACAAGCAGATCGTGGACCTCGACGGGCGCAAGGTGGTGCGGGTCAACGACCTGCGCCTCGACGAGCTCGAGGGCACGCTGCACCTGGTGGCGGTCGACGTGGGAGCGGCCGGCCTGCTGCGGCGGCTGGGCATCGAGGGGCCGTATCGCACGATCGCGCACAACCTGCGCCTCCCGCTGCCCGAGCGCTACATCGACTGGGAGGACGTGGATCCGGTCGAGACGTCCATCGCCTCGATCCGCCTGCGGGTGCCCCACGCCGGGCTGCGCGAGCTACACCCGGCCGACCTGGCCTCGATCATCGACCAGCTCGCCCCGCGTGACCGGGCCGGCGTCCTGGCCAGCCTGGACGACGAGGCCGCGGCCGACGCCATCGAGGAGATGGAGCCGGACACGCAGGTGGAGGTGCTGGAGGACCTCCTCCCGGCACGTGCCGCCGACATCCTGGAGGAGATGAGCCCCGACGACGCCGCCGACCTCATCGCCGACCTCTCCAAGACGGCCCGCGACGAGATCCTGCCGCTCATGGAGCCGACCGAAGCCAAGGAGATGGCCGAGCTGCTGGGCTATCCCGAGGACTCGGCCGGCGGCATGATGACGACCGAGTACGTGGCCGTGCGCGACGACCTGACGGCCGAGCAGACCATCCAGCGCCTCCGCGAGCTGGAGCCCGACGCCGAGACGATCTACTACATCTATGTCATCGACGACGCCGAGCGGCTCGTCGGCGTGGTCTCCCTGCGCGACCTGATCGTGGCTCCGCCGGACGCGCTGGTCCGTACCTTCATGTACCCCGAACCGGTGGCCGTGGGCGTCCTCGCCGACGAGGACGAGGTGGCCCAGGCCGTGGCCCGGTACAACCTGCTGGCCGTGCCGGTGGTGGCCGATGACGGCCACCTCGAGGGCATCGTGACCATCGACGACGCCATCGATACCGTCCTGCCCAGCGGCTGGAAGCACCGCCTGCCGCGCCTCTTCTCGCGTCACGGCGCCTGAGCCACGGCTACGATGAGCCAGTGAAGGGCCTCATCCTGGCCGGCGGGACGGCGACCCGGCTGTATCCCCTGACGACCGTCACCAACAAGCACCTGCTGCCGATCCACGACCGGCCAATGCTCTTCTACCCCATCGAGACCCTGCGGGGCATGGGCATCCGCGAGGTGATGGTCGTGCTCGGGGGCCGCAGCGTGGGCGACATCGTGGAGCTCCTGGCCGACGGGCGGGACTTCGGCCTCGATCTCACCTATCGCTACCAGCGCGGGGCGCTCGGCATCGCCCACGCCATCGGCCTGGCCCGCGACTTCGTGGGCGGCGAGTCGTTCTGCGTCGTGCTGGGCGACAACATCCTCATCGGCCCGCCGCTGCTCGACACGGCCCGTGATTTCGAGACCGGCCCGTGGGATGCCGGCACGCTCCTGTACCAGGTGCCCGACCCGGAGCGGTTCGGGGTCGCCGAGATCGACGGCCAGGGCCGCGTGGTGGGCTTCGAGGAGAAGCCGGCGGCGCCCAAGAGCGATCTCATCCCCATCGGCGTCTACTTCCTGCGGCCCGACGCCTTCGCCGTCATCGAGGGTCTCTCGCCATCGGGGCGGGGCGAGTTCGAGATCACCGACGTGCTCAACCACTACGTCGGGTCCGGCCGCCTCTTCTGGCGTCGCTACGAGGGCCAGTGGTCGGACGCGGGGACGGTCGAGTCCCTCCTCCATGCGTCCATTGCCGCGAGCCATGCCGCGGCCGAGGGGCACCTTGGCCCGCCGCCCGTTGCCGACCGCCGCGGCCCGCGGCCGCCCGGCGCCGGGGCAGGGACCACGTGAAGCTCCTCGTGACGGGCGGTGCCGGCTTCATCGGCAGCGCCTTCGCACGACGTCGCCTGGCGGCCACGAGCGATGAGCTGGTGGTCCTGGACAAGCTCACCTACGCCGGCGACCGCGACAACCTGGACGAGGCCTTGGCCGATTCGGCCACCGGCGGCCGCCTCCGCTTCGTGCACGGCGACATCGCTGATGCGGACCTCGTGGCGCCGCTCGTCGCCGAGGCCGACGCGGTGGTCAACTTCGCCGCCGAATCGCACGTCGATCGGAGCATCCTCGCCGCCGACGACTTCCTGCGCACGGGCGTCATCGGGGTGCACGTCCTGCTGGAGGCGGTGCGGGCGGCGATGGCGGCCGACGGGCGACCACGCCGCCTGCTGCAGGTCTCGACCGACGAGGTGTACGGCTCGGTGGAAACGGGCGCCAGCTCGGAGGGCGACCCGCTCGCGCCGCGCAGCCCGTACGCGGCGGCCAAGGCGGCGGGCGAGATGCTCGTCCAGGCGTACCACGTGACGTATGGCCTGGACACCGTCATCACACGCGGCGCGAACACCTTCGGGCCGCACCAGCACCCCGAGAAACTCGTGCCGCTCTTCATCACCAGTGCCCTCCAGGACATGCCCCTGCCGCTCTACGGCGACGGTCTCCAGCGCCGTGACTGGCTGTACGTCGACGACCACGCCGACGGGGTGGCCGCGGTCCTGGAGCGCGGCGCGAGCGGCGACGTCTACAACTTGCCCGGCGCGGGTGAACGGACCAACCGCGACGTCACGGCGGCCATCCTGGACCGCCTGCACAAGCCCTGGTCGCTGGCGCGCAGCGTCCCGGACCGGCCGGGCCACGACCGCCGCTACGCCATGACCGGGGCACGGGCCGCGGCCCTGGGCTGGCGGGCCTCGACCGGCTTCGAGGATGGCATGAGCCGCACCGTGGCGTGGTACCGGGGTCACGAGACGTGGTGGCGCCGCCGGCGCGACGCGGCCTGGGACGCCTACTACGAACGGCAGTACGGCCGGCGGCTGGCCGAGTCCGTGGAGGCGTGATCGCGGCCACGGGCGCCACGACGGTCGTGACGGGCGCGCGCGGGCGGCTGGGCCGCGCCGTGGTGGCCGGCGTGGGCGCGGCGGGCCGGCCCGTGGTGCCGTGGGACCGCCCGGAGTACGACCTGGACGTGCCGGGCGCCGCGGCGCCGCTGCTGGCCCGTGACCAGCCGGGGGTGGTGATCCACTGCGCCGCCTGGACCGACGTCGACGCCTGCGCCCGCGACCCGGAGACGGCCATGCGGCGCAACGCACGCGCGGTCCGCGAATTGGCCGAGGCGACCGCGACCGCCGGGGCGCGGCTGGTGCTCGTCTCCACGAACGAGGTCTTCGACGGCGCGCGCACGGACGGCCGCGGGTACCGCGAGGACGATCCAGCCGAACCGCCGAACGCCTACGGCGCCAGCAAACTGGCCGGTGAGCGGGCCGCCGCGGTCGCGTTCGGCCGCGCCGGGCGACCGGCCGACCTGTGGGTCATCCGCACGGCTTGGCTGTTCGGCCCCGGCGCGCCCGACTTCCCGGTCAAGATCCTGGCTGCGGCCGACCGGCTCCCGCCCGGCGACCCGCTGCCGGTGGTAGCCGACGAAGTGGGGTCGCCGACCTATGCCGCGGATCTCGCGGCCGCCCTGCTCGACCTGATCGACCGCGCGCCGGGCGGCCTGTACCACCTCGTCAACGGCGGCCAGGCCTCACGCGCCGCGTGGGCCGAAGCCGTCCTGCGGCTCGTCGGGCGGCCCACCGCGGTGCGCCCCATACCGCAGGCGGCGTACCCGCGACCGTCGACGCCGCCCCGCTGGGCCGTGCTCGACGCCGGGCGCGCCGCCACCGTCGGAGTCGTCCTGCGGCCGTGGCCGGACGCGCTGGCGGCGCGACTGGAGAGCCTCACCGGCGGCTAGGCGTGGCGCCGGGGTAGCCGTCACCGCCTGCTGGGCGTGCCCGCCGGCGGCCGGCCCTGGCCCGACCGTCATGCCGGGCACCGTTCGGAGCGTGCGGCCCTTGAACGTCCTGCTGGGCACCAACGTGTCTGGTACTGCGGGCGTCGGGGATCGCGCCACGGGCCGACGAGCGGCCGCTCCGAGCACGGCGGCCGCCGGTCAGCGGCCGCGACGACCGTCCGGACGCACGTACCACCAGCACGGTTGGTGCCACGTGGAACGGGAAGGTGCGACGACGTGGGACGTGCGGTGCGGGTCAGGCGAGACCGCGAAGGCGGGCCACGAGATCGGCCAGCGGCGGGTTGGCCCGATCGCGGTCGGACAGGATGGGCGCCCGCTCGGGCCAGGCCACCGCGGCGGCCGGGTCATCCCAGGCGAAGCCCAGCTCATCGGTGCCGTCGTACTCGTTGGTCACGAGATAGCAGAGTTGCAGCTCGCTGTGGGCGTAGAAGCCATGCCCCACGAAGGCCGGGATGTAGACCTGATCACCGGCCTCCACCGGCAGCACGGCCGTCGGTAGCGCCGCGGTCGAGCCGCCCAGCGCCGGCCGCAGGTCGACCAGGGCGACCGTCCCCACGCCGGCCAGCACGCTCCACAGGTCAGCCTGGTGGCGATGGACGTGGAGGCCACGCAGGACGCGTGGCAGGGAGCGCGAGAGGTTGGCCTGGACGAACGGCCGACCACCCAGGGGGTCGGTCCATGACGCGCGCCAGAGTTCGGTGAAGGCACCCCGCGCATCGGCGTGGGTCACCACGCGCCGCCGCAGGACGTCGGCGATCGGACCGCCGGTCCAGCCGGCCTCGGCAGCCGTCACATCATCACCAGGCCACCGTCGACGGCCAGGACCTGGCCGGTGATGAAGGCCGCCTCGTCCGACGCCAGGAACGCCACCGCATCGGCGACCTCTTCGGCCGTGCCGAAGCGCCCCAGCGGCGTCGCAGCCCGGATCTGCTCCTTGAGCGCCTCCGGCAGGTCGTGGGTCAGGTCGGTGTCCACGAAGCCCGGGGCCACGGCGTTGGCGGTGATGCCGCGGCTGGCGAGCTCGCGGGCCGTGGCCTTGGTCAGGCCGATCAGGCCGGCCTTGGCCGAGGAGTAGTTGGCCTGCCCGGTCTGGCCGGCCTGGCCCGACACGCTGGTGATGTTGATGATCCGTCCGCGGCGCGCCTTGAGCATCGGCCGGGTCACGGCCTTGATGGTGTAGAACGCACCGAAGAGGTTGGTCTCCAGCACCACCCGCCACGCCTCGGGCGTCATGCGCATGATGAGGTCGTCGCGGGTCGTGCCCGCGTTGTTGACCAGGATCTCGATGGTCCCGAACGCCTCGAGGGTGGCCCTGACCAGGGCTTCGGCGGTGGCCGGATCGCTGGCGTCGCCCTGGACGGCCAGGCCGCGCCGACCGAGGGTCTCGATCCCGTTCACCACCTCGGCCGCCGCCTCGGCGTTGGCTCGATAGCTGAAGGCGACATCCGCGCCCTGACGGGCAAGCCGCAGCACGATGGCGCGGCCGATCCCCCGCGCCCCGCCGGTCACCAGGGCGTGCTGCCCGGTCAGGTCGATCATGCCCGAGCTCCGGCCGCTGTCGGCAGCCCGGAGGGAGCGGCTGGCCCCTCCCCCACCCGACGCGCCCCGGCCGCCTCCTTCTCGGCGAAGATCGGCTGCAGCTCCGCCGGCGTGGGGTCGCCCAGCGGGACGTCCGCGGGAGGCTGGATGGTCACGAATGGCGGCACCGCGGCAGCCCGTGCGGCGGCCGCGGGGTCGGCCGTCCAGCCGACGACGCATGCACCGCTCGTGTAC
>Ga0187779_10000380_pt1 | contig 30531 bp, 24 predicted proteins | sample 1015_Q2_SP10_10__FD_132435 | JGI IMG/M metagenome (GOLD analysis project Ga0187779, IMG submission 132435) | Tropical peat soil microbial communities from peatlands in Department of Meta, Colombia - 1015_Q2_SP10_10_MG | ecosystem: Environmental > Terrestrial > Soil > Wetlands > Peat | place... | reverse complement strand
GCCCATTCCCTGCTGAACTTGAAATATTTGCGGGCGATGAAGTAGACCAAGGCCCAGTAGATGAGGTAGGCTTCGACGATGGCGCAGAGGCCCCGGAACATGACCGCCGTGGCCAGACCCAGTTTCTCGGCAGCCATCATGCCAAGGGAGCCGCCAAGGATGACGATGGCGGTCTTAATGTACCACTCGGGCCGGACAGCCTCCTTGATTGAGTTCGCGAAGGAAGGCACGAAATTACCGAAGAACAGGCCGACGAGAAGGGCGATGATAAAGCCGGCCTCTGCCGTAAGCTTAAGCGACCATGTGATCCCGAACTTCTTCATGTCCGGTGGCGTGGTCACCGCAATGTTGGCCCAGCTCCCCATCATCCAGCAGAGATAGCTTATCCAGAATACGACGGTAAAACCGATCATGAATTTCTTGATGTCAGCCTTGAGCGCCACGGCGCCGACGGTCATGATGACGAGCAGGACAATGTAGGTGAGAAGCAGCGACCCAAAGCCGCCGAGCCAATTCGCCGAGATGGGCTTAAGGGCCTTCAAAATGTCGGTCCAGACTGAAGTGGTAACTACCCATTTCAGGACATCCACGCCAATGAAGGCACCAAGGGAAACTACGAAGATGAATAATCCGATCCAAACTGCAAGCCAGTCTTCGCTTATGCCTTTTGCTTTTTCTTCCATACAGCAGTAATCCCCCTTTCCTAGGTCATAGTAATCATCATGTAACGCATTGTCTCCTGTTCCATGCTGTTAACACGTCAGGCAAACGGCGGGTCCGCCACTCTCATCACCTCCTCGTGACAGCGACCACAGCAGCTGCAAGACTATGTCTGTGCGGGATGTTCTCTCTCAAGAACGTTAATGACCCTTATTCGTAAGATACGAGATAACGGTGTGGATGATGGGCACGTCGAACTGGCGTCAAACTACTCTCTGTACGATTTCTTGAAATTTCAATAAATTATGATACGCTGCACGCGAGAAGTCAAGTTGTTTTTTGCGAGCGTTTGATCAGTTTTTCAATTTCCACGCTGAAGAACACGATTGAAGAGAGAACTAGGACCGCCATGAGTTCCATGGCGCTCAGAGGCTGGGTCCTGAATACGGTATTTAGGGCGGGGACGTAAATGGTCAGGAACTGGAGAACCATGGTGACGGCAACGCTCGCCAGAAGTGGCTTGTTGGTCAGAATCCCCTCCTTGAACAGGGACTGCCGTTCGTTGCGGATGGCCATCACATGCCCAAGCTGCAGGAAACAGAGCACCGTAAAGACCATCGTCTGCCAATGCGCGTCCCCGATATGGATCGCCCATGCCTGTAGCGAAAGAACAACCAATGCCATGAGCAGGCCGACCCATATCGCGTGGATGCCGAGGCCATGGGCAAATATGCTTTCGCGCGGATGGCGTGGCGGCCGGTTCATCGTATCGTCCTCTTCCGGCTCCGCAGAGAGCGCAAGCCCCGGCAGCCCGTCGGTCAAGAGATTAATCCAGAGAATATGGATCGGCTGGAGGGGTGTGGGGAGGCCGACAAACGGCGCGAGAAAGAGCGTCCATATCTCGCCCGAGTTAGTCGAGAGGAGATATCTGATGAACTTTCGGATATTGTCATAGATATGCCTTCCTTCCTTAACGGCCTTCATGATGGTCGAAAAGTCATCATCAAGTAGGATCATTGATGACGCTTCCTTGGCGACATCAGTTCCCGTAATCCCCATGGCAACGCCGATGTCGGCGCGTTTGAGCGCCGGCGCGTCGTTTACCCCATCGCCGGTCATGGCAACGAAGTGTCCCTTGTCCTGGAGCGCTTTCACGATTTTCAATTTCTGCTCCGGCGCGACCCGCGCGTACACGAGGATGTGATCGACCCGTTTTTCAAACTCATCGAAAGAAAGCTCATCAAGCTCCTTGCCAGTTATGACCGCCGCAGGATCGTTCGATTGAAGGATGCCGACCCGCTGAGCAATTACCTTGGCGGTCAGGGGATGGTCACCGGTGATCATCACCGGGGTTATTCCTGCGGACCTGCAGGACTCCACGGACCGCCGCGCCTCCTCCCGCGGTGGGTCCATCATCCCCATGAGACCGAGGAGAATGAGGCCTTCCTCTACCCCCTGATGCATCAGCTCAACCGGCATCTCGTTCCACACCCGCATGCCGATAGCCATTACACGGAGCCCCGCTGCTGCGATATTTTCGCTTACCGCAGTGACCTTCTGAACATCGATTTGCTGCAGCCCTTGCGATGTCAGGATGCTCATTGATCCTCGCAGCAGGACCTCCGATGCCCCCTTCGTAAAGGACACAATATTACCATTCGCCCATGACTCGTGATCGTTGACCCTGGGCCCTATGATTTTATGGAAGGTGGTCATGAGCTTCCTTTCGGAGTCGAAGGGAAGCTCCGCAATGCGTGGATAGGCTCTCTCCAGCACCATTTTCTGGAACCCGTTCTCACGCGCAGCGACAAAAAGCGCCACTTCGGTCGGATCACCGATGATATTTCCACCGGCGTCAATTTGCGCGTCGTTGCTTAATGCAAGGGCTGTGAAGAACAATGGGACAGAAGCCGGGGGCCAACGATCGGAAAGCGTCTCTCTTCCTTCTCTCTGGACCTCGAATCGCGGCCCCTTTCGTACCTTCCCGTCTACCCACGTCTGCTCTACCGTCATCTTGTTCAGCGTGAGCGTACCGGTTTTGTCCGCGCAAATATACGTGACCGAACCGAGGGTCTCGACTGCCGGGAGCTTACGGACAAGGGCGTTCTGCTTCACCATTTTCCTGGCCCCGATGGCAAGCGAGATCGTGATCACGGCTGGTAGCGCCTCAGGAATGGCAGCAACGGCAAGGCTCACAGCAACGAGGAAAATGTTGATTGGCTCTTCTCCCCGGATCAGTCCTCCCGTGAAGATCAGAGCACAAATCAAGAGCACTGCAAAAGCGAGCCTCTTGCCGAACATTGCAAGCCGTTTCTGGAGCGGCGTTTTACCTTCATCTTCTTGTTGAAGCATGGACGCAATTCTGCCCAGTTCGGTGCCCATGCCCGTTGAGGTCACCACGGCAGTGGCCCGGCCGTACGTGACAGAAGTGCCTCTATACAGAATATTCTTCCGCTCTCCGAGCGGAAGCGCCTCCTCAGGGATTACGCCCGGGTGTTTCTCCACAGGAACCGACTCGCCGGTCAAGGCGGCCTCCTCGACCATCAAGCGTGTTGCTTTGATGAGCCTCATATCTGCCGGAATAATGTTGCCTGCTTCGAGCAGAACGATGTCACCAGGAACCAGTTCGGATGCAGCAATGGTCTGGCGCGCGCCGCCGCGAAGTACGACAGCATGGGAGGCAGCCATCCTTTTGAGTGCAGCCATCGCTTTTTCGGCGCGGTATTCCTGGCTAAACCCGAGTACCGCATTTAATAGCACGATCAAGACAATGGCAATCGCATCGGACGCCTCACCGATGATCCCGGAGATCACGGCCGCCGCAATCAGCACCAAGATCATAAAGTCCGTAAACTGACCAAGAAACATGCCGAGCACTGTCCTTTTCTTGTGCTCGGCGAGCACATTCGGGCCATACTGCGCAAGGCGCTTCCGCGCTTCATCGCCAGTTATGCCCTGAATTGACGATTTCAGTTCGGCCAGCGCATACTCTCCGTCCACCTGGTGAAAATGCACGTTCTCCTCCGCGAGAAAAACAGTCACCACCATCGATCTATCGCCGAAATCGTTGAACGAACTAAGTGACACGAGATGGGGATTCGATGTCCAGTGTGCCGTTTGGTCTCGTCCCTTCTGCGTCCGTGGCGTTATTGACCTACAGGATTTTTGTTGCTGTCTTAGTAGTAACTTAACCTTTACCTTACTCACTTGAGCTGCCGTAATAAGGCATCACGCCTGCTTAAAAAATATCATGGCTCTCCCTGTTTGTAAAGCAGGTGGTGTTCCGTTTTCGTGTTCCGGAGGCGGTGCCGCCGCCACCATGTCAATAAATATCTTTACTCTGCGCTGCACTTCTAGTAATATAGAAAAATTATCGGTATTCATAAAACACTCTGGAGGTCATGTCTTCTTCCCGGCAGGGGGCTGCCAGGCATCCGACATTGTGAAGTTTCATGAGAAATAATATTGTTTCGATTGGTGCAGACGAATTAAGATATGAGATCCGGGAGATCGTAGCCGTCGCCAAGGTATTTGGCAACCTCGGGCTTGGGATCATCTGGGAGAACATCGGCGACCCTGTGCAGAAAGGCGAAAAGATCCCTGATTGGATCAAAGAGATCGTCGTCGAGGCGAATCGCGAGGACGCTTCCTACGCCTATTCGCCGACGAAGGGCCTTGAGGCGACGCGCGAGTTCCTCGCACAGATGTCGAACAAGAACGGGAACGTCAAGATCACGAAAGAGGACATAATCTTCTTCAACGGCCTAGGCGATGCCATCAGCAAGATCTACGGCCAGCTAAGGAAGGAATACCGCGTCATCGGACCGAGCCCGGCCTACAGCACGCACTCATCCGCCGAAGCAGCACATGCCGGTGCCGAGTATATCTCTTACAACCTTGACCCCTACAACCTCTGGTATCCAGACCTCAATGACCTGCGCATGAAAGTGAAGTATAATCCTGCGATCTCCGGGATTCTTATCATCAACCCCGATAATCCTACGGGTGCAGTATATCCCAAGGAAGTGGTACGGGAGATCGTCGCCATCGCTGAGGAATATGATCTGTTCATCGTCTGCGACGAGATTTACATCAATATGGCCTATAACGGGAAAAGGGCGGTGCCGCTCGCTGAAGTGATCGGTGATGTATGCGGTATCTCAATGAAGGGCATTTCGAAAGAGCTGCCCTGGCCCGGCTCCCGATGCGGGTGGATCGAGGTGTATAACGCGAAGAATGACCCGCTGTTCACAAAATACGTGAAGAGCATCCTTGATGACAAGATGCTCGAGGTCTGCTCCACCACGCTCCCGCAGAAGGTGATACCCAAGATCTTCGGTGACAAGCGGTTTAAGGACCACGTCGACCAGCGGAACAAGAGATATGAGCGGCGCGCTAACGTCGCCTATAATCTGCTGAAAGACATCAGGGGGATCGTCGTCAACAGGACGAACGGTGCGTTCTATATGACTGTGATGTTCGAAGAGGGAGCGCTCAACGGAAGACAGTCTCTGCCGGTCAGAGATCAAGCGGCAAAAGAGTACGTCGAGAAAATTACAAGAGACGTGGCGCTCGACAAGCGATTCGTCTATTATCTGCTCGCAACAACGGGAATCTGCGTTGTGCCGCTTACCGGGTTTAACTGCAATCTGAAGGGCTTCAGGATAACGCTCCTCGAGAACGACGAAGACAGGTTTGAACAGATATTCAAGACCGTCCGAGAAAAAATCATCGAATATCTCAAGAGTGCGTAAATTGCTGATCCTGATCGGACGGACTTTTCATACGGGGACAGTTTTCGGTTCCTTGGGCTTCTTTACCTTCCTCGTCCCCTCATAAAGCTCATACTCCAGCAGTCTGCACTCGATGCCACTGTTAAAGAACGGAATGCTTCGTTTAGGCTTCAGGCCCACCTTCTTGGCGAGAGCCGAGTTTCCCGTAAAGAGGTAGCCTGTATAACCCTTGCACTTCTGCTTGAAGAAATCCCCGATGCCTTTGTAGGTCTCTTCAAGCTTCGCGACATCTCCCATCCGCTCACCGTAAGCCGGATTCATCACAATGACGCCACTTCCGGGCAAAGGCGTATCAGCGTAATCGCACACGCCGAATTCGATTAAATGCCCCACGCCAGCTGTGGCCGCGTTCTTTTTTGCTGCTTCCACTGCTGCGGGGCTGATGTCGGTGGCGCTGATCCGGCCAATCAGAAGACTTCTTGCTTTTCGTTCTGCCTTATCGCGCACCTGATTCCAGAGCGATTCGCTAAACCCTTTTATATGCATGAACCCGAAGTTGCTCCGCGTGAGCCCAGGCGCCTTGTCCAAACCGATGAGCGCCGCCTCGATGGCGAGGGTGCCGCTGCCGCACATGGGGTTAATGAAATTTCCGTTTCCATTCCAGCCGGTCACCATGACAATGGCGGCGGCAAGCGTCTCTTGCATGGGCGCCGTAAGCGGGATCTTGCGGTATCCGCGCCGGGAAAGAGGTTCTCCCGATGTATCAAGGTAGACGGCACAGTGATCGTCCTTCCAGTAGAGATGCACCACAGACCGGTCCCGCTCAGGGCCGGAATCAGGCCGCTGTCCCCGCTTTTCCTTGATCCTGTCCACAATGGCATCCTTGCACTTCAGACTCGCATAACGCGAGTCTCTGATCGTCTTGTTCTCAACACTTGCTGTCACACAGAGGTATCCGTCCTCTGGAATATAGTCCTCCCAGTTCACGACGGACAGGCCGCGGTACAGTTCATCGGCATTTTTCGCTGTGAATTTCTTAATCAGGAAAAGCACGCGGTGCCCAGTTCGAAGTGAGAGGTTGAGCACATATGCATCGTTTAAGGCACCTTCAGTCTCGACACCGGCAATGGTCTCTGACAGTATGGGGAACTTCAAGGCTTGCAGTTCGTGCTTTAGAAGGGGGGGTATCCCCTTGGGACACGTGATCAGGATCTTGGTTTTGAGCATTTTTGGAAAGAGAAGGAAAGCGGCGTTTTTCTCGCCGCACGGGTGCGAACTATCCTATCATTTCTGCGCAAAAAAGAACCCAAGGATACCATCCGGTAACTCCCGCCATCGCAGGAATGAGGCCTCCGCACCCTCTGCGGTGAAATGTTCTTCAGTTCGACGATGCCATCAGCCGTTCTTTATCCTTAAAGAGTACGTCACACTTGTTGAGGTAGAGCTTCCGCACTACGCCCTTGCCGAAGACATGGTGCAACACAATATCACCAACGTGGTATTTTCCTCCCATATCATAGGTGCGCTCTTTCCCTTTCGCCTCGGCAATGCATGTTTCCCAGAGGGCTTCACCCGCCTTTGCCGCATCCTCCTTCTTTCTCAGGGATCGGGATTTGGCTACGGATGCAGCACTCCGGTACTTATGCGTGCTTCCACACGTCACGCACTTTACCTTAGTAATTTCTTCACCGTCAATGGCAACAATGGTGTGATCGTGGACAAGCTTGCACTTTGTACAGTACGAGGCAATGTTCTCACCCGCCGAAGCTTTTTCGAGCATATATACCCTCCTTTTAATTCTCTGTATAGATTTCCCCAAGCCACGAATAATGAATTCTATTGAGATGGGCGATTTCGAAGGCCATCACAATAAGTTAAATATTATACACCCTCTTATCGAGAAAAGCGCTATATCTTTTTAGGGGGCTCACTGCGTGACTTCACGATCTATCTTACCCTCTGGCATCTGCCGGCATTCGTTGAAGATGCGGACCTGGCATATGCGGCACCGCTCGGGATCGAGTCTGTTGAAGACGATCTTCTTGAGCGCCTCGCTCTTCGTGCGGAAAATGTTCTCTTGGCCGATGCGATCGAGGTAGCCGCCTCTCCTCAGAACATCCATGACCTCTCCCTTGAGCGAGCAGAGATACAGTTTTCTACCGCTCAGGTGCAGACGGTGGGCTTCATTGGCGAGGGTCTCGCATCCGGCGACGTCTATGAAATTGATGCCACCTCCCACGATGAGGATGTGGGCCTGCTCGGGGTCCCGTTTGGTGATGGCATGCAGCTCCTCAGCGATGTGATTCACGGCGCCGAAGAATAATGAGCCGTCAATCCGTATGATCTTAAGCTGGGGACACTCGGGTGAGGGTTTTTTTTGAATGTTGACGAATCCCCGCCGGTTGCTGTCGGGGTCAGGGACTAAAGTGATAACGCGCGGATGGGAAGTGCGATTGAGGTAGAGCAGGAGCGAAAGGATGACGCCGATGTAGATGGCAAACTCAAGCTCTACGAACAGGGTCGCTGCAAAGGTGACGGCAAGCACGGCGGTTTCCGGCTTGCTCGTTTTGACGATGGTCTTTATATGATGCATATCGATAAGACTGTAGGCGACCAGAAGGAGCACTCCGGCCATGGATGCCATGGGGAGATAGGCAGTAAGCGGGGCAATGAGCAGGAGCACCACGGTCAGTGAGATCGCGGCATACACTGCGGCCATCGGTGTCTGCGCCCCAACGTCATAATTCAGCCCTGTACGGGTAAAAGAGCCCGAAGCAGCATAGCTCGAAAAAAAACTGCCAATAATATTCGAGAGGCCCTGTCCGATAAACTCCTGATTGCTGTCGATGCGCTGATGGGAACGTGCTGCCACGGACCGCGCGATTGACACAGCCTCGGCCAACCCGAGCATGGCCACCGCGAGAGAGGCCGGTGCAAGCTCGCGAATAGAGGCAGTTGAGAGATCTGGCAGGGAAATTGGTGGCAAATGTCCCGGGAGAGACCCGATGAGGCGCACTCCGTGTTCCTTGCCATGAAGCGCCACGGCCAGAATGCTGCCGACGATCATGGAAACCAGCATTCCGGGCCACCGTGGGAAATAGGTCCTGAAGAAGAGAGCGGCAGCGAGCGTGGCAAGGCCAATTCCGAATACAGTGAAATTGGTCTCCGGCAGCCCTTGGAAGAGGTCCATCCATATGTGAACGAATGCATGGTGTTTTGATCCCGGGATACCGAGGAAGTTGCTGAGCTGACCGGTCCCGATTAAGAGGGCGGCTCCGGCGGTGAATCCCACTACCACGGAATGCGAGACGAAATTGACGAGCGCACCGAGACGCGCTAGCCCTAGGGCAAGCTGGAACACGCCGCCGATGAATGTGAGCGTAAGGACCATCTGGATGTATGCGGCGCTCGATGGTTCTGCAAGCGGGCTGATCGTGGTAAATATCACAATAGAAATGGCGGTGGTTGGGCCGGATATGAGGTGGTACGAGGAGCCGAACAGCGCCGCGACCATTGCCGGGACGATGGCCGAGTAGAGACCATATTCAGGGGGCAGACCCGCAATAATAGCGAAGGCCACGCCTTGGGGAAGAACGATAATAGCGCCCGTGATGCCGGCCAAGATATCGGCCCGTGTGCTCCTCCGGTTTATCAGGTGGCGCCATTGAAGGAAAGGGAAGAACCTCTCCCACGGCAAAGCAGAATGCAGTGGCAGTCCGTCATTTTCGCGATTCGGCATAGTTGAAATTATAGATCTCTGCACCTGGACTTTCTAAAGTATAGCTTGCCCAGTCAAATTAGTCTAGGCGAGAGACATTCCTGCACGGATTTCCCTTTTTTTGTCACCACTTCAAAGGGACCCGACCTACTTTTACGCTTGAAATAAACTTTGTGTTCTGTTATCATGTATCGGTTCAGGAGGCTCATTGCAAAAGGCGGACCTCACAACCAGGGCGGTCGCAGGATTTGTTGATCTCTTGCTTGTCATCGGGCTGGCACGGCTTCCGGATGTTCTCGGTTTTCTCTCCGCTGCCGGATACCTGCTCATCCGCGATGGGCTGTTCGAGGGGCAGAGTGCAGGTAAAAAACTGATCGGTCTCCGGGTCTCCCCGTTGGACGGGGAGAAAGCGATGACCTACCGTGAATCGATCATCAGAAACGTTCCGCTCACACTAGCCCTTATGCTGTTCCTAATCCCTTACGTCGGCTGGCTCCTCGCCCCTCTGGCGCTCGGCATTGAATGCCTCGCCGCCATCGGCGACGATCGAGGGATGCGTATTGGCGATATGCTGGCGCGGACATGGGTCGTTCCGGCAGTCCTGCCCGCCATTACTGCAGATCGGAAACCCGACACACAAACAGGTCCTCCTTCGGTTGCTGAAGGGGAACAGAACACGATACCGCATGATATATAACATGCTCAGCACAAAAAAATGTCAATCGTAACTACATTTCGGGGAGTCTCGAGACCATGGTCCTGCGTTGACGGAGGTCAACCAGGCAATGTGCCTTACTCCGTGACCCTGCATTTCGAAAGGAGCCTTTTCTAACGATGTTCATCAACACTATTATGGGATGGTTTTCGAACGACATGGCCATCGACCTAGGCACGGCCAATACGCTGGTTTACGTCAAGGGCAAGGGCATCGTGTGCAACGAACCTTCTGTCGTTGCCATCTCAGCGAAAACCAGCAGGGTGCTTGCAGTAGGTGCAGAAGCCAAACGAATGCTTGGCCGCACGCCGGGCGATGTCAAGACGATCCGTCCGATCAAGGACGGCGTCATCTCGGATTTCGACATAACCGGAGAGATGCTCAAATACTTCATCCAGCGGGTGCATAACCGAAAATCTTTCATGCGGCCACGCATCGTGATTGGCGTCCCTTCGGGGATCACACAGGTTGAACAACGTGCGGTCAAGGACGCAGCCATCACATCGGGAGGCCGCGATGTCTACCTCATCGAAGAACCCGTGGCCGCGGCCATCGGGACCGGCCTTCCGATATCAGAGCCCTCAGGCAACATGATCGTGGACATCGGCGGCGGGACCACGGATATCGCTGTCATCTCCATGGACGGCGTGGTCTACAGCAAGGCCATTCGGGTGGGTGGGGACAAAATGGACGAGGCGATCATCAACTACATTAAGCGCAAGTATAACCTGCTTATTGGCGAGATGATGGCCGAGTCGATCAAGCTCGAGATCGGATCGGCATATAAGGCGGACAGCGCCCGCCAGACCATGGAGATCAAAGGCCGCGACCTGGTATCTGGCATCCCAAAGACGCTGATCCTTGACGACAGCGAGGTCCGCGAGTCGCTTGCTGAACCGGTCAGTCAGATTTTGAACGGAATCAAGCTCGCGCTCGAGAACACACCTCCGGAACTCTCAGCCGACATAGTGGACAAGGGGATTGTACTCGCAGGCGGCGGAGCGCTGCTCAAGGGATTGGATGTCTTCCTTCGTGAGGAGACCTCGCTCCCCATAATTATTGCGGAAGATCCCCTTACCTGCGTGGCGCTCGGCGCCGGCAAGGTGCTCGATGACGAGGAAATCCTGAAAAAGGTTATTATGTAGAACAAGCGTCTGTCCGAATGCCCGAGTTTATCGTAAAGCATAAAAAATTCCTTATCCTGTTCATCCTCTTCTTGATCCTGTTCTGGCTCATCACATACCAGGTGAATGCCGGACGGCTGACGTTCATGGAGAAGCCGGTCCTCGCGGTGTCCGGTTTTTTTGAACGAGTCATCACCAGTCCTTTTCGCTTCTTGGAATCCGCCGCCAACGGATACGTTTTCCTTATTCATACGGAGCGGGAGAATGGGCGTCTGAAAGAAGAGTCGGGACAGCTGAAACTCGAGAATTCCATCACGAACGAACTCCTGATCGAGAACGAACGCTTACGCGAGTTACTAGGTTTCAGCAAGCTGCATCCTCCTGCCTCGGTCATGGTGCAGGTCATCGCCAAGGAATCGTCACCCTCATCGCGAACGATAACGATCAACAAAGGAGCTGACGACGGCATCCAGAAGGACATGGCAGTGATCGCTCCGGCGGGTGTTGTGGGCAGGGTCCATGCCGTGCTCTCGGGGACGGCAAAGGTGATACTCCTCACGGACCCCGGGAGCACGCTCGCCGTAAGGGTTCAGAGGAACAGGGAAGAGGGACTGCTCGAGGGCAAGATCATCACCTGCGCCCTGAAGTATGTTTCATACTATGCTGACATCCAGGAGGGTGACCTGCTCGTCACATCGGGACTCGACGGCATTTACCCCAAGGGACTCCCCGTCGCCACGGTGACCAAGGTCACGAGACACGAGGCCAGCGCTTTTCAGACCGTTGTGGCGGAGCCTGCTGTCAGATTCTCGCGCCTGGAAGAGGCACTGGTGCTACGGAAATGAAGCCCCGCATTTATTTGATCATCCTTCTGCTTATCATCCCTGTTCAGGCGAGCCTGTTTAGCGCCCTATCTTTGGGTGGCATTAAGCCTGACCTCGCCTTGGCCGTGATTTATATCATCGGGCTGCTCACCGGCCCGGGAGAGGCTGCTCTCGCCGGCATCGGCATCGGCCTGGTCCAGGATATCGGCTCGGCGAGTTTCATCGGCCTGAATGGCTTCACGCGGGGGCTGATCGGCCTGTTTGCGGGCCTTTTCGGCAAGAGAGTACTCGATATATCAAGTCCATCGAATTTTATCTTACTGGCGGCCTTTTCGCTGGCCGAAGGGCTTTTCAACGCGCTGTTCATGCAGGCTTTTTACGGATACGTTCCGATCTTCAGCATGTTCTTCACCAACATGCTCCCGCAAGCACTCTATACAGGGGTCCTCGGCATCCTCCTGTTGCGGTTCATCAGCAACAGGAACGTCCTCAGCACGCTAAGGCGGCACGCCTTTCAAAAGGAGCTTTAGATGTACCAGCAGGATGACAGTCCCGTCGATATCCAGAGAAGGCTCCCGTTTCTGGCGGTGTTCATTATCCTTTTCACCCTTATCCTCTTTATCCGTCTTTGGTACCTCCAGGCAATAAGAGGCGAATACTACTACGACCAGGCGGAGAGCAACCGGATCAGGCCGGTGAAGATCAGGCCGCCGCGAGGCATCATTTATGACCGCAGCGGCAGGCCAATCGTTGAGAACGAGCTCGCCTTCGACATTTCGCTCGTTCCGGAAGATGCTCAGGACCTTGAAGCAACGATCGATAAGCTGTCGGCTATCGTTAAACTTCGTCCTGAGGCCATCCGCGCAGCTCTCGATGACGCGTCTCCCGTCAGGACCAAATACGATCCAGTGAAAATACGGGAAGAAGCTCCCTGGGACGAGGTAGCCGTCGTAGAAGCCCATCAGGATGATCTCCCTGGCGCAATCGTCGAACCGGAACACCGCAGACATTACCCCTATGCGGGACTCGCTTCTCATCAGCTTGGCTATATTGGAAAAGTATCACAAGCACAACGGAAGCAGGAACAGTCTGACATTGGCCTTTTGACGGGCCAGGGAGGCCTGGAAAAGGTTTACGATAAATATCTCCGCGGCAATGCAGGCAGGAGGATGATCCAGGTGAACGCTGCGGGCGTAAAGGTAAAAGACCTCGGTATTGAAGAGCCGAGGCCCGGAACGGACATCTATCTGACCATCGACCTCGATGTGCAGAAGGCTGCCGAAGAAGCGCTCGGCGACCGCTCGGGCGCCGTGGTCGCAATGGACCCGAATACGGGAGAGATTCTTGCGCTTGCAAGCCATCCGAACTACGACCCGAACCTGTTTCCGCGGGGCATTGCGCCCAAGGACTGGGTCCGGCTCACAAACGATCCGACCCATCCGCTTTACAACCGTGCCATCCAGAGCGTGTATCCACCAGGCTCTACATTCAAAATCATCGTGTCCCTGGCCGGCCTCGAATCAGGCATCATCAAGCTTGATGATAAAGTGAACTGCAGGGGATATTTGCAGAGCGGTAAACACAGCTTCCGGTGCTGGAAAAAAGGAGGCCATGGGGCGGTCTCGTTTCATCAGGCGCTCGTCGAGTCTTGTGACGTTTACTTTTATACAATGGGTGAACGTATAGGATGGGACCGTATTGCCGAATATGCGAGAAAACTCGGGTATGGAAGCTTGACCGGCATTCTTCTGCCTGAAGAAAAACAGGGGCTTATCCCCACGACGGAGTGGAAGGAGAAAAAAACGAAAGAGAAGTGGTATCCAGGGGACACTTACATTAATTCCATCGGACAGGGTTTCGTTCTTGTCAGCCCAATCCAGGCCTGCCAGATGATAAGCGCAATTGCCAACGGCGGATATTTCTATCGTCCCACCCTGCTGAAACAGACCAGGAACCGAGAGACCGGTGCAGTAAGAACATTTTCACCGGAGCGTAAAAACCGGGTTGTGCTTGATCCGGCGGCACTAGAAGAAATCAGGAGCGCGCTCACCGGAGTGGTGAACGAACCGGGGGGGACGGCTCACGGAGCCCAGAACCCATATGCGATCGTGGCGGGCAAGACCGGCACCGCTCAGGTAATCGCCCAGAAAATCCCAGGGCGAAAGCTTTCGGAAAATACGCAGGATCACGCGTGGTTCATTGCATATGCACCGGTCGACGATCCAAAGATCGCAGTTGCAGTGCTCGTGGAGCACGGTGGTCACGGTGGCGGCGCAGCCGCGCCGGTGGCGCGAAGGGTCATAGAGGAGTACATGAAAAATGCTGGACCGAAGACGGTTCGCTAATCTGCCCTGGGGCATGATTGGCCTCATATTCGCCATTGCGATCATCGGCCTTTCGGCTGTCTACAGTGCTACCTATACAGCGAAAGGTCCTTCATCGCTGTATTACAAGCAGATCATTTGGGTTTCCATGGGCGTCATCATAATGTTCCTTGCACTTATCCCGGATTACCACACTGTGGGCCGGTACGCCTATGTACTATATGCCACTTCGCTTTTGCTCCTGCTCCTGGTCATGGTGATGGGGAGGTCCGGCATGGGAGCCCAGCGTTGGCTGGCCATCGGACCATTCGCGTTCCAACCTTCGGAACTCGCCAAGCTTTCGCTTACACTTGCTTTAGCCCGGTATTTCGCCGAAGACCCGAAGCGCGGTGGTTATGACCTGCGGGACCTGACCATTCCCGGGGTCATGGTACTGATCCCGCTCGTGCTCGTGCTTAAGCAGCCCGACCTCGGCACAGCGCTCATGCTGCTCCTAACCTCTACCCTGATCGTGATGCTTGCTGGGCTCCGCATGCGTTCAGTCCTCATCATGATCCTGACCGGCGTAACCATTGTCTCAGCGGTCCTCCTCGTTCCTCCTGTGAGGCATAAGATATGGGGGTCACTGAAGCCGTACCAGCAGAACCGGATACGGGCATTTGTCGATCCAAGCTCGGACCCGCTGGGTAGCGGTTACCACGCCAACCAATCCAAGATAGCCGTGGGCTCTGGCCAGATTGTCGGCAAGGGATTCCGTAAGGGCACACAAAGCCAGATGGCGTTTCTGCCTGAGCGTCACACCGATTTTATATTCGCCGTGATCGCGGAAGAACGCGGCTTTATCGGCACCGCCCTCATGGTTCTCCTGTACCTGGTTCTTCTCCTTGTCGGCGTAGATGCCGCCAAAAACGCAAAAGACCGCCTCGGCGTGCTCATGGCCGGCGGCATCGTTTCCATGATATCACTCTACGTTTTCATAAACGTGGGCATGGCCGTTGGGATTGTACCGGTCGTAGGCGTACCACTTCCCCTCGTAAGCTATGGGGGAACCTCCACCATCACCACCTTCATCGCCTTGGGATTGCTCTTGAATATTCAAGCACGTCGGTTTATGTTGTTCTATTAAATGTCGCTTGGGGAACAGAGGGCATTGCGCAAAGCTGACCGGTTCCGGTTGCCTTTTGCCCTCTGCTCCATTTTTTGGCATTTTCAAAGGAGTTCCATGATCGAGGATTTCCTGCCGCTGGTCGCGAAACCAGCGCGATATATCAACACTGAGGTCCACAGCGTTCATAAGGATCTATCGAAGATGCGGACTAAGGTCTGCCTCTTTTTCCCGGATGCCTATGAGGTCGGGATGTCACATCTCGGGCTCCGGATACTTTATCACATCCTGAACAATAGGGAAGACACGGCATGCGAACGAGTGTTCTCTCCATGGATGGATTACGAGCAGCGGCTGCGCTCAACTGGTAGGCCGCTGACGAGCCTTGAGTCAAACCTTCCGCTCTCACAGTTCGACATCATCGGCATTACGCTCCAGTATGAGCTGTCGTACACCAACATCGTTGTGGGGCTGGGACTCGCCCAGATCCCGCTCCGCTCATCAGAGCGCACGGACGATCATCCTGTGGTCATCGCAGGCGGCCCCTGTGCCGTCAACCCGGAGCCTCTTGCGGATCTTATCGATGCCTTCTTCATCGGCGAAGCGGAAGAATCGGTCCATGAGATGGTGGAGCTCCGGCAAGAATATCCGACCAGAAAAGAATACCTGAACGCGCTGGCTCAGCGCGAAGGGTTCTATGTGCCTTCGCTTGGGGCAAGAACCGTTCGGAGAAGATTTATCAGGGACCTGGAATCCGCTGCATATCCTGACAAGCCGATCCTGCCACTTTTGAAGCCTGTGCACGATCGGGCAACTATCGAAGTGGCGCGCGGCTGTATACGCGGTTGCCGTTTCTGTCAGGCAGGAATCATCTACCGGCCCTACCGGGAACGAAGCGCTGAACGGGTCAAAGCGCTGCTTCACGAATCGCTCTCCTGCACGGGGTACGATGAACTCTCACTTGCATCGTTAAGCTCCGGCGATTATTCTGGCATCCAGAGGCTTATGCAGGACCTCGTAAACCGGTACCGGGACAGCCGCATATCTATCTCGCTCCCTTCGCTCCGCATCGGAACTCTCACACCAGATATGGTCCGCGCAATTGCAGGTGTGCGCAAGACCGGATTCACCCTCGCGCCGGAAGCGGGCACTGAACGCCTCCGCCGCGTAATCAACAAACCTGTTACCGATGCCGATCTCATGGATGCGGCAGAGACCATCTTTGCAAGCGGCTGGAACGTGCTGAAGCTCTATTTTATGATAGGACTCCCGACAGAGACGTTTGCGGACCTGGACGGCATCGTTAGGATCGCTCATAACCTCCTTGCACTGGGGAAGAAAGTCTCTAAGCGTCATGTGCATCTCAATATCACCGTTTCAACTTTCGTGCCGAAGCCGCATACTCCGTTCCAGTGGTTTGGACAGGCAACGCGAGAGGACATCAGGGTCAAACATGCATATCTGGAAAATGGACTAAAACGAAAAGGAATATCCCTGAAGCCTCATGATCCGGATATGAGCCTGCTCGAAGGGGCACTTGCGCGGGGGGACAGGAACATAGGGAGGGTCATCGTTGAGGCCGGACGACGCGGTTGCCGTTTCGACGGCTGGACGGAATGTTTTTCTTTCAGAACATGGCAAGAGACGTTCAAGGCATGCGAAATGGACCCCGCATCGTATGCCTACCGCACATTCGGACTGGACGATGCGCTTCCCTGGGATCACGTCAAATGCGGTGTGACCAGGGAATTCCTCAAAAGAGAATATATGCGCGCAGCAGCAGCGGAGATCACGGGGAACTGCCGGGAAGAGTGCGAGCGGTGCGGCATCGGATGCAAGGACGGCGGCACCCTGTCACTCGGAAGACCGGCTCCTTCTGCTGCTGGAGAAGCTAGCGAACCGGTGAAACTACCGCATGTACAGATGAATCGCGCCGCCCAGAAGGAAATCACCGCACGTATCAGGATAAGGTATGCGAAAATCGACCGGCTTCGTTTCCTGTCGCATCTCGACCTCATGACGCTATTCCACCGGGCAGCTGTGAGGGCGGGAGTGCCGATTGCGTTCTCCTGCGGCTTCAACCCACACCCCAAGATAGCCTTCGGCCCGGCGCTTTCCGTAGGAATCGAAAGCGACGCAGAGTATCTGGACATGGAGACCGACCCATTTATCGACCTCCCGCAGATCACCAAGAAACTCAACGCTACTCTGCCTCTTGGAATAAGGATCCTTGCGGCGCGGGTCATTCCGAAAGGATCTCCATCTCTTTCCGGAAGCATCGTCAGGTATAAGTATGAGGTGACGGTCCCAGCTGCATATGCCGACGATATAGGCCGCAGGGTCGAAGATTTTTTGTCCCGGACAGCAGTGCTGGTGACGAAAGATGGCAGGCAGAAGGACATTCGTCCAGGCATTGAATCAATTACGGCGGCACAGGTCGGCAACATGGCAGGTCTCGCGATGATTTTGCTTGATAGAGACCAGCTCAGGCCGCGCGTGCAGGACGTGATTGAACAGCTGTTCGTGGTGAATGCAGATCATTCAGTAATGTTTGGCGTGAAAAGGACCGGCATGTACATGAGCCGCGGGGGAATGTGGCAGGAACCTCTTGATGTCTAATGGAAGCGATCTCGGGAAGTTGTATTTACATTTCAAAAATTATTCATCACAATGCCACCCGGATGGCGTTTGTATAGTTGTGCACACTGTCTTTCGATATAAAAGTTCTGTCGGCGAAACAAGGCAGCAGCCCCGGAACGACGCTGTTCTTGCCTATTGCCTTGGCTTTGTACAACCGTTCATCGGCTTCCCGCAAGAGGCTGACACCATCCGGCTTGTTTTCCAGACTTGCCACGCCGAAGCTCGCCGTTATCCCAATGCACTTGTCGCTGACATGAATCTCATGCATCTCGATTCTTTTTCTGAGCTTTTCCGCAAGCTGGACAGCACTATATAATTTCGTATCGGGGAGGACTAGCACAAACTCCTCTCCACCGTATCTCGCAAGGTAATCTGATTTTCTGACCAGCGAAGGCAGAAGCGCACAAATATCCTTTAAAACAGCATCGCCCGCATGGTGTCCGTGCGCGTCGTTTATATTCTTAAAATTGTCCAAATCTATCATGATGACCGAAAGGTCGGTACCATATCGTTTTGCATAGAAGATATCGCTGGTAATTAAGCTGTCCAAAGCCCTTCGATTATAGCAATTGGTGAGCGAATCAACCGTCGCTGCTGTTTTCAGTTGATTTATGTTCAGGGTGTTTTCCAGCGCAATGCTGATTGAGCCAATGATCGCGTTTATAATAGTGTGGTGATGGTTACGAACATTTCTTTTAGGCAGGATATAAAGTCTTGAAATGAAATTATTTTCCGTAACCCTATAGGACATAATACTGTTGATATCGATAGTGTCATAATTATGACGCTTTTCTTTGGTTTTTTTGTCTAGACCGTGAACATTACAGTCAATAATTTGGCTATTCAATTCTTTTCTTAAAAACTTAACAAACTGTACCGTATGCGCTCGCGGTTCTATCCATAAATCCAAAGAGGTTCCTTTTTTGATAACGAAACCGAATAATTCGTAATCTAGGATGTCTTTCAGGCACCGGGAGGCCTCCAAGAGGATATCATCGATATCGTTATACCGATTGATCTTCAGGATATAGGCGCTTAATGTTCTGTAATCAATGCCTCGCGCAATCCTGTATCCGAGATGCAATGTTGCTACGGCCATCGACATGATTTTCTTGGTTCTTCTTAACATACGGTTATCCTTCCTAAATATTGTTTAAAGCAAAAATTATGCCAATAAATGCGCGATGGCCTCGTGATCCGCTTTTTATATCTTTAATGATGTAACATCTGGACATCCTCTGCGTCTGTCGTCTTTTAACCCTTGTATTAAATCCCGTACTAATATAAAATAGTTTTAGAATATAAGAAAATTTGAGGAGAGATCATGCCATCTGAGATCATCGTAAATGCGGGCCGGGAAGAGACCCGCGTTGCCCTGCTGGAGAACGGACTGGTCACGGAAATCTTTATCGACCGCAAGAAAGACCGTGGTATCGCGGGCAATGTTTATAAGGGCCGTGTCATGAAGGTCCTGCCGGGAATGCAGGCGGCTTTCGTGGATATCGGGCTGGAGAAGTCTGCCTTCCTCTATGTAGGTGACGTGTTCGACAGCACCTCTGAGTACACGCCGATGATGGACGATGAGGGCCTTGAGCTTGAGGTTGAACCCAAGAGGAAGCGCTCCCATTCCAATCAGATCGAGGACCTTCTGCAGGAAGGTCAGGAAATTCTCGTCCAGGTTTCGAAAGAGCCGATCAGCACCAAAGGTGCGCGCGTGACCACGTACATCAGCATCCCCGGACGCTATCTTGTCATGATGCCCGGCGTCAACCATATCGGCGTGTCGCGCCGCATCGAGAATGGAGAGGAACGGAAGAGGTTCCGCGAGATCGTTGACCGTCTCCGCAAGCCCAATACAGGCTACATCATCAGGACCGCCAGCCAGGGCAGGAGTGAAGAAGAATTTACCGCAGATATAGAATTCCTCGCACGGCTGTGGGAGAACGTCCTTCGCAAGAAAGAGAAGACATCGGCGCCGGCTTTGCTCCATAATGAGCTTGACCTCGTTTTCCGCGTCATCCGCGACGTCTTTACCCGGGACGTAGACAAGATGGTGATCGACTCGCCCGACGAATACCAGCGGGTCAAGGAGTTCGTCGATTCCTACATCCCGCAGCTCAGCAGGCGCATTAAGCCGTATGATGGCGACGAGCCTATTTTCGAGCACTACGGAGTGGAGATCGAGATCTCGCGCGCCCTTGGCAGAAAAGTCTGGCTCAAGTCCGGAGGCTACATCATCATTGACCAGACCGAAGCGCTTACCACGATCGACGTTAACACCGGTCGCTATGTGGGCAAGCGATCCTTGGAGGACACGATCCTTAAGACCAATCTCGAAGCCGTCCGGGAGATCGCGTACCAGCTCCGTCTGAGGAACATCGGTGGTATTCTCATCCTCGACTTCATCGACATGGAGCGGGAGGACAACCGCCGTAAAGTGTACTCCGCCCTTCAGGAGGCGCTATCGAGCGACAAAGCCAAGACCACCATCTCACATATCTCGCCGATCGGTCTCATCGAGATGACGCGCAAACGGATCCGTGATAGCCTGGGTCGCACTCTCTGCGAGCCATGCCCCTACTGTGACGGCCGCGGATATGTGAAGTCATCCCGCACCATCTGCTACGAAGTCTTCCGGGAGATCCGAAGGGCGTTCACCGGCGCTGACGAAAAGAAAGCGCTCGTCACGGTAAACTCCGTGGTGGCAGATATGATGTATGATGAAGAACGGCAGGGCGTTGAGGAACTGGAAAAGGAATTTCAGAAGAAGATCGTGATCAAGGCCGACCCGAACCTGCACCAGGAACAATACGAAGTGCTGATGGTCTAACCTCGGATAGGCAGACAGCAAATTCCCTGACAGCGTTGTCACGAGACAAGAAGATTATCTAATAGCCGTGTCTTCCCGAGGCGCGCCGCAACAAGCAAGATCATGTTTCCGCGCGCCGTATCGAGCGACGCCAGCGTTTCTGGATCAGCGACCTCGACATAATCTATCCCCACTCCCTGCTCCGCAAGGAGCACATCCCGCATTTTTTGCCTCAGCTTTTCCGGCTCCTTTGCGCCTGTTTTGTAGAGGTCGCGCGCTGCGAGGAGCGCGCGATAGAGAGCCGTTGCCGCTCGCCGCTCATCGGCATTAAGATAACTGTTCCGGGAGCTCATAGCCAGGCCGTCCATTTCGCGAACAGTCGGAAGGACAATGACCTCCGTGTCCAGGTTCAGTCCCTTTACCATCCTCTTGATCACGACACACTGCTGGAAATCCTTCTGTCCGAAAAACGCCTTGTGAGGTTTTACTATATGAAAGAGTTTGGCCACCACCGTTGCAACTCCTCGGAAGTGGCCTGGCCGGCTTGCTCCTTCGAGGATGTCAGATATCCCCTCAACGGAGATGAACACCATCGGCTTTTCAGGGTACATTTCAAGGGTATTGGGAATGAACAGAATATCGGCACCTGAGGACCCGCACTTCTTGCGGTCGCCTTCGATGTCGCGGGGATATCGGTCAAAGTCCTCGTTCGGCCCGAACTGTGTGGGGTTCACGAATATGCTCACAACCACAACGTCGCACGTCTGCCGCGCAGACCACATGAGCGAGAGGTGTCCCTCATGGAGGAATCCCATGGTCGGCACGAGTCCGATGACCTTCCCCTTCTTGCGGAGCGACTCGGCAGAGGACTGCATGTCGGATAGAGACCTGATTATCTCCATAATAACTATCCCAGGCTTCTTTTCTGCCCCTGGATATTTGTCCCGCCCTAACCTACTTTTTCCCCCTCGACTTCGGAACGTAGTACTGAACGCCCTGCTTCATGTTCAGGACCTGCTTGAGCAGATCATCGAGGTCCTCCCGCCGGTTCACGAAGTCAATGTCCGAGGTGTTGATTACGAGAAGGGGCGTTTCAGAGTAATGGAAGAAGTATTGGTTATATGCTTCGTTCACCGCCGCAATATAATCCCGGTCCACATCCTTCTCAAAGGATCTGCTGCGCTGTTTGATCCGGCGGATGAGCGTATCAGTGTCTGCCTGGAGGAAAATGACGAGGTCAGGCCTCGCAACCTTAGGTTCGAGCATCTTGTAGATCTGCTCATAGAGGGCGAGTTCATTGTCGTCAAGATTGAGGTAGGCGAATATCCGGTCCTTGGCGAAAAGGTAATCGCTGATCGCGATCCGCTTGAACAGATCGGGCTGAAGCATCTCTTCCTGCTGGGCAAAGCGGCTTAAAAGAAAGAATGTCTGGGTCTGAAAGCGGTACCGGGGGGGGTCTTTGTAAAAATCCGTGAGGAAGGGATTTTCCTCCGCGCGCTCTAGGATAAGACGTGCGCCGAGTTCCTCGGCGAGCAGACTGCTGAGGCTCGTTTTCCCGACGCCAATAGGACCTTCGGTTACGATGTATCGGGTATGGGTCAAGGCTGATTTCTGGCTCATGGTGTTTTGCTGTCCGGCTTGCATTTTATGACCCTGGAGGCGTCCTTCAGTTCGCGGAGAAGCTGCCTAGCCGTTTTTTGCAAGACAGGATGCATCACCTCGGGGGCAATTTCGGCAAGCGGCGCAAGGACAAACTTTCTCGTTGCCATCAACGGGTGGGGAATGATGAGGTGCGGCTGGTTCATTATCTGGTCTCCGTACAGCAAGATATCAAGGTCAATGGTACGCGGTCCCCACCGCAGTGTGCGTTTGCGGCCCAGCCTGCCCTCGATGACATGGCAGGCATCAAGTAGCTCCATCGCTGAAAGATCGGTCTCGATGGAGACCACAGCGTTGATAAAATCTTCCTGTTCCTTATATCCCACCGGCTCCGAGTGGTACAGTGAGGAAATACTGAGGACTCGGCCTGTTTCCTCCAGAAGTTCAATAGCCTTCCGGCAGTTGTCCTTCCTTTCGCCCACGTTCGAACCCACACCGATGTATGCGATGATAGGCATGCAACAATTCACTCTTAGCTCGGATGACCGGAAAAACTTTAACACGAATTCCACGAATATTTTGAACGATATCGTTACCGTTTTCTTCGTGAACTATTCGTGTGATCCCTCAATTCGTACAAGCCGTATTCTGTTTGTTGCTCAGCGTGCGCTCGACGAAAGGCCTTCGGCTCTAAAACTCGAAATGCAGTCCGCCCATCCGCTTCTTAAACTCATCGAGCACCCGCTGCTCATCGTCCCTTCCCTTGGATTCGAAGGTGGCAGAGAAGCGAAGATAAGAGCCTGCGTCGTCCCAAGGCACCGTGCTGATGAGCTTCGTGGTTATGAGAAATTCCGAGAACTCTTCAGCATTCGCAAACCTCCTGCCGTTCCTGACCCCCTTCGGTATTTTCACATAGAGGTAGAAGGTGCCGGCGGGCATTTTTGCCGAGAATCCCATCTCGGCCAGCACCCCCACCATTGCACGTAGCCTACGCTCGTACTTGGCCGTGATCTCATCGGTAATCTCGGGATGATCGAGCGCATACACTCCGGCTTTTTGGATGGCCTTGAACTGCCCGGAGTCATAGTTGTCCTTCACGTTCCCATAGCCTGCGATCACCCGTTCGTTCCCCGCCACAAAGGCGAGACGCCAGCCTGTCATATTGTACGCCTTGGATAGGGAGTGGATCTCGACACCTACGTCCTTTGCGCCGTCCACTGACAGGAATGAGAGCGGCTTGGAGCCATAGGCGAGGGCGGCATAGGCAGCATCATGTACTACGATGATTCCGTTTTCCCTCGCGAAGCGAACCACTTTTTCGAAAAAAGCTTTCGTCGCGCCGGCGCCAGTCGGGTTGTTGGGATAGTTGAGGTATAGCAGCTTCGCTCTTTTTTTCACATCTACGGGGACAGAATCGAGATCCGGCAGAAATCCGTCCTTTTCGTGGAGCGTTAGGTTGACTACCGCGCCTCCGTACCAGCGAGTATGTGTCCCCATTATGGGATATCCTGGCACGGTCATGAGCGTCACGTCGCCGGGATTGATAAAGACGGAGGGAAGCATCGCGAGTACTGGCTTGCTGCCGATACCATGAAGCACTTCAGTTTCGGCGTTGATTCCGTTCACGCCGTACACGTTCTGCAGGTACCGGGCAGCGGCGTCCTTGAACTCCTGGATCCCATTGTCCGCGTACCCGCGGTTCTCCGGCTTTTCGGCCTCTTTCTGGAGTGTCTTGACGAGGCCGGGAAACGCCATCTCATCGGGCTCACCAACTCCAAAGTCGATAAGCTCCATTTCGGGATGGGCTGCCAGCGCGGCCCGCTTCGCACGCTTGATCTTCTCGAACTTGTAAACCTTCTGCTCTTTGCCGAACATCTTTCCGCCGATGCGCTCGGCGAAGAGGGATTGAATGTGGGTGTCTTCTGTTGTCCGCACTCTGCTTTAGACCTCCATTTCTAAATCAAATTCGATGGACGCTGATTAACGCAGGCTTCCTGTCCATTTGATACTGTTTACATCGTTAATATGTGCCTAAGAAGCTTTATCTTGTAACCGTGTTCTTCAAGCTCCCGATCCCCTCGATGCGGACCTCTATCTCGTCACCCGGCTTCATTGGCCCAATTCCAGATGGCGTGCCAGTAATGATAAGGTCGCCAGGCTCGAGCGTCATGATCCCCGAGATGAAGCTCACGAGGAAATCTAGCGTGAAGATAAATTGCGATGTCCGTGAGGACTGCCTCCGCTCTCCGTTTAGATACGACTCGATGAGAAGATCCTCTGGGTTGAGTTCGGTCTCGATCCATGGCCCCACCGGGCAGAAGGTGTCGAATGATTTGGCGCGCGTCCACTGCCCGTCATTTTTCTGAAGGTCACGCGCCGTGACATCATTTGCACACGTATAACCGAGAATATGGTCACGCGCTGAGGCTGGACTGATGTGCCTGACCCGGTCCTTCATAACAACGCCGAGCTCGGCCTCGTAGTCCACCCGCGAGCTTGCAGCAGGGTACAGGACGGCTTCTCCTGGACCAATCACCGCTGTCGGGGGCTTAAGGAAGATGACCGGCGCGGACGGCACGGGGAGATTCAGCTCTGCCGCATGGTCACGGTAGTTAAGCCCGACGGCAACGATCTTGGACGGTGTGCACGGCGGTAGCAGTTGTATCTGAGAAAACACGTGGCTGGTCTTCTGCGTCCTGAGGGAAGTGTTATAATCACCATCGAGTTCAACAACCTCATTGCCGGTCAGAATGCCCCGCGAAGGCCTGCCTTGAGCGAGAAATCGTATCAGTTTCATACCTGCCCCGACAGATGCACCTATTTTTCGTCAATCCACTCGGAAAGCTGTTCGGCGGGGCGATACCCGCTGAGCACGGTCCCATCGTCCCGCACGAGCGTTGGGGTGCCATTGATCCCGAGCTCTCTGGCAAGCGCTATGTTCTTTTCCACCTGTTCGTTGGGGCACTCAGGCTCGGGCAGTGCCTTGCCGGAGAACGCATCGTCGAGGAGCGCGAGTGATCTTCCGCACAGAATGGACTGTGCCTTTTTATACGCATCCTTATGCATTGGAAGAGGATACGGGATGACATAGAACGTAACATCGCTTCGTTTTGCCAGAACCTGCTTGATTTCCTCATGCAGTTTCTTGCAGAACGGGCATTCAGGATCTGTGAACACTACAACTTTTTTCTTTGCCGCCTTGGGACCCATGACGAGCGCCTCTTTGAGCGGTATCTTCGAGAAATTGACCTTCGCCGCTTCAAGCGGAATAATCTGTCCGTTGATCAAGTGTTTTCGTGAATAGTCAAGATATAATGACCCGCGTTTCCCTTCGGCCTCGACATCCAGCTGCCACAGACCTCCGACAGGAGAAGGCTTCACATCCAGAAGGTTTCCCGTCGGGAGAATCTTTTTCAGTATTTTCTCAGCGTCGGCTTTCTCCAGCTTGTGACAGTCCTTGCAATCCCCCCCGCAGCCCGGATGCTCCGACGAAACAGCACGCGACGTGAACGGAGCAAGCAGCAAGAGTCCCGTAATCGTGATTACCGCAAATCTTTTCATTCATTAAGCTCCTTTTCTTAAATATATGCTCTTTATTCTGTTACTTCAGGCCCAAAACGTCCTGCATATCGTAGAGGCCGGGCTTTTTGCCGACGACCCATTTGGCCGCACGTACTGCACCGGCGGCAAAGGTATCCCTGCTATGCGCCCGGTGCGTGATCTCGATACGTTCACCCTTTCCCGCGAACATTACCGTGTGTTCGCCCACGATATCTCCGGCGCGGAGCGTCTGGATGCCAATCTCCTTATTCGAGCGCTCGCCGATCATCCCTTTTCTGGCGTAGACGCCCACCTCATCGAGGTTGCGGTTCACAGCTTGAGCGATGACCTGGGCCATCTTCACTGCCGTGCCAGAAGGAGCGTCCTTCTTCATGCGATGGTGTGCCTCGACGATCTCCATATCATAATCGTCGCCGATTGTCTTGGCGATCTCCGCAAGAATCTTGAAGCAGAGGTTCACACCGATACTCATGTTTGGTGAGAGCACACAAGGTATGTTCTGAACGTGCTTGTTAATCTCTCCCATCTGCTCCTTGGAAAATCCGGTCGTCCCGACCACGAGCGGCTTGCCCAGGTCCGCGCAGGTCTTGATATGTTCGAGGCTTTTTTCGGGAACGGTAAAGTCTATAAGTACGTCCCCCGCCTTGAGTGCAGCAACGAGGTCGTCCGTGATCACCGTCAGAACCCCACCCGCAGGGAGCCCGGCAGGGCCGCAAGAATCCTGGCCCAAAAGGGGATGCGCCTTTCGCTCGATAGCTGCCGAAAGGCGGATACCTTCAGACGACGAGAGCACGTTGATGACCCGAGAACCCATCCTGCCGGCAGCACCTGCTACGACCGCTTTAATCATGGTTTTTACTCCTTATTATTTTACAACTGAGAGCGCTTTGCACCTCGTTCTGCATGAGCAGAGCGTATAGGGCGTATCATTAAACCAATTGACGCCGGAGGTCGTGGCACGCGGAAAGGCGCTCTTCGACCGCTGATTTTGCTTCCAGCGTCCTCCGTGGTGAACGGTTTCGAATCAGATCAACCCGTAGTCCTTAAGCGATTTCTTAAGCTTCTCCTTGTTTGCATCGGCCATGGGACAAAGCGGCAGTCGTAATTCCTCCGCAATCTTGCCCATAAGCGCGAGCGACGTCTTAACCGGGATCGGGTTCGTCTCGATAAACATTGCGCTGTGGAGCGGCTCCATTTTGAAATGGAACTTGAGCGCCTCCTCCATCTTGCCCGCGAAAAAGGCATCGAACATTCCAGCCGCGTCGGCCGGGACCACGTTGGCCGTTACCGAGATTGCACCCACGCCGCCCAGGCAGAGCAGCGGCAGCGTTGTGAAATCATCGCCCGATATCACGTCGAAATCCTTGCCGCAGAGGCGGATTATCTCGCTGACCTGCTTCATGTCTCCGGTTGCTTCCTTGATCCCAACGATACTCTGGGTAGCGCGGAGACGCGCCACCGTCGCCGGAAGCATGTTCACCCCCGTTCGGCCCGGCACGTTGTAAAGGACGATCGGGATATCCACGGACTGCGCCACCTTCTTGAAATGCTGATAGAGTCCTTCCTGCGTCGGTTTGTTGTAATACGGGGTAATAAGCAACACCCCTTGGGCCCCCGCTTTCTTGGCATATCTTGTCAGGTCGATGGTCTCCTCCGTGCTGTTCGACCCCGCGCCTGCGACCACGGGCACACGTTTGTTCACCGTCCTGACCGTGATCTCCACGACCCGATGGTGTTCTTCGTGAGAGAGCGTGGCGGACTCACCCGTAGTGCCACACGGCACGATGACGTCCGTTCCGTTTTTAAGATGAAACTCAATGAGATCGCCGAGAGCCTTTTCATCTACCTTGCCATTCTTGAAAGGGGTGACTATCGCAACCATTGAACCCTTAAACATAGCAGCCTCCTAGTATATTTCAGACAGGATTAACAGGATAACATCTGATATGATGTCCTCACGCATAATCTTGTAAATCCCGCCAAGAAAGTTTTTCGTCTTAATTTTTTTCTGCGTTTCTACGGTGCTGCACTTAGATATAGAGCGTCCCTTCGCACACGACCTCTGCCTTCCCCTCGAGATGCAGGTCCGTGAACTGATCGCCTTCTCGCTTGAACGAAACGATGAGCCTGTCGCCGCCTCTGGTCACCACGTTCGCTGGAGACGACACCTTTCGCAGGGTTGCCGCAACAAGCGCTGCAGCCACCGCGCCGGTCCCGCAAGCGAGTGTCTCTCCCTCCACCCCGCGCTCATATGTCCTTATCCGGAGCCTGTGCGGACCGTCGATCTGAACGAAATTCACGTTCGTCCCGGCAGGCTTAAAGATCTCGTGCTGCCGAGTTTTTCTACCCACGTCGTCCACGTCTTCTTCATCAAGATGGTCGGAGATATAAACAAGATGAGGGACGCCTGTGTTAATAAAGTGTCCGGTGCGTGTACCGCGGTCAAGAGGAACCGCGATATTCATGCGCAATCCGCTTGCACCTGCGAGCTGCACTCTGACCGTGTCCTTCTTCACCTCGGCATGAATGATCCCCGTGAGCGTTTCGAAGGTCATGTCTCGTTTTGCAATTTTCTTGAGGTACGCAAACCGTGCGGCGCAACGCGAGCCGTTTCCGCACATCTCAGCCTCGCTGCCGTCGGAATTGAAGAACCGCCACTTGAAGTCGGCCTTCTTTGAAGGAACGATCACGATGAGTCCGTCAGCACCGACCGAACGGTTCCGATGGCACACCTGTTTAGCGAGCCCACTCAGGTTCTTCCCCTGCAGGACTCCCCGGCGATTATCGATCATGATGAAATCGTTCCCGTTCCCCTGCATTTTATAAAAAGGTATCTTCCTCATGTTATGTCTCTCAGATGGCAAATTCGTCAAATCACTGCTGCAAAAAAGCTCCAAAATTCAACTCTTATAATCCAGCAATGCGGAGCGTCTAGAGTTTTCGCTATTGCGACTTGATTTTTGTCTCCCACCCTTCAAGCCACGGCGGGACCCTTTCGCCCCTGATGAGGTCGCTATAGGTCTCTCGCTCTCGCACGATGTAGTACTCGTTCCCCTTGACCATGATTTCGGCCACACGCGGCCGTGAATTATAGTTCGAGGACATCGAGAACCCGTATGCTCCTGCGCCCATCACAGCGAGAAGTTCCCCTTGATTCACCTCGGGCATCTCCCGCTCCTTGGCTAGAAAATCGCCCGATTCGCAGATCGGCCCCACCACATCGAGCACTATGTTCGCGGGAGCAGCAGGATTCGATACAGATTTTATTTCGTGGTAGGCCTCATAGAGGCTCGGCCGGATGAGGTCGTTCATTCCTGCATCGACGATGAGAAACCGTTTCTCACCGCTGTCTTTGTGATAGAGGGCGCTCGTCACGAGTATGCCTGCATTGCCCACGATGGCCCGGCCCGGCTCCAGCACCAAGGTGCACCCAGACTCTTTCAGCAGCGGCTGGATTGCCGTCGCAAGTTCCCTGGGATGCGGCGGTGTCTCGTCCTTGTATGTGATTCCAAGCCCTCCACCAATATTGATATATTGGATGTTCATGCCGGCGGTCCTGAGCTCTCTCACAAACCCTACAAGCTTTTCGAGCGCATCCACGAATGGCTGTACCATGGTAATCTGCGAGCCTATGTGCTGGTGGATGCCTGTCACTTCTACATGTGACAGAGACTTGGCCATCTGGTAGTACTCGAGCGCTTGCTCGATCGGGATGCCGAATTTGTTCTCCTTGAGCCCTGTAGAGATATACACGTGGGTCTTGGGGTCGATGTCCGGATTTACCCGGAGCGCGATGCGTGCCACGGCGCGCATGTCCTTTGCGGCGCGCTCTATCGCAAGGAGCTCCTCGCCAGATTCGACGTTGAACATGAGAATACCGACTTTGATCGCGTACTCGATCTCATCCCTTCGCTTGCCCACCCCTGCATATACGACCTTCTTCGGATCGATTCCCGCATGGAGTGAGCGGAACAGTTCTCCGCCCGAGACGATGTCCGCCCCCGCACCCTCTTTGCCCAGCAGCCTTAGGATTGCGCTGTTCGGATTAGACTTAAGCGCAAAGCAGATAATATGCGGAACGTCCGCAAAGGCGTCGTCGAAGGCATGGTAATGCTTCACCAGCGTATTACTGCTATAGAGGTAGAACGGCGTGCCGACCCGCTGTGCCACGCTTCTGACCGAAACCCCTTCACAGTACAGCTCTCCGTTTTTATAGACAAAGTCATGCATAGAAAACCTATCCGATAGGAAGTGGAACAATGAACACAGGAAATCGAAATTTCCGTTCTGAAAATCTCAGTTTCCAATTCACGCTGTTTGTTATCTCATCTTCTCAGCATACGCTTTCTGCTCCTTCGACATAGGACTTTCGTTCCCCGACTGATCTACTGCGGTGACCGTGTAATAATACATAACCCCCGGTTTGACCGTCACGTCGGAAAACGTAGTACGGTTTATCAGCTTGTCCGTAAGACGCGTGTAGTCCCTACCGCTCCTCACCGACCGGTACACGCGGTATCCCGCCAGGTCCGGCTCCTTGTTCTCGTTCCAGGTGAGGAATATCCTGCCCACGCCGGGAACGACCGTAAGCCCCTTAGGCCTCTCCGGAGGCGTCATGTCCCTGGGCGTGGCGGATGCATCGACCGAATCAAGGCTCTCCTTCCACGGGAGGGTAGGACTGTCAACGGCACGCACAACATAGAAATATGTCTTGTTATT
>Ga0187779_10000378_pt1 | contig 30765 bp, 34 predicted proteins | sample 1015_Q2_SP10_10__FD_132435 | JGI IMG/M metagenome (GOLD analysis project Ga0187779, IMG submission 132435) | Tropical peat soil microbial communities from peatlands in Department of Meta, Colombia - 1015_Q2_SP10_10_MG | ecosystem: Environmental > Terrestrial > Soil > Wetlands > Peat | place... | reverse complement strand
TCGGCCCGTGGAATGAATCCGGCTTTTCCGCGAGAGTTTGATCAGCGCTATCTGGCGCTGGTGGGCTGGGGGTTCCTTGTGCCGTTCGTGTGGGGATTCAGCGCGAAATGGATGCGAGTCTTCTTGGGATTGAAGGCAGTTCGCCCGCGACCCTTATTTGGCGCGGTAACACTCGATTTTCTTGGCGTGGGGTGCGCGGCTGCCGGGCATTTCGGGCTTGCAACGGTGCTTCTCTTTGGCGCGACGGTCTCCTCCATCCTCGCGATCCGTATCTTTGAAGCCAACGAGCAAGAGGCAAAAATCCGTGGAATCCACAAGAGTTTTCCTGTTTTCGTGCGAATGGCCTATGGATGGCTGCTAGTCGCCGCGGTACTCGGCATGGCAGCCAAGCAATGGGACACTTCCGGGGGCTTCTGGGGCGCCTCGCGTCATGCTCTGACTGTGGGTTTTGTGGGAACCATGATTCTGGCCGTTGGCCAAAGAATCCTTCCCGCGTTCGCTGGAATGCGCCTACTCTGGAGTCCACGCCTCATGTTCATGGGGCTCGCTCTACTGGCGTTGGGTTGTACGCTTCGCGTGTCGTGCGAGGTGCTGGCGTACCAGGGATACGCTGGGTGGGCTTGGCACGTCTTGCCGGCTTCCGCACTGTTGGAACTGACGGCGCTTTCCGTGTTTGCCACCAACATGCTCTGCACGTTTGTGCTGCAGAAGACCCACATGGTCAGCGAACCCATGATGGTCGGCGTTCCGCAACTTGCGACGGTCTCCCATCCGCGATAATCGGACGAAAAGCCCCTCATAGCCAAACACCTCCCTCTTCCTTTTCCTTTGCCTGCGTGACTGCTCGTTTTCCGATTACAATCGTTGATCTGCGCCTGGTTGTGAGATATCACTCGGCCTGAGACGGAATTGTCTGCCGTCCGGGAAGGCAGGATCATGAGCGACGCCATGGAGGCGGTGCTGCGAAAGACGCCACTTTTCGCCGGTTTGAGCGAAGACGAAATGCGGGCGCTGCGGCGCAGGGTGAGCAGCAAGCAATACAACCGCGGCGAGATCCTCTTCAGTGAAGGAGACGCGTGCCGCGGCTTGTTTATCGTCGGCCGGGGCAAAGTCCGCATCTTCAAACTGTCCGCGAGCGGCCGCGAGCAGATTCTGTCCGTGGAAGGGCCAGGAAGCTCCTTCGCAGAGGTCCCCGTGTTCGATGGCGGAAAGTATCCTGCGTCCGCGGCGGCTACCGAAGAAGCGGAGATGTTGTTTATCTCGCGAAAGGATTTTCAGGATATTTGCCGCGAGCATCCCGAGGTCGCTCTAAAGGTGATTGCCGTGGTGGGCGCCCGTCTGCGGCGGCTGGTGGGGATTATCGAGGACCTGTCGTTCACTACGGTCCGGCAGCGGCTGATCGCGCTGATCCTGCGATTGGCTCAGGCCAGTTCAGCGCGCTCGAGCGAAGGAGTGCACGTCGAACTGACCAAGAGCCAGCAGGATCTGGCCGCGGAGCTTGGCACTGTGCGTGAGCTGATCTCTCGCAACCTCGGCCGCCTGCAAGCCGAAGGCTATCTGGACGTGAGCGGCCGGAGCATTATCGTGAAGGACTTGGCAGGACTGAAAGGGGAGCAGGAGTCGCGCGACTAAACGAAGGGATGGGTTCAGTTGGCCGGATTCAGCGGTTCTGACTTGGGCATTCTGCGGGCTTCAAAATCGATTCCCCAGAAGTGCGGGGCAGGAGTAAGGAATTCGACGCCAACTCGGATGCCTTTATCCCCGGGTTCGCCCAGGAAGACGATGCGGCACTCCTGCTCCTCCTGCGTTTCCGGGTTCACGAGGACCAGCATTTCGCCCTGATCAACTTCGTGGCTCAGTTTCAGAAGCCCGCCGTGGGCGCTGACGACTAGCGTTTCGCAGATTTCGCGGAATTTCCGGCCCTCATGGCTGCGGCCGAGGGCCTGTAAACGCATCTTGTGGAAGACGCGTTGGCTGCGGCGTTGCGCGGATTGAGCCAGTTCGGCCATGGGCTCATGATGGCTTTCCCGCCAGAGGGGGTCAATTGCCCTTTCGGACAGGTGTTCCCCACCGGGCAAGGTCCCGGCTTCCCCCTCGTTTCCCTAATTTGTCCCCAACTTGTGCGGTCCCTGCTCACGCCGTAGAATGAAAGAAGCGGCAAGGGCATCGAAATACTGTTCCTGATCCAATCCGCCGCCGCAATTTCAAGGAAATCATTCGACTATCTATTCCGCACCGAATCCTTGTGCCTGAGGGCCTAATATGAACTTTACTGAATTTATCGAAGGTCGGCGAGATCAACATCTGGCCGAGCTTTGTGAATTTCTTCGTATTCCCTCGATCAGTGCAAAAACGGAGCATAAGCCGGACATTGAGCGTGCAGCGAAATGGGTGGCTGAACACCTTCGGTGCGCAGGGTTCAAGACTGTCGAGGTCATCCCAACCAACCTTCATCCTCTCGTCTATGCCGAATCTTTGGAAACCCCCGGCAAACCCACCGTGCTTTTCTACGGCCATTATGACGTGCAGCCCGCGGAGCCGCTCGATCTTTGGACATCTCCGGCTTTTGAGCCTCAGACCCGCGACGGCAACATCTATGGACGAGGCACGGCCGATGACAAAGGCCAGGTCCACATTCATCTCAAGGCTCTCGAAGCACTTCATCAGCTGAACGGCAAGTTTCCGATCAATATGAAGGTGCTGATCGAAGGAGAGGAAGAGGTCGGGAGTGTGAGCCTGTGGGATTATGTTCAGGCTAACAAGCAAAAGCTGAAGGCAGACGCGCTCATCGTTTCCGATACGGCTATGCTCGGCAAGGGCGTTCCCTCGATTACCTACGGCCTGCGCGGCCTGAACTACTACCAGATTGAAATTGCGGGCCCGGTCCGCGACCTGCATTCCGGTGTTTACGGCGGTGCGGTACCCAATCCGCTCACGGTGCTGACGGAACTTTTTGCCAAGCTCCACGATAAGAATTTTCGCGTCACAGTGCCCGGCTTTTATGATGACGTGGACACGATTCCGGCAGCCGAGCGCAAAGCCCTCAACGCACTGCCGTGGAAGAAGAAGGATTTCGACCGGGCGGTAGGCGCCCCGGGCTATTTCGGCGAGAAGGGCTTCACAACCGTGGAGCGCCTGTGGGTCCGGCCGACACTGGAGCCGAACGGGATCTGGGGCGGCTATCAGGGCGAGGGCGCCAAGACGGTGATCCCTGCCAAGGCCTATGTGAAATTTTCCACGCGCCTGGTTCCCAGCCAGAACCCAAGAAAGATCGCGAAGCTCGTGGAACAGCATATTCGCAAGCTGCTGCCGAAGACGGTGACGTGCAAATTTGAGACGCTCAGCATGGGCAAACCGTGGGTGGCGGCCTATCACAACACTATTTTCCATGTCGCGCAGGAAGCGCTGCAGAAGGGCTTCGGCAAAAAGGCAGTGTTTATTCGTGAGGGCGGCTCTATTCCATTTGTCACGCAAATGCACGATACGTTTAAGGTGCCGTGCGTGCTGATAGGCTTCGGCCTGCCGGATGAAAACGCCCACGCGCCGGATGAGCATTTGTCGCTCGAGAACTACTACGGTGGAATCAAAGCTATCGCCCACCTTTATGAGGGGCTAGCGTCACTGTAGAGTCTGCAGGACTACTAAAGCGTCGAGAGCTGTTCGCGGCGGCCTTTGGCGTAGTCGCGGAGAGCGACGTTGGCGCTGGTGATGGTCTTCAGCGCATCAGCGACAGCGGGTAGGTCTTTACCGCGGAGCACCACATACATTTCCTCCTCACCCAGCCCCGTGTAGACGCGATTTCCGATACATCCCAGGCTGGTGATGGCCCCGTGTTGCAGCGATGCGGGCAAGGCCATGCACGTGGGTCTTCCTAATGCCGGTGCGCCGCTTTCCACGCCGGCGCGATTCACCGCTTCCTGAAGAAGCATCGCCCCGGATGGCTTCACGGCAAAGAGCACCACGTCAGGAACGGAGGTGGCCTCGCTCAGCGGAGTGTAGAGAATCGCCTTCGGCGTTTTTGGCAGGCGCGGGATCTGAGGAACTTCTTCCGGCTTCACATAACCGAGGTGGAACATCATTTTGAGGGTCTGCTCGGTTTCCTTTTCTCGTTCAGGAGAGAGCGCAATGTTATGCGTGTAGGCCCCCACGGCGCAGTTGAAGTGATTCTCCGGCACCGTGTAAAAGGTTCTCCCTTCCGCGGCCAGGCGCCAGAAGCTGCAGCCGGAAGGTTCCGTGCCGTCGAACTTTTTTGCGTGCGTTGGAGGGTGGTCCAAAAATGTGACGGCCACCGCGCGGCGGGCCGCTTTCGTCACCTGCGCAATTTGTTGATCCAGCTCCTTGCCGTTCCAGGTCGAACTCATACGCTCTTCTCCTTGATTCATTTGGAATTAGGAAGGATATCATGCGGAGAAGCAGCCGCAACTCACGGGGCGAACGCCGCCAACCCGCATGAAACCTGCGCGTTTTGCACATGCCTCAAAAAAATTGCATATTTCCCTTCATTTTTGCGGTTTCGCACTTGCGTTCGCAATCTGCGTTCGTTATAGTTCCATCCGGCCCGAGTTTTGCATTGATAAACAGGGGTATTTGCGCTCGTGGCTGACCTCGATTCGCTCGGGGTGGATAGACAATTCAGGAGGATAAGCAGACTAAATGGCAGCTAAGCCACTGAGCAAGACCAAAATCGTTGCGCACATCGCCGAGAAGGTGGGCACGTCCAAGAAGACGGTTGCAACTTTCTTCGAAGAACTCCACAAGCTCGCCGTGAAAGAAGCGAAGGGCAGCGCTGGCAAGTTTGTCATTCCCGGCATCGGTCGCGTCGTGAAGGCTCACCGCAAGGCGCGCATCGGCCGCAATCCTCAGACTGGCGAACAGATCAAGATCAAGGCCAAGACGGTTGTTCGTCTCCGTCCAGCCAAGGTCCTCAAGGACGCCGTTCTGAAGTAGATTTTTCTCCCGCCCGGGAGAAAAGAAAATTGAAAACCCCCGGCCAGCCTGAAGCGCTCAGGCGTCCCGGGGGTTTCTTTTTGTTGTGTTTTTTCCTTGCAGACAAAAGCGTGAAGCTTCCCAGCACTCAGCTACAGTGTCTTCACATACGCGACAATATCTTTGACTTGCCCGGCCTCCAGAACGTCTTTGAACGGCGGCATCAACTGGTCGCCATTGTCGATCCAATTGGTAAGGCTTTCGTCTGTGATCTTGTTACCGTTCACGCTGAAAGTGCCACGCTTGGAAATCCCCTTTAATCCAGGACCGATCTTCTTTTGGTCGCTGGTGTCGTAGTGGCAGACGGAGCATTTCTGCTGGAACAGCGATTTGCCACGTCCTGCGGCTGCCGAATTGTTAGTGGTGTTCGACTTTTTTGCCGTAGTTTGTCCCCAAAGCACGCCAGCACCTGCCAGGACGCCGCAGAGCAGCGCCAACGAAATGCCTCTCAAAAAACGATTCACGATTCCCCCATTCTTTCTGTAACCATTTTGTTTCTTGCTTTCCCCTTCATTTTCTCCGTTCTCTGCCCGAATTTCCACTCAGTCCCCCGTCAGAAGGACAGGTTGTGCTTTTGAACAGCTAGGACTTTCGTACCTTTGACCTGCCTCGCATCTCCCTCCCAAAATGGGACCATGAATCAGGAGACCCTGACTCGCGCGTGGGAGGTGTTGCAAGACGCCTACCAAGCACAGATGGAAGGCGATTACGATCGTGCGGTCGAACTATATCAGTCCTCTTTAGACCTTCATCCAACGGCCGAAGCGCATACTTTTTTGGGATGGACGTATCACTTCCAAGGCAAGCTGCTGGACGCCATCGCGCAGTGCAAGCGCGCGATCGAACTTGATCCGGACTTCGGCAATCCTTACAACGATATTGGGGCATACCTGATTGAACTTGGCCAGTTCGATGAGGCGATTCCGTGGCTGCAGCAGGCAGTAGAGGCGCGTCGCTACGAGCCTCGTCATTTTCCGCATTACAACCTGGGTCGCGCCTACCTCGGCAAAGAAATGTATGGCCAGGCTATGCGTTGCTTCCAGGAAGCGCTTGCGGTGGAGCCACGGTATTCGCTGGCGCGCCAAGCGCTCGAATCGCTGCGGCGGATGGTGAATTAGTTTTAAGTCTTAAATTTTTGTTGCTCTATCCCGTAAGGCTACGCCTTTGTGTCCGATGAAGGTTTCACGATTCGGTCGTAAATCCACAACAGCCCCGCCGTCAACAGTCCGACGCCGCTAATCACATACCAAACGACTTGCGGTTGGCCTTGCACTTCTCCGAAATGGTGCAACACGTGCCCGCCGAACCACCCGCCCACCAGCGAACCGATGCCGATGGGCAAAAACGCGAACCCCATGTAGGTTCCTTGCTGTCCCGCCGGCGCCAGGCGGGAAATGTATTCGTAGTAGCGCGGTTGGTGCACGATCTCTCCTATTGCCAGCACAAAGATTGCCGCCACGGCGCCCCACAAGGACGGCCGCCAAGCCATCACCAGCCAGGACAAGCCCGTGATTAGCGTGCCCAAAATAATCGCGCGAAAAGCGGGAATTTTGCGCGTCAGATAGTTCACCAGGATGGTGCAGGCAATCACCACAATTCCATCTGTGACCAGCACCAGTTCCACGTCCAGATTCTTATTCACGTACGTGTGTAGGTAGACCGGCAGCACTATCCACTGCTGCCAGAAAACGATCCAATATCCAGTAAAAATCAACAGGAAGGCCATGAATTTCGGATTGCCCAGCACGGTCAGGAAATTTCGCAGCGTTTCGCCCAGAGAAGGCACGGGTACCTCGCCTTCCGCTTTCGGTTCATGGAAGAACAGCAGCACCCCGGCGAACATCACTCCCACCACGAAGGCCGCCACCAGGAAAATTTTCCCCGCTCCCAGATACCGGTGTGCGAACGACGCCGCCAGCGGCCCGCTGGCTCCGCCAATGTTCACCAGTGTGTAATAGATCGAGTATCCCAGCGAGCGCACGTTTTCTTTCGAAGCGCGCGCCGTTGTCCCCACTACGCTAGGTTTTACCAGAGCAATGCCCAGCGCCGGGAGGACCAGGATGAAACCCACGAACAGGCTTAGAGGCGCGAGATTGCGCACCGGCGCCAGCCACGGCGCGCTGATGGATCCCAGCAAGAAATAGGCGAAGGTCAAGATCAAATACGCCAGCGAAAGTGCCCGCCGAAACCCCAGCCGGTCGGCCACTGCTCCGCCAAAAATCGCCAAGAACCATACCATGCCGCCAAAAATGCCGGTCAATGTGCCCGTTTGTTCGGTGGGGAAATTCAGAGATTCGCGCAGGTAGTTCGCCAGCGAAGCAAAGGAGCCGTAGTATGCCAGGCGTTCGAAGATCTCGCTGATGTTGGCGACCCAGAAGGCACGCTCGAATCCTTTCCTTAATTCCTCCAGTCGCTGCCCAAGACTCATCCGCCCTCCGTCCTTCTTAAACCGCAAATCATACTACGATCTGCTCGGTTGCCGTCGGCGTGCGCCACACACGGGCTTCGCTGGAACAAAGTACCTCGGATTTCGGCCGGCTCGCATAGACTATGCTCAGGAGGAGAGAGGAATGGCGCCGACTGCGGAAGCGAAAACCATGCGCGCCTGCGTGCTCCACGATGTGCGGAGCATGGAGGTACGAGACGTGCCACGTCCGAACCCGGGAGCGGCAGACGTACTCGTTCGCGTCGCTGCAGTGGGGCTGTGCGGCACCGACCTGCACATTTATCGGGGAGAGGCCAACTACAATACAGATGAGCGAGGGCAGCCCGTGCCTTTTGCCCGTCACCCGCAGATTTTAGGCCACGAAATTACCGGCGAAGTGGTGGAGACGGGCGCTGACGTGAGGGACCTGCGCGCTGGTGATCGCGTTGTGATCGATCAGGGACTTAATTGCATGAGCCGGTGCCGCCAACCCATGTGTGAGTACTGCGCGACGGGTGACTCTCACCAATGCGAATTCTACGCGGAACACGGGATCACGGGCTTGCCCGGTGGGCTCGCTGAATTTGTCGCAGTACCTGCCATCAATGCTGTTGCCGTCGAGTCGGACATTGAGCCCACGCAAGCAGCCCTTACGGAACCGCTAGCGTGTGTGATTCATTCCATGAACTCAGTTGCCAGAGCCAAAGGCGCGCGCTATGCGTTCAAGGCCAAGCTGCCAGAGCAGCGAGTTCAGACAGTGCTGATTTTAGGCGCGGGGCCGGCCGGTCTGCTTTTTGTTCAATTCTTGCGGCGAGTTTTGGGATTCGATGGACTTCTGCTCGTAAGCGAGCCGAACACGCACAAACGGCAGCTGGCCGAAGAATTCGGAGCGCAGGTGATCGATCCTTCTTCCGTGGACCTGATTGAGGCAGTGCGCGAACGTACGGGAGGCCGCCTGGCTGAGTTTGTGATTGAATCGTCGGGGGCGGGGCAAGTATTTCCACTTCTTCCCGGTGTACTTCGGAAACAAGCGACGGTGCTGCTCTACGGTCATGGTCACGGGGGCGTCGACCTGAGCGTGTTGAACGGCCTGCAGTTCAGGGAGCCGATGTTGGTTTCGCCGGTTGGGGGTTCGGGCGGATTCGATGAAGATGGCCGCCCGACCGTCTATCGGCGCGCACTACGGTTGCTCGAAAGTGGAACTATAAAGGTTGGGCCATTCCTTTCCCACCGATACAAGTCCTTGGACAATGTCGGAAATGCATTCGACAAGGACTTTTCACGTCCAGACTACACGAAGGGCGTTGTCGAACTTTTCCATTCTATGAAAGGCTGAGAACGCGCCAAGTACGAACAGGATCATTGCGGAAACACAGTGCCAGGGGTATGGTTGCGGCAATGCGGGGAGGGCCTGGTTCAGCCGTATCCGCGACTAGCAGGAGGGCACCATGGGGTACCTATTGGTCCGTCATAAGGTCAGGGAGTTCCATGAGTGGAAGCGGGTTTTCGATCGACACAAGGATGCGCAACGGCACTCAGGTCTGCGAATCGAAAAGATCATGAGGAATCTCTACGAGCCGAACGAGGTGTTTCTTTTTTTCGAAGTGACTGATCTGGCCAAGGCGCGTGGCTTTGTTTTTTCTTCCGAGGTGCCCAACTCTCAATCGGAATCCGGTGTGGTGGATAAACCAGATATCTACTTCCTCGCCTGAGTATTCTGCGCGCCGCCGCGGCCTGCAGGTTCCCACAACTCGAGCGGCTTGCCTTCCGGGTCGTACAGACGAGCGAAGCACCCGTCATTGACGCTCCAACTACGGCTTCGGTTTTTCCGCTTCCTGGCGCATGCGCTCTTCGGTCCAAGGAGGAACAATGCCGATGGAGCGGGCGTAAGCGATGGATTGCCCGAGGTGTTCGCCATAGTGGCCGGAAATCAGAAAGAACGAGCCGCGTATGGTGGTCTGGCCGCGAGGCGTCTTGATTTCCTTGTCGAGATCAGGGTCCTTAATTGCCAGAATCGCAGATCGAAAATGCGCGAACGAGTCTTTTAGCGCTTGGATGACTTTTGCCTTGTCGCTGGCCGAAGCTGCCAGTGCCTTCGGGTCGAGGCCTGGCGGGTATGGCGTGCCCAGCATCTTAGCAAACCCGTAGTTCGCCGTGACTACATGCATATACACTTCGCCAATTGTGCGAACTCCCTCTGCCGGACGCCAATTGTATTTTTCCGCGGGAATGGCATCCGCCAGCCGTTCAAAGCGTTGTTCGTAGTAGGAAACTTCGTCGAGGAATTCCATACGGGGGCCGGAGGTCGGGGCCGTTTGCACAACCACCGGTTTCTCACCGGGTTTTTGTTGAGCTTGCGTCAAAGAGCAGACAGAAAACAGCAGCAGGAGCAAAAGCAAAGAGTTTCTTCTCATAGGGCTCCCCCATCGGCCAGCAAAGAAGTTAACTTTATTCTATAACGGAAAAACACAGTCAGTGGATGCCTGCGAATGAATGGCCTGCAAAAAGAAGCGAAGCAGGAAGATGTTCACCAAAGTAGCTGGGATCGTGGCGGCCGGGATAGATGTGAAACTCGTGTGGTATGTGCCGCGCGGTAAGGATTTTGTCCAGCGCTTTGGCGCCTGCATCGAAGCCGTAATCGTCCTCATCGCCACAGTCGAAGTAGATCTTCAGACCGGCCAGACTGGCGGTGGACGCCAGAGTGAGAGGACTGCTGCGGTCCCAGAAGGCCGCATCCGGCGGACTACCGAAGACTTCGCCGAGAACGCGGGAACGCGGCGAATTGGGGGCGGGGCCAAGAAACGCCGGAAGCTTTTCGATCAGAGCAGCGCTGTGCGCGCTGACGGAAACAAAGAGCTGAGGATGGCGAAAAGCCAGGTGCAAAGCGCCATAGCCCCCCATGGAAATACCGGCGACGGCACGATGGCCGTGGCCAGGGGCGACGCGGTAGCGTTTTTCCATAAACGGAAAAAACTCCTGGAGCAGGAAATCCTCGTAATGCGTTTTTCCGTCTTTCGAATTGATGTAGAAGCTGGCGTCCGCGCCGGGAGTAGCGATCACAAACTCCTTCAGCTCCCCTTTTTCCCACATGTCTTCTGTGAGATTCCACGCGCCGGAATGAACGAAGAACTGCTCGTTGTCGCCGAGGCCGTGAAGAAAGTACAGGACTGGAAAGTGCCTGGTCTTGTCCACGTCAAAGGATGGCGGAAGAACAACGCAATAAGGAACGGAGCGGGAAAGAATCTTGCTGGTAATGGAGTTGCACTCGACGCGGCCGGTCGCACCGTGACAGCGCAGCGCCAGAGTGGAAAGCAGCAAGCACAAAACTACAAGATGGATTTTATTCATAACGAAGGGCGTCGACAGGATTGAGCTTGGCGGCACGGGAAGCAGGATAGAGTCCGGCAGCCAGGCTGACAAGAACCGCGAAAATGAGACCGGCAATTACCAGCCACCAAGGCACGGAAGAAAGTTCGATAGGATTCAGGTTCTGACGTTCAAGATAAATGTTGGTACCGATGGTGATTACACGGCCAAGCAGCCAGCCGAATGCGACACCGAAGAGTCCACCTAGAAAGCCCATGACACCGGCTTCGACGAAGAAAAGCTGCTGCACGTCCGAATCCGCGGCGCCGAGCGCCTTCAGGACGCCGATTTCGCGGCGACGCTCCAGAATGGCCATGACGAGCGTATTGACAATTCCAAGCGTAGCCACCGCTAGTGCAAGGCTGCCGAAAATACCCAGAAGCGAATCGAAGACTTTGAAAAATGTCTGCAGAGACTTGGAGGCGTCCAGAAGAGAGAAGGCGTTGAAGCCAAGGTTCTTGATGGAGGTTTCGAGCGCTTCGACCTGAGAAGGAGACTTGGCCCGCACGGAGAGAGACCCATACGTGATTTTGGCGGAGTTATTCCCGCGCACGATGTCCCGCAGATCGTTGACTTGCGCGGCACGAAGGGTCGAGGCCGTCTCGAGGGGCATGAGCACACGCGCGTTGCCGATGCCGCCGTAACCTGCGGCCGGTTCGGTCTCCACGATGCCCACAATCTTCAAGCGCAGCTCTTTGGGGACGACGGAGAAGCCTCCGGACGATTCGTTTCCGCCATTAGAGGCGTCACGGCTTGCTGCCGGAAGCGCCTGGCGTTCGGCGTATCGTAGTGTCAGCTCCTGACCCACCAGGGACGCAGTCTTTTCCGAAAGTTCCTTGGCAAATTCGATTTGGAGAATGGCCTCGTTTGCCGTGGACGAAGAGAAGTAATTGCCTTGCATGCCGTCGAACGCCCCGGAATTGCGCGAAGATTCGGGCATGCCGGCGACCACGGTGGCATAGGGCTTATCGTTGAAGCGCACCTCCGTGTAAAAGCGCACCTGCGGATAGACTTCGATCACATTGGGCAGCTTTCCCAGTTCGTAACGCGCATCTTCGTCGAGCGGGCGCACAGGCTTGTCGGATTCGGCTTGCGGTCGCGGACGTCCCATGCCGCGAAAGCTGTTTTTGGGAGTGACGAAAATGGTGTCGAATAGCCCGCTCTGCGATAAACGTTTGGAGGCCATTTGCTGCAGGCCGACGCCGAGAGAGAGCATGGCCACGAGGGAAGCCACACCGACCGCGACTCCCAGCGTCGTGAGCGCGTTGCGCAGAATCGCTTCGCGAAGATTGCGCAGCGCCAGATCGGTCAGGTCCTGGGGTTTCATTGCACTGTGCCTCGTGTGGCCGGGGAGACGCCGAGGAGCTTGCCGTCGCCCATCGTGGCCAGGCGGTCGGCGCAGTGTTCGGCGAGTGGCCGCTCGTGGGTGACCATGACGATGGTCATGCCCAATTGCTTTTGCAGCTCGCGCAAAAGAGAGAGAATTGCTTCGCCTGTGGAGGAGTCAAGATTCCCGGTTGGCTCATCCGCCAGAAGGATTTTTGGCCGATTGACAAGAGCGCGTGCGATCGCGACGCGTTGCTGCTCCCCACCAGAGAGTTCCGCGGGGCGATGGCCCAAGCGGTGGGTCAGGCGCACCCGTTCGAGAGCTTCGCTGACACGGCCGGCGCGCTCCGAACGATCGACCTCGGCCAAGCGTAGGGGAAGTTCGACATTTTCTTCGAGAGTCATGCGTGGAAGTAGATTGAAGGACTGAAAAATCATGCCAATGGTGTTGCGGCGGTAGCGCGCAAGCTCGAGTTGCGACAGAGTGGCCAAGTTTCTTCCATTTGAGACGATGGCGCCAGAGGTAGGGCGGTCCAGCCCGGCCATCAAATTCAGCAACGTGGATTTTCCCGAGCCGGAGGAGCCTAGGAGAGCGAGAAATTCGCCGGAGAGTACAGAGAGTGAAACGTCGTCGACAGCGCGAACGCTGGTTTCCCCCATGATGTAGTGGCGGGAGATATGATCCAGCTGGACGGCGGGTTGTGCTTCAGCCATAGGGTCCTTCCATAATACGTCCAGAGGCGCAAGAATCTTTCATTTCATTCGGATGAACGGCAAAGTGTTGACGACGAGCTGAGGAGGGTGGCGTGAAAGCGATAGAAAATGGACGGGAGTGGGTTGACGCGTATGTGAAAGGCAAGGGTGACACGCTTGCTGAGGTGGCCCGGGGTTTACGCCAGTTGATGAAGAAGACTGTGCCGGGCGTCAGAGAGTCCGTGAATCCATGGAAGATTCCGACCTTCGATTCGAATGGGCCGATGTGCATGTTCATGATCGGGAAGAATCACGTCACTTTCGGTTTCCTGCGCGGCACGTCGTTGCCCGATCCGGCAGGATTGCTGGAGGGGACGGGAAAAAATCTCCGACATATGAAGTTACGCAAACCTGAAGACCTGCGAGAGCCCGCGTTGAAAAAATTGATACACGAGGCGGCGCGTTTGAACAAGAAGGAGCCGATGGAAGGCATGAAAGTGAAGAGCGCGAAGGGACGGAAAACATGAAAGTCTGCGCCTTGACGCTACTCAGAGCTGACATCGTACACTGAAGTACGTGCGCACGCTGTGCTAGGATTTATATCTGCACCAAATGAACCTGCCTGAGTAAGGAGCCTACCTGAATGCCTGCGACGATGAAGGCTTTGCGGAAGACGCAAGCTGGGAAAGGTCTGCACCTCGAGAAAGTGCATGTGCCCTCGATTGGCCCACGCGACGTCCTAGTTCGCGTGAAGGCCACGTCCATCTGCGGAACGGACCTGCACATCTATGGTTGGGACCGCTGGTCGCAAGGACGCATCAAGCCTCCCGTGACGCTGGGGCACGAATTCTGCGGAGTTGTCGACCGTGCCGGCGAAGAAGTTTCCGCCGTGAAAGCGGGCGATTTTGTCAGTGCCGAAATGCACCTGAATTGCGGGCACTGCCATCAATGCCGGCTCGGCCAATCGCATATCTGCCAGAACCTGAGAATCATCGGAATTGATCTGGACGGGGCATTCGCGGAATTCGTGAAGATTCCCGCAACGAACATCTGGCGGCTAGACCCAGCGATCCCCGAACACTACGCGGCAATTCTCGATCCGCTGGGAAATGCCGTGCATACGGTTCTAGCTGGCGCGATCGCGGGGCAGACCGCGCTTGTGACCGGCTGCGGCCCGATCGGACTGATGTCTATTGCATTAGCCAAAGCGTGCGGAAGTTCCACCGTGTTTGCCACAGAGACCAACGAACACCGGCGCAAAATGGCCAAAGAGATGGGCGCAGACCTTGTTCTGAATCCTGTTACGGAAGATCCGGTACGGAAAATTCTGGAAGCCACCGGTGGAACCGGTGTGGACGTGCTGCTAGAAATGAGCGGTAATCCGACGGCGATTCAACAGGGATTCAAGGCCCTGCGGGCGGGAGGGAGAGCTTCGCTTCTCGGTATTCCTACGGAAAATGTGCCGCTGGACCTGGTGCAGGACGTCATCTTCAAGGGCGCGACGGTACAGGGCATCTACGGCCGGCGAATGTATGAAACCTGGGTGCAAATGACAGCTCTGTTGAAGGCCGGACGCGTGAATCTGGAGCCGCTGTTTGGTGAACGGATGGAACTGGACAATTTTGAAGCCGCCTTTGCGAAACTGCATAGCGGAATGGCCGGAAAGATTCTGATGTACCCGAACGGGGCCCAGAAGTAAGACCAAAGACCGGCCACGGAGCCACAGAGCGCAACTAGAAACCAAGATGGAAGGATTCGAACCCAGCGAAAGAAGTGCCGCGTAGCGGAGAATTGGGAGCCAGGAAATGAGTGAATCAGGAACGCAAACCACGAAACACAATCCCCTGCAATACGTGAGCGAGACGCTCCAGGAATTGCGCACGAAAGGCGTGGCGCCGAAACTACGGGTTTTGGAAGGGGAACAAAAACCCGTCTGCATCTTTGACGGGCGCGAGGTCATCAATCTGGCCTCCAACAATTATCTGGGGCTGACCTCGCACCGGGCGCTGCGCAAGGCGTCAGTCGAAGCAGTGCGCAAGCTGGGCGTGGGAGCAGGCGCGGTGCGCACGATCGCCGGCACGATGAAACTTCACATGGAGTTGGAAGAGCAGATCGCCAAGTTCAAGAACGTCGAGGCGTGCGTGGTGTTTCAGTCGGGATTCACCGCGAACGCGGGTACGGTTTCCGCCGTGCTTGGCAAAGAGGATTTGATCGTCTCCGACGAGCTAAATCATGCGTCCATAATTGACGGAGCGCGTCTGTCGAAGGCGACAATCAAGGTTTTCAAACACAAAGATGTGAGTGACTGCGAGCGCATCCTGCAAGAGCACGCAAATTTTCCCGGCAAAAAACTGATCATCACCGACGGCGTGTTTTCCATGGACGGGGACATCGCGCCGCTGCCGCAGCTTTGCGACCTGGCGGAAAAGTACGGTTGCATCATGATGGTGGACGACGCGCATGCCAGCGGGGTTCTTGGCCGGGCCGGGCGTGGCTCCGTCGATCATTTCCAGTGCCACGGGCGCGTGCATATCCAGGTAGGCACGCTCAGCAAGGCGATAGGTTCGATGGGCGGCTACGTTTGCGGTTCGCACGACCTGATCGATTATCTGTATTTGCGAGCGCGGCCCTTCCTGTTTTCCACGTCGCACCCACCGGCAACAGCCGCCGCATGTCAGGCAGCTTTCACGCTGCTGGATTCCGCGGAGGGCGAGCGGCTGGTGAAGAAGCTCTGGGCGAACACTAAATTCTTCAAGCGCGAATTGAAGAAGCGGGGTTTTGAGTTCAAGGCCAGTGAAACGCCAATCATTCCGATTCATGTGGGCGACGCGGCCAAGGCTTTCGAATTTTCGCGCAAGCTTTTTGATGCGGGTGTATTCGCGCCCGCAGTGGGCTATCCGACCGTGGCGGAAGGGAAAGCCCGCTTGCGCGCCATCGTCAGCGCCGCGCACAAGCGCGAGCACCTGATGAAGGCGGCGGATACTCTTTCCGAAGTGGCCAAGCCGCTCGGAATCGTGTAGTCAGATATACAGTCAGCGCCGGTTTATCTGGGGAGGCTAACCATGCGCGCGGGTCTTGTTCTCGTGCTTGCTGCTTCTCTCTCCGCGATTCTCCATTCTGCGGGTCCATCCGGGCCGAAGGTTGTCCACGAAGATGCCTTTTGGGTCCTGGGCATCGAGGTGCGGACCAACAACGCGAAGGAAACGACAAGCGAAGGCGTCATCGGTAAACAATGGCAGAAGTTCTTTCAGAAAGGTGTGCTTGAGAAAATCCCCAACAAGACCGGCGGGGATATTTATGCGGTTTATAGCGACTATGCCTCAGATCACAACGGGGATTATTCCTTCCTAATTGGCGCGAAAGTTGCGGATGGTTCGAAAGCGCCTGCCGGTTTTATTCTGAAGAAAGTCCCGGCGGGCAACTACGCCGTAGTGCCCACCGAAAAGGGACCGATCGCGAAAGTTGTCAGCGAGGCCTGGCAAAGAATCTGGGCCATGGAAGACAAACACGAACTGGGTGGTCAGCGTGCCTACAAAGTCGACTACGAGCTACACGATCAGCGATCTGCCGATCCGCAAAACGCACAGGTGAATATCTACATTGGGCTGAAGTGAGCCAGACGATGGCCGCAGATTCTTCTGACTGCTTTGCTATACTCGCCGGATGACCGCAAAGGCTGACGCTCCGAAGAAGCTATTCCTGGTTGACGCGATGGCGCACGTCTACCGCGCGTTCTTCGCTCCGATGATGCGGATGAACGCACCGAGCGGCATTCCCACCAAAGTTCCCTTTCTGTTCGCGAATATCGTGCGGCGGCTGATCAAGGATTACCAGCCGGATTATATCGGCATTGTGTTCGATACCAGCAAACCCACGTTTCGCGACAAGCTTTTCGAATCCTACAAGGCGCAGCGGCCGCCGATGCCGGACGAAATGAGCGTCCAGTTGCCGTACGTGCGGCGGCTGTGTGAAGCGATGCGGCTGCCGATTCTGGAATTCGACGGATATGAGGCCGACGATGTGATCGGCACGATGGCCAAGCAGGGCGCGAAGAAGAATCTGGATGTGCTGGTCGTCTCCAATGATAAGGACATGATGCAACTGGTGAATCCCGGCGTGAGGATTCTGCGCACAGGCTCCGGGGGCGCGAAGGCGGACACGATCGTCGACGCGAAGAAGGTGGAAGAGATTCTCGGCGTGCCTCCCGACAAGGTGATTGATCTGATGGCCTTGCTCGGCGATACGGTCGACAACATCCCTGGCGCAAAAGGAATTGGCGAAAAAGGAGCTACGGAACTCATCCAGAAGTATCAGAGTGTGGAAAGCGCGCTTGAGCATGCGGACGAGGTGACCAACAAACGCTACCGCGAGGCACTACAGCAACAAAAAGAGCAGGTGTTGATGAGCAAGCAGCTCGCTACGATTGAAACCGGGGTGCCCCTTGAGCTGGATCTGGAAAAGCTGAAACTGCGCGAACCCGATGGAGACGCGCTGATGGAGCTTTATCGAGAATTGGGCTTCAATTCGCTTATGAAGGAACTGCTCGCGGGCGGCGTGAAGGAAAAAAGCGCTTCTGGCGAGCAGGAAAGCGATGGCAGCGATAAGGCTGGACTCGGCAGCCGGAAAAGAGACTATGCCCAGATCGCAAATGCGGAGGAACTTCGTAGCTACCTGAAGAAACTGCCCGCGAAAGCCCATCTCGCATTGTGGCTAAACCTGGATTTAGGTGAACGCGAAACCGAGGGATTTGGCACGCATGTGGCGGGCATCGAGCTTTCTACCAAGGAAGACGAAGGCCGCGCCATCTGGGTGGACGGAAAAGGAGAAGCACTAAAAGCCCTGGAGCCAGTGCTTGGCGACGAAAAACGGCAAAAGATAGTGCACGACCCAAAACTGTTCCAGTTGCTCGCGGGAAGAGTGGAGAATATCGAGCACGCCACGCAGTTGTATGACTACCTGCTCAGGCCGACAACCGCCAAGCATGAATTCGCCGACGTGATTTTCCGCCATTTCAACGTGCCGATCGGCGGCGGAACAGGAGAGCATGCGGACTTCCTGCAGCGGCTCGCTCCGGTGTTGCGCAAGCAGGTGGAAGAGCAAGGTCTGGCGGGAGTTTATGAAAAGATCGATCTTCCCCTGGCGGGAGTGCTTGCGGAGATCGAGCGAAGCGGAATCCGCGTCGATCCCGAAGCATTGGCAAAGATGTCGGAGTCAATGGAGAAGGAAGTCCGGCGGCTGGAAAAAGAGATATGGGATGCGGCTGGCTCCGAATTCAACGTGAATTCTCCCACGCAACTGGCGGAGATTCTGTTCGACAAGCTGAATCTTCAGCCCCCGGGCAGGCGGGGGAAAGCGAAAGAGCGCTCGACCGCCGCGGATGTGCTGGAAGCGATGGCCGACCAGCACCCTCTGCCTGGGAAAATCATAGAGTACCGGGAAATCGCGAAGCTGAAATCAACTTACGTGGATGCGCTGCCGAAGCTAATTCACCCGGAGACCGGCCGCTTGCATACGAGTTTTTCGCAGACGGGCACAGCAACGGGCCGGCTCAGCTCCAGCGACCCCAATCTGCAAAACATCCCCGTGCGAACGGAATTGGGACGCGAAATCCGAGCTGCTTTTGTGGCGGAAAAAGGGAAAGTTCTTCTTTCCGCCGATTATTCCCAGATAGAATTACGCATCATGGCGCATTTTTCGCGCGATCCAGTACTGGTGGAGTCATTCCGAAACGGCGAAGACATTCACGCCCGCACTGCGCAAGAGGTTTTTGGAGTGGGCCCGCTGGCACAGACGGCGGATCACCGCCGCGCGGCAAAGGCCATCAATTTCGGCATCATTTACGGGCTATCGGCCTTCGGCCTGGCCAAGCAATTGGGTATCGAGCAGAAAGAGGCTGCGCAATTCATCAACGCCTATTTCACGCGCTACCGCGGCGTCAAAGAATATCTGGACAACGTGTTAGTGGAAACCCGGAAGAGCGGCGTGGCGAAAACGCTGTTCGGCAGAATTCGCCCCATCCCAGAAATCAACGCCACGCAAATGCAGTTGAGAAATTTCGCGGAACGCACTGCTCTGAATTCCCCCCTGCAGGGAACCGCCGCGGACCTGATCAAACTGGCGATGATCTCCATCGACGGGCGGCTGAAAGAAAAGAAATTGGCGACACGCATGATCCTGCAAGTACACGACGAACTGTTGTTCGAAGCGCCGATGAAGGAAAAAGACGCCGTCGAAAAGGTAGTCCGCGAAGAGATGGAAGGTGTTTACAAACTGACTGTTCCCCTCGTGGTCGAAATCGGGACAGGACCGAACTGGCGCGACCTGGACTAAATATCCCGCATTACATATTTAGGCATCCCTCGAGACTGCCACTGACATCCATAGAGGGAGCCCTCACGCCTGTCCAACTGTACAGGCAACATTTAGGTCACTGTAGAGAAGACCAAATCCCTCCCATGGAGAATGTGCGTGCTAGCCTGAAATCGAAATAAGTGGGACGGGGGCGTTATGCGCAGAATCAACGTGTTATGTGGCTTGTGTCTTGCGGGGATCTTCCTCGCAGGTTGTAGTGGCCTGCACGACTTGAAACATAACACCGGAAATGGCGGTAACAGCGGTGGCGGGGGGAACACCGGCTCAGGTGGTGCCGTGAGCGTATCGGTGACTCCGTCGACCGTTACCGTCAGTCCTTTTGGGACGCAGAATTTTTCCGCCAATGTCACGGGCACGACGAACACGGCAGTTACTTGGGCGGTCAACGGGGTGGCCGGCGGGAGCGCCACCACCGGCACGATTTCCGCGAGCGGCGTTTTCACCGCACCAACTTCTGTTTCTCCGTCGCTTGTGCCTGCAAATAGTCCGACGGCGAGCCTTACCGTCACGGCGACATCGGCTGCCAGTGCAGCCGCAAGCGGATCTGCCGCTGTTACACTGCTCACGCAAGAGCAGGCCGCGCAACATAGCCCGGTGAAGCTGGGAACGTCCGGGGGAAACATCAACAACACAAATGGCCCCAATTGCTGCAGCGGGACTTTGGGATCATTGATCACGCTAAATGGCACGCAGTACATCCTGAGCAACAATCACGTTTTGGCGAAGAGCGACAAAGGCATCGCCGGGGATCCGATCAGCCAACCTGGACTCGTCGATACGAATTGCTCGACGGCCGGGACGCAAACGGTCGCGCACCTTTCTCAATTCTTCAATTTGGAGACGGGTCCGGTACCAAAGATTGACGCGGCGCTGGCGCAGACCGTGAGCGGCACAGTCGATACCGGCGGCAACATCCTTCTGCTCGGCGCAACGGTAACAAACGGCGTGCCCGATCCAGGAGCGCCGCATGCCGGGCCGCTGGTCAGCCCCAGTGTTGGCCAGTCGGTGGCCAAGAGCGGCAGAACCACGGGTCTTACCTGCTCGTCCGTGCTCGCCTTGAACGTCATGGCCAGCGTGGATTACTACAACAATTGCGGAGATACGACGCCTGCCTTCACGGTCAACTACACGGACTTGATCTCGGTTAACGGAGGGAGCTTCAGCGGCAGCGGCGACTCCGGTTCCTTGATCGTTACGCAGGATAGTGCAGACCCCATTGCGCTTCTGTTTGCCGGATCCGATACGGATACGGTCGGCAATCCGATCAGCGACGTGCTTTCGGCGTTTCCCGGAACGGGCAACACTATGCCCACCATTGTGGGGGGAGCAGCGCACCAGGTTATCGGCTGTACGCTGCCTCCGGCATCGCGGGTGACAGAGCCCCAAGTTCAGGTCGCAGTGGGCTCTACCGCGATTCGAAATGCTTTGCGCGCACGCGACCTGCATGCCCCGGATCTATTAGCGAATCCTGCCGTGGCTGCGCTGGGAATCGGCAAGGATTATGACCATCCTGGCCAGGCCGCAGTTCTTCTATTTGTGGCTCCCGGTGAGTCGCGCGCAAGCCTGCCGCTCAGCTTGGAAGGCGTGCCCACGCGGCTGGTGGAAGGAGTAGAGTGGCCTATCCGCGGGGTGCTCAACCAGCAGGAGACGGCGCAATCGCTCCAGTCGGTTGGTGAACCTCCCGTTGTCTCGGCCCTGTTGTCAGGCGAATTGCAGCGCGCCAAAGCAGTTCAGCAGGCACATGGCCCGGATCTGCTGAAGCTACCTGGGGTAATTGGCATAGGGATTACGTCCAGTGTGAATGCGCCCGGTGAAGCGGCGCTGATGATCTACGTTCTTCACGGCGCCTCGCAGGACAGCATCCCCTTGATGCTCGACGGCTTGCGCACGCGTGTTCGCGAATCTGACAGGTTCGCAACCGGGAATCACGGAAATGAGAGAGCGAGCGGGTGCCGGGTGCCGCCAGCAGAGCACGCGACGGCAGTCAGCAAAGACTGAGCAGTTTGTAAACAAGAGGCACTCGGCAGAGTCCGCTCGGAAGCCCGCAGGACCCGCGTGAATGCCGTTAATTCAGCAGAAACCATTTACGAAACAGTTCCTGCTAGGCTTCTGAGGCTATCTTTGGCTTGCGCGCGAGCGTAAAATGCGGGTAGATACTCTCCGCGTCGCTCACGGACAGTTCCTACCAACTAGGGGGTGTTTATGCGACGAATTCTCCTCTTCACCTGCGCCGTCCTGCTTGCTGCTGCAGGAAGCGGTTTTGCTCATCAAGACAAGTCCAAGGAAGGGCAAGCAGCGGAAGCCGCCCCCGGGCCAATCCCAGCGGATGCGACGGCGAAGAAAAATCCCGTGAAATCTACGCCTGAAGGCTTAGCCGAAGCACGGAAGTTGTACGGCTACCATTGCGCGATGTGCCATGGCAAAGACGGCGATGGAAAGGGCGATCTTGGCGTCGATATGAAGCTGGATTTGAAGAACTGGGGCGATCCCAGCTCGATTTCCAAATACACGGACGGCGACCTTTTTTACATCATCACCAACGGCCGCGGAAAGATGGTGGGTGGCGAGGGCGACCGGACAAAGGAAGAAGTGCGTTGGAACCTGGTGAATCTGGTGCGCTCGTTTGGGCACAAGTCCACTGCGGACGCTGCCAAGCCCTGACCAGGAATTCGGCCTCAAGGGAATCGCTGGCGCCCCGAGTCCTTCGGGGCGTCTTTTTTTTATGCACTGCGCTATGATGGGTTTTCGAAAGAAGAGGAGGACAAATGCAACATGCGCCCAAGTTTCTGTCGCTGGTCAATGACGCAAAGAGGCGTGTGAAGGAAACGAACGTTGCCGACGTCAAACGGCGAATGGATTCCGGCGAAAAGTTTGTATTGGTTGATGTCCGCGAAGAAAGCGAATGGGCAAACGGTCATTTGCCCGGAGCGATTCACTTGGGCAAGGGAATCATCGAACGGGATGTCGAACAGCGGATTCCTGCGACTGATGTGAAACTTGTCCTCTATTGCGGCGGCGGTTTCCGTTCCGCTCTGGCAGCGGATAATCTGCAGAAAATGGGTTACAGCAATGTTGAATCCATGGATGGCGGCTGGAAAGGCTGGCTCGCCGCAGGATATCCCACGCAAAAAGGTTGAAGAACGCTTCTGAGGCCACCTCGTTTGAAGCCAAGTTGGAATACATTTTGCCTCCTCCGTCCACGGCATATATCCTTCCTGCCGCCAGAACTGCAGGTCCGTTCCGGAGGAGTGCAATAGCGACGCCCAAGCTATAACTCATCTTCAGAGAAACCAGGCCCCAGGCCCATTCCACCGAGGAGCATTGGAATCCATGAAAACTCTGAGAATTTGTCTGCTTTGTGCTTCGCGCTGGGCAGTATTCCGGCTAAGGCGCAAACAGTTAAGGTCAATTGGCGAATGAGCGCACCTTTCGCGAGTCGAATCCAACCACCGGTTTGTAACGTCTCCCAAATTCCGTGCAAGAAAGCCCTCGGCCTCCGTTCCAAGTAGGAAGGCATAGGAGGCTACTCCATGAGTGAGAACGAGAATGTCCTGATTGGGCGCTTCCGGCGCTTGTCGCCGGTGCGCCGCGGGCTGTTAACGGTACTGGCGCTGTCTTTTGGGTTGCTTATCCTTGTGAGGGCAGCAAAGCGTGCAAGTGAAGCGGACACGGGGCCTACCCAAAGCGCAATCTCAAAAAAGGATCATGCGCCGAGCACTCCCGACGTTGATTTGAAGGCGGAGTGGCAACGGATGAATGAATCATCCCGGATGGTTGCGCCCCGCGGGGTTGCTGTCCCAGGCTCGTCGCCGGCCGCGGTGGTGGATGGAGTGGGCTACGAAGCGCCGCTCATCTCGCACGCGGCAGAACTGGCCGTGACGACGAAAGAATTTACCCGTTCACGCACCAACCTGGAGGAGATTCTCGAACGACACCACGGGTATGCGTCAAAGCTTCGTATGGTCGGCCAACCCAGCGGAAGCACGCTTACAGCGACACTGCGCATTCCCTCGACGGAATTCAACGCGGCGGTCACGGATCTGAAAACCTTGGGAAACGTGGAGCGCGAGGAACAGATGGCAGACGAGATCACGCAACAAGAAGCGGATCTCGAGGCGCGGCTAGCCAATGCCCGGAACACGCTCCAACGGCTGCAGGAGAGGATGCCGAAGTTTGGGACGGCCAGCGACCTTCAGAGCCAGTTGTCGGCCGTAAGTGCGGAGATCACCCGGCTCGAGGCGCAGCGGACGGCTTGGCAAAACAGGGTCATTTTCGCGAATGTTTTGTTCTCTCTCCGTGAAGAGATCACTCCCCAGGTCGAAAGCTTTGGTTCGCAATTCCGGAAAGCGGCGTTGACAGGCCTCTCGGATGCGCTCAGCAGCATTTCGGCTATGGTGCTCTTTGCCGTCAGCTATGGACCGGCGATTCTCATCTGGACCCTGTTGTTGCTCTTCCCGGGGCGCTGGATCTGGAAAAAGTGGCGCCCGGTGGAGTCTGAAGCTCCGCACCCGGCGCAGAACATTTAGCCTGGATGAGTTTGGGGCATCGTTTGGGGCATCGTTGACCGCGCCTGGGGAGATGGCTAAGATGTCCGCATTTCACCAGGGCCCTGGTTTCGTAGCGTGCAATCCTTAAAGACGCCGTCTTTCAGGAGACAAGAATATGTGGCGCCCGGCAGTTGTCATGCTCCTTGTCTGCGTGTCACTCGCGGCAGCGCCAGCGGACGATTCTGTCAGCGGAGTCTGGCGAAGCACAATCCACATCGCCGGTGCGGACTATCGCATTGTTTTGCACATCGGTGGCGGAGCCAATGGTAGTCAAGCGGTACTCGACAGTCCGGATACCGGCAAGCTGGCAGTTCCTCTCACTTCGTTGCAAGCCGACGCGGATTCTGTCGCTTTCGAGCTCCATGATCCTGAAATTTCGTTTAAGGGCAAGCTCAGCGCCGACCGCGTGACGCTGGCCGGCGAATGGAAACAGAACAACAAGACCATTCCGGTCACTTTCGATCGCATGACAGAAGCGCCACAGTTCGATACGGACGGTTCCTTTCTTTTCCACTCGCGCTGTGCCTCCTGTCATGAGTTGTTCAATGCGATGAGGGCGCCTTGGCCTTCCACCCTGAAGCAGATGCAGCAAACTGCAATCCTCAACGCGCTCGAACAGGGCAAGATGCGCGCCGTCGGCTCGGTGATGACCCAACAGCAGCGCTTCGCCATTGCAAACTATCTCGGCCGACCTGCGACACAGCAGAACGTTCCTGCCAATCTTTGTGGAACGGGCGCGGAGAACAACACAAATTCACCCTTGTGGAATGGCTGGGGCGTTGACCTCTTCAACAGCCGCTTCCAACCCGCAGCATTGGCTGGTCTCGGCAAATCCCAGATCGCGGGTCTACGGTTGAAATGGGCCTTCGCGTATGAGGGCGCGACCAGCGCCGGTGGACCGCCTACCGTCATCGGCAACCGCATCTTCGTTGCCGGAGGCGACGGCAAAATCTATTCCCTCGATATGCGCTCCGGATGCATCCACTGGACGTTTCTGCCTTCCGCTCCGGCGCGCACCGCCATCAGCGTCAGTCCCGACGGCAGCATGGCCTATTTCGGCGACATGCAGGCGCGCGCTTATGCCATTGATACGGCCACCGGCGCGCTCGTGTGGAAGACCGAGCTTGAACAGCATCCTTTCGCCATGATTACTGGGGCGCCGAAACTTTTTGCCGGGCACCTGTATGTCCCGGTCTCTTCCGCGGAGGAACTGGGCGCCGCAAATCCGAAGTATCCCTGCTGCACTTTCCGCGGAAGCGTCAATGCGTTGGACGCCAAGACAGGCAAGCTTCAGTGGAGAACGTACACCATCACCACCCCCGCGCAGCCGGGCTCCGCGAAGGCCTCGACGATGCTCGGGCCTTCTGGCGCTGCGGTCTGGAATTCCCCGACTATCGATCCCACTCGTCACACGCTCTACATCGGCACGGGGGACAACTACTCCGATCCCGCCAGTGCCACCAGTGACGCAGTCATGGCCCTGGACCTTGGGGACGGAAAAATCCGCTGGGTGAAGCAGCTTACCGCCGACGATCGCTACAACATCGGCTGCTTCGTGCCGGACAAATCCAACTGTCCCAAAGATCCCGGCGGAGATTTCGACATCGGCGCCTCGCCGATTCTGCGCACTTTGCAGAATGGAAAAAGTCTTCTGGTCGTTGGGCAGAAATCCGGCGTGGCGTATGCGCTGGATCCCGATGACCAGGGCAAAATTATCTGGGAATCACGCATCGGCAAGGGCGGAGTACTTGGTGGCATCGAGTTCGGTGGCGCCGCGAATGAAACTGCTGTCTATTTCCCGCTCTCCGACTGGACGCTGGATCCAAAAACGGGTGGCGGCATGTTCGCGCTGGATATCGCTACCGGAGAGAAGATCTGGTCCACCACGCCTCCCGTGCCGGATTGCCTAGAGAGAGCCGGATGCAGTGCTGCGCAACCGGCTCCGGCCACGGCTATTCAGGGTGCTGTCTTCGCGGGCTCCCTCGATGGACACATCCGGGCCTACGACGTAATCGATGGCAAAGTCATCTGGGATTTTGACACCGCAAAAGATTTTCAGGCGGTAAATAAAGTCGAAGCGCATGGCGGCTCGATCAACTACGCAGGCACTGTCGTTGCCGGAGGCATGGTCTTCGTGACGTCCGGCTATTCGATTAATGCGGGAATGCCCGGTAACGTTCTGCTTGCCTTCACCGAAGACGGAAGATAATCCTGCCACTTCAGCGCATGCACGCGTCACCTTCCGCTCTCCTCAGGCAGCATACAAAGGGTAGCCTGCTTCGGTGGTTCTGAAGGTTAACCGCTAGGAAAAATTGGCTGAGGCGGAAGGACTCGAAGTTTAACCCCGTAGGCTCGAAAAGCCCTTAAAATCGAAGCCGGAATGATTGCGCGTGAACTGTTGGAAAGAGGAAATGCCAAACGGCTTTGTGTTTTGTGTCCATCTCATCTATGTGAGTGGGAAAATCGTCCCTACTCTTGATCGTCAGTTCGGTAAAGGCACCTATAGCAGCGATAGTGCGAGTCCGAAGTGAGCCGGGTACCCTTTGGCAGATTCAACTCTGATCTAATTTTTGCAATCACGTGGTTGCGTTTCAAGATGCATTTGTCGGCCAGTATCCAAAATCTCTCACTGATCGTGTCGAAAGTTACTCGCCCCCGAGGCTGGTGATCGTATTCAAGTTCGCCGCTGACTCTGCCACTTTTCTGCCACTGCTCCCAGACTTCCGTGTGGTTCCTTGGATTTGTTAGGTTGTTGCCGTAACGCTCGGCTTCCGCCAAGGGGGTCTTGTCAATCAGGAGAGCGCGACCGACGAGCCAAAACACGCCCACGCATGGTAATCCGTATTTCTTATTCTTCATCTGTCCTCAGCGGCAAAAGCCCCGCCCGAAGACAAAATTGCACCGCACCACAGCGAGCGTGATTAAGACCGTGACGATGAAAACCACGAAGTTAGGAACGGGCTCACGATCCGTTCGCCTGTCACGAGCCAGTTAACAACCGAGGCAATGAAGACGATAGGCAGCACGGCAATGAAGGGGAGAATTTGGAACCACTCTGTCACGATGCGAACAGGCATAGTAAGCAGGTGCACGCCGTCAGCTAACTGGTTCATTTTGCGACCGTCCATGATTTCCTCTGTCAGTATCCGATGTCACTCCAACACACCTGTAACCCAGAGGATTCCGATTAGCTTTTGTGGCGTTGTCGAGTTCCAGCCTTTGTCTTTGGACGCTTCACGCATTGCCAGCGGAAGAAGCTGCCAAGAGGTCTCATCGCGGTACTCCAAGATGAAGTCGGGACGATCGTCGATCGTGAACCAGCCGATCTCCTCATCTCGGACAGCGATACAGAGTTCGCCAGTATACTCGTGTCGCCAAACGTTGATCTGAGGTACGAATACCCCATTCAGCCGGAATGAAAACTCAGTTTTCTTAAACGTCGAGCCGTTGGAGTCAGTCATAAGGCTTCGGCAGGTAGAAAGGCGCTACCGCTTGTTCGACCAAGCAGCGGTGCGAGATTGCCGCTTTTGAGCGAGACAAGATTACCTTTACCGTCTCGGGCTGTTCTAAACTTCTCGCTGGTTCTCCCTATTAGTGCCGGTCTCGGACTAGGGTCTCGAACGAGCCCTTAAATCCAGTCGTAAATGATCCGATAAGCCGATTCTTTTCGTCCCTGACGTAAGTCTTCTTGAGCATGTGTTTTCCCCCACTCCTTAAGAATACATAGCCCGGGCAGAAATTCGCTAAATCCGCGCAAATGCCCTATTTTCAATGCACTGGAAATAGCGATTTTCCCTTTCTCTTATGTATTCTTTAAGGAGAACCAAGACAACAGGAGGCACATGGTCACTAAGGTTTGGCACCGACTGAGTGTGGGTTCTTTGGAAGACGCAGAGCGTCTTGCAATGGCAAATCCCTCAGGCATCAAAACTGTGATTAGTTTTTGCAACGGAGAAGTGCTGCCTCAGCGTGACGGCATTCAATACGTTCACATTCCAGTTGCCGACGCCACACCGATCTCCAACAAGAAGTTCGAGGAGATCATGACTGCGATCGCCGACAGCATCCGGACCGGAAGCGTGCTTCTGCATTGTGCTGCTGGAATGAGCCGTGCTCCTATCCTCTGTGCTGCTTGGATGCAGCGATGCGGTTACGCATCCATCGATGCGGCACTGTCTGAGATCGAAGAGATGCGACCAATCACCGATCCGTCACACGTGCTGCTGAGCAGCGTTCGGAGGCTCCTGCAATGACGAAAAAATGTGCCATCTATGCCCGAGAGACTTTTGCTTTGCGACTCATGCTGATGTCTCCCTTTGGTAGATACCGTTTCGTTGGGAAACACCGGTCTTTCAAACGGAGGAATTGGTATTAGAACAGCCCGGCGTAATTTTCGTAAAGGTTTTACAGGAGAAATTGGCGGAAGGATTCGAAGATTATCGCCGTACGCTCAAATGCCCCCTGAAATCGCTGGTTTTCAATGTTCCCAACAACTTATCACGCCCCATGTCCTAAGCAGCACGAAGCGATTTTAAGCGTTCTTATACCCCAATCGGTATTAAAACGGCATTAGAAAATATCATGTTTGAGCTGACGCCGTTGCACTTTTCATCGTTCAGGATTGCGCCGTCCCTATTTGCCCTATACGTGCAAACGCGCGAATGTGTCCGCCAGGATCCCCCCTTCTCACCGAATGTCGGCATCCGAAATGATTATCTGGTAGGCCCAGCTTCGTTCGATGACTTCGTGTATTCTGCGATCAAGATTGACGGCCTACCCAGTTCTGGAGCTTGAGACCAGGCACGCGCTTGAATTCGCGCACATTGTTAGTGACAAGAGTGAGCCCTACGGATTTGGCATGAGCTGCGATCCAAAGATCATTACCGCCGATCATCTCACCGCGAGCCTCTAGCGCCGCGCGAATTTCACCGTAGGCGGATGCCGCTTCCTCCGGCATGGGAAGCACAGGCAACAGAGACACAAGCCGCGCAAGAGATTCCAGAGCTCGCGTGTATTGCTGGCTCCTTTGTGCGCCATAAAGTAGTTCTCCATAGGTAATCACGGATAAAACGGCATCGCCGTGCTGCATTTGGCGGAATCGTGCGGTTACTCCGGGTGGCCGGTTCTGGCGCAGATAGATACACATATTGGTGTCGAGCATATAGTGGGTGCTCATCGTGTATGTACCTACAAGCCTTTGCGATGTTGCGGCCTTGGGTCCCTGCGCTTCTTTGGGAACATGTCCTCTGGCAACTCGGCCAGTAAATCCAGAACACGAACCATGCCGCCAGCTTTCTCTCGCAATACAATTTCGTCACCGCGTCGGAAGATTTCCACTTCTGAGCTCTTGACCCTAAACTTTTTTGGGAGCCTCACGGCTTGGCTGTTTCCTGATCTAAATACACGAGCAGTGGCCATACTTCCTCTCCTCGCATACATATATACATCTGAGTATATACATTGTCAAATCCGTTTTAACGTCCGTTACTGCAGTCCAACCTGCCCGTGGAGGCTTTCGTAAATCGTGTTTGAGTCGTAGCCCACGCCTCTCTTGAAAACGATCTCCGGGTTTTCGATTACCGTGATGTCTTTCGCGAGGTCGCCATCGAGCAGCACCAGATCCGCCTGCTTGCCTGGTGCCACGCTCCCAATTCGGTCCGCGGCGCCGAGGAACGTCGCGCCATTTTGCGTTGCGATGTGAATCGCTTCGACCGGCGTGAAGCCCCCTTCGACGAGAAGTTCCACTTGTCGCTGATCGCCCAAGCCGGCCAGCGTTTGCCCGGTGCCTGTCGGATCGCAGCCGGCCAGCAGCATTCCTCCGGCCGCGACGAAGTTGCGCTCGAATTTCATCTCCTTCTGAAGCCACGTCCGAATCAATGGATCGAGATCCAGCATATTGGCTCGCAAGGTCATCACTTTTGACCACGCCTGCGGGCTCATCAATTCGTGAGACCTCTTCATGATCCCCGAATTCATCGGCGGGCGGGCGGCGCCTTCGAATACGGCCAGCGTGGACGTGACGGCCACGTGATGGGCGACAAGCGTGTCGATGGTTTTGCGCAGTTCGGGACCATCCGGGTCGATATTTTTGATGATTTCCGCGAGCATGCCAAAGTAGCCGGAGAAGTCATCCAAGCACACGCCCGGCTTCTTTTTCGAATAAAGTTCTCCGTCGGGCGCGCCATAGGGACCGTGCTCCAGATCATCAATGCCCATTTCCGCCGCTTCGATGTAACCAACCGAGCAGAGATGGCCAGTGACCTTCATTCCAAGCTTGTGCGCCTCTTCGATTCCCGCGCGCAATTCATCGGGCTTCACGTTCATGTAGGCTTTCACGGAAGTAATGCCGACGGCGTGCCAGTAATCGACGAAGGCGCGGGCCTCCGCTGCATCCTTGAGCGGATGCAATTGCAGGAAGGCTGAAGGCGCGCCTTCGAGGTAAGGCGTGGTCAGATAAAGATCCGGCCCGGGCAATCGGCCGCTGTCCACGCGCGCCTTCACTTGCAGGTCGGTGTAAGGCTCAATCGAGCCGGTGGTGCGAGCGGTGGTCACGCCGCTCGCGAGGTAAAGCTGCGGAAAAGAGAACGGCTGCTCGATGAAAATCGGCTCGCCGTCATTCGTGGCCGGATAAAAAAGATGCTCGTGCATTCCGACGATGCCGGGAATCAGCGTCTTGCCTTTCCCGTCGATCACTTTCGCGCCCGCAGGCACGGCCGTGCCGGCTGTCGGGCCGACCGCGACGATTTTGCCGTGGTCCATCACAATCGTCTGGTCCGCCTGCGCTGGGGCGCCGCTCCCGTCAATCAATTGGACATGGGTCACAGCAATCACGGGAGCGTTTTCGCGGATGAACTTCGAGGCTGGCGCAACCTGTTGAGCATTGGCGCTTGAAGCAGCAAAAAGAAAAATGGCGACGAGGAACTTTCGCATCGACCCCTCCTATTTTTTCGTTTTCTACTTCTCCGTTCACACTTCGACCGAATCTACATTTTTCGAACATTTAGCAGGCTACCGATCACACCAGTTTGGATACTTCAGTGCAAGTGGGAC
>Ga0187779_10000377_pt1 | contig 30779 bp, 26 predicted proteins | sample 1015_Q2_SP10_10__FD_132435 | JGI IMG/M metagenome (GOLD analysis project Ga0187779, IMG submission 132435) | Tropical peat soil microbial communities from peatlands in Department of Meta, Colombia - 1015_Q2_SP10_10_MG | ecosystem: Environmental > Terrestrial > Soil > Wetlands > Peat | place... | reverse complement strand
GCTCGTCGACCACCGAGCCGCGCGCCATGTTGATGAGGATGCCATTGGGACCGAGCGCCGTGAGCACTTCGGCGTTGATCATGTTCGCAGTCGCAGCGCCGCCGGGCACAATCACCATCAAAGTGTCGACGTCGCGCGCCATATCGAGGAGCTTCGGATAGAACTTGTATTTCACGCCGCTCTGCGGATTGCGCGAGTGGTAGACGACCGGAACGCCGAAGGCCTCGAGCCGTCGCGCGATCGCCTTGCCGATACGGCCCATGCCGACCATGCCGACGGTGCGGTTGCGTAAGGTCGCCTTGGTGAGCGGATAATGGCCCTGCGAGGCCCATTTTCCGGCGCGCAGATAGCGATCGGCCTGCGGAAATTCGCGCACGGTGGACAACAGAAGGCCAAGCGCGGTGTCGGCGACCTCTTCGTTGAGCACCTCAGGCGTATTGGTGACGATGATGCCGTGCTCGCCCGCCCACTTGGCGTCAATGTGATCGTAGCCGACGCCGAACGACGAAATTTGTTCGAGCTTCGGCAGCTTCTGCATGAAGGCAGCGTCGAGCTTGTTAGCTGTGTAGGCGATAGCGATGGCGCGCACCTTGTCGGCGATTCCCTTGATGAAGGCGTCCTGATCCTTGGCGTCGACCAGGTAATGCAGCGTGACGCGCGGCTCGAGCCCTTTCACCATGACCGGCTTCTTCTGGCCGATCAGCAATACGTCAGGCTTGTCGCCAGCCATCTTTGAACTCCGTTATCCGTTGCGCATGATCTTATCCGAAAACCGGTTCCCGCTTTTCGGGATCATGCGTTACACGAGAAACGTGACCGGCTTCTCTATCAGGGCCTTGAATGCCGCCAGCAGTTGCGCGCCAAGCGCACCGTCGACCACGCGATGATCGCATGACAACGTGACGGTCATCTCGCTAACGAATTTGACACCGCCGTCCTCCGTCTCGACCGGCGTGCGGCGCGTGGCGCCGACGGCAAGGATGGTCGCGTGCGGCGGATTGATGATGGCCGAGAATTCACGCACGCCATACATGCCGAGATTGGAAATGGCACTGGCGCCGCCCTGATATTCGTTCGGTTTGAGCTTTTTGGCCCGGGCGCGCTCAGCGAGGTCGCGCATCTCGGAGGAGATCGCGGTCAGCGACTTTTCGTCGGCATTATGGACGACCGGCGTGATCAGCCCGCCCTCGAGCGCGACAGCGATGCCGATGTCGGCATGGCGGAAGCGCAGGATGCGGTCCTCCGCCCAAACTGCGTTTGTCGCGGGCACCCGCAGCAGCGCCGCAGCCCAGGCCTTGATGATGAAGTCATTGACCGACAGCTTGAACACCGGCTGCCCGTCTTTCTCGGGCGCCGCGGCGTTTGCCTCCTCGCGCATCGCGATCAGGCGGCCGACATTCATGTCGGCGGTCAGATAAAAATGCGGGATGGTCTGCTTGGCCTCGGCCAGCCGCGTCGCGATGGTGCGGCGCATGGAGTCGAGCGGCACTTCCTCGTAAGCAACGCCTTCGAACAGTGCCTTGACTTGCGCCGCGCCGGCACCGCGCGCCAATGCCGGGGCGGCGGCGGGTGCCGCTTTGCCGACGTCCGCCGCGACGATGCGGCCATGCGGACCGGTGCCGGACAGGCGTGAGAGATCGATGCCACGTTCGCCTGCAAGCCGGCGGGCAAGCGGTGTCACCGACACGCCGCCGATGCGGCCCGGCCCGAAATTACGCTCGGGCGTGCGGACTTCGTGAAATGGGTCCATCGGGACCGATGCACGACGCGGTTCACCCCCCCGTTCGTCCCCGCGCACGCGGGGACCCAACCCTTGCTGCCCCTGGGTTCCCGCTTTCGCGGGAACGAACGGGGAAGAGGATTCGCCTTGCTTTGCCGCCGCGCTTGCCGCCGCAGGCTTGGCCGTCTCTCCCGCACCTGCAATCACCGCCACCACGGCGCCGACCTTGGCGACCTCGCCGACCTTGAAGCGGATGTCGGTGAGTGTGCCGGCCGAGGTCGCCGGCACTTCCATCGAGGTCTTGTCCGTCTCGATCTCGAACAGGTTCTCGCCCGGCTTCACGGCGTCGCCGGCCGACTTGAACCATTTCACAATCTTGCCTTCGGCGACGGTCTCGCCGAGCTGCGGCATGAGGACGTCCACGTGCGCGTTCCTACCAGATCACCGACACGTATTGCGTTTCCTGGAATTCCTTCATGCCTTCTTGCGCGCCTTCGCGGCCGAGGCCGGACTGCTTGGTGCCGCCGAACGGTGCCGCAGGGTCGGAGACAAGACCGCGGTTGAGGCCGATCATGCCGAAGTCGAGCTTCTCGGAGACGCGCATGCCGCGCGTGAGGTCCTTCGTATAGAGATAGGCGACGAGGCCGTATTCAGTGTCGTTGGCGCGTTTGATTGCCTCGGCCTCGGTCTTGAAAGTCTGGATCGACGCGACCGGCCCGAAGATTTCTTCGTTCAGCATCTTGGCGTCGTCAGACACGTTGGTCAGCACGGTTGCCGGATAGAAGAAGCCTGCGCCATCCGGCGTCTTGCCGCCGGTCAGCACCTTGGCGCCTTTCTTCACCGCGTCATCGACAAGCTCGACCACCTTGTCGCGGCCATCCTTGTTGACCAGAGGCCCAAGATTGACGCCCTCGTCGAGGCCGTTGCCCATCTTCAGCCCGGCCATCTTGGCGGTCAGCTTCTTCGCAAATTCGTCGTGCACCTTCTCGTGCACGTAGAAGCGGTTAGCCGCCGTGCAAGCCTCACCCATGTTTCGCATCTTCGCGATCATGGCGCCGTCGATCGCGGCGTCGACATCAGCGTCGTCAAACACGATGAACGGCGCGTTGCCGCCGAGCTCCATCGACGGCTTAATAATGTTGTCTGCGGCTTCGTGCAGCAGCTTGCGGCCGACCTCGGTCGAGCCCGTGAAGGAGACGACGCGCACGCGCGGATCGTGCAGCATCGCCGAGACGACCTTGCCGGACGAGCGCGACGGAATGACGTTGACAACGCCCGCGGGCACGCCGGCTTCTTCTAACGCCGGCATCAGCGCCAGCATGGTGAGCGGCGTATCGGAGGCTGGTTTGAGCACCACCGGACAGCCGGCGGCCAGCGCCGGGCCGATCTTGCGCGTCGCCATGGCCGCGGGGAAATTCCACGGTGTCACCAGCACGGCAATGCCGGCCGGCTTGTGCTGCGCGACGATGCGCGCGCCTGTGGCGGGCGCCATCGAGATCTGGCCGATGTTGCGCACGGCCTCCTCGGCGTACCAGCGGAAGAATTCCGCCGAATAGGCCACCTCGCCGCGCGAGTCCGGCAGCGCCTTGCCGTTCTCCAGCGTGATCAGTTTCGCGAAGCGCTCGGCGTCGCGCATGATGAGCTCGTAAGCCTTGCGCAGGATCTCGGCGCGCTCGCGCGGCTTGCGCGCAGCCCATCCTTCGAACGCTGCGTCGGCGGCGTCGATCGCGGCAATGGCGTCATCGACCGTCGCGCTCGCAACCGAGGCGATCTTGCGCTCGGTCGCGGGGTCGATCACGTCGAAGCGGCCGTTGTCGGAAGCTTTGCGCCATTTGCCGCCGATCCATAGGTCAGTCGGAACGTTGGCGAGCAGATTTTCATACATAGCACTGATCCTTGAACGCGACGTCTAGCTGTTGAGCGAACGTCTCACTGTTTCGGCGATGCGCGCCGGGGTCGGCAGCACAATGTCTTCGAGGTTGTCGGCCGCCGGCAGCGGAATATGCGGCGTGGTGATGCGCACCGGTGGGCCGTCGAGATCGTAGAAGCCCTCATCCGCCGCGATCGAGACGATCTCGGCGCCCCAGCCGCAGAGCCGCGGATTTTCCTCGACCGTGAACAGCCGGTGTGTCTTGGCGACCGAACCCAAAATTGTCTGCGTGTCGAGTGGCACCAGCGAGCGCACGTCGACAATTTCGCAATCGATGCCGTGTTTTGCTTTCAGCGTTTCGGCCGCCTCCAGCGCGCGCGGCACCATCAGCGCCAGCGCGCAAATGGTGGCGTCCTTGCCGGGCCGCACAATCTTGGCGGTGCCAAGCGTGTCGACGATCTCGCCGTCTGGCACCTCGCCCTTGGTCGCGTAAAGCGACTTGTGCTCTAGGAAGATCACAGGGTCAGGATCGCGCACCGAAGCTGCCAGCAGGCCGATCACGTCGCGCGGCGTCGATGGCGCCACGACCTTGAGGCCTGGGATCATCATGCACCAGTTCTCGACGCTCTGGCTGTGCTGGGCGCCGAAGCGCGATCCGGCGCCGTTGCCGGTGCGCACCACCAGCGGGCACTTGGTCTGCCCGTTCGACATATAGCGGCTCTTCGGGAATTCGTTGGCGATGTAGTCGAAGCAGACCGCGAAGAAGTCCGAGAACATGATCTCGGCGATCGGCTTGAGACCGGTCATGGCCGCACCCATGGCGGCCCCCAGAATTGCCTGCTCGGAGATCGGCGTATCGCGAACGCGCAACGGGCCGAACTGCTCGAATAAGCCAACCGTCGCCTTGAACACGCCGCCGGCCTTGGCCACGTCCTCGCCCAGGAAGACGACATCGGGATCGCGCTGCATTTCCTGCGCGATGCCGCGGATCACCGCGTCGCGATAGGTCAGTTCCGCCATGCCCAGCCTCCATCGGCGTAGACATCGGTGGTCAGGATATCGAGCGGCGGCGGCGGCGCGGCCTTGCAGGCTTCGGTCGCGTCGTCAACCTCCTTGCGGACGCCGGCATCGATCTTTTCGATGGTCGCGTCGCTGACGCCGAACTGCTTAAGCCGCTCGCGGTATATCTTAATCGGATCGCGCTCTTTCCATTTCTCGAGCTCGCCCGGCGGCCGATACTTGGCCGGATCGGCGCGCGAATGGCCGCTGTGGCGGTAGGTCAGGCACTCGATCAGCGACGGCCCCTCGCCGGCGCGCGCTTTGGCAAACGCCTTCTGCGCCGTGCGGTAGACGATATCGGCGTCATTGCCGTCGATCAGGATACGCTCGAGCCCGTAAGCTGAGGCGCGGTCGGCGGCCGGCTGCGGCACCGCGGTGACGTCGCCGATCGGCGTATACTCCATGTACAGATTGTTTTCGCAGACGAAGACCACCGGCAGCTTCCAGACTGCCGCGAAGTTGAGCGCCTCGTGGAAGGCACCGATATTGGTAGTGCCGTCGCCGAAGAAGCAGACGGAAACGTCCTTGGTCCTCTTGTACTGCGCTCGCCAGGCGGCGCCGCAGGCGATCGGCAGATGCGCGCCGATGATGGCATAGGAGCCCATGACGCCGTGCTCCTCCGAGGTGAGGTGCATGGAGCCGCCCTTGCCGCGCATCAGGCCGTTGTCGCGCTGCATCAGCTCGCCGAGCACCTTCTCGACCGGCACGCCGCGCGCCAGCGTGTGGGCGTGGCCGCGATAGGTGCAAAACGAGAGGTCGCCCTTTTGCATGGCTTCGGCGAAGCCGGTGGCGATGGCCTCCTGGCCGAGCGACAGGTGACTCGTGCCCTTGACCAGGTTCTGCAGGAATAAATCGTAGGCGCGCTGCTCCGCCTCGCGCAGACGCACCTGCGAGCGGTACATGGCCAGGCGTTTTTCCTCGCCGATATCGTCGTTCAGGCCGGAGCTCGCGGGCCCGGCCCGGTCTTTCGCAGTCGCCATGAGTGTTCCTCGGAGGGCTATTTTTGCGAACTTAGCGCCGCTTCCAACGCTTAGGCAACCGGTGCGGACGGCTCGACCTTGCGGACCGCTTCGCGGTGCAGGAGATAGAGCCCGGACGCAATAACGATCAAGCCGCCGACGATCGTCCAGCGGTGCGGGACGTCGCCGAACACCAGAAAGCCCAGGGTCGTGGTCCAGACCATCTGGGTATAGATGAAGGGCGCCAGCGTGGAAGCGGGCGCCAGCCGATGGGCACGAATCAGCAGATAGTGCCCACCGCCCCCCAGCGCGCCAATCAGCACCATCAGAGCACCGACCAGCAGACTGTCGGGCGGTGTCCAGATGAACGGCAGGATCGCCGTCATTGCGACCGCGCCCACGAGGTTCGTGTAGAACTGCGTCGTCTCGTTGCTGTCGGTATGCGACAGGACGCGCGTCGAAATGACGTAGAAGGCGTAGCAAATCGTGCCGCCGAGCGAGAGCAGCGCTGCCGGATGCAGCCCGCCGAGGCCCGGACGAGCAACGACCAGCACGCCGCAAAAGCCGACGATGATCGCGGTCCAGCGGCGCCAACCGACGTGCTCGCCGAGCAACGGCACACACAAGACCGCAACCAAGAACGGCGTCGCAAAAATGATCGACAGCGCCTCATCGAGCTGCAGCCAGCGCAGCGCGAACAAATTGAGCGCGGTGGAGAACAGCAGCAGCGCCGAGCGTCCTACCTGCATGGAGGGACGCGTCGTGCGCATCAGGCCGCGATGCTTCAACGGATGGGAAAAAACCATCGTCAGCGCGAAGGCGAAAAAATAGCGCGCCCAGACGACCTCGGTCGTCGTCATGTGGTGGTTAAGATATTTGCCGGTCGTGTCTAGACAGGAAAACGAAGCGACCGCGCAGCACATGAGCGCGATGCCGGTCAGCCGCTGGCGGCGTTGGTGATGTGCGTCGCTCACCCACCCGTCATGCCACACGGTTGAAATTCACGGCAACTTGCGTTATCAACAATGCCAACGGGGCCTTCGACGGTCGCCCCGTTTCCCAAGGCAGAAGCGCAGTCACCAGATAGGCGCCGCCCGGCACGCCGACCCGGCACATCTGCGTGTCGGCGTCGGCATCCTGCTGATCGCCTACAGCACCTACAATCTGTTCCGGCCGAGCCTGACCCGATCAGGTCCAACGCGCAGATGGACTTCGGCGTCGGCATCCTCAACGGCATGCTCGGCGGCCTCACCGGATTGGGTGGCGTGATCAGCACGATCTGGCGCCAACTCGGCGGCGGGACGAAGAACGCGCAGCGCGCGCTGTTTCAGCCCATCCTGTTCATCACCATGACGATGACGACCACGCTGAGGCGGGCATCAGTACGTCGCCCGTCCGCCCGAGATATCGAAGACCGCGCCGGTCGTGAACGAGCATTCGGCCGAGGCGCAGTAGGCCGCAAGGCCTGCGATCTCCTCGACTGTGACGAACCGGCCGCGCGGGATCTTCGACAGCATGAAGTCGATGTGCTCCTGCGTCATCTGATCGAAGATCGCGGTGCGTGCCGCGGCCGGCGTGATGCAATTGACCGAGATGTCGTAGGACGCAAGTTCCTTGCCGAGCGACTTGGTGAGCGCAATGACGGCAGCCTTCGATGCCGAATACGCTGGCGCGTTTGGATTGCCCTCCTTGCCGGCGATGGAGGCGATGTTGACGATGCGCCCGTAGTTCTGCGCGATCATCAGCGGCGCCACGGCACGGCAGCAATGGAACGGGCCGGTGAGATTGACGGCCATCACCTGTCGCCAGGCGTCGAGCGGATATTCCCAGGTCTTGGTGTTCGGCCCGGAGATGCCGGCATTGTTGACGAGGATGTCGATGCGGCCGAGCGCCTTGACCGTGTCGTCGCGTATCTTCTCGATATCCTTGTAATCGCCGACATCGCAAGCAAACGCCGTCGCGCCGACCTGTTTGGCGGACTTCTCGGCAAGCGCACGGTCGCGGTCCCAGATCGCGACCTTGGCGCCGGATGCGATGAAGCGCTCGACGATGGCGCGGCCGATACCTTGCGCACCGCCGGTGACAACGGCGCTGCGTCCGCCAAGATCGATGGAGTTGGTCATTTCGTCCTCCAGAAACAGGCTAGCTCGACCTTACCTTGCTGGGGACTAGGGAACATGGCACCACCGCTCTGCGCAAGCCGGAGGGCCGCGACATGAATGGAGCGACGGGCAAACCGACCTTCGGCGAAGCCTTCATGGTGTGGTTCAAGATTGGCTGCATCAATTTCGGGGGACCGGCCGGCCAGATCGCGCTGATGCACCGCACCGTCGTCGACGACAAGAAGTGGGTCGATGAGGCGCGGTTTCTGCACGCGCTCAATTTCTGCATGCTGTTGCCGGGGCCCGAAGCGCAGAAGCTCGCGACCTATCTCGGCTGGCTGCTGCACGGTCTGCACGGTGGGCTCGCGGCCGGCATCCTCTTCGTACTGCCGGGCGCACTGGTGATGCTTGGCTTGAGCCTGCTCTACGCGCTTGGGCGCGGGATATCGATCGTCGACGGCGCGCTATTCGGCATCAAGGCCGCGGTGCTGGTGATTGTCATCGAAGCGCTGATCCGCATCGGCAAACGCGCCCTCAAATCCCAGCTTCTGCTCACACTGGCCGCTCTAGCGTTCATCGCCATCTTCTTCGGCGCGCTGCCGTTCCCGCTCATTGTCGCTGCAGCCGCGCTCGTCGGATATCTTGTTGCACCTCGCTCGCCGGCGCTGCTCGGGCTCGCAAACAAGGTCGAAGACGTGCGGCCGCCGGACAAGGACCGCTGGCGGCAATTCACCATCGCGGCGGTCGTCGGTCTCATTGCTTGGTGGGCGCCCGTCGCGCTCGCTGCCGTCGTGCTTGGCCCACACCACGTTTTGGTGAGCATCGGCGTGTTCTTTTCCAAGCTCGCGGTTGTCAGCTTCGGCGGCGCCTACGCGCTGCTGGCTTACATGGCTCAACAGGCGGTCGAGAACTACGGCTGGATGACCGCGCCGGAAATGGTGGATGGGCTGGGGCTTGCCGAAACAACGCCAGGACCTCTGATCCTCGTGACACAATTCGTCGGCTTCCTGGCGGCATTCCGCGAAGCGGCCCCTTTCCCCGCTACCACGGCCGGCGTGCTTGGCGCCGCGATGACGACATGGGTGACATTCACGCCGTCGATGCTGTGGATCTTCGCCGGCGCGCCGTTCATCGAGAGCCTGCGCGCCAACCGCGAACTGTCCGGCGCGCTCGCCGCCATCACCGCCGCGGTCGTCGGCATCATCCTCAATCTGTCGGTGTGGTTCGCGCTCAACGTCCTGTTCGGCCACGTACAGGAGCGGCACATAGGTCCGCTGCGTTGGTACGCTTTCGATCCGCTGGCGCTCGACTTGCGGGCTGCGGTACTGGCGGTCATCGCGGCGGTCATCGCCTTCCGCTTCCATCGCAGCCTGATCGAAGTCGTCGTGGTAATGGCGGCACTCGGCGCCATCACGCAATACGTCTTCTAGCGTTCGCGCCTGATCGCGCTCTCGTGCCAGCGGCGCAGCATGAGATGCGAGAACGCAGACAGCACGAAGAAAATGGCGACTCCGGCGAGCGATAATAGCAGCAGCGCGGCGAACATGCGCGGGATGTTGAGCCGGTAGCCAGATTCGGCGATGCGATAGGCCAGGCCCGAGCCCGCGCCAGCCGAACCGGCGGCAATTTCGGCGACCACCGCGCCGATCAAGGACAGGCCGCCAGCGATGCGCAGGCCCGCCAGCATCTGCGGTAGCGCGGCCGGGAGCTTGAGCTTCCACAGCACCTGCCAGCGCGACGCCTTGTAAAGCTCAAATAGCGCCAGCAGATTGTGGTCGACGGATTTGAGCCCGAGAGTGGTGTTGGCGAGCACGGGAAAGAACGCCACGATCCAGGCGCAGCCGAGCACAGCCAAGGGCTGCGGCAGATAGATGAGCAGCAGCGGCGCAATGGCGACGACCGGCGTCACCTGAAGGATGACGGCGTAAGGGTAGAAAGAATATTCGACCGCGCGCCATTGATTGAAGGCAATCGCCAGCACGATGCCGCCCGCCGCTGCGAGAATGAAGCCTTCGAAGGTGATGCCGAGCGTCACCAGGAGCGAGCGCCACAACAAGCCGCCGTCGGCAATGAGCGTCGACAGCACGAGGCCCGGGGCCGGCAACACGTAAGGCGGAATGGCGAAGATCGACACTACCGCCTGCCAGACGGCGAGCACCAGCACGAGCACAAACAACGGCAGTGCGATGCGGAGCGTGCGTTCGTTCATGGCGCGCCTCCCGCCATGGCTTTGCCGAGCGTCTCGGCAACCTCCCGGCAGAAGCGCGCGTAATCGGCCGAGGTACGGAAACGCTCGTCGCGCGGATAAGGTGCCGGGATCTCGATCTCGGTGAAGCCGCGACCAGGTCGCGGGGTCATCACCACGATGCGTTGCGACAGGTAGACCGACTCGAAGACCGAGTGCGTGACGAAGATCACCGTGCGGCGAAGCTCCTGCCACACGGCGAGCAAGTCGTTGTTGAGCTTGAAGCGCGTGATCTCGTCGAGCGCGGCGAAGGGCTCGTCCATGAGCAAGAGTTGCGGCTCGGTCACCAGCGCGCGCGCGATCGAGCAGCGCATCTTCATGCCGCCCGACAGTTCGCGCGGATAGGCCTGCGCAAACTCGGCGAGACCGACACGCGCCAGCGCGTCGTTGATGGCGGCAGGCGCCTCGCGGTGGGAGAGTTCGAGCGGAAGCCGCACGTTGGCGGCGACGTCTGTCCACGGCATCAGCGTCGGCTCCTGGAACACGAAGCCGATCGCGCCGCCGGCGCCGTTCGGCCATTCCACCGCGCCCATGGAAGGTTTGCTCAAGCCCGCGATGATGCGAAGCGCGGTCGACTTGCCGCATCCGGACGGCCCCAGCAGCGATACGAATTCGCCGTCGCGCACCGACAGATCAAAGCCACGCAGAGCCTCGACGCCGCTCTCGAACGTCTTGTCGACGCCGCGTAGGGAAACAACCGTTTTGGAACCGGAGGTCATTTCGGCCGCAGGTCGACGCCGACGCCTTTGTTGGCGAATTGCAGCATGTAGGCGTGCTTGTAATCGAGCCCGGCCTTGACCACGCCAGCATGCACCATCTTGTCGAAGAAGCTCTTCCAGTGCGCATCGGTCATAGCGCCGATGCCGGACTTCAGCGTGTCTCCAGAATCGACGATGCCGTCTTGTTTCATCTTGACGATGGAATAGGCGAGCAGATCGTCGCTCATTTCCGGGTTGTGCTGCTTGATGAGCGCATTGCCGGGGCGGCTGTCGCCGTAAAGGTAGTGATACCAGCCGATGGCCGAGGCATCGACGAAGCGCTGCACGAGATCGGGCTTCTTCTCGACGAGGTCGCGGCGCGTCTCAATCAAGGTTGAATAGCTGTTGAAGCCGTGATCGGCGAGCAGAAAGACCTTGGGCTTGAACTTCGCCTGCTTCTCGATCGCGAAAGGCTCCGATGTGACATAGCCTTCCATCGCCGATTTCTTGTCGGCGAGGAACGGCTGCGCATTGAACGTGTAGGGCTTCACGTTCTTCTCGCTGAAGCCGTAGTCAGCCTTGAGCCACTGGAAATAGGTGGTCATACCCTCCTTAGACACGAACAGGATGCGAGTCTTGAGATCTTCGAGAGTGCCGACGTCGGGATGCGCGATGAGAACCTGCGGATCCTTCTGGAAGCTCGCCGCCACCGCGACCGTCGGGATGTTGTGCTCGACCGCATCGAAAGACTGCAGCGAGTTGGCGCTCATGAAGAAGTCGATCTTGCCTACCGGCAGGAGGATGCGGTTGTTCACATTCGGCCCACCGGGGACGATCGTCACGTCGAGGCCATACTTCTTGTAGGTGCCGTCGGCGACCGCTTGATAGAAGCCGCCATGCTCGGCCTCCGCCACCCAATTGGTGCCGAAGCGCACCTTGTCGAGCGGCTGGCCCCACGCCGGCGCAACGGTCGCAAAAGCCAATAAGAACGCGGCGATTCTCATCATGCTGGCACTTTGAACCTTTTTGCGAAGGGGCGCGACCCATTTGTAACGCGGCCGCCTGGCCGCAACAGATTCAAAACCGGATGGAGCAAGCCATGTCCAAGACCAAGACTATTGCTGCGGCGCTCGCCGCAATCACCCTCGCCACAGCGCTGACCGCTTCGAGCGCGCAAGCCCGCCCGCGCTTCGGCGTCGGCCTCGGCATCGGCCTCGCTGCCGGCGCGATCGTCGGCGCAGCCGCCGCCAGCACCTACGGCCCCGTCTATGTCTGCCAGTCCTGGCAGTACGTCCGCAGCTATGACCGCTGGGGCAACGTCTACGTGACCAAGGTCTGCGACTACTGAGGACTTCGATCGGCGTCCGCCCCGTCCATCCCTGCGCCGATCGCTAAGACCCGCCCGGCAGTGTCCCCGCCCGGGCGGGTCCCTTTTTTAGGTAGGCATCGCGGCGTCGAGGCTCATCGACAGGACGCGCGCCACATGCAGCGCCTCGCGTTCGGCGCCGTCGTGGATCTGGTGACGGCACGAGGTGCCGTCGGCAACGATCAACGCATCGGTCGGCGCCTTGCGCACTGCCGGCAGCAGCGACAGCTCACCCATCTTTAGCGACGAGTCGATCGTCTCTGCGTCGTAGCCGAAACTGCCGGCCATGCCACAGCAGCTCGACTCGACGGTCTCGACGCTGAGCTCGGGGATCTGCCGCAGCACGGTTTCGACCGCGCCCATGGTGTCGAAGGCCTTCTGATGACAATGGCCGTGCAGCAGCGCTTTGCGCTTGAGCGCACCGAGCGGCAGCTTGGTGCGGCCTGCAGCCTGCTCGCGCGCCAGGAATTCCTCGAGAAGGAATGTCGTGCCGATAAGCCTTGAAACCTGGTCGCTCTTGACCAGCGCCGGCAACTCGTCGCGGAAGGTGAAGAGGCAACTCGGCTCGATGCCGATCACCGACATGCCGCGCGTGATATAAGGCGCCAGCACTTTCAGCGTGCGCTCCATTTCAGCTTTCGCTTCCTCGACTTGCCCGACCGCGAGGAAGGTGCGGCCGCAGCAGAGCGGGCGCGCATCGCCCTCGGGGGGCAGCGGCGCATGGACGCGATAGCCGCCAGCCACCAGCACGCGACGCGCGGCGTCGAGGTTCTCGCGCTCGAAATAGCGGTTGAAGGTGTCGGCAAACAACACGACGTCGCGACTCAAATCGCCCGCGGTCGCCGGGCTATAGGCCCAATCCGAGCGATCCTCGTAAATATCGGCGCGCCATTTCGGCAACCTGCGTTGTCGCGAGAAGCGGGCGAAAATTTCGGCGGCCTTGCGTAGCATTGGACTGCGGTTGCGCATGTTGAAGAGCCACGGCCGGCGCGCCGCCTCCGGCGCATAGCGCGGCAGCCAGCCGACCAGACGTTCATGCAGCGACAGACCGCGCTTCTTGGCGCGCGCTGCCTGCACCTCGATCTTCATGCGCGCCATGTCGACGCCGGTCGGGCATTCGCGGCGACACGCCTTGCAGGAAACGCAGAGCTTGAGTGTCTCCGCCATCTCATCGGACGCGAGCGCATCAGCGCCAAGCTGGCCGGTGACCGCAAGGCGCAACGTATTGGCGCGGCCGCGGGTGACATCGCGCTCGTCGCGGGTGACGCGATAGCTCGGGCACATCACGCCGCCGGCGAGTTTGCGGCAGGCGCCGTTGTTGTTGCACATCTCGACCGCGCCCTGGAAACCGCTACCACTGCCAGGAAAAGCCGACCAGTCGAGTCGCGTCTCGACCTCTTCGCCGCGATAGCCGGGCGCATAACGGAACAGGCTGCGGTCGTCGAACTTCGGCGGCCGCACCACCTTGCCGGGATTGAACACGTCGTTCGGATCGAAGCGATCCTTCACCTCTTCGAACGCGCGCGCGAGCCGTGCGCCAAACATCGCCTCGTTGAACTCGGAGCGCACCAATCCGTCGCCGTGCTCGCCGGAATGCGAGCCCTTGTATTCGCGCACCATGGCGAAAGCTTCCTCGGCGATGGCGCGCATCGCGTGGACATCCTTGTCCTGGCGCAAGTTGAGGATCGGCCGCACGTGCAGGCAGCCGGACCCGGCATGCGCGTACCAAGTGCCGCGCGTGCCATGGCTCTCGAATATCTGAGTCAGCCGCGAGGTGTATTCGGCGAGATGCTCAAGCGGCACCGCGCAATCCTCGACGAAGGAGACGGGTTTGCCCTCGTCCTTCATTGACATCATGATGTTGAGACCCGACGTACGAACGTCGGCTATGGCCGCTTGCAGGTCGGGCGCCAGCACATCGACTACGCCGCCCCACTTGGCGCCCTGCCTGTCCCAGCCGAGCCCGATATCGCCGATCAATTCCTTCAGGTCGGACAGGTTGCGGATGTTGTCATCCTGGTCCTCGTCGCCGAACTCGACAAGCAGCACCGCCTCCGGCGTGCCGCGCACGAACTTATCGAGCGTCGGCCGGAAGATCGGGATTTCGCGCGCAAGCTCGATCATGGTGCGGTCCATGAGCTCGACCGCGATTGGATTGAGGCGGACGATGAGCTGCGCGGTATCCATTGCCGCATAGAAGCTGCCGAAATGCACGGCGCCGACGGCGCGGCGCGGCAGGAGCGGCGACAGCGCAAGCTCGATGCGCGTCGAGAAGGCGAGCGTGCCTTCCGAGCCGATAAGGATGTGCGCGAGGTTGATGTCGTTCTTCCCCGACACCAGCGCATCGAGATTGTAGCCGCCGACCCGACGCTGCACCTTGGGGAAGCGTGCGGCGACCTCGTCGGCTTCGCGCGCGCCGATGTCGAGCAATGCCTTGACGAGCGGACGCATCGGCGCCGGCACTTCGGCAGCGCTGCCACCGATGCGGCCGAAATTCGCGAGCGTGCCGTCGGCAAGCACCGCTTCGATCGACACGACATTGTCGCGCATGGTGCCGTAGCGCATTGAGCGGCCGCCGCAGGAATTGTTGGCCGTCATGCCGCCGATGGTGGCGCGTGACGACGTCGAGATGTCGACGGGAAACCAGAGCCCGTGCGGCTTGAGCTGTCGGTTGAGATCGTCGAGCACGATGCCGGGCTCGACGGTGCAGCGGGCGCGTTTGACGTCGAGGTCGAGGATACGCGTGAGGTACTTGGAACAGTCGACGACGAGCGATTCGCCGACAGTCTGGCCCGCCTGCGACGTTCCGCCACCCCTTGCGAGCACACTCACCTTTTCCGCCTTGGCGATCTCTATTGCGCGTTCGGCTTCCTCGATCGTGCGTGGGGCAGCGACGCCGACCGGCGTGATCTGGTAGTGCGAGGCATCCGTCGCGTAGCGGCCGCGCGTAAAGCGGTCGAAATGCACGTCCCCGCTCAACTCCGCCTTCAGACGCCGTTCCAGGCCGGGCACGACTAACGCCACGGTTCTTATCCTTTTTGGCCCGCGTTCAGCCTATGGAGAAGGGACTTGTTCGCATTGCGGAAAACCGCTTGACCCGACTGTTACATTCATAGTTCAACGCAGCAAGCGCCGCTCTCCGCCGGGCGGCTCCGAACACACGAAATCCTTGAAATCGCGCCGTTTAGGAGTGGACTGGCTATGGCTAAGAATTCCTCGCGTCCGGTCGGGCGTCATCTGCTGCACATCCCGGGGCCGACTCCCGTTCCCGACCGCATCCTGCGGGCGATGGACACGCCGATCATCGATCATCGCGGCCCGGAATTCGCCAAGCTCGCCAAGCGCTGCCTCGACGGCATCAAGACCATCTTCAAGACCACCAACCCGGTTATCATCTACACCGCGACCGGCACCGGCGCGTGGGAAGCGGCGCTCGTCAATACGCTGTCGCCCGGCGACCGCGTGTTGATGATCGAGACCGGCCAGTTCGCGAGCTTGTGGAAGAAGATGGCAGAGAAGGTGGGCCTCAAGCCCGAGTTCATCACGACCGACTGGCGTCATGGCGCCGATCCGAAGGCGATCGAAGCCAAGCTTCGCGAAGACAAGAACAAAGAGATCAAGGCGGTCTGCGTCCTGCACAACGAGACCTCGACCGGCGCGCTGACGCCGATCGCGGAGATCCGCAAGGCGATCGATGCCGCGAAACATCCCGCACTGTTCTTCGTCGATACCATCTCCTCGCTTGCCTCGGCCGACTACCGGCACGACGAATGGGGCGTCGACGTCTCCGTCGGCGGCGCGCAGAAGGGCCTGATGCTGCCGCCGGGCATGTCGTTCAACGCCGTCTCCGACAAGGCGCTCGCCGCCAACAAGACCTCCAAGCTCAACAAGTCGTTCTGGGCCTGGGACGAAATGCTGGCGATGAACAAGGTCGGCTTCTTCCCCTACACGCCGGCGACGCAGATGCTGCAGGGACTCATCGTCGGCATCGAGATGCTGCATGAGGAAGGCCTCGACAACGTCTTCGCCCGTCACGACCGCTTCGCCGAAGCGACCCGCCGCGCCGTGAAGCATTGGGGCCTCGAGAACCTCAACAAGAACGCCAGCCAGTATTCGCCGACCATCACTGCGATCATGATGCCGGACGGCCATGACGCCGATAAGTTCCGCGCGCTGGCGCTCGAGGAGTTCAACATCTCCTACGGTGCAAGCTTCGGTCAGTACGCCGGCAAGTATTTCCGCATCGGCCACCTCGGCGACATCAACGACGCCGCACTGATCGCGGGGCTTGCGGCGACGGAGATGGCGCTGTCGCTCGCCGGCGTGCCGGTCAAGAAGGGCGGCGTGCAAGTGGCGATGGACTATCTCGTCTCCGCGCTCGGCGGCGGCGCCAAGAAGGCGGCGGCGGAGTAAGTTTTCCAAATTGGAATGTAAGATGGCCGGCCTCGCGCCGGCCATTTCATTTTCTAGGCAGCCTGCACCCAGTCATTAGCCTGCATGATGCGGGCGACGAAATCCGCTATCGCCTTCAGCGTCGCATCCGGCGCTTCGCGCTGCGGCGAGTGCTTCGCGCTTTTCAGGAGCGCGACCTCGACGGGGCAGTAGCATTCCTGCTCGGCGATCTCGATCTGCTTGACCGTGCCATATTGGTCGTCCTCGCCCTGCACGATGAGGATCGGCACGCGGATGTAGGCGAGGAATTCGGTGATGTCCCATTTGCGGAAGTCTGGATCGAGCCAGGCGCCGTTCCAGCCCATGAAGGCGTTATCGACGTCGGCGTGCCAGCGCGCAAGACGCGGGCGGAGGTCGCCACTCTCGTAGGCCTTGCGCGCCTCCTCGATTGAGCGGACGCCCATGTCCTCGGTGAAGAAATGCGGCGCCATCAGGATAAGGCCGCCGATGCGGTGATCCTGATGCGAGCCGGCGTAGATCGCCGCGATGGACGCGCCGTCGCTGTGGCCAACGAACAGGCCGCGCTGGAGGCCGATTGTCTCGAGCAGTTTCGGCAGCACCGCGTGCGCCTCGTCGTGCATGTAGGAGAGCGGGCGCGGCAGCTTCACCGGCGAGGATCTGCCGTAGCCGGCGCGCGAATAGACGAAGACGCCGCAGCCGGTCGCCTTCTGCAATTTGTCCGGAAAATCACCCCAAAGGCCGACGCAGCCAAGGCCCTCGTGCAGCAGAACTAACGTCGGCGCCTTGTCAGGCAGCGGCCCGATCATGCGGTATTCGAGACGTTGTCCGTTGATGTCAAGGAAGCCCGCGTCGTCCAACTTACATTTGCCCTTCGGCACGCAGCTTGAAGCGCTGGATCTTGCCGGTCGCGGTCTTCGGCAGCTCGGCGCGGAATTCGATCCAGCGCGGATACTTGAACGGCGCGAGCTTCTGCTTGACGTGCTCGCGCAGCGCATCGGCCAATTGCTCGCTCGCCTTGTCCGGCAGCTTCAGCACGACGAAGGCTTTCGGCTTCACTAGTCTCTGGTCGTCGAACCAGCCGACCACCGCCGCCTCCAGCACCTCCGGGTGCGACGACAGCGCAGCCTCGACCTCGAACGGCGACACATACATACCCGATACTTTCAACATGTCGTCGGCGCGGCCGCAGCAGACGTAATAGCCGTCCTCATCCTCGATGTACTTGTCGCCGGAGCGCGTCCACTCGCCCTGGAAGGTCGAGCGTGACTTCTCGCGGTTGTTCCAGTACATGATGGCGCTGGTCGGCCCGCGCGCGTATAGCTCGCCCATTTCGCCTTTTTCGACCGGCTCGCCGTCTTCGCCGATGAGCTTGATCTCGTAACCGGGCACCGGTTTGCCCGTCGTGCCGTACTTGGTCGCGCCGGGGCGGTTGGTGAGGTAGATGTGCAGCATCTCGGTGGTGCCGAGGCCGTCGGAGATATCGATGCCGTAGCGTTCCTTCCAGCGCTTGGCGATCTCCTCGGGCAACGCTTCGCCCGCGGAAATGCAGCGGCGGATCTTAAGGTCGGATTTCTGCGGCGCATTGGGGCTCGCTAGGAACGCGGCGTAGAAGGTCGGCACCGCGAAGAACACCGTGACCGGGTGCTTGCGCAGCAGCGCGGCGACGCCGTCGGGCGTCGGGCGGTCGGCGTTGAGCACGGTGGTGGCGCCGACCATGAGCGGGAAGGTCATGGCGTTGCCGAGCCCGTAGGCGAAGAACAATTTCGCCACCGAATAGCAGACGTCGCTCTCCTTCAGCTCGGCGACGGGCGTGCCGTAGAGATCGGCCGTCAGCTTGAGGCTGGCGTGGACGTGCACCGCGCCCTTCGGCTTGCCGGTCGAGCCCGAGGTGTAGAGCCAGAACGCCATGTCGTCGGAGACCGTCGGCGCGGTGTAGTCGTCGGGCTCGTCGGCGCCGATTACGTCCTCGAACAGCCGGTAGCCGTGCGGATTGGCGCCCGAGACGATGACGTGCTCGAGATCGGGCGCATCCTTGATCAGCTTCTCGAATTTCGGGAACAGCGCCTCCGACACCACCAGGCACTTGGCACGGCTGTCGGCGAGCATGAAGCGGTAATCGTCTTCGGTGAGCAGCGTATTAACCGGCACGGCGATGATACCGGCCTTGAGGCAGCCGAGAAACGCGGTCGGCCAGTCGATGGTGTCGAGCAGCGCCATCAGCACGCGTTCTTCGCGGCGGATGCCGAGACCGCGCAATGCAGCCGAGAAACGCGCGACGCGATCGGTGAGTTGGCCGTAGGTGTGCGTGCCGCGCGTGTCGATGTAGGCCGGCTTGTTGGCGCGGCCGGCGTCGAGATTTAATTTCAGGACGGCAGCGGCAAAGTTGTAGTCACGTGGGACTTGGCCCACGGGCGCCGATTGCACTTCGCGCGCTTCGGCGAATGCCATTGTTTTTCCTCCCGAGACGGGGCGTATTATGCCCCGCAACGTCAAAGTCTGCAAAGCGAACCATAATTCGCCGCGTAAAGGCGTATCGGGAGCCACGTTCATGTTGATTAGCCGCGACCGCATCCTCACCACTCATGTCGGCAGCCTGCCACGCAACGAGAAGCTGTCCGACCTTTTGATGGCGCAGGAGGAAGGCAAGCCCTACGACCCGAAAGTGATGTTGGCGGAGATGGACGCCGCGGTGCGTCACGTCGTGAAGAAGCAGATGGAGGCCGGCATCGATATCGGCAATGACGGCGAGCAGCGGCGCATTTCGTTTCAGACTTACGTGCCGCAACGCATGACCGGCTTCGGCGGCGTGTCGAAGCGCCGGCGCGGCATCGAGTTCGAGGAATTCCCCGAATTGCTGTCGTATCTGATGCGGCGCTTCCCCAATGCGGCGAAGAGCCAGCAGGGCGCGCCGGAGGCGCAGGCCGAGCTCAAATACAAGGACATGAAGCCGATCACCGAAGAGACGCAGGGCTTCAAGAAGATTGCCGACGAGCTCGGCGCCTTCTCTGAGCGCTTCATGACCGCACCCTCGCCCGGCATCATTTCGACGACAATGCTCAACGCCTTCTACAAGTCGCACGACGATTATCTCGATGCCATCGCGCGCGAGATGGTGAACGAATACCAGACCATCAACAAGGCCGGCTTCCTTCTGCAGATCGACGCCCCCGACCTCGCGATGGACCGCGTCATGATGTACCGCGACCTCGACGATGCTGCCTTCGTCAAGCGCGTCGAAAAGCACGTCGCCGCGATCAATGCCGGCATCGAGGGCATCCCGCGCGACCGCGTACGCCTCCACGTCTGCTACGGCAACTGGGAAGGCCCGCACATCCACGACGTCGCGCTCGAGAAGATCCTGCCGGCGCTCTACCAGGCCAAGGTCGGCGCGCTGTCCATCGAGTTCTCCAATCCGCGCCACGCCCATGAATACGGAGCGTTGAAGAAGCATCCGCTGCCGAAGGACATGCTGCTGATTCCGGGCGTCGTCGAGACCACCAGCAATTTCGTCGAGCATCCGGAGGTCGTGGCGCGGCGCATCGAGGAGGCGGTCGCGACCGTCGGCGACCGCGAGCGCATCATCGCCTCGACCGATTGCGGCTTCGGCACCTTCACCAAGCGCGAATGGGTGATCGAGCCAGTGGTGTGGCTCAAGCTCGCCGCCGTCCGCAAGGGTGCCGATATCGCCTCGGCGCGGCTGTGGGGCAAGAAGAGCGCGGCGTAATGTCCAGTCCCTGCTGTTCCCCGGTGGATCTGGGCGGCCTATAATGCGGCGAGCCCGCCCGCTATAAAGCCGGCCAACCGATAAACGCCCATTAGGGAGCGAATGCAATGGACGAGAGAACGCGCGAGCCGCGGAAGATCACCGCCGAGGACGTCAACCCGCGGTACAATTGGGGCCGCCATCTACCGGTGCTCGGTACCATGGGCGTCGACTTCGAGGAGCGCGTCGACTACCGGCGCATGCACCGCTACCGGCTCGGCCGCGCCCAGGCGGCGCTGGAGAAGTCCGAGTGCGGCGCACTGCTGCTGTTCGACGACAACAACATCCGTTACGTCACCTCGACCAAGATCGGCGAATGGGCGCGCGACAAGCTTTCGCGCTTCGCGCTGCTGATCCGCGGCCAGGATCCTATCCTGTGGGACTTCGGCTCGGCCGCCGTCCATCACAAGCTCTATTCACCGTGGCTACCGGCGGAAAATTGCCGGGCCGGCCTCGTCGGCCTGCGCGGCACCGTCGATCCTGCCTTCGGCCTGATGAAGCGCCACGCCGAGGAAATGGCGTCGTTGTTGAAAGCGGCGGGCGTCGCCAAGATGCCGCTCGGCGTCGACATCATCGAGCCGCCGATGATGTTCGAGCTTGAGAAGGCCGGACTGAAGATCAAAGACGGCCAGCAGATCATGCTGTCGGCGCGCGAGGTGAAATCCGCCGACGAGATTGCGCTGCTCAACCGCGCCGCCGCCATGGTCGATGGCGCCTATGACGTCGTCAACGAGATGCTGCGTCCGGGCATCCGCGAAAATGACATCGTCGCCGAGGTCAACAAGTTCCTCTACACCCATGGCTCCGACGACGTCGAAGCGGTCAATGCCATCTCCGGCGAGCGCTGCTCGCCGCACCCGCACAACTTCACCGACCGCATGATCCGCCCGGGCGACCAAGCCTTCTTCGACATCCTCCAGGCTTTCATGGGCTACCGCACTTGCTACTACCGCACCTTCAACGTCTGCCGGGCAACGCCGGCGCAGCACGACGCCTACCGTAAGGCGCGTGAATGGCTCGACAACGCTATCGACCGCATCAAGCCGGGCGCGAGCACGGCGCACATCTGTGAGGTGTTCCCGAAGGCGAACGAGTTCGGCTTTCCGGACGAGATGGCGGCCTTCGGCCTGCAATTCGCGCACGGCCTCGGTCTCAACCTGCACGAACGGCCGATCATCTCGCGCGTGGTGTCGATGGATCACCCGACCGAGATCAAGGAAGGCATGGTATTCGCGATCGAAACCTACTGCCCGGCGACCGACGGCTTCTCGGCCGCACGCATCGAGGAAGAGGTCGTGGTCACCGACAAGGGCTGCCGCCTGATCTCGCTGTTCCCGGCGGAAGAGCTACCGATTTCGGCCAAGTACTGATAGGCACCGCCTAGCCGCACGGTCATTGCTGGGCTTGACCCGGCAATCCATGCGGCCGTGCAAACGAAAGCAGTCTTAGGTCTTCCTTCGCTGAAAATTCATCATGGATGCCCGGGTCAAGCCCGAGCGTGACGGCGGAGAGGCATCGAGCCTCACGCCGCGCGCACGCAGGCGACCAAATCCTGGGCTCCTTCCTGCAAAGCGCCGGCCTGGCGGTTCAAATCGGCCACCGCATGCGTGATCTGCTCGGCGCCGAGCCGCGTGCAGTTGGCGAAGTCGTCTCAGCCCCGGATTCAGACGGCTTTCGTATGCTTCTCACGCAGATGCGGGAAGCGCTCCGACAGCAGCGAGCCCGGATAGAAGGTCGGCGCGAAGGCCGGATGCGCGCGGATGTTCCGGTACCAGGTGACGACGCGCGGCAGGTCGAGCCAGCCGGCGAGACCAAGATCGTCCATGCGCACCAGCGCCGGCATCACCGCGACGTCGGCGAGCGTGATGTCCTTGCCGAGCAGCCATGGGCCGCCGCTCGCCTCAATCTCGCGGTCCATGCGCTCATAGGTGCGGCGCAGGCGCGACAGCGCGTTGTCCATCTCGGCCTGCGGGAAGCCGCCCTGCCCCATGGTCTTCATGAATTCGCGGCGGATCGGCTTCGACTCGGCCATCGCCTCGAAGTCCTTCGCGCTCATCTTCTGGAAACTCGGCAGGAAGGCGAGGTTGAAGGTCGGCACGCGCACGGCGGCGGCCGGCATCTCGTCGATGAAGTGCATCAGCGTGCGCATGTACGCGCGCTTCACCGGATCCTTGGGGGTGAAGCTCTTCTCCGGCGCGACCTCGTCGAGATATTCGGTGATGACATTGGAGTCGGTGATGATCTGCCCATCATGGTCGAGCGTGGGCACGACGCCGTTGGGATTGAGCTTGAGATAGTCGGGCTTGAGCTGGTCGCCGGCAAGCAGATTGAGCTTCACTTCGTCGAACGGTAGCCCCTTAGTGTGGAGCACGAAGCGCACCCGCTGACTGCAGGTCGATTGCGGCGCATTGTACAGCGTGAAAGCCATGGCCTTTCCCTCAGGGGCGGATTGTTGCGCCGATCATGCTCTATTTTAGAAATAAAGTTCCAGCGCAAATTTACGGCCATTTTACTTGAGAGCAACGGCACAGACGCGTTCACTACTCGGGTGCATGGCTGCCGTTTTTCCTCCCTATAGGCTTGGACGGCGGCCACAATCCTCCACTCATGCACGAGGGAGCCGCGCCAGCGGCTCCCCTTTTTTATGGGCCGGGCCTCGAATATTCCCCCTGCGGCAAAAAATATCGCTGCACTCACGCACGGAATAACGTCGCCGCGTCGGGGATTCGTTCTGCGGCGCTTACGCCCAGAAAAAAACGATCAGCAGGAGGATCAAGATGAAGAAACTCGTTGCCGTTGCCGCCGCCACGGCACTCGCCTTCGCCGGCGCAGCCATCGCCGCGCCGACCAAAACCGGCGACAGCGCCAAGGGCAAGGTGCTCACGGATGCGAAGGGCATGACGCTCTACACTTTCGACAAGGACGCGGGTGGCAAGTCGGCCTGCAACGGCGCGTGCGCCGGCAACTGGCCGCCGCTGATGGCGGCGGCGAGCGACAAGGCCGACGGCAGCTACACAGTCATCAAGCGCGACGATGGCTTGATGCAGTGGGCCTATAGGGGCAAGCCGCTTTACACTTGGAAGAACGACAAGAAGGCCGGCGACATCACCGGCGATGGCTTCCTCAACGGTGCCTGGCACATCGCCCAGCCGTAATCATATCCGCAAAAACAATCATGCCCCGCTTTGCGGCGGGGCATGATTTTTTGTAGTCTCTATCCGGCTTATTCCAGCCCAGTGCCGACGTTCTTGTTTTCCGGCGTGAGCTTCATGCCGGCCGCCAACGCCATCGTTTCGGCGAGCGCAGCGAAGTCCTTCTGCAGATAGGCTTCCGGATCCTTCTGCAATTGCGCGGCGCCGAAATGCGTCTGTAGCACCTCGCGGGTCGCCGCCGTCACCGGCATCGGCACGTCCCATTCGCGGCCGAGCTCGAGGCCGAGGTCGAGATCCTTGCGCAGCAGCTCCGGCGTGAACGTCGTTGACCAGTCGAGATTGACCAGCGCCGGCGTCTTGTAGGCGGTGAACATCGAGCCCATCACGCCGTTGTTCATGAAGGCCAGGAAGGCGTGGCGCGGCACGCCCATCTTGTTGGCGAGCAGCGTGATCTCGATGAGGTTCTCGATGACGACGCCGAGCATGACGTTATGCGCGATCTTGCAGATGCGCGCGAGTTCGCCGTCGCCGACGTAAGAGACGCCGCGAGGCGCGAACACCTCGATCAGCGGCATCGCGGTCTTGGCGTCGGCCTCCGGACCGGACACGACCGACGACAACTTGCCGGCCTTGATGACCTTGGCGTTGCCGGAGACCGGCGCGGCGATCAGGCTCACGCTCTTGTCCTTGAGGCGCTTGCGGATGGCAGCAGACTCTTCGACGGAGATCGATGAGCAGTCGACCACCATCTTCGGCTTGGCGCTGCCGGTCAGCAGGCCGTCTCTGCCGAACAGCACTTCCTCCACATCCTTGCCGGTCGAGACGATGGCGAACACGACTTCGCAGAACGCGAGCTCGGAAGGCTTGTCGACCAGCTTGCCGCCCTTGGCTGCGAGCGGCTCGGCCTTGGCGCGGGTGCGGTTCCAGATCGTGACGTCATGGCCGGCCTTGAGCAGGCGCTCGATCATCGGCGTGCCCATGCGGCCGGCGCCGATCCAGCCGATCTTGTTCTTCGACATTAGGAAACTCCCGTTGAAACTTTGGCGGGCTTTAGCGTGTCCACGCGCGGCGCGCCAGCGCCAAAACTCATGCGGCCTATGCTTGCCGGGCTCCGCGCATTATCCTGTGGCCGGAGCCGGTCACAAGGCTCGCCGGCCGGGCCCAAAACGGGCCCTATGCCGCAGCCAGACACGCGCGGAGGATGCCGCAAGGGCCATGCAGGACACTGCCGCCATAGCCCTGCAAGACGCGCCGCCAAACGCGGGCGGCGACCGGCTGCGCACCATCTGGCGCAACGCCTTTCCCTTCATCGTCGTCGGCGCGCTGTGGGAGATCGTCGCCTGGTTGGGCGTGTTCCCGCGCCAGCTCTTTCCGACGCTCGAAGACATTGCCAGCTCGTTCGTCGAGCTGACGCTCAACGGCATCCTGCTGCACCACTCCATCGAGACGGTGTTGCGGCTGCTTGCCGGCTTTGCGCTCGCCGCCGTCTTCGGCGTCACCATCGGCATGCTGATGGGCCGCTCGCGCCGCGCCGAGGACTGCCTGCTGCCCCTGGTGAGCGTGCTGGCGCCGATCCCGGGGCTCGCCTACACGCCGCTGTTCTTGTTGTGGTTCGGACCAGGCGAAATATCAGCCGTTCTACTGGTCGGTTTCGTGTCGATGTTTGCGGTGATCTACAACACCTGGACCGGCGTGAAGGCGGTCAAGGAAATCTGGCTGCGCTCGGCGCAGTCGATGGGCGCCAGTAACCGCCGCATCTTCCGCCATGTCATCCTGCCCGGCGCACTGCCTTACATCCTCACAGGTTTGCGGCTCGGCCTCGGCCAAGCTTGGCGCATCCTCGTTGCCGTCGAGATGCTCGCCGCCGTGCCGTGGGGGCTCGGCTGGCTGATTTTCGGCGCACGTAAGTTCCTCAACACCGACGCCATGATGGCGGGCGTGATGGTCATCGCGCTGATCGGCCTCGCGCTGGAGAAATTCGTCTTCCAGAAGATCGAGAATTACACGGTCGTGCGCTGGGGCATGATAGGCAGAACATGAGCGAGGAGCGGCAACAACGCAACCGGTCGATTCTGCGCGGCAGCCTGGCGCTGCTCGCGACAGCGGCGTTCTACGAGACGCTGGCGCGCAGCGGCATCTTCGCCGCGGCGCTGTTGCCGACCATCCCCGACGTGCTGCGCACGCTCTGGAACATGATGGCGGACGGCACGATGGAGCTGCATGCCGTCTACACGCTCTACCGCGTGCTGTTCGGCTTCTTCCTCGCCGTGGTGTTCGCGCTGCCCCTCGGCATCCTGATGGCGCGCTTCAAGCGGGTGGAGAATTTCGTGCTGCCGCTGGTCAGCGCGCTGATGCCGATCCCGTCCTTCGCGCTAGTGCCGCTGTTCATGCTGTGGTTCGGCATCGGAAATCTCTGCACGATCCTGATCGTGTTCTATGCGGCCTCGTTTCCGATGCTGTTCAACACCTGGTCGGGTGTGCGCGCCGTCAATCCGCTGTGGCTGCGGGCGGCGGGCTCGATGGGCGCCGACGAGCACAAGCTATTCTGGAAGGTGATCATCCCCGGCGCCTCGCCGTTCATCATCACCGGGATGCGGCAGGCGTTCCTGCGCTGCTGGATCGCGGTGGTCGGCGCCGAGATGATCGCGGCGTCCGACTGGGGGCTCGGCTGGGTGATCTTCGACGCCAAGGAGTTCCTCAACGCCGACATCATGCTCGCGTCACTGATCGTGATCGGCGCCATCGGCTTCGTGTTCGAGCGCGTCGTGTTCGGCTCGCTCGAGCGCTTCACCGTCTACCGCTGGGGCATGGTGCGGGCGGCGAAGGGCTAGGTCATTCGGGCAGGTCACTCAGGCTTGGCGCCGGTCGCCTTGATGACCTCGACGTATTTGGCGCTCTCCGCCTGAACGAACCGCGTGAACTCTTCGACCGTCGTCGGTCGGATGTCGGCGCGGAGCTCGGTGAACTTGGTCTTGATCTCGTCAGTCGCGAGGATCTTGTTGATCTCGGTGTTGAGCCGCTTGATGACGTCGGCCGGCGTGCCGCGCGGCGCGAAGATGCCCTGCCACAGCGTGAAATCGAAAGTCTTGAGGCCGGTCACCTCGGCAACGGTCGGCACATCGGGCGCGGACAGCACGCGGATCGACGACGACACCGCGAGCAGCTTAAGCGAGCCGGCTTTCACCTGCGGCGTCACCGCTGGGAAGCCCGGGAAATACATGTCGACATGCGCGCCGAGGAGATCGTTGAGTGCCGGCCCGGCGCCCTTGTAGGGCACGTGTGTCATATTGGCATTGAGGCCGGCCTTGAGCGCTTCGCCGGCGAAGAAGCCCGGGGTGCCGACGCCGGCGGAGGCGAAGCTCACCGGCTTGCCGGATTTCAGATAGGTGACGAAATTCTGCATCGTCGAATACGGCGCTTTGGCCGGCACCACCAGCGCAAGCGACACGACGGAGGCAAGCGCGATCGGCTGCAGTTCCTTGTCGGGGTCGTAGCCGAGATCCTTGAGCCAATGCTGGTTGATCGAAATCTCGCCGGTCTGGCCGAGCAGCAGCATGTAACCGTCGGGCGTCGCGGTGGCGACGGCGCGGGCGCCGATCGCGCCGCTGGCGCCGGCGCGGTTCTCCACCACCACGCTCTGGCCGAGCGCGGTGGCGAGTTTGTCCGACAAAAGCCGAGCGACGACGTCGCCGGTCCCGCCCGGCGCGTAGGCGACGATGAGATGGATCGGGCGCGAGGGCCAGGAGTCGGCAAGAGCCGGCGTCGCGCAAAGCGCCACGACGCAAAGCAGCGTCCGCAACATTACCAACATGTCATCCTCCCTCGGCCGTATTGCGCGTGTTTTGCGTGCGACTATAGCCGGGCACGCGCGGCCTGTCCGGGCGGCTTCCGGCCCGGCTTGAACCTAGTGTATCGTCCGCGCCCTGTACCGGAGTAACAATGACCCCGATCGAAATCCGCGACGTCTCGCTGATCTACGACACGCCGGGCGGCAAGGTGCCGGGGGTCAAGGACGTCAACTTCAACATCAAGGCCTCCGAGTTCGTCTGCATCGTCGGGCCGTCCGGCTGCGGCAAGTCCACGCTGCTCAACATCATCGCAGGCTTCCTCGCTCCCGCCGTCGGCGAAATCCGCATCGGCGGCAAAACCGTTACCGGTCACGGCATGGACCGCGGCGTTGTCTTCCAGGATTTCGCACAGCTTTTCCCGTGGCGCACCGCGCTCGGCAACGTGTCGTTCGGGCTCGAGATGAAGGGCGTACCGAAAGACGAGCGCGAGAAGATCGCTCGCGAGCAATTGCGCCTAGTGAAACTCGAAAAGTTCACCGGCTCCTATCCGCACCACCTGTCCGGCGGCATGCAGCAGCGGGTCGCCATCGCCCGCGCGCTGGCCTACAATCCGTCGGTGCTGCTGATGGACGAGCCATTCGCGGCGCTCGACGCGCTGACGCGCGACGACATGCAGCGACTGCTCGCCGACGTGTGGCGGGAGACCCGCAAGACGGTGATCTACGTGACGCACAACGTGGCGGAGGCGGTGTATCTGGCGGACCGCATCATCGTGATGACGCCGCATCCCGGCACGGTGAAGACGGATATCAAGATCGAGCTGCCACGCCCACGTGACCCGCTGAGCGTGGAATTTCTCGACATGCAAAAAGAGTTGCTGCGCCATCTCGGCCAGGAGGCGCCGGCGACCAACGGTAAAGCCAGTTAGGGAGGAGAAGCACATGACAAAGGGCATTACGCGACGCGACTACCTCGCCGCCTCGGGTGCCGGCTTGACGGTGGTGGGCCTCGGCCTGCGGCCGGCTCTTGCCGCCGATCCGGTGCGGCAGGGCTACCAGACGAATATGTGGGGGATGCCGACCTACTATCTGCTGCACTCGGGGCTGCTCGAAAAGCACGGCGTAAAGTTCGAGGAATTCGCCGTGCCGTCGGGCAACCTGACCATGCAGCAGCAGGTGGCACGACAGGTCGACCTCGGCACCTATGCCGGCCCCTCTTTCGCCATTGGCTATGACAAAGGCGGCCTCGTCGCCATCGCCATGGTCGAGTATGTCGGCAAGACCGCGCGCGTGATGGCGCGCAAGGATCTCGACCTCAAGACCGTCGCTGACCTCAAGGGCAAGAAGGTCGCCAACCAAACCGGCTCCTCGACCGGCAACATCTTCGTCGACCAGATCGCCACCAAGGCCGGCCTTCACAAGGGCGACTATCAGGAAATACGCATGAACGTCGACGACATGGTCGCGGCGATGGTCGCCAAGACCGTCGACGCGATGGTGAACGTCGAGCCGTACAACGCCATCGCCGAGTCCGACGGCATCGCCAACACGCTCGAGGACTTCTCCTCGTTCGACAGACTGCCGGTGTTCATGGCGGCGACTCCCGAGTTCGTCGAGAAGAACCCGGACACCATCGTCAATTATCTCAAGGCCTGGCTCGACGTTGAAAAGGACTTCAAGAGCGATCCGAAGAAGATTGCCGACGTGATCTACGGCTTCTACACCTCGAAGGGCTACAAGATGTCGAAGGACACGTTCCTTGCCGCCATCGGCCGCGTCGAGGTGCAGCCCGGCTGGCCAGCCGACCTCGAGCCCTACATGACGCACCACGCCGAGGTGCTGCTGAAGGAAAACAAGATCAAGGCCGTGCCGGACTGGGGCAAGGCGTTCCGCAAAGACTTCCTGAAGAAGGCGATGGCGTAAACTGCGCGCATCACGACACGAGGGCCGGCGCCTCCCGCGCCGGCCTTTCCACGACAAGCCAATGGAGACGTAAATGTCGGCTGCTGATAACCCGCTCACCCGGACCGGCGAGCCCGTGACCTGGAACTTCAAGCTTCTGTCGCAGAACGACCTCGGCGGCTTCGGCGGCATGGGCGAAGGCATGTCGGTGCAGATCGCCAAGGACGGCCGCCGCATCATCTGGCTTGCGCATGAGAGCGCGCCGAAGAATTTCACGGCGGTCGACGTCTCCGACCCGCGGAAGCCGAAAGTCGTGGTGCAGACCGACCTGCCGAAACCCTATATGCGCTCGAATTCACTCGAGACCGCGGGCGACATCATGGCGGTCGCCTACCAGACGCAGAAGGTCGGCCAGCAGCCGGCCGGCCTCGAACTGTTCGACATCTCGGTGCCGGAGAAGCCGCGCTCGATCTCGTTCTTCGACTGCTCGGGCGCGCATTCGCGCGGCGCGCATCAATTGTGGTTCTGTGACGGCGAATACGTCCACATGGCCTCGGGCTCGCCCGACTTCAAGCCGAGCCATCCGCAGGACGACCAGTTCTACCGCTGCATCGACGTGCGCGATCCGTCAAAGCCGAAGGAGATCGGGCGCTGGTGGATGCCCGGCACGAGCGCGACTGACAATGTGCGGCCGCCGCCGCGCCATCCGCTCGACAAGGGCTACCGCGCGCACAACACCAACGTCTATCCGCAGCGGCCCGACCGGCTCTACCTCTGCTACATCGACGGCGGCATGTTCGTCATGGACATCAAGGACAAGGCGAACCCCAAGGTCATCTCGCACTGGACCAACTCGCCGCCCTATACCGGCTTCATGCACACCGCGGTGCCGCTGTTCGACCGCAAGCTGATGCTGGTGACGGACGAGTCGACCGAGAACGCCGGCAAGGACTGGCCGAAGCTGATCTGGATCCTCGACCTGCGCGACGAGACGCACCCGGTGCCGATCGCCACCTGCCCGATGCCGCCGCTCGATGCCTACAAGGATCGCGGCGGCCGTTTCGGCGCGCATAACATCCACGAGAACGTGAAGCTGCCGACGGCGTGGCAGTCCGACCAGATCGTGCTCGGCACCTTCTTCAACGGCGGCCTGCGCGCCTACGACATTTCGAATCCGTACCAGCCGAAGGAGGTCGGCACCTTCGTGCCGCCGCCGCCGAAAGGCACGCCGGTCGGCGCGGTGCAGCTCAACGACGTATTCGTCGACGAACGCGAGATCGTCTACACAGTCGACCGCCACACCGGCGGGCTGTACATCCTGGAGATGGATTTTTGAACGAGATCTTCCCCTCGCCTGCGGCGGGACGGTTCGGCCGCAGGCTCAAGCGCGAGCGCGGCGCCAAAGTGCCGGTGACGGTGCTGACCGGCTTTCTCGGCGCAGGGAAGACCACGCTGCTCCAGCGCTTCCTCAAGACGCCGGATGGACAAGGCACCGCAGTCGTCGTCAACGAGTTCGGCGTGGCCGGCATCGACGATACGCTGGTGCGTTCCTCGGCCGACGAGACGGTGCTGCTCGGCAATGGCTGCCTGTGCTGCATCGCGCGCAGCGACCTGCAACTCGCGCTGCGCCGCATGGTGGCCGAACGCGAGCGCGGCGACTTGCCGGACTTCAAGCGCATCGTCATCGAAACCTCGGGTCTCGCCGATCCCTCGCCGATCCTGCAGACCTTCGCCACCGACCGC
>Ga0187779_10000375_pt1 | contig 30837 bp, 37 predicted proteins | sample 1015_Q2_SP10_10__FD_132435 | JGI IMG/M metagenome (GOLD analysis project Ga0187779, IMG submission 132435) | Tropical peat soil microbial communities from peatlands in Department of Meta, Colombia - 1015_Q2_SP10_10_MG | ecosystem: Environmental > Terrestrial > Soil > Wetlands > Peat | place... | reverse complement strand
TCACCGTCTCTCAACGGGGGAGATGGAGGAGATCATCGCAACGCATCCTGCCGTCGCCGAATGCGCGGTCATCGGTGCCGCCGACTCCCTGAAGGGGCAACTCCCTCTCGGTTTCGTGGTCCTGAAGGCGGGAGAGCATATGACTTCGGAAGAAGTCAGGAGAGACCTGGCACAATTGATACGGGATGAGATCGGTCCGATCGCCTGCTACAAGGACTCGGCTGTTGTCGCACGGCTTCCGAAAACACGCTCCGGCAAGATATTGAGGGGCACCATGCGCAAAATCGCCGATGGGGAAGATTACCGGGTTCCTTCGACGATCGATGATCCGGCGATTCTGGAGGAGATCGAGTCAGCCCTGAAAGGGATCGGCTACGCACGGCGGGGGCATGGAGAGGCAGCATCATGAAGTGCCGAAAGGACCCGTCGGTTTTCCCCTGAAAAAAGGTCATGAAGCAAGGACTGCGAATAGGTGACTTTGAGCTCTTCTGGCTCCGTGGCGGGAGGTTCGCACTCGATGGCGGCGGGATGTTCGGCGTCGTCCCGAGGGTGCTCTGGGAGAAGAAGTACCCTCCCGAGCCGGAGGACCGGAACTATGTGCCCGTCTCAGCGTCGCCTATACTCGTCAGGACGGGTGACACGTTCGCCCTCATAGGGTCGGGCATCGGGAACAAACTCGATGAGAAACAACGGAAGATATTCAGGGTCAAGGAAGGGTGGCACATTCTCGAAGACCTGAGAGATCTCGGAATCGCACGTGAAGACATTCGTTTTGTCATTCTGACCCACTTTGATTGGGACCACGCGTCAGGTGTAACGATGAGGGAGAGCGGAGATCGCATCGTCCTCACCTTTCCGAGGGCCCGTCACATCGTCCAGCGGGAGGAATGGGAGGATGCGTTGAATCCGAACAGACGGTCGGTCAATACCTATTGGCCGGTCAATTACGCCGCCCTGAGAGAGAACGGAAACCTCGGACTTGCGGACGGGGAAAAAGAGATAATCCCGGGACTGAGAGTCGTCCGCACGGGCGGTCACACCAGGGGGCATCAAATAGTCCTTATCGAATCACGCGGACAGAAGGCCCTTCACCTCGGGGATCTCCTGCCGGTCCATGTCCAGTTCAATCCGCTCTGGATTACCGCCTTCGACAATTATCCGATGGACTCGATAAGCCAGAAAGAGATCTGGCTGGCTCAGGGGGTAAAGGACGGGGCATGGTTCACCTTTTACCACGACCCCCTGCTGCGCGCCTGCAAGTTCGACGAAAAGGGCGATGTCGTCGAGAGATGGAGCGGTGGCGGCTCATGAGACGCTGCGGTCTATGACGGAGCGATTGTGGAGGTGAGTCTCACCTTTTCTCTGAAAAGAAATGCCTCGGGAGATATTTCGGCATAAGCGATGTATCCGTCTGTCTCTCTTCCTAAGACGTTTTTCACCCTCACCTCACAATGGGAGACGCATCGCGATCAAAGGGGTTCGTCCGTATCGCGAGCGAAAAGAGGAACGGATAATTGTCCTTTAGATGTTTCATATAGTCGAGCCACTCATGGACCAGCAACGCATACGCCCTCCTCACATCGACCCCGATATGGGCACGGTCCGTATCGGGCAGGTGCTCCACATCTTTCCTGAATGAGAGTTCCTCGACAAGGTGAAAGACCGCCAGCAGGAGTTCGGTAAAAGATTCGTGCTCGAGCAGGTTGGGGTTTTCGAGCAGTCGGAGAAGGAACTCCCTCCTCTCCATGAGGAAGGTCCGTAAATCTGCCAAATCTATCTTCTGAATGCCGATCTCGTATTCGTAATTCTTTAGGCGTCTCGACATCCCGATAAATTCCCTGTCCGACCAGTTGTTCGTCACCACAAGATCCTTCCTCACCCGCTCGATTCCGGGGTCGCTTTCGGAGAAACGGCTCAGCAGATCCCGCCCGGCCTCGCTGAAGAAGACCCCTATGACCATGTTCAGTTTCTCGAGCCTCGAACGCTTCTCCCTTTCGTTCAGCAAACGGTGGATGATCAGGGTGACGAGAAGGACCTGAATCGGGACAAAGGCGAGGTCTTGAAAGAAGTAAAAGAACGTGTCGCGCGGGGCGTGAAAGATCGCAATCTCCGCAACGTAGAGGATGACGGATAGCGCGATGAATAGGATACCCGATATAATAAGCCATCTGAACCGTTTCATATGCCTCACCCCCTGCTGACTTCGACGGCGCGTTACCCGTCCGTCTATTATACGAACATTTTCGGAAAAAGAGACTCTTTCCCTTGCAAGAGGACCGAAGCCGGTTGTCTCACCCTACGAGACCGACGAAATGATACTGGTATGCCACTCTTTCTCACTCCTTAAAGAGCCATGTCGAAAGGTACCTCTCGCCGGTATCAGGAAGGATAACGACGATGAGCCTTCCCTCGTTTTCATCCCGCTTCGCAATTTCTAGGGCCGCCCAGAGTGCGGCTCCGCACGAGATGCCCCCGAGGATCCCTTCCTCCTTTGCGAGGCGCCTCGCCATGATCCCGGCATTTTCATCGGTGACCCTGATAATCTCGTCAATAATCTCTCTGTTGAGAATATCGGGGACAAACCCGGCCCCTATTCCCTGGATCTTGTGGGGACCGGGATTTCCCCCGGACAGGACCGGAGAGGTTTCCGGCTCAACCGCTATCGCCCTAAATCCTGCCTTCCTCTTCTTCATCACTTCGGCGACACCTGTTATGGTTCCCCCCGTTCCGACACCGGCCACGAGAATGTCGACCTTTCCGTCCGTATCTTTCCAGATCTCTTCGGCGGTCGTCTTCCTGTGAATTTCGGGGTTGGCCGGGTTCTTGAACTGCTGAGGCATAAAGGCGTCGGGAGTAACATTCACGAGTTCCTCGGCCTTCTTGACCGCGCCCTTCATCCCCTCTGCGCCGGGGGTCAGGACGAGCTCCGCACCGAATATCTGGAGGAGGTGCCTCCTCTCGATGCTCATCGTTTCCGGCATGGTGAGGATCAGTCTGTACCCTTTTGCTGCAGCCGCAAAGGCCAACGCGATGCCGGTATTTCCGCTCGTCGGTTCGATAATCACCTTTCCCTTCGTAAGGAGTCCTTTTCTCTCCGCGTCTTCTATCATCGCCACCCCGATGCGGTCTTTTACGCTCGAAAGCGGGTTGAACGATTCCAATTTGGCAAGGACTTCCGCCTTCGCCCCCTTCACGATCTGATGTAACCTCACGAGCGGGGTATTCCCTATCGTCTCTGTTATGTTGTCGAATATCCTCGACATAAAGACCTCCTCTTTTCCGTTTCTATGAACTAACCGCCTCGAGATACTCTGACGGCGGAGCACCATCGTTCAATCAATCCGTCTTCAGCCGATCTCGTTCTCCTTCGGCGGCACGATGCAGAGGAAACCGAGCGGTTCATCACCGATGGGAGTAAGCTGATGGACCTCATCGGGAGCGATATAAACGGCATCGCGGGGGCCGACTTCTACCTCCTCTTCTCCGAGCAAGATGCGGGCCCTCCCGTGAAGAATAAAGATGCCGTGGTCATGGGGGTGGTTCTCCAGGGCGGTCCAGCCGCCCGGCTCCACACGGAAGTAACGGATGATGAACTGTTGTGCGCCGTCTGCCTTCCCGATAAGGACCTTCCCGTCGGCATTCTTCGTCCTATCCTTCTTGTAGCCGCGGGGGATGGCACCTTCCCAGTTATAGTCGCCCTCTTCCCCCGTGTAACGATGAATTACACCCATACAAATCCTGTCTCCTTCCCCGAAAAGGTTATCGGCCCCTTCACACTATTTCTGCAGCCGCTTCTGTTCCGTAATCTCATCATAAAAATACCGGACATTCTCGCCCAGGTCATCCGATCGTGAATAGAGGGAGCCGCCGACAAGGAGGATGACATCCTCTCCGTAAAAACGCGCCGTTTCAGCGATGGTATCGAGATGCATTCCTCCTGCCGGGGTCGGAAATGACCGTTTCAGATGATACTGATCGTCCGTCAGGGAATGAGCTATGGCCGAGCAGGTCTCTCTGTCAAAATGAAACCTGCCGCCGAAATTCGGATAGACGGAACAATCAACTCCGATGAGCCTGAAGAATTTTCCGAGGATAACTTCGGGACTTATCCCCTGATCACCATGCGTAAAGAGATTGCCGCTGAAGGAAGGATGAGACATGAGCGGTTTGTCTATCCAATCGCACCCGGCGATGTATCGCACCGTGTCCGGGCCGACGAGAAAGGGAGAGACGAGGAACCCGCCCACGCCGGCTTCGAGCCCGAATTCTATGTTCTTCATGATCCGCTCAAAGCTGTCCGTGACGTTCGGGAAGTAGAGGGCCCTCTTACCGGTCTTCCCCTCTGCCTTTGCGACGGCCTCCATGCACCTGGACACCCTTTCACGAAATCCGCAGAACGGAAAATCAACGAGCCCGTGGTCGTCTTTAATAATGTCTATGCCGCTCAGGGAGAACCGATAACAGAATGCCCCTATCTGATCGGCAGATGTGCCTATCGGCTTCAAGGCCGTTGCGATGAGCGGCCGGCCGAATACCCCCGCGTCCTTCCGTATTCCTTCTATCCCGAACTTCGGCCCCCTGAATGCCCGGACAAAGTCTTTCGAGAAATTGATACCGGTTATTTTGATACCGGGCTTGAACGAGATATTCCCGTAAAGCAGGTTCATGAATTGCGGGACCTGAAAACCCGTAACGATCTCGGGATAGGCGATCCTCACGAGGTACCGGCTTATGTCGCCGCTACCGGTCTTCTCAATCGAAATCACCTTGCCGACGATCTCATCGAATATCCGCTCCTCCCGTACGACCGACCTCGGGACTTCCACTGTCTGCTCAAGCGCAATCTCCTCGGATACCTTTTCGATATCGTGAGATGGTGCGGTAATGACGTAGGTGACCGTTATTCTCTTATCATCCGTCATAGTCAATTCTAACTTTTTTTCACCGGTGTCGTAAAATCCCCGTCTCCCTGTAAGGGGAGAGACGGGACATGTTCCAGTGGTATCCGGTCTTCAGCATCGATTGACTAGGAGGTAATCATCCTGTATAGTAATTATCCACATGGAAAAGACGGAAAAGATCATGCTCTTCACCCGCGACCCTTCTCTTGAGAAAGAGCTGTCGGAGATCATCCCGAAGGGCCTGAAGGTCTCGTCCCAGGTCTCGGCCTGCGAAAGCGCCTTCGTCTTTTTCGATATAGACACGATCCGGCCCGGCCGCATAGGGGAACTTCAGGAAAATAATTTTGTCATCGCGGTCACACGGCAGAAGAGGACGGAGCTGGCGATGGTTGCCACAACCTTTGGGGCCTATGAGATCGTCCATCGTCCGCTTTTGCGTGATACCGTTGTCGGTCTGCTTCAGGACCTGCGCGACTTCGGGGACGAGATAAGAAAGACGATCCCCGTCGCAAGTCTCCCTCCGACACCGACATGCGCCATCGTCGGACAGTCGCCCCTCATCATGGACGTATGCAAAAAACTGGCACGGTTATCGCAGGTCGATGCCCCTGTCCTCATCACCGGAGAGACGGGGACCGGCAAGGAGCTTATCGCCGAATCGATAGCGCAGCTATCGGCACGCTTCGGGAAGCCCTTTGTCATTGTCAATTGCGCCGCCGTCCCCGATACGCTCCTCGAATCGGAACTCTTCGGGTTCGAGAAGGGATCATTCACCGGTGCCCTTGCCGCCAAGGAAGGAATGCTCAAGATCGCCGACGAAGGATGCGTCTTTTTCGATGAGGTGGGCGAACTGCCTCTTCCCCTGCAGGGAAAACTCCTCCGCTTCCTCCAGACCCAGACGTTCTATCCGCTCGGCAGCACAAGAGAGGTCCAGGTCAACGTGCGTGTCATCTCGGCCACGAATAGGGACCTCCCGGGAATGGTCAGGGAAGGGAAATTCAGGGAGGATCTCTATCACCGATTACGGGTCACCGCGATTCATATACCCCCTCTCCGCGAACACAAGGAGGACATCCTCCCTCTCATTCAGTTCTTCGTCAACCGCTACCGGCATACCGCCCCGAGGCAGGTGAAAGGCATCACAAAGGCCTTTTTCAAGAGGATGTCCTCCCATGACTGGCCCGGAAACATCCGTGAACTCGAAAATACGATACGCTCCGCCCTTGCGCTGAGCAAGACGAACTTCCTCTCGACCCATGAACTGAGAGAATTCGCTGAGCGCCCGCTTTCGAAGGGCCGACCCGCCTTATCCGAGGGCATCGCTTCGGCGGTCATCCCTTTCGTGAGGGAAGCGATAGCAAGAAAGGAGAGGAACATCTTTGAGAGGGTCCACAGCGAAGTGGATAAATCCCTGCTCGAATATGTCTTGGCCTACACGAAGGAAAATCAGTCCGAAGCCGCGCGCATCCTCGGCATCAACCGCCTCACCCTCAGGAAAAAACTGAGGTACTGAGCCGGACGCTCCGGCAGATATCTGTCTTGGAAGCATTTCTGTTTCCCCGTGTTAAAAAACTTTTCATAACCGGGCATCGGTGGGGTTCATGCATCTGAATCATGCGCGAACTGATTCTAAGACGTCCAATGGTTCCGACAGGACAAAGTGTTTCTCACGCTCTTTGAGCCAGTCCGGAAGCGCAGACATCAGGGATGGCTTATAGAAGAAAGAACACCCTAATTCCTTAATCATCTCTTCGTATGTCCCCGCCATGTATGCCGACATGATGATTTTATTCTCAGCTCCCAACCTACACCCTCTCTCCTTCTGACGTCTCATCAGTTCAACTCCCGTCATTCGTGGCATATGAAGGTCTGTGATAACAATATCAGCGCACCCCAGCGACTTGTCACAACTCTCAGCGCCTCTCTCATAGAGTGGGCAGGTGATAGGTTCCGTATAAGAAAACACCTCATATCCCTTCAATTTGAAGAAATCCTCCAGAGTCCTGATAATAGCAATGTTATCGTCAAAGATGAGAACTCTCGGCTTTCTCATTCGTCTTTCCACGTGCAATCTGTCACTCCCTGGTTATAGTATTTTCGCGATCCATGGAGATCTTTGCTCCTGCCTCGATGTATTGAGAACCTTTTTTTACCCATATCACCTTTGCTTTTTTACCCTTAAGATCAGGCACCGTGTGCTTCTTTATTGTTATGGTCTGTCCTTCTTTCACAATTGCTCCGGTCAGGAAACCAAAACCTTCTGAAGACATGTCAAGCGTGATACCTTCAAAGGTTTCTCTTGATTTCATACCAATGCAGAATTGGAACTTAGCGAGAATCCCGCGACGGGCATTATTTCTTTTCTTCTTCTCCACCTTCGCCCTTTATCCTGCCTCCCAAGAACTTCGAGTTACGCGATGCCTATTTCTTATGACAGGATATGCACCGAGAGTCGTCTGTCATTTGGGCCTTCTGTCTTTCCTGGGTCCTCTCCAGCCCTTGTCCATGGCACTTAAAACAATCCCTGAAACCCAGTTCCTCATGCATCTTGACCATCTTCGGATTTTTGCTGTGGCAAACATTGCAGCCGTGGGCCTCACGGCTGGTCGGCGTAATACACGCGGCGCTCACAAATACGAAAAACAATAATGTTTTCATATAAAACTATAGAAATCTTTACTGTATCCTGAGTATGATTTATATCATAGATTCGTGCCTGCGATTTATTCATAAAATCTACAAATAGTAGTGCGTGGTTCTTCAGTCGGTCAATTTTCGCTCGTAAATTATTGGACAATGTCTCTAAGGTCAGATGCTGGCAAGCATATATTTTCTTGTATTCTTAATTCTCGTAGTCATAAGTGGCGAGATTCAGACCAATCTTCCTTGCATAGTCGTAAACAGGCTCGTAATCTTCATCCGCTGTGACGATAAATCGCCGGGCGCCAAAATTCTTCATAACAATTCTGCCGTCCCGATCATCAGCCATGGTTAAGAGGACACCTTTCAGTTTGTTCTTGATGGAATCACTGAGCTCCTTTCTGACTGCCAGGCTATTTTCCGGCAAATCAGGCGAGGCTTCAAGAATAATAAGGTCATTCGTTATTCTGCTATCGGTCTTTGCCATCCTCTCATATACCGTATTTTTGGCGGCCCCTATATCCGCCTTTCCATTGAGAACATCTTTTATTGCATTGCCATGGGTGCCTGCAAAATAAGACTCCTTGAAGTAACCTTTGTAATCGTTAATCCCGTGTTCCTTAAAATATGCCAAAGGAAGAAGGTATCCGGCTGTAGTAGCCTTATCCACAAAAACAAATCTTTTTCCCTTCATGTCCTTTGCCGCTCTTATGCCGCTGTCTCTCCTCACAAAAATTACGCCATGATAGGTCGACAGGAAGTCAAAATACTCGGGCCTTGCAAGAACTTGAAGCCCTAATTTTGAATGTGCCAGTGCATAGGCAAAACTTCCCAAAAAGGCCCCGTCCAGATGAAGAGACAGGAAATTATCAATGATATTGCCGTACGCTGGCAGAACCTTCAGGTTTACTTTCATGCCGATCTTCGTGGAGATATAATCGGCGAGGGGTTGATACCTCTCCATCTCCTGAAATACATCCTGTTCCGGCACAAGGCCGATCTTGAGGACTTTTTCTTCGGGTAGTTTCCCTTGCGGCGTAGAGGTTGTCTTGCTACAGCCCGTCAAGAGACACAGGGAAAGGCACATTATCAAAAAAAATATCTGCATGATAAAATAAATTTAACAGCTTGTTTGTTCGATTGCAAGAGTCAATGAGGTATCTGTTCCTACCCGTTATCCGCCAATAGACTTTCTCATATTTTTTCCGAACTTAACAGTCGATAAGATTGGCAACTTGACCACAACTCGTCGATGGATTCGCCGAAGCATTCCGACGGCAGTGGACAAGGGTTTCCGTTTGAAAATACAAGTCAGTAATTCTGTTTACAAGAGCTGTCAATGCCAATAATGACTATTGCAGATTCAATCCGTCAAGGCATCTTTATGCCCTTGGCCCTATCTACATTCTTTGCATTCCTCATGTTCACGTCAGTGAGGTCGACGCCCGTAAGGTCGGCACCTTCGAGATCGGCCATGCTCAGGTTCGCACCGGTCAGCACTGAATCTTGCAGGTTCGCATCAATTAAGGAAGTCTTCCTCATATACACACCGGTCAGATCGGCCTTGCGGAGATCTGCCTTGTTCAGCCACGCGTGGTCTAATTGGGCCTTGCTCAAGTTGGCCTTACTCAGATTGGCCTGAGTGAGGTCGGCATAGCTCAGCTTGGCTCCACTCAAATCTGCTTCACTCAAATCCGCTTCATTCAAAGAAGCCCGAATGAGATTCGCTCCGCGTAGATTCGCCTTTCTCAGGTTCACCTTGTTCAAGATTGCGTTTTCCAAATTCATTCCCGCGAGGTCCAATCCGCTCAAGTCTTTTCCCGTGAGGACAAAGCTCTTTTTCAGCGTCTCTTTGACCTGTTCCGCAGTCAATCTTTCATCTTCCGAGGTGACAGCTGAACCGGGAAATCCATCAGACGTTTTTGCTGCGGCACAGCAGACGAGAATAAAGCCGATAAAGACAAATAGACTCAGCAATTCAGATTTCTGAGACATACCGTTCCTCTCACCTATCAGGAGTACCGTTCACCATTATAGCATGTGTACCCTGCCAAATTTTCCGGAAGGAGCAGCCTCCTCCCTCGTGAAAACATTTTTTATTTTCTGGAAAAAAGATAGTCGAGGAAGAATAAACATTACTTCATGAAGAAAGAATAACCTTATTTTAATTGTAATTTCATTTACTAATTGTAATTTAAGAGTGTCTCTATCAAGGTCAGCGCTTGTAATACCTTTATTGAGGATGAAATTGCTGACAAGAAGAAAGCTTTCGGACCGTTTCATCATCCTCATGAGCTGCGTGACATGGATTGTCCCGAAAGAAGGAGGCAAAAGAATATGTCGTCAGCGAGCCCGGCAATGCGCGATGCACAACCTGCGATATCGAGGTGGCTTCATCATTCCCTGTTCCGCATTCTCTTTTTGTCAGTGCTAACCCTGTGGATATTTGTTCATGGAGAAAATGCCTACCCGGCACAGGCAACAGTATCATGGATACCCCCAACCACCAACACGGATGGCACGGCATTGACAGATCTTGCCGGCTACAAAGTCTATTACGGAACGGTTTCATGGAGTTACTGACAGGACGTCAATGTCGGAAACGTGACGACCTTCACGGTTTCAAACCTGACGGGTGGATTTACCTACTATTTCGCGGTTGCCGCCTACGACACATCAGGAAATCAGAGCACTTACTCCAATGAGGTGAGTTGGACAATACTTCAGCAGTATACACTTCTCATAAGCGAGACTGGAAGTGGTTCTGGAACCGTAACCAGTTCTCCATCCGGCATTAACTGCGGCACCAGCTGTTCAGGGGCATACAACCAGGGCACCGTAGTAACCTTGACGGCCTTGCCGGCGACAGGTTCGGCGATGTCCGGATGGTCGGGGGGAGGCTGCACCGGTACCGGGACATGCTCACTCACCGTGAATGCAAATACAACGGTAACGGCGACGTTTGGGATTACAGCCTATACCATTACCGCCACTGCGGGAGCAGGCGGCACAATCAGTCCCTCCGGTGCTACGGCAGTCAATAGCGGGGCGAGCCAGACATTCACGATCACCCCCAACACGGGCTATAGCGTTGCCGGGATAACTGTCGATGGCTCTTCGGTGGGCAAGGTCTCTAGCTATACCTTCAGCAATGTTACCGCCAACCATACGATAACCGCCACCTTTGTCAATGACCAGGTTCCGGGCGCCTCAATGTACACGATATGGCCCGCCTCTGCAATTCCCGTAGTCGCGGACTCAGGTCCGAGTAAACCGGTTGAACTGGGAGTTAAGTTCCGGGTAGATTCGAACGGCACGATTATCGGCATTCGCTTCTACAAGGCGAGTGCCAATACCGGCACCCACGTGGCCAACCTCTGGACGAGTGGCGGAACGAAGCTGGCCACCGCCACCTTCACCAGTGAGACCGCCTCGGGATGGCAGCAGGTGAACTTCTCGGCGCCCGTTATAGTCACTGCAAATACCGTCTATGTGGCGTCTTACCACACGAATGTGGGCCACTTCAGTGACGATCGGAACTACTTCAAGGGCAAGGGCGCGGACAACCCGCCGCTCCAGGCGCTGGCCAACGGAGTGTCCGGCTTCAACGGCGTGTATGCCTATGGATCCACCGGCATTTTTCCCAGAAATGGATGGAATAGTTCCAACTACTGGGTGGATGTCGTCTTCCAACCATGACAAGGCGTGCCGATAACAGGGACAACCGAAGGAGTCCGCGCGTGGTGAACGATGGGGGCAAATGCGCTTACCATCGGAACCGCTAAATCAGGCGGCAGACTTAGATACCGTCTCTTAATTTTCCGGAGTGGGAACGGTTTCGCCTTCGACACGACGGAACTGCGAATCAATCGTTTCTTCGGCCCACTCCTCTGAAGAACACGACCCGCATTTAGAATACGTCAACTGGTCAGCATGGCATTTAGTGTCGCCCGGCTTGTTCTCCTACGGCATGTGTGATATGATGAGCAAATAATGAAGGCGACTCATGAGCGCGCTTGAAATTGCCCTTATCGCGTTTGCAGGCATCTTCGGCGGAGTGCTGCTCGGCATGTTCCTCCGGAGTCTTCTGCCCGAGCATCATGTGAGTGAGGATTCCCGGGATGTCATGAAGCTGGGGACCGGCATGATCGCAACGATGGCAGCTCTCATTCTCAGCCTCTTAATCTCATCGGCAAAGGGCACGTTTGACGCAGTAAATAACGGACTCAGGCAGGCCAGTGCAAAGATTGTCCTGCTCGATCGCACCCTGGCCCGCTACGGGCCCGAGACAAAGGAAGCCCGCGATATTCTCCGCCGGTCCGTTGCAGCGACGATTGAGCGGATATGGCCGACAAAGCGTTCGATGGAGGTAGCAAAGGCCGCCAAGGAGTCGGGCGGTTTTGAAGAACTCAACCAGGAACTCCAGCGGTTGTCGGCCCGGAACGAAGAGCAGCGCCGACTCCAATTACGCTCTTTGGAGATCATCGGTGAAATTTCGGAAACGCGGCTCCTCATCATGGAGCATGTCGGGCAGAGTTCGTTCCCCATGCCGCTCCTCGTGCTGCTCGTCTGCTGGTTTACCATCATCTTTCTCAGCTTCGGCCTGCTCTCCTCCCCCAATACGACGGTATTTGTAGTCTTATTTATCTGCGCGCTGTCTGCCGCGAGTGCGCTCTTTCTCCTTCTCGAGCTGGACCAACCCTTCGGTGGGTTAATCAGGATTTCGAGTGCTCCGCTGAAGGACGCCCTCGCACACCTCGGGCAGCAGATCTAAGTCCCAACGGTGCGGGATGGTCTCACGTGATGAATCAGCCCATTCACAACAGACTGCCTGAGAGCTACGTTGTTGTCGGCTGCTATCCCTCGAAATACCGCGGTGTCACTTTCTTGCGTCCGGCAACACGCTGATAGACTTCGCCGGGATGTCCGAGGGCGATGACCGCATGAATTTCCTCCTCCGACGGAATTCCGATAGACCGCCGGATCGAAGGATTATGCTTCATGGCTGCAACGGCATATCCGATGAGGCAGGAGCCGAGTCCCATGCTGTGGGCAGCAAGCAGGATATTTTGTGTCGCGAGCAAGGCATCCTCGGCAGGACAACTCGCGCCCGCTCTAGATCCGACAAGAATCGCAGCCGTGCTGTCATGAAAGAGCCGGTCTCTGCCCGACCCATGCCACTCTTCAAGGGCCTCCTTAACCTTCCGGTAATAGCAACGGTAATAGGCATCGAGTTCTCCCCTGCCCATCAGTTTGAGGAACAAACGGAGCATAGTCTTCTCCGCTCTTGTGTTTAGCCTCGCGAAAAATAACGCGATCTGCCCTGCGAGGGATGCCACCGCTTTCCTCGTCGGCAAAATGGTGAAGGTCCAGGACTGACTGTTCGTTCCGGAAGGCGCAGTGATACCGATCTTCATGAGGTCTTCGAGCATGACCCGGTCTACGGGCTGGTCGGTGAAGCAGCGGCAGGACCGGCGCGAGGCCATGAGCCGCACCAAAGCGGACGTGCTATAGCTTCCGGGAGGAAGCCACCGGTGATCCGCGACGAACGTGGCATACCGAGACATCTCTTCATCGATCGCGGCGACGCGGATCGCCTCATGAGGACAGACTGCCTCGCAATGTCCGCAGGAGAGCGATTCTGCTTCCGAGACAGCCGCCTTCCCCCCCACGAGTGAAATCGTTCCTGTCGGGCAAACGGTTACGCATAACCCGCACCCGTCGCAAAGATCTTGATCAATTACTATCCTGTTGCCTTCCATCCGCGTCTTCTCAATGAGTATCTATGGTCCCGTCCTATGATAACACCGTCGTCAGATCATTCCCAATTCCTTTTCGACACCCCTCTTGTTCAGACACGGGACTATTTCAGAAAGAGGAAGAATCCGTTCGCGAAATAGAAGATACCGACGAGGCCGGTCACGAGGCCGGCTATCCAGACAGGTCTCTTCTTCAGCAGCGCCGCAATAGATGAGAGGAGGATCGCTATCTGGAGAAATATCACCGCCATCCCGAATATCTGGGAATGACTCTGCGCGTCCTCCCTCGTGATCTCGAGTTTCTTCGCGTCCTTTTCGATCGCCGCCTTTTCCTCGTCATATTTTTTTATCTTTTTGGAATACGCTTCTATCTTTTTTTCATATTCCTCTGCGAGAGGTTTTTGAAGTTTTGGGCCCAACGCTTTCTCTTCGAGTTCAAGTTTCTCCCTCTGGAGTTCATAGAGATAGCCCTTAATGCTCTTCGACTGATAGTAGGCCCACTGATCGGACGCCTGGGTTTGTGCGAGAACCGACCTCGTCGAGAACCCTCCCCCCTTGAACGTAGAGAGCGTCGCACAGACAGCAAGGATTACCGTTGTGAGGGCCAGATAGTTTAACCATCGTTCTTTCTGTTCTTCCGCCATATCTTCTCCTCCCCGTAAAATGCTGCTATGATACCATGTCCCTGGGAAGAAGCGCGGGGCCTGAGACATTTCGGCTATGCGACGTCTTGTCTTTTACCGGGGATGTCAATTAGAATTATACTGTATCGAGTTTGATGCTACGGACACCTTTGTCGGAGATGCCCATGTCAAAGATAACTACCCTGCAGCAGGCGAAAGAGAAGAAGGACACCTTCATAAAGCAGATATTCTCGACCGTGTCACCCTACATAGACCCGCTCGACACGGCTTTCAGTTTCGGGCTCTGCCACGTATGGAGGAGAAGGCTCGTTTCCGGCATCGGGAAGGGGGAGAGGGTCCTCGACCTCTGCACCGGCACGGGGGAACTGGCCTTTCGCATCGCAAGACGCGTCGGGGAGAGCGGTTCGGTCGTCGGGCTCGATTTCTGCGATGACATGCTCAACCGCGCAAGGGAAAAGATGGACCCCCGACTCAAGAACGTCTCCTTCGTCCTCTCCGATGCGAAGGATCTCGCATTCCCTGATAATTCCTTCGATGCCGTGACCGTCTCCTTCGGGATACGCAACGTGCCTGATACCGTTGCGGTACTGAACGCGGTTCGGAGAGTCCTCCGCCCGGGCGGTAAATTCTTCTGCCTTGAACTGACGACTCCCGGAAACCGCTGGCTCCTGCCGCTCTACAGATTGTATACCTTTAGGATCATGCCTTCGGTCGCGCGGATCATTACGCGCTCATCCCTTCCCTATACCTACCTGCCGAAGTCTATCGAGACCTTTTATCCTCCCGAAGAATTCAAGCATATGATGGAAAAATGCGGCTTCACAAAGGTTAAGGCGCGTCCGATGTCACTCGGCGCAGCCACGCTCTACGAGGCCGTCAAAGCGTAAGCAGTCCTGTCCTTTCACCCCGGACAGCTGCACTCGCTCGTATCACACCCGCAAAAAACATCTTGAAATTTCTCTCAGTGCTGCTACAATGGGCTTATGGAAAACGATGTCCTCTCTCTCGTCGTCGCCGCCGAAAAGGAGATACAGAAAAACCTAGAGATTGAAAGAAAAAAATCCCGCGAATGGGTTGAGCAGGTCAAGAGAGAGGCCGAAGAAAAGGTGGCCGCGGAGGAGATAAGGCATAAGGAGGCTCTCATAAGGGCTGTCCGGGACGCGAAGGAGGAGGCCGGGAAGAAGGCCGCGGGAATTCTTGATGAGGCTGTTGCGAGGGCGGAGATGATGAAGGGGCTGGATCATGGATTCCTGGCAGGGGTGACCATGAGACACATCATGAGGATCCTGCCGGGAGAAGATCGTGATAGCCCGCATGGCAAAGGTTGAGATCGTCGGACCGAAGGGTCTCCTCCAGAATGTCCTCTCCCTCTTGCAGGAACTCGGCATTTTTCAGATCGAACCCGCCTCTGTCGGTTTCATCGAGAAAGACGAAGAGCAGGAGGTCCGCTCGTTCCTGCTCGATGAGAAGACCCTCGCCGAAAGGCTCTTCATCGAAGACCTCGTACTGAGAATCGACGAGCTCTTTTCTTACCTGCCGAAGGTGCTCGTAAGGACGAGCTATATCGAACCGATTGCGATTATCGATACTATAGCCAAAACGCTCGAGCGGCACGTTACCGCATGCAGGGAGTTGCATGAGAAGAAAGAGGCCCTCGAAAAGGAAAACGGTGAACTCGGACGGTACGCCGTCTTTTTGGGGGCACTCGCCTCGCTCCTCGAGAGCACCGGGGAGACGCCGGATCTCGATTTCATCGGCTTCACCATCAGGGAGCCTGATATGGTCGGCCGCATCCGCCAGTTGCTTTCGCAGATAACGGACTGGAGATACGAACTCGTGACGGAGAACGCGGAAGACGGCACACTCGTCGGCTTGATAACAATCGAAAAGAGCATCGCCGAGAGGGTGAAGAAGTCGCTCAGTGACGAGCATATCCCCGAACTCTCCTTTCCCCCCTCTTTCAGCGGACTCACCTTCCCCGAAAAAATCACCTACGTGAAGAAGAGGTCCTCGCTCCTTTCAGCCGAGATAGAGGCGATCGGGAAAGAGATGGAACGGTTCTCCCGGCGATGGGTACCGATCTACCAGAGAATGAAGGACTGGGCCGTGGAAAGGCTCTCCCTTCTCAGGACGACCGCTTCAGTCTTCGAGACGAGGATGTGTTTCTTCATCTATGGGTGGATGCCCGCCGACGCCGTCCGAAACCTGAGGAGGAGACTGCTCGATGCCTTTCAGGGGAAAGCGGCGCTCGTGGAAAAGGAGATACGCGAAGAAGACCTCGATCGGGTTCCGATCGTCCTCAAGAATCCGCCCTACTTCAAGCCCTTCGAGCTGCTTGTAAAACTGCTGCCCCTGCCGAAATATTCGTCCTTCGACCCAACGCCCTTCATCGGCATTTTCTTCCCGATTTTCTTCGGAATGATCCTCGGTGACGCCGGCTATGGGGTCATACTCCTGGCCTTCTCCGTCTTCATGGTGAAACGGTTCACAAGAAGAAAGGAAATCCATGACGCATCGAAGATCATGCTCATATCCTCCCTCTATGCGATCGTCTTCGGCGTCCTCTACGGCGAATATTTCGGTGAACTCGGCGCACGGTTCTTCGGCCTTGAGCCGCTCTTCCTGGAACGGCGGACCGCGGTCATGCCGATGATCTACCTTGCACTCTCTGTCGGCCTGGTCCATACGACACTCGGCCTCTTCCTCGGTTTTCTGTCTGCCCTCAGAAAGAAGACGACGAAAGAGGCGGTTTACAAGCTCCTCGCCATGCTCACCATTCTTCTCATAGTCGTTCTTATCGCCTCGTTCTTTAAGGTCGTTCCGGAGCTGCTCACGCAGCCGGTAGTCATCGCGATTCTCGTTCTCACGCCCTTCCTCTTCTTCGCCGGGGGCATACTGGCGCCCCTTGAGCTTCTCAAGAGCATCGGGAACATCATTTCCTACGTGAGGATCATGGCCATAGGGCTCACCTCAGTCCTCCTCGCCCTTGTTGCGAACAGTCTCGGCGGGATGACAGGGGACATCGTCGTCGGAGTCGTCGCGGGAACGCTGCTCCACTTCATCAACCTCATTCTCGGAGTCTTCTCTCCCACGATTCACTCCCTGAGACTCCACTACGTCGAGTTTTTCAGTAAGTTCCTCGAACACGGCGGTAAGCGGTTTGAGCCGCTGAGAAAGTAGGAAAGGGAAAGAAGAAAGAAACCGATCGGATCAGAGAAGAAGGTTTTTGGCTCGATCCGCCGAGCGAGATGATTATGACGCAGTCGCACTATAGAGAAGACCCAAAGGAGGAGAGGTCATGGAAAAGGTACTCGTAGCGTTTGCCGCCGCACTAGCGATAGGACTCACCGCCATAGCCACTGCCTGGGCTCAGTCACGGATCGGCTCTGCCGGAGCCGGCACCATTGCCGAGAAACCGGAAATGAGCGGCACCATCATCATTCTTCTCGCTATCCCCGAAACCATGGTGATACTCGGTTTCGTCATAGCGACGATGATCCTTTTCACGGTCAAATAGGATGGGCTACCAGGAACTCATCGATTCCCTTCATAAGGAGGGGGAGGAGAAGGCCCGCTCGATCCTGAATGAGGCAGAGGTAGAGGCCGCCAACATCAGGCAGGATGCATCGAAGAAGACCGGGGAGATGGAGCAGCATTACACCAGGGACCTCGCGGCAGCGGTAAAAGAAGAGACGGAGGCGATTCTCTCGGAGGCCGGAAAGAAGGCCCGCATGGTCCTCCTTGCTGCCGAAAAGGAATTGTCGGACCGTCTTTATAAAATTGCGATGAAGTCCCTTCCCCTCTTGAGGGAGAAGCGTTATCCCGACCTCTTTGTCGCTCTTTACAAGGAGCTCCCGCAGCATCAATGGCGCGCAGTCAGAGTGCATCCCGAAGATAAGGGGCTGGCGGAGACATGCCTCCCCGATGCTGAGGTGATTTCAGACAATTCAATCTCCGGTGGACTGGATGTCATGACAGCGGATGAGAGGATTCGTGTCACGAATACCTTCGATAAGAGACTGGCATGCCTCTGGATCGAAATGCTGCCGGGGCTGATGAGAGATGCCTGCGGACCTGAGCAGGGCACATTGTGATAACCCCCATCGAGCGTTATGGTTGGGGAATACCTGTGGAACTTCTTCGAACGGTAGAAGACGAAGGGTATCCCGCCGATTATCTCCTGTCGCGGGTCAGGGGGAGGAAGGTGCTCCTCATCAGAGACTGGAATCTCCTCCTCTCCGATACGGCGCCCCTCGAATATCTCTCGACAACGAGATATGGTGCCGTCATGACCGACAACGCTCCTGACGCGGTTTGGCGATATCTCCTGAGAGAGTTCCGGTGGGTCTATTTCCAATTGAACAGGAGGCTCCGGGAAGTTTTCCGGCCTTTCTTCCTCTACTCGGAGTTGAAGACGATCTTCATCTGTCTCCGTTATATTGAAGGAGAGAAGGACGGGCGGATAGGTAGTCTCCTTTCGTCGAGCGTCCTTTCGGAAAAGGTGAAACGGATCCTCCAGGGAAGCAGGGATATCACTGCCGCGGTGAAGGGGATCGAAGGCCTCTTCCTGTCTCTTTCGCCCGGGTTCAGCGGACTCACGGAAACCCTCGACCGGGAGGGTCTCAAGGGTGTGGAGGAAGTGATGACAGAGACCTTTCTCGAGCATACCGCCCGGTCGAAGATCGACTCCGTTCTCAAGGGCTTCTTTGCCCGCATCATCGATTCGAGGAACGTGCTCGCCCTCTGCAAACAACTGAGGCACGAGGCGAAAGGGCCCCCGCCTTTTCTGGAGGGCGGAAGCTTCACAAAGAAGAGGTTTCCCGAATTGAGCGAGCGAAAGGATATCTTCGCGATATCTTCCCTTATTGAGAAACTGACCGGAATCGCGATCGAAAGGCCTGATACCGCAGCGGTAGAGAATGCGCTCTACAGGGGCATTACGCGTTTTCTCAAGAAGGCCGGCAGAGAACCGCTCGGGACGGGACCCATTCTCGATTATCTCTGGAAATGTTCCCTGGAAGCACGGAACCTCAGCCTCATCCTTTACGGAGGCGATATCAGCAGAGAGAAGATTGAGGCGGAGATGGTGCGGTGAAGAGAATCGTCTTCATAACAGCCCCGGACGCGGAATATGGGTTCAGGCTCGCCGGTGTGGTCCAGTACACGGGCAGGCCGGAGGATGCCGAAGGCACGCTTAAGGAGATCATGACGGATCCGGCCACGGGCCTCGTCATCCTTGACGAGCGGCTCATGAAAGGCATCGCTGAAGAGAGGCTGAGGGAGATCGAGAAGGTATGGCAGGGCATCGTCCTTATTCTGCCCGCTCCGGAAAAGGCCGGCGCCCTCGTAGAAGATTATGTGGCACGCCTGATACGGCGGGCGATAGGATACCACGTGAGGTTACAGTTATGACGGGAAAGATACGGGGGATATCAGGTCCCACGGTAAGCGTTGACCTGAAGGGGCTGAAACTCTATGAAAGGGTCTACGTCGGTCATGCCATGCTCACGGGAGAGGTCGTGCGGCTCGAGGAAGAGAGGGCGATCATTCAGGTCTATGAAGATTCGAGAGGCCTCGGCATCGGCGAACCGGTGGTCGGTGCCGGAATGCCCCTTACGGTGCGGCTCGGCCCGGGACTCCTTTCCGGCATGTTCGACGGCCTCCAGAGGCCTCTGAGAAAACTGAAGGAGGAGACAGGCCCTTTCATCACCTCCGGACGGGAGATTTACGCCCTCGATTATCTCAAGAAATGGAGGTTCTTCCCGATAAAAAGGGAAGGCGACACGGTCTCGCCGGGAGAGATTATCGGATACGCGGAGGAGGGTCAGTTCAAGCATTTCTTCGCGAGCAGAATCGATTCGTGCAGGAAGATCTCACGGATCGTCGAGGGCGAGTTCAGTCTCGACGAATCTCTCGGCGAGTATGAGGACGGAAGTGAAATCCTCGGCTGCTTCGAATGGCCGGTTCGCGCTGCGAGGCCCTTCAAGAAGAAATTTCCGCCGACTTCTCCCCTTGTGACGGGCCAGAGGAGCATCGACTTCCTCTTTCCCCTTGCGCGTGGCGGGACGGCTATCCTGCCGGGAGGCTTCGGAACGGGAAAGACCGTCCTCGAACAGGCCGTCGCGAAGTTTGCCGATGTGGACATCGTCGTCTACGTCGGCTGCGGCGAGCGGGGCAATGAGATGGCAGAGATGATCGAAGAGTTCGAGACCCTGAAGGACCCGTGGACAGGCAGGCATCTCATGGAGCGGACGATTCTCGTCGTGAACACCTCGAACATGCCTGTCGCGGCCCGCGAGGCCTCGATCTATACGGCGGTTACGATGGCCGAATACTACCGGGACATGGGCTATCACGTGCTCTTCCTCGCCGACAGCCTTTCGAGGTGGGCGGAGGCGCTTCGGGAGATATCATCATCCCTCGAGGAGATGCCGGGAGAAGAGGGGTATCCGACCTATCTCGCCTCCCGTCTCTCGGGCTACCTCGAGCGGGCGGGTGTCGTCGAGACCCTCAGCGGGGGGACAGGCTCGCTCAGCATGATCCTCTCCGTCTCGCCGCCCGGCGGCGACTTTACGGAGCCTGTCACGCAGGCATGCCTCAGGACGACCGGGGCCTTTCTCATGCTCGATACCTCGCTCGCTCACCGGAGGCACTTCCCCGCCATAAACTGGTTTCAGAGTTATTCGCTCTACGCAAAAGATATTGCGGGCCATTACCGCGAGAAGGTGGCTCCCGAGTGGGAGGCCCTGCAGCAGCGCTGCAGGCAGCTGCTCCAGGAGGAAGAGTCTCTGCGGGAGGTGGCGGAGATCGTCGGAATCGAGGGCCTTCAGGATGCTGACAGGCTTCTCATGAAGATAGCCGAGATGATACGCTCGGAGTTTCTCTCCCAGAATTCCTACACCGAGGATGCCTTTTCGCCGCCCGAGCGGACGCTCTCGATGATAAAGGGGATACTCGACTTCCATGATTACGCATCCGAAAAACTGAAACAGGGGATGACGCTCGAAGAGGTATTACAGAGGGAGAAGCGATGAGACTTTCCGAGCACCGATACCGTACCATTTCTTCTCTCGCGGGCCCGCTTCTCTTTGTCGAGAAGGTCTTTACCGCGCGGATCGGTGAGGTCACGAGGGTCATCGCTCCCGACGGCAGAGAGATGATCGGCGAGGTCCTCGAGATCGCGGACGATACGATTCTCATCGAGGTATACGGGGAAACCCGGGGCCTCGATGTCGAGCATACCACGGTCATCTTCACCGATTCGATCAGAAAGGCCCCCCTCTCGCCTGACATCGTCGGCAGGATTTTTAACGGCTCCTTCGAACCGATAGACGGCATACCGATGTTCATCCCGGAGAGGCTGACCCCTGTCACCGGGTTCCCGATCAATCCCTCCGCGCGGGCAAGGCCGGAAGAACTCATCGAGACGGGCTTCTCCGTCATCGATGGGCTCAATACCCTCGTGAAGGGACAGAAGCTCCCGATATTCTCCTCATCTGGCCTCCCGTCAAAGGAGGTTGTGGCCGGCATCCTGAAAAATGCGCGGCTCACGGTGAGCGAAAAGGGGTTCATCGTCGTCTTTGCCGCGCTCGGCCAGACCTTCCACGAGTATTCGTTCTACATGCGGGTGCTCGAGGAGATGAAGACGGGCTTCGTCGCCTTCGTCAATATGGCTGACAAGCCCGTCATGGAGAGGCTCCTCGCGCCTCGCTTTGCCTTGACCGTAGCCGAATACCTCGCCTTCGAGAAGGGAATGGATGTCCTCGTGATTATTACCGACATGACAAATTACTGCGATGCATTGAGAGAGATATCCACCGCCAGGGAAGAGCTGCCCGGAAGGAGGGGATACCCCGGCTACATGTACTCCGACCTCGCCTCGCTCTACGAACGGGCGGGACGGATAAGGGGCATGGAAGGCTCTGTCACGATGCTCCCTGTTGTTACGATGCCGGAGGACGATATTACGCACCCAATCCCGGACCTTACCGGCTACATCACCGAGGGTCAGATCGTCCTGAGCAGGGAGCTGCATCAGAGGAACGTCTTCCCGCCCGTCGATGTGCTTCCGAGCCTCTCGCGCCTCATGCAGAAAGGCATAGGAGAGGGCCGCACGCGGGGAGACCACAGAAAGGTCGCGAACTACCTCTACAAATACTATGCAAAGGGGAGAGACCTCAGGAGGCTCGAGGCGATCGTCGGAAGGGACGGCATGACAAAGGGCGACATCCTCATGCTCGATTTCGCCGATGCCTTCGAAAGGGAATTCGTGAGTCAGGGAATGGAGAGGAGGACCGTAGGCGAGACCCTCGACACCGGCCTCAATCTCACGAAGAGGTTCTCCCTCGAGGTGACATGATACACCCGACGAGGACAAATCTCCTCCTCCTGAAGGAGAAGGCTCGTTCCGTCGCGAACAGCACCGGCATCCTCAAGGCGAGGAAGCAGGCCCTGATAAAGGAGTTTCTCGATACGACCCGCCCTTTTCTCCGTTCGCGGGAGGACATAAGGAATAGTTACGGAAACGCCCTTCAGGAACTGGCGCTGAGTCTCGGGCATGAGGGGAAGGAGACGATAGAGTCGATAACGGTGGCGACGGAGCGGGACTTCAGAATCGATATCACCGAAAAGAGCATCTGGGGCCTGAAGTACAAAGACGTGATAGTCCACGAGGTCCCTGTGAGGGAGCCGGATAAGAGGGGGTACGACCGTCTCTCCACGACAGTTCACCTAGACGAAGCCTTCGACCTCTTCGAAAAACTCCTCGAGGCGATGATAGAAAACGCCGAGTTCGAGAGTAAGATCAAGAGACTCGGAGAGGAGATCCTGAGGACGACGAGAAAGATACGGGTGCTCGAGGAACTCGTCTTCCCCGAGCTGAAGCACCAGATTAAGACGATAACCCAGTTTATCGCGGAGCGGGAAAGGGAGTCGCACTTCCGCCTCAAGAAATTCAAGGAAATACGATCCAGGGAAGCCGCGAGTCTTTAATTGTAGGGACGCACAATCGATTCCTCGGGGATGACATCGAGGGTCAATTTTTCACTTCTACGGATGACGGCGAGGGGGAATCGCTTCCCGACTTTATCCTGAGTCAGGAGCCGGTGCAGGTCATCGATACCCGCAACAGGCGTATCTCCAAAGGCGACAATCACGTCCCCGAGCTGCAGACCGGCCTTCATGGCCGGACTGTTCGCTTCGACGGAGACGACGAGTACTCCGCTCTCGACCTGCAGGTTATGGAACCTCACGATGCGCCGGTGCAGCACGATGCCCTGTCCGCCTAAGCCGATGTAGCTCCGTCGTATCTTTCCCTCCTTCATGATGCCTGCGGCAACGAACTTTGCGGTATTCGCAGCGATGGCAAAGCAGATGCCCTGGGCCTGCATGATTACCGCGGTGTTCACCCCAATCACTTCCCCGCGGGAATTGACGAGCGGCCCGCCCGAGTTGCCGGGGTTCAGCGCCGCGTCGGTCTGAATAACGTTGTCGATAAGCCTTCCGGACCTGGCCCTGAGCGAGCGCCCTAGGGCACTGACCACTCCCGCGGTCACGCTGTACTGAAAGCCGTAGGGGTTGCCGATGGCGATAACGAGCTGGCCGACCCTTACGGACTGCGAATCACCGAGCGGAGCAGCGACAAGGTTCGGTGCATGAATCCGGATTACCGCGAGATCGGAGTCCGGGTCATCTCCGACCATGTAGGCCGGATAGCGCCGCCCGTCCGGCAGGGTCACTTCGATGCCGGCCGCGCCGTGCACGACATGGCTGTTCGTGAGGATGAAGCCATCAGGCGTGAAGATAAACCCGGAACCATTGGCATGCAGTTGATTCTCTTGTCCCGCTCCGCCCGTCCTCACCGTCTGCCGCACATCGATATTCACAACTGAAGGGCTGACCTTCTCCGAAGCGCTCACGACAGCGAGCGAATAGGCATCGAGCAGTTCTCCATCGTGCAGAGAGGATGTTCCGTTCCCTCGCCGGTCTTCCTCTCTGACCGTGTCATCGGATATATTCCTAAAGATTCTCCTCATCTTTATCCCCTTTTTTTATATTACCATGCCTGTCAAGTCCCCTCACGGATGGTTGCGCCAGTATGATGTCGTCGCTGCTTCTCCTGTTCTCTCCGTGACTTTATAGGTTGGGGGGAATATAGAACATATTTCAACCTGTGTCGCCAACCAATGCAGATGAGGAAATTAGAGGATTTTAGACGCTCTAGCCTTTCCTAATAAGCTTTAGAAATTCTTCCGGAGACAGTTCTATATCGCGGATTATCTTTCTCAGCAAACCTCGGCTGATGGTTCTGCCCTGTCCGCTCAAACAGCAACCTCAAGGGATTTGATGCCGATGACCTCAGGGTATTTAAGGTTAATCTTCTTCTTTTCTTCCTTGAGTTCTTCTATACACAGTGCGATTACGTCCCTAATATTCTCAATTACCTCCTCATAGGTCTTTCCCTGAGCATAACAGCCTTGGAGAGCAGGACATTCTGCTATAAAAACGCCATCTTCATCCTGCTCGATAATCACTTGAAGATGATAATTTTTCAATTTCACCGCCTCCTTTAGTTAATCTTAGCACCATTATACAACAGCCGTGGCTCATAGATAAACCGCACTTCTGCTGCCCTCACGGGCAGTTCATAAGCGCATAAGTCAAAAGTGCAAAAGTCAGAGGGAACGATGGAAACTCCACAAAAGTCTGCCGACCTCGGCCAACAAGTTCTCTATCTGAGCGGTATCGGTCTTAAAGTATCCGAGCCGTTTTGAGAAATCAAACAAATATTCTGTCTCGGCATGAGAGCCGAGGGCTATGTTCACAAACTGCCCAAGCTCCTTCCTGCTCTTTCTCGCATAGCCTTCGACAATGTTAGTAGGGATAGATAGTGCCGCTCTTCTAATCTGTGAAGTCAGTCCGAATAATTCAGACTTGGGAAATTTATCAGTTGCTTTATAGAGCTGGTAAGCAAGTTCATCGGATTTCTGAAAAACGATAAGGTCCTTATAATTTGCCATGCGACATTATACCACCCTTAACTTTTGCGCTTTTGCTCTTTGGCACTGTTTCTGAAACACAAACAGATGCTCATGCATGATGAGAAGGAAATTGTAGAGCTTGGATTTCTTCACCCAAAACCCCGTCGCCCTGCAGTTATGCTGAACCTTAATGATGTCCTCTTTCAGGACAAAACCTGCCTTCATAAATATCTCCATGACCTTGTAGGCAAGAGGAATATAGAACTTCTTCCGCCTCGTGTCACCAATCAAAATTGCGCAGAATTTGTCAGGTTTTAAGACCCTATAACACTCCTGTGCGACCTTCTCTATTTCAGCACAGAATGTATCAATTGAATGAATGTTTGAAAGGTCTTCCTTAATTCTGCCCTCCGAATACTTAATGATGTCTGCATAAGGCGGATGGGTAATAATCAAATCAACTGAATTATTTTCCATCGGATCGAGGTTTCTTGCATCGCCGACATAACACTTTTGTTTCTCCTTAGAAAGGTGGTCAAAGTTCAGCCGTTCTTCTGTAATCCTTATCGCCTCCGGATTTATATCGATTCCAACGCCTTTTCTACCTGTCAATTTGCATGCAACAAGTGTCGTACCGCTGCCTACCATCGGGTCAAGTACAAGATCACCCTCCGTGGAATATCGCAAGATGAGATTCCTTGCAACCTGCGGCGACCAGTTTCCGCGATAGTCGGATCTGTGCGTTGCCCAGTTGCCCCTTTTCGGAAAAGACCAAACTGTGGTGCATTCGAGATCAAAGTTTTCAGGTTGAAGCCTCTTCAGACCCAAAGTCGTCCACTTGAATTAATGAACGATCTTTGATCGAATAAGCAGTGGAAGTAAAGAGACTATATGTAATAATCGAAATCGTCGGAGCTAATTCTCCGATCGATCGTTGATCGAATCCAGCGGCAATGTCAATGATCTGATAGAATACCTTATCATATCGCATTATGGATTTATGCTTTGTTAGAGAAAAAGCAGAAGGATATAAAAGTCCTTCTCAGATTGCGCGGGTCCTGACCGAAGATTGGGCTGCTAGAAACCTATTCTGTCCTTCCTGCAAACAGCCGAGATTACAGACAGCTCGGGATAATACAAAGGTCATAGATTTCGTTTGTGATGACTGTTCTGAAACCTATCAACTAAAAAGCCAAAACAAGCCATTAGGGGAAAAGATTCTTGATTCTGCTTATGGCCCAATGATTGAATCGATTAAGAATAACAGAACTCCCAACCTGTTCCTTCTTCATTACAATTCGCAAGAATACTGTGCAGAAACATTATTGATAGTCCCTCGGTATTTCCTGACACTCTCCTGTATAGAGCCCCGCAAGCCCCTCTCGCCAAATGCTCGGAGAGCAGGATGGATTGGATGCAACATTGTCTTGAAGGAGATACCTGTTGATGGAAAGATTGCGATTACTAAAGATCGAAAAGTGTCTAGCCCTGAAACGGTCAAACTGTGCTATGAGCGATTCAGGTTCCTATCAGAAAAGAATTATGATGTTAGGGGATGGACGGCCGACATATTGAAGGTTATCAGAGAACTCGGGAAAAAAGATTTTACTTTAGCTGAGGCATATTCATTCGACAAACAACTTCAGCTGCTCCACCCGGACAACAAAAATATCCGCCCCAAAATCCGTCAGCAGTTGCAAATTCTGAGAGACAGAGGCATCTTGGAGTTCAGAGGAAAAGGACGATACAGTTTTCGGTAGGAAAATAGCAGATAGTATAGAGAGTCAAATCAATAGCATAGTATCTTTCCGTACGAGATTCATAACTCCACTTAACCATCTTTCTCAAGAAGTAATTACTTCCCACATCAGCCGAAAAATTCTAATTAAAAAATCTTCATAAAATTCTATCCTTTACTTCGCAAAAATTTTTCTTGAAAAAAAACTTGCAATTATTCGGAAGAAATGTTATATTTTTTTAACTCACATAAGCAGCACTCAAACGTTTTTTCGTTTTTCAGAATAAATAACCCAAACCAAAGGTCGAGGAATGCGCAAACTATTTGCAACAGCCCTGATGCTTCTCTTTTTATCGGCGCCGGTGAAGGCCGTAGCCGGTCAGGAGCTCGAGATGATAAAAGAAAAGGAGTCCACGGGTAGACTCTACGACCGGGCGATCGATTTTTTCACACGGAAGATGCCGGAGGCCTTCGAGCAGAGCCTCAACAACTCCTATAAATATATCGACCTGATAACAGACGTCTTCACCGAGAAGGGTATCCCTCTCGACATCGCCTACCTCCCTCTCATCGAGAGTGGCTTCGCCCCACTGTCCGTGGGGCCCGGAGATGCGGTCGGGTTATGGCAGCTCGTAAGATGCACCGCGCAGAGTTACGGCCTGAGAGTCGACAGCTATGTGGACGAGCGGAAGGACCCCGTCAAATCGACCCATGCCGCAGCTGATTATCTGAGAGACCTCTACGTCAGGTTCGGCGCGTGGGACATCGCCCTTGCGGCATACAACGCGGGCGAAGGGAAGATCACCCGCATATTCAAGAAATCGAAGGAAGGCCTCCCGTGGGTGATAAACCGCTATCTCGCGTATTTTATGGCCGCATCTACGGTTGCGCAAGACCCGGAGAATTACGGGTTTACATCGGACAGGGAAGTGACCGAGGACCCCGCTTACCGGGAAATAACAAGCCACGGCACCATGAGTCTGAAAGCGGTTGCGGAAAAATATAAGACATCCGTCAAGGCGATAAAGAACCTGAACCCCGCCCTCCTCACGGACTCAACACCGCCCTACCCGTATCCGATACGGCTGCCGAGCAATTAAACTCCTCTCGTTTCCCCTTCCCCGATCAGACAAAAAAATCATTCCTAAAAAAGGGAAATTTTTTATATAATGATTGCAATCGAAATCATGGGAGGTATTATATGAAGATCGAACTCGAAGGGACCCTTATTAAGATGACGCCTGAGAACGAGAGAGAAAAGACCGAACTGAATCAGCTCTGGACGATTATTATCGGATGCGTCGACGAAGGCAAGAAGCTCGTGCCGGTCGGGCAGTACCTGCCCGGCTTCAAGGAAGTGGCCACTTTCAATATCGAGTAAAAACCTGTCGCTTTGCTATTTGATAGAGGAGGGGAGCTGGCAAAAGAGTACTATCTCCCCTCCTTTCATCGTCTCTACTCTTTAACCGGTCCCCCGGAAAAATAGATCTTATCGAACTTGCGCTTGAGGGTCTTGGACTCGAAATCGACCATCTCGATCCCCGGCTCAAAAGACATGTTCTTGCCCTTGACGACCTTCATCTGGGGAACCGCCACCCAGGTCTTCTTGCCTTCCTTCTCGAGGCAGACGTAAGTATATCCCCCACTATCCATCGTCTCGACCACCTTGCCGGACAGCGGTGTCGCCTCCTGGGAAGCGGCGTGCGTGCTCCTTCCGGCCATCAGAAAAACAAGGGCCGCGACTACGACTGCGACTACGAAAAAACGTTTCATCCTTCAGACTCCTTCTCTTGATTGTTTCAGGGACCGACGATTCCCCCTTCTTTTGTTATACCATACTTCAAAGGATTATTTCCCCGAACGAGGACAGACCGTCACTTGAGTATGATGTACGTGGCTCCCAGTCCTCCGTCGCAGTCTTTCGCGCTGGCGTACGCAGTGACCCACTTTCTCAAGGGGCCGTGAAGCCACTGCTTCAGCGCCTCTTTGATGACGGGGCCCTTCGGAGACCTGAGGCCCCTCCCGTGTATCACCTTGATGCAGAAGAGTCTCTTCTTCACCGCGTCCCGAAAAAACCTGCTGAGCGCCTCCTCAGCCTCGCAGAGGGTCATGCCGTGTAGGTCAATCGAGTCCTGCACAGCGAATCTCCCCTCATGGAGCTTTCTTGCCGTGTCCTTTCTCGCACTCGACCCTGTCCACTCCATGTACTCGCCGGTATCGGAGAGCCTTATCTTCCGTTTTCCCTTTACGATCTCCCTCAAGGCCTCACGGATATCTTCGTCGCACGCCGGACGGGGCTCGACGCGGGGAGGCTTCCTGACCGGAATATCCCTGAACTCCCGTATCTCCCTCACATCGGCCATGGCCTCAAGGAAGATATCCTCATCGGTCTTGCTGTCAGGAATATGTTCCTTCGGAGCCCTACCGCTCCGGAGGGTATGCGGTCTTCGTTCGAGCACGTCCTTCAGTTCCTTGAAGGACGTGACCGTGCATGCAGCTCGTTTCATGGAGAATTCCTCCGCTCAGTCGAAGCCTTCAGGCCGCCTTGACTCTCCTCTTTGTCTTGTGACAGAGCAGACATTCATATTTGGGAGGATGCGTCTTCTTCAAAGCCGCCTCTTTATCAGGCCCGTGGCATTCGAGGCAGGCCTTGTTCTCGACAATGCCCTTGTGGCGGTCGTCCTCCGGGATCCTCGGCGACCTCGTGCCGGAGAAGATGGAGAGTATTCCAATGACAGCCAGGACAAAAACGATAAAAATCAGCGTGTTTTTCATCACCGGTCTCCTTAAGGGTTATCGCCAGTTCCCATATATGCGAATGCGCTTATGAGCGTATCCCATGGTGTTGCCCGCGCCATTACCGCTCCTCCCGCGAGTCCCTTAATAGATCTCATAACAGATTCATTCCTCCCAGGACATCGCCCGATACCCTCAAAAGTCGTTGTTGACATTTTATTCCGATCTATGGCATAGTTGTATACAGTTTTACGAGCATTTTCTGATCCGGGCTGCAAGAAACAGCTGTTGTGGCCTCTCTTGCCTATCCTCTCCGGCACAGGCGGTTCAGAGATAAGAGGGCTTTTAAAACCAAAATACATGTGGAGGAGTGACGGAAAATGGGTAAAAGACTCTATGTCGGGAACCTTTCCTACAGGGTAGATGAAGAGACCCTGAAAGGAGTTTTTGCCGAGATCGGAGAGGTGGAATCGGTCAGAATCATCACAGACGCATCGACAGGACGTTCGAAGGGGTTCGGTTTTGTCGAGATGGCATCGGATGCCGATGCCGAGAAGGCAATTTCGAGTCTCAACGGCTCAACCCTCATGGAACGGGCACTTGTTGTGAACGAAGCGCGGCCCCAAGCCGACCGGTCAACGACCGGGGGCAGGAAAGGATTCGACAGGGGCGGAAGGAAGTCAGGCAATTGGAGATAAAGGTAGTCGGAAATGACGTTGAAGGTGCGATAAAACTTCTCAAGCGAAAGATCCAGCGCGACGGTCTTTTGCGGGACCTGAAGGAGAGGCGTTTCTACGAGAAGCCTTCTGTGAAGACGAAGAGAAAGCAGAGAGAGGCTCAGAAGAGAAGACGCAAAAGCATCAGGATGAGAAGTCAGAGCAGATCGACCTCCAAAGTTACATAGCGCATCACCAGGAGATCCTTTCACCACGGCTTATCACCTGCCCCGCCGTCCGCTTCCGTGTTTTCGGACCAAGGAATAAGAAGGAGAAGAGATGTACAGAAAGTTCTATGACTTCGGGTTGTCCGACGCAGTTCTGAATTCCCTCGCCGACATGGGTTTTGAAGAGCCGACCCCGATACAGAAGGCGGCCCTTCCCCCGGCGCTGGAGGGTCGGGATATCGTGGGTCAGGCACAGACCGGGACAGGGAAGACGGCAGCTTTCGGCATACCCATCGTAGAACGGGGGAGGAAGGGCAAGGCACCCTATGCGATCGTCGTTGTGCCGACGCGGGAACTCGCGGTCCAGGTAGCCCAGGAGTTGAACAAGATAGGCCGGAACAGGGAGGTGCTCTCCGTGCCGATTTACGGAGGCCAGTCGATCGAACGACAGATATGGAGCCTGAAAAAGGGCGTCAACGTAGTCGTCGGCACGCCCGGGAGGCTGCTCGATCATATCCGCCGGAAGACGCTCAGCCTGAAGGAGATCAGGATAGTCG
>Ga0187779_10000373_pt1 | contig 31070 bp, 27 predicted proteins | sample 1015_Q2_SP10_10__FD_132435 | JGI IMG/M metagenome (GOLD analysis project Ga0187779, IMG submission 132435) | Tropical peat soil microbial communities from peatlands in Department of Meta, Colombia - 1015_Q2_SP10_10_MG | ecosystem: Environmental > Terrestrial > Soil > Wetlands > Peat | place... | reverse complement strand
GGGAATTGCCAAGTAGACTAGGCCAATGAGTACACTCGCAACTATTCCAGCAGCTAAAATGCCTGCTTCAGGTTGAAATGCCAGTGCAGAATACGTTAGTGATGAAAGCTGCAGAATCCCAACCAACGGGTATAGCAGTACACGAAGCGCATTTCTCGCCATTGAATTGTCAGTTTCGTACCGTGCAACGGCTGGACTGAACGAGTAGTACCATGAATTGAATACTGACATGAAGTTGGATCCGGCGAACGTCCGCAGGACTTGTTGATCGCGGAAGTTCCGTAGGAATTGAACTTGTGGAGCAAGCTCTGATCCGAAAGTTGCCGTTGCTATCAGACAGGGTGAAACGTGGACATTAATCGTAATTTGATGAGAGCGTGATGGGGTAGTGCTTGTAGCGGTGACCGTCAATTGGTATGTTTGCCCAGGCGTGTCCCTTGTTGCAACTATCTCCATACTGGCTTGTGAGATTCCCCCGTCAGGTACCGTCGTTACCGTCGACGGGGAGAAACTGACAGTTAACCCTGGCACGGCAGGTGAGAAACTGCCGCCCAAACTAACGCTGCCCATGAATGGTCCGGATGAAGTCACGCTCACAACGAGATCAAGCCTTGAGGCTTGAACTACGTTCACTGAGTATGAGGAAGCTGTGAGGTTGAAGTCGCGAGGAATCTCCGTTACTATGAGCAGGGTGGTTTGAGGATGATGCGCCGTTCCGTTGCCAGCAACTCCTGTAATCAGGCTTGAAATGTCATAGGAGCCGGCGGGGGTAGTTTCACTCGTTTGCAAGGATAGCGTGGAATTGAACGGTGGTGTACCACTTGTGCCGGTAAACTGGGATACAGACGTTCCAGAAGGAAGCCCAGTCTGATTGACGGTGAGATCGACGATGTTTGGCGTAGCGCTTGTCGTAGGCGTCACGTCAAATTGGAATTCGGCTTGCTGACCTTGCTGAACAGCCACAGTGGTGTTAATGGAAGTGATCCTGTAATCAAATGCTACTGGCGGAGGTGGGGGATTCACTGTTAGGCTGATCTGAGACGTTTGATTTTGACCGCTACTCGCAGCCGTTATGGTCATGGTGAAGGTTCCGGGAAGTGTGAAGTTGGATGTGCCAAGCGTAAGAGTTGATGAGAAGGGGGGAAGCCCAACGGGTGGACTAAAGCTTGCGCTCACGTTCTGAGCGCTACTTATCGAGAGCTGGACTGAGCGAGAATAACCGCTAGTTACACCTACACTAACGCCGTAAGTTGCGTATTGACCGCGATTCACAGTTTGGCTTTGGGGCGAGACTGAGAGTGTGAAAGCAAATGGGATACTAAATCGGCCTATCCTGCTTAAGGTAACATTACTCTCCGTGAACCAAACGTTCCCATGATAGTCGACCGTGACAAAGGTAGGTCGCGAATTGCTAGCTGACAGTTTGTACTCTGTGATACCGTTTATTGGCCCTTGAAATATGGAGGCTGTAGTGGCGGGTAGCGGATTCCCAACGCTGGAAGAACCTGGCACATTGTCAGTAACCATGGCAGTGACATTTCTTGTGGAGTATCCGGAAGGTGAGGCACATGCGGAACCAGACGTCGGCGGGATGACACAGGGCGTTGAAGTTGGGACAGTCGCCGCCGTGCCTAGACTTGACGTGTCCGCGAACCCAACTATTCCTGTGTTATACTCCGTGAACCAGGCTCCTCCACGCGTCGAATCAATATTGACACTTGTAGGTTTCGCGATGGATGTGCGAGATGGAAGTGTGTATTCAGTGTAACCGGTGCACGTTGTGCTACAGTTCTGTAGTACTGAGATTCGATCACCTGAACTAGCTGTGAAGATGACGTTCCCCGGACTAGTTGAATCCACTGCGATGTCCATAGGTCCATAGTTAAGTCCAGGAATAACCGTGAGACTGTTCAAGTCCCAAAGGATGAGAAGATTGTTCGTTATCTGGAGCCTTCCAACTGCATTATTGGATAACTCCGTGAACCAAACGTACCTGTCGGTCACGTTGAGGTATATGCCGGTTAACGCGGACTGAACGTAGATCCCCCAAGGCTTCAGCAAGGGTGACCCTGCAGTGCCTGTCGCGCCTGGTAGGATCCATTCGGTTAGCTGATTCGTGGCAGGCGTGAGACGGCCTATAACATCTCGACCTGATTCAGTGAACCACATGGTGTAATTGTTATCAACGAAAATGCCGACAGGGTTACTGCTTGCCGGTAACTGCCACTCATGGAAGGTGCCGTTCCAGCTGTCAAAGTAGCCAACCTTGTTCGAAGAATATTCTGTGAAATAAACTCGAGTTACGTTCCTGCCGCCGCTAACGTCTGTTGGCGCTTGTTTTGTGAAAACATAGCGCGGGCTTCCTCCGCCCGGTATATTCCACTCCGTGAAAGTGTTGTTTGTAGGGTCGTAGGTTCCGAGCTTATTTGTCACATTCTCCGTGAACCAGATCTTGCCGAACTGATCGGTTGTGATACCCCACGGACCGGAGCTTGGGGTTGGAACATTCCATTCGTTCAAACTAAAGCTGGTTGGAGGTGCGGCTGACACCGTCATGGCCGAAGCATTTTGAACGATTTGAAATTGGTTTGAAAGTCCCACTGGAACGAATAAGACGAGTATGAGGAGGACGAGTAGGAAGAATGCTGATAGATACTTATTTCTGCCCACTGAGCCCATTTTGAGCATACACTCCCGTTGATCGCATTATTATAGGCGCTTCAGGATATACGAAAGTTGCACTTGCATATTAGACGCAACTTTGCGCCATTACGGTATGGGAAGCATACTATTTTGCAACAATGTGACTGGCTGATTGAGTTACATCATTTTTTCCCATTCTTCTCGGTCTCTTCAAGGCTACGACCGCACTTTGCACAGAACATGGCTTCAATAGGATTCTTGTGTTTACACATCGGGCAGGTTCTCGTTGGGATGGATGTTAGAGATGCCTTCGCTTTAACAAATATCACGTCGCCAACCTTCTCGACATTGTCGAACGGTAAGAAGGATTCCTCTTCATCTGCACCTTCCACAATGACCGCAAATAACCCATCCTCGGACCAGGCAAGGTCTTTAGCGGTCCCAATCTTGTTCGCATCGCTATCGATGATATCTTTGCCAATTACCTCTTCGCGCCTTCGCCATTGTACCAAAGCTAGATCCTCATCTCAAGAATGATGGTCCATTGTTAGAGTATTTAGTGTTGTGCAATGCGGGTCGATTTGAGGTTGGTTGAAATGAACGGGTACGGAATTGAGGTTGACATCCGAAACGCACAGAGCACTATCCGTTCCTTGAGCAAACTGCAACTCCTTGATGATACTCGGGAATTCATGAGAAGAGACAGCCACTTGGTAGTTCCGGTCAAACGAGAACTATCAAGAGCCGAGCTCGATCACCTATCAAAGAGCGCTTCCGAAGCGAAAATAATCCAAGCAACATTTCCAGTTTCAGTGAGGGCTCCAAGAGATCTCCTTCAAGCCATAGGTGAAACCGTCCCTTCAGATGTAATCAATCGCCTTCCGCGTTCATATGACATTGTGGGTGACATTGGGATTCTTGAGCTTGACGACGACCTGCAACCTTTCTCGAAAAGCATTGCGAATGGCCTCATGAAGCTGAATCCGCATTTGAGACTGGTGGTGCAGAAGACTGACAAGACATCGGGTCAGTATCGGATTCGAGGAGTTGAGGTGATCTCGGGTGTTGGATCCACAGAAACTGTTCACGTAGAATTCTCTTCGAAGTTTCATCTGGATGTTATGTCCGTTTACTTTAATCCGAGACTGGCTTACGAACGTATGCGTATCGCGAGTCAAGTCAAGGAAGGAGAAGTTGTCGTTGACATGTTTGCGGGGGTGGGCCCCTATTCGATTCTCATTGCGAGGAAGCAACGGGGCGCGCTTGTGTTCTCTGTTGACTTGAATCCTAGCGCTTTCAAATATCTGAGAGAAAACATATTTGAGAACAAGGTCGCAGATAGGGTTACGCCATATTTGGGAGATGTCAGGGAAGTCGCGTCTAATTCGCCTGGAATTGCTGATCGAGTAATAATGAACTTACCTGCCGATTCGCAAGAGTTTCTTGGAGCGGCATCTAAACTGCTGAAAGTGAACGGGGGCATAGTACACTTCTATTGTTTTGCGTCACGAGGTGTAGAGTTAGGATATCTCTCGGACGCATTTCGTTCGGGAATAGAGGGTTACGGGAGAAGAGTGTTATCGTTAACATTTCTACGAATCATAAGAGAGGTTGGGCCGAACCGTGTCCAGGTTGCTATCGATGCAAGAATAGTTTGAGGGTTTAGAGGCGGACTGTCAGGCGGACGTGAATATTAGTTGAGGCTGATGTCAATCGTCGTATGAATTTCCTGGGAAGGTCTGACGCAGATTTGTCAGCGTTAATCATCAGTGTCCTGTTAGAAACGTAGGCTGACTTCCTAATAACGAGGTCGTTCTCGTGTGCTAGTGTTAGAAGATGGCTGCCTCTTCCGGAAATTCTCTCCACTAACCCAGACACTTTCAACTCGACGAGAATTCTTGACTCGTCATTCATGCACGCGTCTTTGAAGTGGTGGGATAGGTCGATTAGTCCTCTTGTTGCTTTGACCGCTATGATGCAATCTCCCATTTTGGTTAATGAGAGGTCTCTTGTGATTTCTAGAGTGGTGGGGTGCGTTGCGGTTATGTTTGGGTGACCGCGCGCAGTGAACTCTTCAACGATTCTCAAAATTCCGCACCCGGGATCATGTAACGTTTATTGGTGTGCCATTGATTAAAAGTCAAAGGATGAAGGGTTTTTCGTCGTGGCGACGTGAGGCAGTTAACGACCTCGTAGGTCAGAACATACTTCGGACTCCCAGTGTGATCGCAGCGATGATGAAAATCCCTCGCGAAGAATTCGTTCCGGTGGAGGTTCGAAATGAGGCTTATGTTGACTCCCCGCTGCCCATACGATTCGGTCAGACTACTAGTGCACTGCACATGACGGCCTTGTTGTGTGAGTTTAGCGAGATGAAATTAGGCCAACATGTGCTTGAAGTCGGTGGGGGTTGCGGTTACATGAGTTGCGTGTACGCGGAGGTGGTGGCTCCGAGTGATCATCCCTCAGAAGAGTGGGGACATGTTTGGGCTGTGGAAATCGTCCCTGAATTGGCTGATCTTGGACGGGAGAATGTTGAGCGAGCGGGGTACTCTCGAAGAGTAACTTTCATTGAAGGAGACGCATCAGAAGGACTTGATAGCGTAGGCTCATTCGACGTGATTCTCACTACGAGCGCTGCCCCTGAAATTCCGGATCGGTTAATCAGTCAGCTGAACCCAGGTGGGATTCTGCTCATTCCCGTCGGGCACGCCCAGTACTACCAAGAACTCATTCGCGTGAGGAAAAGTCGCCTAGGAGCTGTAAGTCAAGAAAATCTGGGCGGAGTCGTTTTCGTGCCGATGAGAGGTAAACGCGGATGGAGCCTCTAGCAGATTAGGTTCAGTTAGCGGTAAAGTAAGATTCCAGGGTTCCGCCCGCTTTAGCTTTTGCATCTGACGCTTTCGACATTCGCGACACTGCTTTCCTTACCCTGTCTTCCGAAAAATCTCGTTCGCCGCAAAGAAATGAGACGATTGCGTCCTCATCAGGTTCCGACCAGTGCAAAGTATAATTCGAGGTCACATTCGGATGAACGAAGATTTCACGAACACGATCGTAGTTCGGGTCGATTACGATGGACGGGTCTTTTTCTAGGATCTTCTCAAGGCGTCCACTCTCGCGGACGAGTTTCAAAGCAGTCTTAGGTCCTACGCCTTTTACACCATCATTGAAGTCAGTTCCGATCAGGATACCTATGTCGATCAGCTGCTCACGCGTGACCGCTAACTCTTGGAGTGCCTTGGACAATTCGACTAATTCTGGTTCGACTTCGACATACGCGTCTCTACGTGGAAGCTTTCTGCGTCCTGTGATCGCCAGGTTCTTCACCATACGCGGCGCACCAAAGAGTAGTGAGTCATGATCTTGAGAAGCAACAGACCACACGTCACCCCTCGAAGCCATGTACGAAGCCTGGGCTTCACCTTCGGAGGGTGCTTGAATCCACGATTGCCCCATTGCACTCAGAAGCCTTTTTGAATCATCAACCATCAGATCCTTCAAAGTCGAGGTCGCCTGCGCATAAGTTCTAGCTTCCTTGAGTTTGCCTTCCTTGAGTGCTCGCTGATATTGGACTGTCGCCGCCTGTTTGACCTGCCGTCTCCTTTGAATTTCAGCATCCTTCAGTTCAGGTGGCTTGCCATCAAAAACGAAGGACAGTCTGATCCCCTTTTCACATAGGTTAGCAGTCCTGTACAGTAATCCGCTCAAATGGCTTGTCACTCTTCCTTGTCTATCTCTTAGCGGAGTTCCGTCAGGTTGTCTAATTATGGCCAAGAATTGGTACAGGGCATTGTATGCGTCGACTGCTAGTGTTCTGTTAGCAAGACTTTCAAGAGTAATCGGCCGTGGAGCCACGACGTCCGCTAAATCGACACCCACGTTTAACCCTCAATAGAAATTTGTGCACCCAATGTATAAGTGCGTAGAGGCTACGGAGCTCTTCGGCGTATCACTAATTCCAGAAGTTTACCTCGTTCGTAGATCTTGATTATTTTCCAATCCCCATGTACGTAGTGTTGTTCAAGTAGCAGATTCTTCCGAACTTCGTGTTCCAGGCGCAACAGTTGTTCTATTCACGAACGTGCAGGAAACTGAATTTAGTTCTCTGAGCTATAACGTATCAATTACTGGTTAAACGTATAGTATGAGACTGCTTTCTCATGACTGGTTATCAGGTATCGGCAAAAGCCTCGTCTATTTGATTGTCTTCTTCTGGCTCTTCCTCTTGAATTGTCGCAGGCTCTTCTTGAATTGCCGCAGGCTCCTGCTCCTTTCGACGGTCGTTAATTGCATAGGATTCGGGGAGGGCTCGCGAAGCAAACAGGTTGACAAGAGTGTTTGGGCTTGCTTCACCGCTAAGTCGACCAATCCTGCCTTTCAAATGACGCCATTTGAGTTGAGTTCTCCCGCTCTTCGAGTTGTAAATTATGCCTAGAACGTTTGAGACTCGTGCAAATCGGATTTCGCGAATTTGATGTACGGTTACCTTGTCCTCTGCTTCAACATACATAGTACCCTTGTCGGAGGATCGTTCTGGGTAAACAGTCTCGTCTTCGTCCAATTCAGGAGGTATGTACGATTGGCACGTGCTGAAAATCATGAAACGCCTGAAGTCGCCAAGATCACAGACAGAGTCTATGTTGACCAATACACTCAACTCAGAGGGGACAAGACACAGCCTGTGTGATCGGCTGTTTGAATCTGTCGGTTATTGGATGATTCAAGTCGTTTTTCAGCAATCAGTTTATAACCTTCACGCACTGCGTGTCTGCCTTCGAAGTGTAAGCGATGAGTGCAACGACCACGGCAAGCGAAAAAGTCATTCGTATGCCTACCTGCTCTTGGTGTTCGCGCACCATTTTACCAGGCGAAGGAGCGGTGAAGTTTCCGTGTCCCAGCTGCGGCGAAGTCACTATTTGGCGATGCGAAAAGTGTAGAATGTTCGGTCGACCGTACCGTTGCGTAAAGTGCGGATTTACAGGTCCCTGAAAGAGCGGTTGTAAATTCTTGGCAAAAGTTCTCGCCTCAATCAAGATCTTTCCCAAAGAAGCAAATATCGATCTTAATCCGCTCAAGAATAGGATACAGGCTTCACTACCTGCAGGGTCCAGTGTCCAGAGGTTCGATGAAGAGCCTGTAGCCTTCGGTCTAGTTGCGTTAATCGCACACGTTGTTCTGCCTGAAGATGCAGCTGGACACATGGAACAGGTTGAAGAAGCCATACGCTCTATTGACGCGGTGAGCGAAATCCAAGTTATGAGAATGGGAAGAGTATAATTTCTGTTACCTTAAGTAAAATTCAAATCTGCAGTACACTGCACCAAATTGTAGTATTTCCCCTGCGCATTCAACAAAACATGGACAAGTTGAATGGTCTGCCATTCTGCCGGTTGAAAACTGGTGCAAAAGCAATTTTAGTCTCACCAATCAAGTCTCTTCGACGCGAATACTACGATACGCTCTGAGAATGAGTAAAATGAGCAGTAAAGAAATATCGTTACGGGTCGCGGACGCGAGACAAAGGGATGTTGGTCACGGTAAAGTCCGCATTGATAACGATACAATGCAAAAACTTGGGAGCACCGCTGGAGATTTTGTTGAAATTCACGGGAAGAAGATGACGGTCGCGGTGGCTTGGCCAGCCTACGCGGAGGACCAAGGACAGGAAATTGTGAGAATGGATGGCCTGATACGCAGAAACGCTGGCGTTGCTCTAAATGAATATGTTAGCGTAAGGAAAGCCGATGTGAAAGACGCTCAAGCTATTGTTTTCGCCCCCACTGATGTGCGGTTAAGCGTCGATGAAGAGTTCGTGAGTTTCGTGAAGCGGCGCTTTATGGACATGCCCTTCATCGAAGGCGACATGACGCTGCTTTCGATCTTCGGCAGCGCCGTGCCACTGATCGTCACTAGAACTCGGCCTCACGGGGCAGTTAAGATTACGGAAGCAGCACACGTTCAGGTGCTGAGCGAACCGACACCGGAGAAGAAAGGAATCCCAATAGTGACTTACGAAGACATAGGCGGTTTGCATGAGGAGATTCAACGAATCCGCGAGATGGTTGAACTCCCTCTCCGACACCCTGAGCTCTTCCAGCGATTAGGCATCGAACCGCCAAGAGGGGTATTTCTGTACGGCCCACCGGGATGCGGAAAGACACTTCTTGCTAAAGCGGTGGCGAATGAATCCGATGCTAATTTCTATGTCATCTCAGGGCCTGAGATCATGTCCAAGTTCTACGGAGAATCTGAAGCGCGGTTGCGTGAGATATTCCAAAAGGCTCAGGAAACATCACCCAGTATAATCTTCATCGACGAGATGGATGCAATCGCTCCGAAACGCGAAGAAGTAACTGGAGAAGTTGAAAGACGAGTCGTCGCTCAGCTCCTATCTCTAATGGACGGAATGGGATCACGTGGTAACATCATAGTTATCGGCGCAACAAACCGTCCTAACGCAATTGATCCGGCTTTACGACGGCCAGGAAGATTCGATCGGGAGATTGAGATTGGGGTTCCTGACAAGGCGGGAAGGTATGAAGTATTGCAGATTCACACGCGGAACATGCCACTAGGCGAAGATGTTGATCTAAAACGCCTATCGGATGTGACGCACGGATACACTGGAGCTGATATTGCATCATTATGCCGAGAAGCCGCTATGAAGGCGCTCAGACGTTACATACCTGAGATAAACCTGGAAGAGGAACGAATTCCGCCTGAGATCCTGGAAAAAATGGTCGTGATCATGGACGATTTCATGTCAGCGTACAGGGAGATTACTCCAACAGCAATGCGCGAAGTCTACGTCGAGGTGCCCCAGGTGCAATGGACACAAGTGGGCGGCTTGAAGCGAGTAAAGCAGGAACTGAAAGAGTCCGTGGAATGGCCGCTGAAGAAACCCGAAGTATTCAGTCGAATGGGGATAAAGCCTCCACGCGGAATCCTGCTCTATGGACCGCCAGGATGCGGAAAGACACTTCTAGCACGCGCAGTAGCAACAGAGAGCGAAGCCAACTTCATCTCAATAAAAGGACCAGAAATATTCTCCAAGTGGGTTGGAGAATCGGAGAAGGCTATTCGCGAAGTCTTCCGAAAAGGAAGAACGGCAGCGCCTTCCATAATATTCTTCGACGAACTTGACGCTATTGTACCAAAACGCGGATTAGGATACGCCGATTCCGGCGCCAGCGAACGCGTGATCAGCCAACTCCTGACTGAGATTGACGGCATAGAAACCTTGCAGAATGTTCTCGTAATAGCCGCAACAAACCGGCCGGATATTCTGGACCCGGCTGTGATGCGCCCAGGACGGTTCGATAGACTGATCTACGTGCCTTCGCCGGATGTCGATTCGCTCAAAGAGATCTTCAAAATTCACGCAGGTTCAATGCCTCTCTCGCAAGACGTAACACTCGACGAGCTAGCACGGAAGGCGCAGGGATACTCCGGTGCAGATATTGAAGCCATTTGCAGAGAAGCCGCAATGAACGCCCTACGAGAGGATGAGAATGCGACAGAGGTTTCACGTCGCGATTTCGACGAAGCCATGGAGCGAGTGGGACCCAGCATCACTCCGGAAGATGACTCATGGTATCAGAAATTCTCAAAGAGGCTTAGACGAGAACGAGCATCAGCACCTACACCAGTAGCATGAGGAGCGATCACGTTTTGGCCACGAAAGTTTGGGGACCTCGCCCACTGCAGCTCACAGTGCTTGACATGATCGAGCGTAAGGGTCCCTTGACAGATGACGAATTGCTGAAAGAAGTGAAGAACGGGAAAGAGGATTTGAGTTTCCGCGAACTGAACGAGATACTTATGAAATTGGAAGTGAACGGAACAATTCGAGTCTCAAGACAAATGAAAGGCAAGAGGCGCGTAGAGCTCGCGGAACAATCAGGACGCCGAAAGCAAGATTGATTCTTGTTAACAGAGTCAGTTGATCTAGCCATCGTGGGATGTGGTGTCAGCGGCACATCCTCAGCGGTTGCAGCAGCGGAAGATGGAGTATCCGTAGCAATTTTCGAAGAACACCCAGAAGTCGGCTTCCCATCTCACTGTTCAGGTCATGTGGGAATAGAATCGTTCAAGCGATTTGGCCCGGAACTCCCTCCAAGCCTGATAGAGAACGAGATCAAAGGGGCAATCCTCAATGCACCAAACGGACAACGCTTAATCTTACGTCGACACACTCCGGTAACATGGGTGATCAACAGAGCGAAATTCGACCAGTACCTCGCTTCTCTTGCAGTGAAGAGCGGTGCGACTCTCAATCTTGATTGCAGAATAGATGGAATCAATCGATCTGATCACTTGACCAAACTGAAGACTACTCGCGGGGAAATTTCATGCAAGATGGTAATCGACGCGGGAGGTTGCGGGGCTCCAGTTTCACGGCACGTGAAGACTTTTCGACAGGACGTACGGAAATTCGTCAACTCTGCCCAAGTTCACGTCGAACACGTCATCGACATTGATCCTGATTTCGTGGAACTATACTTCGGCCAGCAGTTTGCACCAGGATTCTTCGCTTGGATAATTCCGAGAAGAGATGGCTCTGCGAAAGTTGGTTTGGCTGCTGCTGTTCGATCAAACATTCGACTATGCCTTGAAAGGTTTTTGAAGAAACATCCCGTGGCATCATTGAAACTTAGGAACGCGAAGTATGTCACGGCACCTAACTTTCATCCTATACCTGTCAACGGTGGAGTTGGCCAAACCTACTCGGACTCGTTTCTAGCCGTTGGTGACGCGGCTTCTCAAGTCAAGCCTACGACAGGGGGTGGGATTGTGTTCGGGTTAGCTTGCGGAAGACTTGCTGGGCAAACGGCAGCTAGGGCAATACGGGATGGCGACACTTCATCCTCATCCCTGAAAGGCTACGAGGATTCATGGCGGCGACTGATTGGTTTCGACTTGAAAGCAATGAGTCTGCTGAGACGTCTGGTGTATGGGATGCCGGATAGGTATCTTAACAGAATCTTCGAGATATCAAAAGAGTTCAGAACTGATGAGGTCTTGGGGAGAGCGTCCGACATTGATTTTCAGGGAAGAATCCTCTTGTCCCTTGCGCGGGACCCGAGGCTCTTCATTTCACTTCTTTCGGCTTCTGTTCTCTCCATGCCTTCGTACGTCCTTGGAAGAGACTAATTCTTGGCAAGCTGTCGGACGGCGTCGGTGAGGAGAGGTAATACCGTATAGAGGTCGCCTACGATTCCGTAATCGCTGAATTCGAATATTGGAGCCTTCGGATCATTATTGATTGACACTATCACCTTGCTGTTTCTAATTCCTGTAAGATGCTGGATTTGGCCTGAGATTCCGCAAGCGAAGTACAATTTCGGATTCACCTTCTGGCCTGACAGACCAATATACTGCTCTTCCGGCAACCATCCGAGATCTTCAGCAATTGGACGTGAACATCCGACTACGCCACCCACGGCTTTCGCGAAATTCTCTATCATAATCACATCTTCTTTCTTTCTGACTCCCCGACCGAACGAGACGATTATAGTAGCGTCAGACAGTTTCACTCCCTTCGCTTCCTTAGGCTTCTTTTCGAGTAGTTTGGTTGTAGGAGCTCGAACCTTAGGGTCAGCGACGATCACTTGACCCTTATGTGATGAATCTATTGTGCTCGGGGCAAACAGTCCTTTGGGTATCGTTGCGATCTGCGGTTTTGAGCGTGAGATGTGCGTCTCAACGAGGTTTCCTCCCATAGTCACTCTATCCATGAGAAGGAATTTCTTGTCTGCGTCTAACTCGATTTTCGTGACCTCAGTTACACAACCTGTCTTCAATCGTTCTGCCAAGCGGGGTGCAAGCTCCAACCCGTTCCTTGTCGCCCCAATCAGGATTATCTCCGGTTTGTGTTCATACGCCAGGTCCGAAAGTGCATCAGTATAAGTGTCAACTTGAAACTCCCCCAGCAGCGGGTTGTTAACTAGGATGACTTTGTCGGCGCCGTGACTGACGTATTCGTCAGCGTTAGTCGAGGTCGTTGCAATTGCGATCAGGTTCGAGCTCAATTCCTTGGCAAGCCCAGCGCCCTTCCCAAGAAGTTCAAAAACATGTTGAGGTTGCTCTGAGAAAACCCAAATGTCACGATTCTCTTGTCCCATTTTTCAGACCTTCAATACCCCTTCCTGTTGGAGTGCCCGGGTGAGTTTGAGAACAGCCTCTTTGGCTTCCCCATCCAACATTACGCGTTTTCTTTCACCCGAACTAACCGAGCTTCTTAGAAGTTCGGAGAGAGATCCGTTGTATCCCAGTTCACTTTCCGTTAGGCGTAAATCATCTGCTGACCATATCGACGTGGGTTTTTTTGATGAAGCCATTATCGCCATTAGTGTCGGTAGTCTGGGTTCGTTAATCTCTCTCACGACGGTCACTAAGCAGGGCAGTTGCCCTTCCACAATTTGACGCTCGTTCTCCAAATCCCTCTCGACGATGATCTTGGTCCCCTCTAGGCTTATCTTGGTTGCATAGGTAAATTGGGGAAGGTTGCATATCTCTGCTAATCTAGGTCCAACCTGAAACGCGAACATATCCTCTGAATATGCACCACAAATTATCAAATCGTAATCGAGTATTTTTATCACCGCGGTCGCTAACACGCTTGCAACTGCGTGCGAATCCGATCCCTCGAATCGCTGGTCCGTGACCAGAACTGCTTCGTCCGCTCCCATTGCCAACGCTTCCCTGAGCGCCTCCTTTGCTTCAGGTGGGCCCATGCTCAGGACTGTGATCTTTCCTCCATGCTTTTCTTTAATTCGGACTGCTTCTTCCAGGGCATTCTTGTCAGTTTCACTGACGACCCGGGGAACCCCCTGAGTCACTATGCTCTTGCTGGATTTGTCTATCTTCAGTTCAGCAGTCTGTAAGACCTGCTTTACGAGTACAATGATCTTTACCATGTTCCCTCACAAGCGTGACCATTGCAGAGAATTGCTCAAACTAATAAAATTGAGAAAAAGTCAATCAATCAAGTCTGCTATGAGCTCAGCGATATCTCTAACTTTAGGAGCATCAGTCGACCCAAGAGATACCGAAGCGTCCTCGAACATCGAGGTGCAGAATGGACATGCCGTTGCAAGTATATTCGACTTTGTTTCCCGAGCCTCTTCGAAACGTATCTGATTAATCCTCTTCTTCTGTTCGACTTTGTACCAGAAATTCGCGCCGCCGGCTCCGCAGCAGAAGCTATCCTCACGATGGCGATGCATCTCTCGAATCGTTACGGGACCCAATGAAGAGAGTAGAGATCTAGGCGGATCATACACGGAATTGTATCTTCCCAGGTAGCACGGGTCATGGAACGTAACGATTTGTTCAGCTCCTTTTCCTAGTTTCAACCAGCCGGACTGAATGAGGTCGGAGATGAATTGAGTGTGGTGGACTGTTTGGAATGATGCCCCGAACTGCGGATATTCATTCTTGAAGGTGTTGAAGCAGTGGGGGCATTGTGTGAGAATTTTCTTAACTTTGTATCTTTCAAACAGTTGGATCAGCTCGAGCGCCGATTGTTGGAAGCGTCCCTCTTCGCCCAGACGTCTCGCAACTTCGCAGTTGCATTTCTCTTCGTTTCCGAGAACTGAGAACCTTACGTTGGCTGCATGCAGAATCTTGATCATTGCTCGGGATACGGATTGATTTCTGGGGTCGTATGAACCTGAGCAACCTACCCAATACAGGATGTCAAATTCTGGCTGCTCTTGTACGGTCTTAATGTCAAGGTCCTTAGCCCAGTTCAGTCGATCGCTCGCTGAAAGCCCGTAAGGATTCCCTGAGTTGTTCAAATTGTTGAGCAAATCTCTCTTGGCACGGTCCAACTTCCCTTCTCCAATAAGATGGCGTCTCATGTCCACAATGGCGTCGATATGATTGATCAACACGGGACATTCGTGAACACACGCCCTGCACGTTGTACAAGCCCACAGTTCTTCTTGGCCAATAACTGAACCTGTGACCGGTGAATCGGGTTCTGCGAGCATCGTATTTCGAAGTTTGAGTATAACGTGCATGGGAGACAGCGGAGTTCCCGCGGCAGTTGCAGGACAGGCGTTGCTGCATCTACCACATGAAGTACATGAGTCGAAAGAAAGCTTTTCTCGCCAACTGAAATCATTAATGGCGGCCGCCCCAATTTTAACGTCAAAATTGCCCGATTCTAGTAATTGTCGTAGATCGAACGGTGTGCTCAATTGCCCAATCGGTCTTGGGTCGGCAAACAGCGCGTTAAGTGGTGAAGTGATCAAATGGAAGAGTTTGGTGTACGGAATGGTGGCGAAGGCCGTGAAAGCTAGGATTGCATGGAACCACCATAAGGCCGGGTAAACATTGACGACTTCTTTGCCGAACGAGGCTTGAAGGAAAAGCGCCACGCGGTAACCAACGAATGACCAGGAGCCCCAGGGCGGATTATCTACGGCTAGGCGAATTCCCTCCATTATGTAGCCCGTGATGAGTATTACTAGAAGTATCGAGAAGATGAACACGTCACCTCTCGAGTTGGGTAAGTTCGAGGGTTTCGTCACAGAGCGGCGGAATATCGCAAACAGTAGACCTGCAATAGCCACCAGACCGAAGGCATCGAGAGACGCTTCGTAAACGAGATAGAAGTTGCCTACTAGAAATTGCTGGTGAAAGAAAGTTGTCCAGATATCATAATCCAAGAACACGAGCAGGGTTCCAATAAACAGAACAATGAATCCCAGGTAAATGAGTAAATGCATTAGGCCTGGGTACTTTTTCTTCATAACTTTACGTTGAGCAAGTACGTTCACGAATACTGTTCCGACTCGAGAACCTATCTGATCTAATTGGAGTCGGGCTGCTCCCCGGAAATAGATCCTGAATCGCCGGTAAACTCCATAAATGAATATCGCAGCGAAGACGGTCAGTACAGTATACATTATCAAGGGGGTTAACGCTGGCATAAGATCGTAGGTTATTCGATGTGGAAGCGTAGGCCTCACGGACGCTGTATTATCACCCAGGTTAAGTAAAAGACATTTTCGAATGTATCAAGATGGCGTCATCTCTTTTTACACGCGGCGTCAACTAATTTCTCGAATCAATGGAGGACCGGAAGTTTGGGAAAGATAACGGTGGTGCAGTATGGTTTGGGTCCTATCGGATTGGAGATTGTGGAAACACTTCTCACGCGACCTTGGGCTGAACTTGTGGGAGCTATCGACACCGACGGCAACAAGGTTGGCAAAGATGTCGGGCAATTCCTGAAAACTGCGCGACAAACTGGAATTATCGTGCGCAAGGAAACGGATGATGTGCTACGTCGAACCGCTCCTCATGTCGTTACTCACTCAACTTCGTCAGAGATGCAGAGCATATACCCGCAACTCGTGATTGCGCTAGAACACGGAGCAAATGTCATTTCGACAGCTGAAGAATTAACCTACCCATTCGTGAAACATCCGGAAGCTGCTCAGAAACTCAACGATTTAGCAGAATCCGAGAAGAGAGTTGTACTTGGAACGGGAGTTAATCCTGGTTTTCTGCTTGACAGCCTTCCCGTAGCGTTGAGTGGCGTATGCCAACACGTTACTTCTATACGAGCTGAACGCGTAGTCGATGCTGCTAGAACGAGTCTTCCGGTGCAGAGAAGGGTTGGAGTAGGTCTGACGACGCTAGAGTTTGAGCGAAGAGTTGCAGATAGTTCAGTGGGGCATGTTGGACTCCCTGAATCCGTTGGTCTGATTTCGTTGGCAATGGGATGGAAGGTGGGCGAGATACAGGAGAGGATAACGCCAGTTCTTGCTGAGAAAAATTTGGAAAGTGGTCCCGTGAAAGTCCAAGTGGGTCTCGTTGCGGGCATCCGCCAGGTCGCGAAGGGCATCCTAGCGGGTCATGAACTGGTTGTTCTGGACCTTAGAACGTACGTTGATGCTCAAAACCCGCATGACTCGATCATGATTGAGGGCGTCCCGACCATTGACCTAACCATAAGAGGCGGCGTGCAAGGCGACAGGGCGACTCCAGCAATTGTAGTGAACTCAATTCCCAGGCTGGAATCACTCAAGCCGGGACTGCGCACCGTGATTGATTTACCCCCTCCGTCGGCTCGATTGAATCCGATTGGAGAAGGCCGGTCAGTGATGCTTAAGACATTCTAGGAGTTCACGATCGCGAATCAGATATCTTTAGGTTACTTTCGGCTCTCGAACAATGACTATGGAAAATCGTAGTTTAGTCCTATGTTGAGTGTCCACTAACGTTGATTGAAGATTGTATAATTGTATCCTGCACGCGACGGTTGTTGCTTGATATACAGAAGAAATATCAAAATCAGAAAGAAAATGTTCGGTCAGAATGATGTCTGATGCAAGTAGCCTCGGCGTATATCAAATGTGGATATTGTGGCCAAACCATCCCGCGAGAAACATCATACTGTCCAGTCTGCCAGAAGAAATTTCTCTTCAAAGGATTAGGATTATAGCTCAGTTAATCATTCAGGAATTGAAACAGCCATTTCCCTCACCTTGTCCAAGTAGGATAATGCGTCAATAGCAGCCTTACAACCTTCTCCCGCGGCGGTTATGGCCTGTCTATACTTGTAATCGTGGACGTCGCCTGCAACAAAGACGCCGTCCGCGCTCGTCTCCGTACTGTTTCTCACCATTACGTATCCTTTTTCGTCGAGCTCAATCTGTCCCTCGAACACTTTCGTATTCGGTTGGAATCCTATAGCGACAAAAACACCATCACATGGTAACATTGAAGTTTCGCCGGTTTTCAAATTCCTGATTTTAATAGTCTCCACTTTATTCTGCCCAAGGACGTCATCAACAACAGAATCCCAGATGAATCGAATTTTAGGCTCCGACATTGCTCTCTTTTGCATAATCTTCGTTCCTCGAAGCTTGTCGCGTCTGTGGACTACTACAACTTCCGTCGCGTACTTGGTTAAGAAGAGAGCTTCTTCAAGAGCAGTATCGCCTCCGCCAACTACCGTGACGCGTTTGTTTCTGAAGAAGTATCCGTCACATGTTGCACAACTCGAAACGCCGCGTCCGCGCAACTTGGTTTCTGAAGGTATTCCCAGCCATTTCGCTGAGGAGCCGGTACCAATGATGACGGCGCTCGAAGTCACGGATCGTTTTCCGAAGACGATGCGTTTCGGTTTCTGCTTGAAATCCACATATTGAATGTCTTCATCAACAATTTCAGCACCGAAACGTTCAGCTTGCTTACGCATTTCCGCCATGAGATCCGGACCTTGGATTCCGTTAGAGAATCCAGGAAAGTTCTCAACGCCACTCGTTAGCATGAGTTGTCCACCAGAAACTCTGCCGGCGATTACGAGAGTTCTCACAAGGGCGCGAGCAGCGTATATCGCTGCTGTCAAACCTGCTGGACCCGATCCAATTATGACGACATCATAGTCGGCCATTCTATTTCTTCAAAGGTACTCGTTGATTATTGGTATAAGGAAAACCCTTGTCATTTTGAATTGAAACTCTCGTCGACTTAGGGTTCCCTTGCGTAGCTCGCCTTCTGAATCGTTCTTGTAGATCCAATGAATATGACAATTGTATTAGAAATCCTGTTGAAGAATCTTTGGCGTCGCTCGCGAGTCGGTTTGCAAAGTTCGCCAAGGAGACAGTCAAACAGTAACAAGAGCGGATTCGATTTACCGACGCTTTGAATCGCCGACGCTCGTAGACTGACCGGGTCTCCTTGAACATCCACAACTCGAACATTCAATAGTAATTGTCCAATCGATCTTCCAAAATACCATTCTGAAAGCGTGAAGTAAAGAACGAAAATTAGAATAGTTAACGGCGACCAGATCGAAATGTCCGTTCCTGGAGCATTCGGCAAGAAGACTGCTGGGATTATTCTGGTCTCCAATGTTTCAAGCTGGAAATAGCCTAACATTAGAATTATTATGATGTAATCTACGAACCAAGCGATAGCACGCCTCCCCCAGTTCGCTAGAACAATCGGAGGCTTATCATTCTTCGCGGTTTGACCCGTTTTCATTTCCGGCGGCGAGAGGGACGACCGCCCATCACCATCGCCATAACCGCCTTCTGCACGTGTAGACGATCTTCAGCTTCCTCGAAGTACAGTGAATAGTTCATATTATCGATTACATCGTCCGTAACTTCTTGGCCTCTGTCTGCGGGTCCGCAGTGCATGTATTTTCCTTTGTTTGTGAGATCCATCATCTCCTGAGTGCAGATCCAGTTCTTGTATTTGTCCTGGTACGACATCGCGCCTTGTTTGTCCAGTTCGGCTCTATGAGGCGGAAAGTAGTTCTTTGGTGACCAAGCTTTAGGATATACTACATCTGCTCCGTCAAAGGCTTCCTTCATGTCGTTTACGATCTTGAAGTCTCCGCCGTACTTGTCCGCGTTCACTTTAGCGGCTTTCAGTATGACGTCTTCCAATTCGAATCCAGGGGGATGAGCCAACACCACATCCATTCCCATTTGAGTTCCGATGAGTACTTCGCTCTGTGGTACGGCTAATGGTTTCAGCCCGCCGGAGTAAGCATACGAGACGACAAGTTTCTTCCCTGCGAGTTTGGGAACGGCACTCCTCATGGCCTGGACGTCGGCCAATGCCTGGAATGGATGATACATGTCGTCTTCCATGTTAAGCACGGGAATGCTTGCATGTTTTGCGAACTCCTGAACCACTTTGTGACCTCGCCCGATCACCCATTTCGCAGCGTCGCCATAGATTCTGATTGCTATTGCGTCGCCGTATCGGCTTAGGACTCTCGCCACGTCTGAGATCGCTTCAGTCTGATACGCGACCATGTCTTCTGGAAGGGCAGGAGTATAGACGTCTTGCGGACTAAGGAAGTGCGCGTGTCCGCCTAACTGGTACATTCCTCCTTCGAAAGAGTTTCTGGTTCTAAGAGAGCGATTGTAGAACAGCATGAAGAGTGTTTGACCGGGAAGGTAGTGGTGCTTCTTCCGCGATCTGAAAGTCTTCCTCAGAATGTCAGCTGCGTCCAGAACCTTCTTGATCTCTTCCTGAGAGAAATCGTTCGTGTCAAGGAAATCTTTGCCTTTCCAGGCACCAACAAATGACGGCATACGATTCCCAACCTTGGCTGATGCTGGCGATTGAAATTAAGCTTTTGGCACTGTGACCTGCGTCCCTGCTTTTCCTTCGAGGGCTTCAACTAGGCTTCCGAGGTCAGCGATCACTGCGCGTTCCCCACCGCTCTCTACGAATCGAATAGCAGCCTCGACTTTGGGTGCCATACTACCCTCTTTGAACTGGCCCTCTTTCAGATGATTTTTCAATTTTCCAGAAGTGATTTCTCCGATTCTTTCCTGTTTTGGACTTCCGTAATTTAGAAATGCTGCATCCACGTCGGTAAGTATGATTAGGACGTGTGCCCCGATTAAGGTTGCTAAGCGTTGAGCCGCAAGGTCCTTGTCAATTACTGCTTCGACACCCTCCGTTTGGGAGCCTTCTTCAATGATCGGTATTCCTCCACCTCCGCAAGCAACCACGATGAATCCAGCATCGACAAGTGCTCGTATTGCTGTCCGCTCAGCAATTATCTTCGGATCCGGGGATGGCACGACTCGCCTGTAGCCTCGACCGGCATCTTCCTTAACAACCAGATCTGGTTTCTGTTCCTTCAGTTTCGCCGCTTCATCTTTCGAATAGAATGGCCCAATCGGCTTGGTAGGGTTCTGAAAAGCCAAATCGTGTTTATCCACAATCACACGAGTCACTACGGTGATAACGAATTTATCGATTCCTCGAGTCTTAAGCTCATTCCTTAGTGCCTGCTGAATCATATAGCCGATGAAGCCCTGCGTCTCTGCTCCGCATGCGTCAAGAGGCAACGGCGGCACAATTGCCTTAGCGGCTTCGTGCCTGAGGAGGGTGGCGCCGACCTGTGGTCCATTTCCATGAGTTAGAACTACCTTGTAACCTCTCTGAATCAAGTCAGCAATTTTCGGCACTGTCTGCTTGAGGTTCTCATATTGTTCTTCAACGGTTCCCTTCTGTCCGCGTTTCAGAAGAGCGTTACCGCCAAGTGCAATAACGATCATTGTTTCAGGCAAGATAATCACCCAGAGGAAGGAGTACACTCGCTATTCTATCCGTTCTTAAGAGCTTACTCGTTCTCTCAAATTCAGTAAGGTTATTTAGCAGAATTTCTCGTCCGCATGGTTGCGAACTACTGGAGATCAGGCGAGTTGGTTAAGGTAGATTTGGTGGGACGCGATCTAATAACGACCCAAGACTGGTCGATTGATGAGCTTGTAACAACTCTAAAGACTGCCAAGGAGATGAAGCGACAGTATCATCGCGGCAGAGTCTCCCCGATACTTAACGCTAAAACATTTTTCATGCTGTTCTATGCTCCCTCTACTAGGACACGCGCAGCGTTCGAGGCTGGAATGACGTATCTTGGTGGACACGCTCAGTATATCGATGTTTCCACGACGCGCCTAGGCTCCGGAGAAGCGGCCAGAGATGTAGCTAAGATGTACGAGAAGTATGGGCACGGTTTGGGCGTCCGAATTCTTGACTCCGCAATCGACTACGTATCTGGAGTCGGATTGTCGACCGTCCGGGAGTATGCGAAACATGCTGAGATTCCAGTAATTAACATGGCATGTTGCACGTATCATCCAACACAGGGCCTTGCTGACTTGATGACGACTGAAGAAGCCCTAGGCAAGGTGAAAGGAAAGAAATACGTGATCATGTGGGGTTACGCGAAGAGCTTTCGCGGCCGCTGTAGCATCAATGAAGAGGCGTTGATCATGTCACGTTTCGGAATGGATGTGGTGTTGGCTCATCCCCCTGGATTCGAATTGGATCCTAAGATAATTGACGCATCGAGATCGAACGCCACAGCTCAGGGGACAGAATTCACAGTGACCAATGATCTTGAATCCGCAATGGACGGAGCCAACGCGGTGTTTCCGAGAAACTGGGCTACCAATGAACTTCTTTCAATAGGGGCAAGCCGATTCGGCAAGGACCGAGAACTGGAGATTCATGAGAAATATCGGGATTGGACGCTCACGCAGGATTTACTTGATAAGATGAATAGGCGAGCTATAGTAACTCACGTGTTGCCAGTTCTACGTGGTGAAGAGGCAACAGATGAAGTACTGGATGGGTCACACTCCGTCATCTACCCTCAGGCAGAGAACGGTATGTACACGAAGATGGCGGTGCTCGCGCTGACTATGGGTGGAAAGAAGCGGTCTTAGCCCTTCCATGAATACTCAATCGTAAATGTGCTTGGGTCCGAAGGTCAGACGTATCCCCATTTTGGTTCAATTCTAATTCCAGCCCGCTCCAAGAGCCTCGCTCCTCGCTCATCAGCCTCTCGAGTAACTTTCTCTTCGTCGAGGGTCAGAATCCGACGATTCTTCATTATAATGCGTCCATCAATAATCACTGTGTCAACGTCTGATCCTGTCGCTGCATAAACCAAATGGGAGACCGGATCGTACGCTGGGACTAGATGCGGATTCCGAAACGATACGAGTATTAGGTCGGCTCTTTTGTTTTCTTCTAAAGAACCGATTTCCTTATCCAGTCCCAGTGCTCTTGCTCCGTTGATTGTTGCTAGTTCGAGAACTGTTTCGGCGTCCATGACAAGCGGATTGAGTAATCTTGTTTTTTGTAATAGTGACGCGAATTTCATCTCGCGGATCATGTCGTACGAATTATTGCTGGGGCCTCCGTCACACCCCAACCCTACATTAACACCTCCTGTGATCATTTCGGGGATTTTCGCTATTCCAGACGCCAACTTCATATTCGAAGACGGACAGTGAGCCACGCTTGCTCCTTTAGTCGCAAGAATCTTCCACTCTGGTTCAGTGAGCCAAACTCCATGTGCATAGACTACGTTTGACCCTACGAGACCAACTTCATGCATAAATTCGACGGGCAACTTACCGAATTCTTTCTTAGTATAATCGGCATCTTCGCGAACTTCATTCAAGTGCATTGTCACTCCCGTCTTCAAGGCCTTAGCTCCGGAAGCTATCTGCCTGTAGAGTTCGGGTGTACATCCCCCCAAAGATCTTGCTCCGTACCAGACTCTAATTCGACCATTTGCCTTCCCGTTCCAACGATTGAAGTACCCTTCGACTTCACGCAGGCAGGTCTCACCATCTTCGACCATTCCAGGATGCATAATACCTCCCGCAGCCCCGTATCCGGGAATACCCATTACAGTCTTGGAAAGTATCCCCCGCATGCCCGAGGTTTCCACACTGGCAGCTATCCCGTCGAACCCATAACGAGTGTGAAGAAGACTCTCCAGAAAGGTGGTAGTCCCAGATTTGATCATCTCGAGCATGCAGAGTTCTGCACTTACCTTGCCATCTTGCGCATCATAATTCCCCTGTAGGGGCCAAACGAACTTCTGAAGCCAATCGATCAGTGAAGTATCATCTGCACATCCTCGCAACATGGCCTGCGCGAGGTGCACGTGAGCATCAATGAGCCCGGGCAGAATCACCATTCCTTTCGCATCAACTTCAAATTCGGGGTTCGACTCACGTTTCACTTCAGATGATTTGCCTATCTTCGATATTCTGGAACCTTCAATCAGGATTCCGCCGTCCGTGATTACGCGCCTGTGCGTATCCATTGTAATTAGAGTTCCACCGGTCACCAATACCGAGGTCACGCCGTGATCACGCATTAGTCTGCATCTTACGGGTTTTATAATACATGCTGTAAAAGCCCTGCAAGAATCGTCTTGATGCGCCGTTATTTTGAAAAGCGTATCGTTGCCAAGGCGTCCGCAATAAGGGTCTTCTTAAATCTTCCAGACGTTTCTCATTGCGGCTAGGTTTACCTTGTTCGAGTTTGAGGGTAGAACACGCCTCCACGAGATGACTCGCACGCTTGTAGATACTGCGATGGGTAAATTGAAGGCTGACTTAGTTGTACGGAACGTTTCATTAGTTAACGTAAATTCAGGGGAAATTACTGAAGGACAAGATGTAGCGGTAAAGAAGGACCGAATCGCCTTCGTTGGGCAAGCTGAACATACAATCGGGCCGACGACACGAGTGATAGAGGCGGCTGGGAGGTATCTTGTTCCCGGGTTCATTGACGGCCACATGCACATTGAAAGCGCGATGGTTACACCTACAGAGTTAGCTAGAGCAGTTCTACCTCACGGTTCAACCACCGTTTTCGTTGACCCCCATGAGATTGCCAACGTGTTAGGCTTGAGCGGCGTCCGATTCTTCCTTGATGAATCGAAGAACTTGCCGTTGAAAATCCTAATCACTTTCCCATCATGCGTTCCTGCTGCCCCAGGTTTTGAGACGACAGGCGGAAGCATCGGCACTGCAGAAGTTGAAGAAGCGTTGAAGTGGAATGGGGTTGTCGCTCTCGGCGAGATGATGAACTATCCTGGCGTAGTCTCAAGTGACCCGCAAGTTCACGGGGAAATTGCCGCAACTCTGAAAGCTGGCCGCGTGGTGGAAGGACACGCGGTCAATCTTCTGGACCGGGACCTAGTTGCGTACGTTGCCGCTGGCATAACCTCATGCCACGAATCTACCAAAAAGATCGAAGCCGTGCAGAAACTTCGATTAGGGATGCATGTTATGCTTAGGGAAAGCTCTGCCTGGCGCGATGTTGCTGACACAGTGCGCGCGATTACGGAAGCAAGACTCGACTCGAGACACGTCTGCCTAGTCACGGATGACAGAGAACCTCATTCGATACTCACCGAGGGACATGTTGATCACGTCGTGCGACGAGCAATCGAAGAAGGCGTCGACCCGATTCGAGCAATCCAAATGGCCACGATGAATGTAGCAGAACACTATGAATGCTCGAGAAACCTGGGAAGCATAGCGCCTGCCAGGCTTGCTGACATGATAATTCTCGACAGACTATCAACCGTGAGTATTAGAACGGTGATTGCTAACGGACAGGTGGTTTCACAAGGTGGGAAACTCGCAGTGAACATTCCTCCTCCGAAGTTTCCCGCCTTCACTCGCAAATCCATCGTCCTTAAGTCACCTCCCACCCTGAATGACTTGACGATAAAATCAAAAACAACCGAACGAACGGTGAGGGTGAGAGCTATCGGCATAATACCTGCCAGCGCGTACACAGATCATTTAGAAGTAGAAGCCCGATCGAAAGATGGTCGAGTATACGCGAACGCGGACGAAGACGTGTTGAAGATTGCGGTATTCGAAAGGCACAAGGCCACCGGCAACAAATCAATCGGGTTTGTGAAGGGATTTGGAATAAGAGAAGGAGCAGTTGCTTCAACTGTGGCCCATGACAGCCATAATCTAGTCGTTGCGGGTGCCTCTGACGAAGAGATGCTAACCGCCGTCAATGAGATCATTAAGAGCGGAGGAGGAATGGTCGTTGCTCGCAAAGGAAAGGTACTCGCTCACGTTCCGTTACCGATCGCCGGGCTCATGTCCGACCAATCCGTCGAAGCGGTGGTCCAGGAAGTGGAACAATTAAAGGAAGCCTGGGTTACGTTGGGCTGCACGCTCCCTTCCCCATACATGAATCTGGCTCTGACAACGCTATCAGTGATTCCAAAATTGCGAATAACAGACAAGGGTATGCTGGACACGGTCAACTTCAAATTCGTTGACCCTATAATCCTTTAATGACCACATTGGATCACGTACGTCCAGCATCAATTCTAGTCGATTAAGAAATCTGTGCCGCCGCGTGCACGGCCTGGGCTGTTCGAGTATCCTGCACGTGTTGATACTCGCGGATTATCCGAGCAGCCAATTCATGCGCCGACTTGATTGCAGTGTTGGAGTGTTCACCATCCTCAGTGTCGATTTCAATCGATAGATGATTACCCCTGAACCGCGCTCGCACCTGCGTGTTACCGTCATCGGTAACCCAAGTTAGCAATGTGTCATTCTCGTTATTTGAGTAGCCCAGCCAGCGGAGCGTACTGAACCAGCTATACTTCAATCTCGAGATCACATCAGTTGATGGTACATCTGACGGAAGATAGGTCTCAAGGAGGCTAGACGGTTTCGTAGATCGTACCCGAGCTGGCAAGTGGATGACTTTTGAGCCGTGTTGGGTAAGTCTGTAACCATCCTCTGTGCGTTCAACCAGGTTGTCATCCTCTAAACGGTGGAGAGCTCGGGAGAGCGTCTCTTGATGCATACCTAACCTGCGTTTGAGACCTTGAAACGCAAGACTCGACTCCGCATCGTGAAAGGCGTCGAGTACCTGCCAATCACCTTGTCGCAGATCCAAATCGTTATCTTCATTCAAGAGTTTCACCGATCTTAAACTTGGACATCCAATAATGATGGTTGGCTAATAAATATATCGGACACCCAATATTGATTAATCTTGTGTCACGGGTGAACGGAAGACTTCCCCGAAGACCCGGCAGAAGTAAACTGAGGCCTCGACAACCCCGATCTGACCTTGACTCGTCAGCTCATACACAGTCTTCCGCCCCTCGCTACGCATCTGAACCAGACCCCGTTTATGCAAGTCCTTCAACGCTGGGTAGATAGTTCCAGGATTAGGCTTCTCTCCCCTTCGCTTGGCTATTTCCTCAGCCAATTCCTGACCATACATCGGCCGCTTACACAACAACCATAACAACATGAACGAGAGCATCCCTCGCATGTCACAGCATAGATGCTCGCTTTCGTCCCGCAACGTTCGCACGTAAAGTATTGGGTGCCCCATACATAGTTAAACTTACCCAACTCGCTACGTCAAAACGCAATCCAGACGTTAGCCGAAACCATCCAGAATTTTACGCATTATTAGGTTGATTCGACTTTCTGCCCATTCAACGTTGTACCTATGAAGCTTCGAAGCTCCTTTTTGCGGCGATCAACCGATCAATCCAGCGCTGATAAATCTTAGACGGGTATCTACAAACCTACCGGATTGCCCTTGAGACTCCAACTGACCCAACGGACTTCGAAAGAAAGAGAGAGTCAGATACCAAAATTCGGACTACTAACTGATCCCATCCAACCGGTCCCCGACGAAATAGTTCGATTCAAGAAGTTAGGATTCGATTATGCGGAAATAGGAATCGAAGAACCATCAGCTACTCCGTCCATCTTGGCGTGTCAACGTAAGCAAATCTTGGAATTACTGTCAATCAATCACATGTTCGCTGTAGGCCATACAGCATATTGGGTGCAGTTCGGTTCAGCACACGTAAACGCGCGGAGAGGTTGGATAGAAGAAGCAAAAGCCATGATCCGGACCGCTTCGCTGCTGAGACTCAAGCAGCTCAATTTCCACTTTTACGGAAAACTCGGACGAGTTGGGGACACAGAAAGGTCCCGATACGATTTCCTCAACAATTTCTCGAGCGCGATGAGTGAACTTTGCACCTTTGGAAGATCAAAGCAAGTCGCGTTGATGCTAGAGAACGTCCCTGTCAGAGAAAACGGGACAGGAGGCATAGGCAATTATTCCCACGTTATGGAGAGCGTTCCCCAATTGAATTGCCATCTGGATATCGCGCACGCGTTCATCGAGGGCGGCATGAGCAGAATTGAGACATATCTGAAACGGTTTTCGCCCCGGCTGGTTCACATTCACATTCACGACAATCACGGAGAACTCGACGAGCATCTGCCGCTGCGCGACGGCAACATAGACTTCAAGAAAGTAGTTCGATGGCTCAAAAAAATAGGATATGACAAGACTATCACTTTCGAAGTATTCACATCATACAAGGACGCGGTTAGGTCAAGAGAGTACTTCAGGTCGCTCTGGGAGAACGACTAAATGTCCATCTAAACCTCTCTAATTCAGTTTAGGTCACGCAACCAGTGGACCGAAGCTTGCAGGTTGAACCTGAAAGGCGTCGATCATCGAACGGACATCGTCTCCGAGCGGGTACAAAATTGGACACGTGCATCCAGTATCCTCGTATTCTCTCACTTTCTTCAGACAATCTTCGGCTGTGCCACTAGCAGTTATGAGCCTAACAAGCTTGTCGTCTATGAGCTGTTTGGCTTTCTCTAATCCACCTGGCTTTGCCGGCCAACCACCGAGCGCCGATTTAACCTCTTCAATCAGACTCTCCTTTACTCCACTAGCCTTCGCAATGTGTGGTTGTTGACCAAGATACTGCGCCACTAGTGGCCGAGCGGCGTCTAAAGCCCTGTCCGCATCTCTGTCGAGCGAACACACGATAAGTTGTGGACGGTCTACCTCTTGCCAATTGCGATTTCCTTTCTTAGCCCCAACCTTGAGACGATCGAGGGCTACTTTGTTGTATTCCGGTGACACAAGGTAATTGAGCAGAAGCCCATCTGCAATTTCCCCTGTAAGCTCGATCATATCCCATCCAGTTGCTCCAATGTAAATCGGAATCCGACGCGGAGAATTCGGATCTCCGTACACGATATCGAGTCGAATATCGCGCACTTTTACAAATTCGCCGTCGAAAGTTACATTCTCCATCCTGAAGAGACGTTGAAGGACCGTGCAATACTCACGCATGGCTTTGATCGGTTTCTTCCGCTCAATACCAACCTTCCAAGCAAGCGGATCCCACCAGGCTCCCACACCAAGAAGGGTCCGGCCACCTGAGAGTTCATCTAATGTGAGAAAAGTGGCAGCGCAGAGTCCAACATTTCTCGTCCAGTTGTTGATAACCCCAGTTCCCAGTTTGATCCTTTCCGTGACAACAGCCATCGCGGCGAGAGGAGTAATGGCATCTCTAGCCAATCGAGACTCGGCGTGCCAGATCGCCTCAAATCCCTTCTTCTCAGCATACTGAACAAACTCCAATTCCTCGCTGACCTGATGCTTATCCTGCAAGTAGAGGGCTACACGCGACATAACGTAACCAGCATGCGATCACGGAAAAGAGCCTTTCTCAAGAGGGTATTCCGAAATGAGAGGGAAGGAGGCTGTGTTTGGGTTAGAATTGACCAAATTCAATCAAGGGTTAAGAGACACGTATTTGCCTAGGCTACCCTAAATTCCTAGCTCGGGAGCGCGGTCAGGTGGAGCGAAACATAAGTTTCAAGCTTAACGGTAAGCAGATTACGGTAAAATGCCCCCCTGCCTACACACTTCTCGAAGTTCTTCGCGACCACTTGCACGTTACAGGACCCAAAGAAGACTGCGCCAAAGGAGAATGCGGAGCATGCACCGTCATATTGAACGGGCAGCCAATGTGCTCATGCTTAGTTCTCGTTTCTCAAGCTCAAGATTCCGACATCCTAACGTCTGAAGGGCTAGCGAAGGATGGAAAACTGAATGCTGTTCAGAAGGCATTCATCGGTCATGGGGCAGTACAGTGCGGTCACTGTATTCCCGGCATGATCGTATCCGCTACAGCGCTACTCATGCAAAATCCGAAACCAACCGAGACGGACATCAAGAACGCACTATCCGGGAACCTCTGTCGATGCACAGGATACACAAAGATAATCGCAGCAGTCCAGGACGCCGCCAAGAAGAAGAGGAAAACGTAATCTTGATGCGTTCTGAAATTGACGTCTTCACTCCTCGTACACTAGGAGAAGCATTAGTCCTACTACGACAGCACCAGAGCGATATCAAAATCATCGCGGGCGGATCGGATCTTATAATCCAGTTGAGGGAGGGCGCAGTCAGGACAAGAAGGCTGCTGAACCTCCTTACGATTAAGGAATTGAGATTCATTACAGAAGAAAACAGAAGAATCCACATCGGCGCCCTTAGCACATATACCGACATTATACGATCGCAACACATCATGAGGCATGCCTGGATTCTTCTTGAGGCGGCGAAACAGATTGGAGCCATCCAACTGCAAAATAGCGCCACAATCGGAGGCAACATTGGGAATGCTTCACCGGCAGCGGACACTCTGCCACCCCTCTACGCACTTGAAGCAAGAATTGTAACACGGAATCAGTCTGATCGACGCGAGATCCCGATTGATAGGTTTTTCACCGGATACCGCAAGACCGCCCTGAGATCAGATGAACTCATCGAAGAAATCCAATTTGAAGCGCTTACTAGAAATGATGCAGGGGCTTACCTCAAACTAGGTCTACGAAAAGCTAACGCGATCTCAATCGTTGACGTGGCCGTTATCCTCAGAGGGAAACGCGGCGATTCGTACCGCGACATTAGAGTCGCCTTGGGTGCAGTCGCTCCGACTATCGTGAGAGCCCACAGATGCGAGCAAGCTCTCATGGGTAAGCGTCTCACTGAAGAATTATTGCAGGAAGCAGCACGGCTTGCTTCTCAGGAAGCCTCGCCCATCACCGACATTAGAGGCTCGGCACAGTATAGGAAGAGAGTTCTGAGTTCGCTAGTCTATCAAGCCCTTCACAAAGCAATGAATGGAGGAAGAAAACTGAAATGAGCAATACTCTGCGAATTCGAGTGAAGATATTTGGAGCACCGGCATTGGCTTTAGAGAGTCGAGAACTCACAGTTGACCTCTCTAAGAATGCAACAGTAGAAGATTTGCTCAATTCTGTTCCTGTCGATAACAAGAACTACGTCTACGTAGTGCGAGAAGGAATCAGACTTACCGCAAACTCGACGCTTAGCGACGGAGATGAAATACTGATAGTGCCTCCGATTGCGGGTGGATAGGACGCAAATGCCACAGACTGAGAGACGAAGACTGAGATGGGTCGGTAAACCCATCGATAGAAAAGACGGACGAGGGAAAGTTACAGGGGAAACGAAATTCTTCTCGGATATGACTTTGCCCAATATGCTGTGGGCGAAGGTGGCACGGAGCAAGTACCCACACGCGCTGATTAACAGGATTGATACGTCGAAGGCAGAAGCACTGTCCGGAGTTGCAGCAGTTCTTACTTACAAGGATGTTACAGGACAGAACGGGTTCGGAATCCTAATCCCCGATCAGCCTGTCCTCTGCCAAGATAAAGTCAGATACCTCGGCGACGCTATCGCGGTGATTGCTGCTGAGTCAAAGGAGACAGCTGAAGAAGCCGCGCAACTCGTCGAAGTCGAATACGAACCGTTACCAGTGGTCACGGATCCAATTGAGGCAATGAAGAATGATGCCCCAGAAGTGCATTCAAAGGGTAACATACTGAGGCACGCGTCGTTCAAAAAGGGGAACGTGAACGAGGCGTTTCGCGAGGCGAAGGCCGTCGTAGAGAACACATTCCACACGGGACGCCAGATGCACATGTACCTCGAACCTGAAGCGGGCCTAGGAATGCTCGATGACAAAGGCAATGTTGTGATCTACGCCGGAGGTCAATCACCGTACAGAGATCAAATGCAAATCTCAAGAGCCTTAGGCATTCCTCCGGAAAAGGTCAGAGTCATATCGAGTCCGGTTGGAGGCGCCTTCGGCGGAAAAGAGGAAAACACGGTCCAAATCCACCTGGCCATGCTAGCGTTGAAAACGAAACGCCCCGTCAAAATGGTATGGACGCGAGAGGAATCAGGCACTGCAG
>Ga0187779_10000372_pt1 | contig 31184 bp, 30 predicted proteins | sample 1015_Q2_SP10_10__FD_132435 | JGI IMG/M metagenome (GOLD analysis project Ga0187779, IMG submission 132435) | Tropical peat soil microbial communities from peatlands in Department of Meta, Colombia - 1015_Q2_SP10_10_MG | ecosystem: Environmental > Terrestrial > Soil > Wetlands > Peat | place... | reverse complement strand
GTTGGCTTCGGCGGGATAGGCCACGGCGTAGGCCTCCAGGCGCTCCTCCCAGCGCTCGACCAGGCGCACGCCGGCGGGGACCGCTTCGCGGAAGCGGCCGAGGGCGGCGGCCGGCACGTAGAAGAGGCGGTCGGGGTCCCAGCCGTACGCTTCCTTGGTCAGGCGCACCTCGTCGGCGCCGAGCGGCGAGCCGTGCGCCTTCTGGGTGTCCTGCTTGTGGGGCGAGCCATAGCCGATGTGCGTGCGCACGGCGATCAGGCTGGGCCGTGGGTCGGCCCGCGCCACGTCCAGGGCGGCGCCGATGGCCGCCAGGTCGTTGCCGTCGGGGACCCGCTGGGTGTGCCAGTGGTAGGCGTCGAAGCGGGCGACGACATCCTCGTCCCAGGCCATCGAGGTGGGGCCGTCGAGCTGGATGTGGTTGTCGTCGTAGAGGAAGATGAGCTTGCCCAGCCGCAGGTGACCCGCCAGGCTGGCGGCCTCGGAGGCGATGCCCTCCTGCAGGTCGCCGTCGGAGCAGATGCCGTACGTCCGGTGGTCGACGATGGCGTGGTCCGGCCGGTTGAACTCGGCTGCCAGGCGCTGCTCGGCGATGGCCATACCCACGGCGTTCGCGAAGCCCTGGCCGAGGGGTCCCGTCGTGGCCTCGACCCCCGGCGTGAGGCCGTGCTCGGGATGCCCCGGCGTCCGTGAGCCCCACTGGCGGAAGTGGCTCAGCTCGTCGAGCGTCAGGTCGTAGCCGCTGAGGTGCAGCAGCGCGTACAGGAGCATGCTGGCGTGACCGGCCGACAGGACGAAGCGGTCCCGATCGGGCCATGACGGCCGCGTCGGGGCGTGGCGCAGGTAGCGGGTCCACAGCACGTAGGCCATCGGAGCCATGCCCATGGGCGCGCCGGGGTGGCCGCTGTTGGCCTGCTGCACGGCGTCCATCGCCAGCGTGCGGATCGTGTCGATCGCGAGCTCATCAAGGCTCTGCGTCGTCGTGCTCACGGCTGCCATGATATCCGCCGACCCGTGCCAGCCAATCCCCGCTCCCCAGCGTCCCGCGCCCGCTCTCCACAGCGGCGTCGGCCGCACGTCGTCGTGCTGGGCGACCTCATCCTGGACATCGCGGCGCAGCTCGCGCGGCCGGTCGTCGAGGGCTCGGACACACCGGGCGTGATCCGCTTCCGGCAGGGCGGTTCGGCGGCCAACACGGCGCGCCGCCTGGCCCGCCTGGGCGTGCGCACCACGTTCATCGGCGCGGTGGGGCGTGACCGGTGGGCCGGGCCCTTGACCGACGCCCTGCGTGGCGACGGGGTCCGCGTGCGGGTGACCCGGGTGGCGGGGCCCACGGCCCGGCTGGTGGCCCTCGTCGCGCCCGATGGCGAGCGCTCGTTCGTCACCGACCGCGCCGCCGCAGACGGCCTCACGGCGGCGACCGTCAAGCCTGCATGGCTGCGCGGTGCCGACGTCCTGCACGTGCCGGCCTACTCCCTCATGGCCGGTCCGGTTGCCGAGGCCGTCGAGCGGGCCGCCGCGCTGGCGCGAGGGGAAGGAGCGCGGCTGTCGATCGACCTGGCGTCCGCAGCGCCGCTGCTCGCTGCGGGGAGGGACACGATGGTCCGGCGCATCGGCCGCCTGGCGCCGGATCTGCTCCTCGGCAATCTGGACGAGGTGGAGGCGCTGACCGGCTCGCGCGACGGCGAGGCACTCCTGGCGCTGGCGCCGGTGGTGGTCATCAAGACCGGTCGGGCAGGCTGCAGGCTCATGACGCGGGACGCACCGGCGGCACCTGGCCTGCGCCTGGCCGAGCCGGTGCGGGAGCGCTCCACCGCGGACACCACCGGGGCCGGTGACGCATTCGATGCGGGCTTCCTGGCCGTGTGGGCCGGGCTCGGACCGGCGGTCCGATCCGCCGAGCGGTCGCTCGTGCGCGCGGCCCGGGCCGGTCACCGGGCGGCGCGGGCCCTGCTCGCGGAGCCGCGGAGCGAGCTGCGCCTCTAGGTCGGCGGCTCCGTCCGCGTCGGCATGTGGCGCTGGAACCAGGCCAGCATCCGCTGGTGCCGGTCGATCCGTCGGTCGGGCCGGCCGGCCGCCGAGAAGACGTGCCAGCTCTCCGGGTAGAGCACCAGCTCGACCTCGCGGCCGAGCGCCTTGAGGGCGATGTACAGCGCCTGGTTGTCGGCCACCGGGCAGTTCAGGTCCGCCTCGCCCTGGAGCAGCAGCAGCGGGGCCCGGATGGCGGCCACGTGGCGCAGTGGCGACTGGGCCCAGAGGCGGGCGACGCCGGCCTCGTCAAGCGGGTCGCCCAAGCCCGCCCGCCGGTCGTAGTCGGGTCCGTCGTAGGAGGCCGACCAGGCCACGACCTGATCGGTGACGCCACCATCGCTCACCGCGGCCGACCATCGGTCGGGATGTGCCCCGACGAGCCAGTTCACGAGGAAGCCGCCGTAGGAGAGGCCGAGCAGGCCGACCCGCCGTGGGTCGACCGACCGCTCGGCCACGAGCGCATCGACCACGGCCAGCACGTCCTCGGCGTCCGGCCCGCCCCAGTGGCCAAGGTGGGGCTGGACCCACGCGGCCCCGTACCCTGCCGAGCCGCGGATGTTGGGCAGCGCCACGCGGTAGCCCGCCGAGCAGAGGATCTGGACCTCCAGGGACGGGGCGGGGGCCCAGCCGCCGAGCGGCCCACCGTGGAGGTCCACGACCAGCGGCAGCATCGCGTTTACGGTCCCGGGCGGCGACGCGATCCACGTCTCGATAGGCCCGCCCGGTCCCGGGATCCACCGGTCGGCCATCGCCGGCTGCTCCAGCCGACGCTGCCACGCCGAGCCCAGCCGCGTGACCCGCCGCGCAGTCCCGCCCTGTACCTCAGCCAGCTCCAGGGCCGAACCGCCGTCGGTGGCCAGCAGCGCCACCCGGCCACCCGCCGCGGCCAGCGCCCGCGTCGTCCGGTCGCCGCCGACGAGCGGCCGCAGTGCACCCACGGGTCGGCCGGTCGCCGGGTCATAGGGGAAGGCGACCGGGTGCGAGCGGCCGCGCTCCGTCACCACAGCCACGACGGCCGGTGGATCCGCCGCCCAGCACGGTCCCGTCTGCTGCGCGACCGACCAGCCGTGGAGGTCGCTGTCGGTCCAGTCGCCGATGGGCCGGTCCAGGTCGGGTGCCAGCGCCACAGGGTGCGAGCCGCCCCGGGGGCCTGCGGGGGCCAGGAACAGGGCCGTCGGCGCCCAGTCGGGGGCGCCCGCCACGTCGGTGCCGGTCAGCGCCAGCCAGCGCCCGTCGGGTGACACGGCGACCGCGTCCACCAGGCCAGGCAGGGCTGCCACCTCTTGCGGCTCGGCCGGCCCCGCGGCGCCCGGCTCGGCCGGCACACGCCAGACGCGGGGCCGTGAATAGAGGTCGCGGTCCGGCCCGCGGTCGGCGCAGAAGACGAGTGACCGTCCGTCGGCATCCCAAGCGGGCGAGGTCACATCGAAGTCACCAGCCGTGAGGGCCGTGGCGCGGGCCCCTCGTCGCACCGGGATCACGCCCAGGTGGGTGCGGTAGTCCAGGTGGCCGGTCTCGTCCATCTGCCATCCGGCGCTCGTGATGCGCCGCGCGGTGGGTGTTTTGCCATCGCTCCGCGCGCCCACGAGGAAGCGGGGCGGACCCTGCCAGCCCCAGAAGGCGATGCGCCGGCCATCGGGCGCCCAGGCGAAGCCGCTGACCCCGTGGGGCGCACGCGTGAGCTGCCAGGCTTCACCGCGGGCCAGCGGCAGGATCCATACCTGAGCTTGCGCTTCGTGGCCGGCCCTGGGAGCAGGCGGCTCCGCGAGGTACGCCAGGTACCGCCCGTCCGGAGCGAACCGCGGCTGGGCGGCACCCTCGCCGCGCCGGCGCACGACGCGCGTGCGGCCCCGACCGGTCATCGGCACCAGCAGGAGGTCCCGCTCGTACCCGACGCCGCGTACGCGCCGGCGTGCCAGTACGGCGAGCGTGCCGTCCGGGTGGAGGTCCAGCTCGTCGAGCACGACCTGCCGTCGCACCACGGCGGGCGTGACGGGCGGCAGATCGGACGGGGCAGCCATGGCCGCGAGCCTACCGCACGGCGCGCCCGCCCGGACCGCGCGTACCCTACCGGCATGCCGGATCGCCAGCTGGGGCCCGTCGTGTCGCGCGACGTGCGCCATGCGCTGCGCTCGGGGCGCGGCGTCGTGGCCCTCGAATCGACGCTCATCAGTCACGGCCTGCCGGCGCCCCGGAACCTGGAGGTCGCGCTGGCCAGCGAGGCCGCCGTGCGGGCCCAGGACGCCGTCCCGGCCACCGTCGCCATCCGCTTCGGGCGCCTGGTCGTCGGCCTGCGGCGTCAGGAGCTGACCGATCTGGCGGAGGCCAGCGGCGTGCTCAAGGTCTCCCGCCACAACCTCGCCGCAGCGCTCGGCACGGCGACCTGGGCCGCCACGACGGTCAGCGCCACGATGATCGCCGCGAACGCCGCAGGGGTGCGGGTCTTCGCCACCGGAGGCATCGGTGGCGTCCATCGCGGGGGTGAGCGGTCCTTCGACATCTCGGCCGACCTGGAGGAGCTGGCCCGGACCCCCGTGGCGGTCGTGTGCTCCGGCCCCAAGTCCATCCTGGACCCGCGCCTGACGCTGGAGTACCTGGAGACACGCGGCGTGCCCGTGGTGGGCTGCGGGACCGACGAGCTGCCCGGGTTCTTCGCCCGCGAGAGCGGCCTGCCCACGCCCATGAGCGTGGGAACGCCGGCCGAGGCGGCGGCCCTGGCCCGCCGGCACTGGGGCCTGGGCCTCACGACGGGTCTCGTCTTCGCGGTGCCCGTGCCCGAGTCGGCGGCCCTGGCCCGGGAGGAGGCGGACGCCGCGATCGACCGGGCTTTGGCCGAGGCTCGCACCGCGGGTATCCAGGGACCGGCTGCCACGCCGTGGATCCTGCGCCGCGTGGCCGAGCTGACCGACGGTCGCTCCGTCGAGGCCAACGTGGCCCTCATCGAGCACAACGCGGAGGTCGCCGGCCGCATCGCCGCCGCCCTGGCCGCCGGCTGACCGTCAGCGACCTGGCGGCGCGGGTCGTTCGCCCGGCGGCCGACGGCCGACGCCTTCCGCCGGGCTGATACCATCATCCGTGGCCGATCGGGTCGCGCGTGCCGCCGCCACCAGCTGGTCCCGATCGCAGCCCCTGTCCCGGCCCGTGGCCGCCCGGCGAAGCGTCCTCGTGGGCCGCCGCATGACCCCGGAGTCCCGTGCCCGACCTGCCCCATGCCACCGACGCCACTGCCGACCACGCCATCGAGGCGCGGGCGGTGACGCGCGTCTACAAGGCGCGACCGGCGCCCGTGACGGCCCTGGCCGGGATCGACCTGGAGGTGGCGCCGGGCGAGTTCTTCGGCCTGCTCGGGCCCAATGGGGCGGGCAAGACCACGCTCATCAAGATCTTCACGACGCTGCTCCTGCCCACGACCGGCACCGCGCGGGTCTTCGGTTTCGACGTGGCCGTCCAGACCAAGCAGATCCGGCGGATCATGAACATGGTGGCCGGTGGTGAGCAGTCGGGCTACGGCGTCCTGACCGTGCGCGAGCAGCTCTGGATGTTCAGCCAGTTCTACGGCCTCGGTGTGCGCGAGGGGTGGAGCCGCGTGGACGAGCTGATCGAGGCGGTCGGCCTGGACGCGCAGCGCCTGCAGCGGATCTCCTCGCTGTCCACCGGCGAGCGGCAGAAGATGAACCTCGCCCGCGGCCTGCTCAATGACCCGTGGATCCTGTTCCTCGATGAGCCGACGCTGGGCCTGGACGTCTCCGCGGCGCGCGTGGTGCGGCGTCTCGTCGGCGACTGGCGGGCGGCCGTGCCCGGCCGCACGGTGCTCTTGACGACGCATTACATGGCCGAGGCGGACGAGCTGTGCGAGCGGATCGCCATCGTCGATCACGGCCGCATCCTGGCCATCGGCTCGCCGGCCGAGCTCAAGCGGATGGTCCAGCGGGAGTCCATCTTCCGCCTCGAGCTGGACCACCTCGATGGCGGACCCGCGGTGCTGGCCGGGCTGCCCGGTGTGGTCCACGCGAGTCCCGCCGCGGGCGCCGACGCCGGCGCGCCGGTCGATCGCCAGACGGTGGCCGTCAATCTGGTGCTGATCGAGGATGGGGCCCTGGGCGGCGTGGTGGGCGCCCTTGGCGGCCTGGGGTCCCACATCGTCGCCCTGGCCAAGTCCGAGCCGAGCCTGGAGGACGTCTTCGTCGAGCTCGTGGGGCGCGGCTTCGACGATGTACCCGGGGAGCCACCGCGGTGATGAGCCGGGACGTCTACGTCCACCGGCGCACCAGCGGCCCACGCGCCGCGGCGGGCTGGGACCGCCGCCAGGTGCTGATGAACAACCTGCGGACGGTGCTGGGCCGCGCCTTCCCGCGCCTCATCGGGCTGACCCGCGAGCCGTCCTGGCTCTTGTTCGAGGTGGGCCTGCCCTTCCTGACCACCTCGGCCTTCGTGCTGGTCTACCGCGCCCTGCAGGCACCCCCGGAGTACATCGGCTTCGTGGTCGTCGGCGGGGCCATGACCGCCTTCTGGCTGAACGTCATCTGGATGATGGCGGCCCAGCTCTACTGGGAGAAGGACCAGGGCAACCTGGAGCTGTACTTCACGGCGCCCATGGACATGATGGCGGTCCTCTTCGGGATGGCCGTCGGCGGGATGCTCGCCAGCTGCCTGCGCGCGGCCGTCGTGCTGGTGGTCGGCAGCGTCGTCTACGGCGTCCACTTCAGCGTGGACCAGTGGCTGCCCCTGCTCGCCGTCTTCGTCCTCACCCTCGCCGCGCTGTACGGCCTGGGCATGATGCTGGCCAGCCTCTTCGTGCTCTGGGGACGCGAGGCGTTCCACCTGACGCAGCTGCTGCAGGAACCGATGTACTTCGTGTCCGGCCTGAACTTCCCGGTCGGCCGGCTCGGCTTCCTCGGCGCCCTGGCGGTGGCCCTCCTGCCGCTTGCGGTGGGACTCGACGCGATGCGCCAGCTGGCCTTCGCCGGTGGCACGATCGCCTTCGCCACCCCATCGCCGGCGGTCGAGGTCCTCATCCTCGTCGCCATGTCGGTCGTCTTCCTGGGCCTGGCCCGCTTCTGCCTGCGGACGATGGAGCGCCTGGCCCGTCACGAAGGGCGCCTCACGGCGCGCTGGCGATGAGGTGCGGCCATGACCGCCGCTGACGCCCGCGGTCCGGTCGCGCCCGCGCTCGGCCGGGGCGGCGGTGGCTTCGACCGCAGCCGCGCCGACCGCGGGGGCCTGGCCACGACCTGGCGCGCCTTCGCCACGTCGGCCCGCCTGGGCTGGCAGATGGAGGCCAACTGGACCGATCCGCTGCTGTTCTTCATCTACTCCGTGGCCAAACCGCTGGCGAGCGCGCTGATCCTCGTCCTGATGGTCCAGATCGTGAGCGGCGGCGGTACGGGGGCCGCATCGGCCAGGGCCTTCGTCGTCATCGGCAGCGCCCTGTGGGCCTTCGTGCTCGCCGGGGTGCAGGGCATCGCCTGGTCGGTGCTCGATGATCGCGAGCGGTACCGCATGCTCAAGTACCTCTACGTCAGCCCGAGCGACTTCCTGATCGTGCTGGTAGGCCGCGGCGTGGCCCGGGTGGGCGTGGGCGGCATGGGAGCCGTCATCACGCTCATGGCCGGCGTGCTCTTCCTAGGCGTGCCCTTCGATGCGGGGCGGGTCGACTGGGCCGCAGCCGTCGTGGTGATGATCGGTGGCCTGGCGGCGACCGTGGCGCTGGGCATCCTGATGGCTGCCATCTGCCTCCAGACGCGCCAGGAGTCGTGGTCCTACCCGGAGGCGGTGGCGGGTTCCCTGTTCCTGCTCGTCGGCGCCGTCTTCCCGCTGGCGGTCCTGCCGCTGCCGGTCCAGGGCGTCAGCCTGGCGCTGCCGCTGACGTGGTGGATGGCCGGGTTCCGGCAGGCCGTGTTCCCTGCCACGATCAGCTCGGTCGGCGGCAGCGGCTCGCTCTTCCAGGCCCTGACCGGTGCGGCGGCGCCCGACACCGCCATGATCGTGCTCGCCTTGCTGGTCACGACGGCGCTGGTTACACTCGTGGCCGCGGTGCTCTTCCGACGCAGTGAAGGGCGAGCCAAGGACCGCGGCCTGATCGACCGGACGACCGGTTCCTGACGGGAGTCGCCATGCGGATCTACGAGGGCAGCCCGCGCCAGGACTACGAAGAGGTGCTGCGCTCGATCGGCGCATTCCTGGACCAGCGGGGCATGCGGGAGGTCCTCTTCGTGGAGGCGCCCGACGGCTTCATCGTGCAGGGCCTGGTGGCCCAGCAGGAGTCGGGCAGCAGCTGGTCGGAGAACGTCGGCCAGGTCCAGAAGGAGACGCTGACCTTCCTCGACGACGACGTCGGCCGCTTCATGGACGAGGCCCTGGCGCGTCGCAAGAGCGGCGCGCCGGCCCCTGACTGGACCAAGTCGGGGCCGTACGAACGGACGCTGCGGGTGCTCGGGCGGTACATCGACGAGCAGAAGCCACGGGACGTCTTCTTCTTCGAGCAGGGTGGCTCCTTCGTCATCCGCATGCTCGGCTCGACCGGCAGCGGCGCGCAGCACACCCTGGCCGAATTCACCCCCGACGACATCGAGCAGATGATCACGCAGGGTCCCGGTTGGCGGAACCAGGCGCGGTCGACCACGCCCACCGCCGCCGCCAGCGGCGGCGCGGCTCCAGCCAAGGGGTGAGGCCGCTCGCGGCCTCGCTCATGCACGGAGGTTCGCCATCATGAAAGCTCTCAAGGTCGTGGCCGTTGCCCTCGGCGTCACCCTGGGCGCCCTGATCGTCATCCCGCTGGTCGTCCTGGCGGGCCTCTTCATCTGGCTCAAGCTGACCGAGGACAGCGACGAGGACGGACTCGAGCTCGAGCCCGAAGGCGCCTGATCGCCGTTCCCGGCCGTCCGACCCGTCGCGCGGCCGGGCGACTCCCATGACCTTCGACGAGTACGTGGCGGTCGCCGCGCGCACGGATTCGAACGCCGGTGACCCGCTGGTCGTGGCCGCCCTCGGCCTGGCCGGGGAAGCCGGCGAGTTCGCCGACCGGGTGAAGAAGATCGTGGCCCAGGGCCACGATCTGGACCGCGACGCGCTGGTCGATGAGGCCGGCGACATCCTGTGGTACCTGGCCAAGGCGGCGCGAGCCCTCGACGTGTCGCTGGAAGAGGTCGCCAGGCGCAACGGTGCCAAGCTCGCGGCGCGCTACCCGGACGGCTTCGTCGTGGCCCGCAGCCTTGTCCGCGCCACGGAGGCGTGACGCCGCCGTCGAGCGCCTGGACCCCGCCAGACGTGCCGCCCAGCGGGCTTCCCGTGAGCATCCTGGTGGACTACGACGGGACCATCTCGATCCTCGACGTGGGCGACGAGCTGCTGCGTCACCACGGCCCTGACCCGGCCGAGACCGCTCGCCAGGACGCCGCGTACGACCAGGGCCGTGTCGGTTCCCGCGAGCTGATGCGCTGGGACATGGACGTCCTGCCGCACGATCCCGGGCTGCTTCGCCGGGAGGCCGAGACGGCCGGGCAGGACGCGGCGTTCCCCGCCTTCGTCGCGATCGCGCGCCGCGCCGGGGTAGCGGTGGAGGTGGTGAGCGACGGTCTGGGCTTCTACGTCGGGCCCAACCTGGCCCGGATGGGCCTGGCCGATCTGGCCGTCGCCACCAACGAGAACCGCCTGCGAGACGGCGGCCGGGGGCTGTCGTTCCCGTACGGCCACCCGGCCTGCTTCGTGTGCGGCACGTGCAAGCGCGAGCGCGTGCGCGCGCACCAGGCGCTTGAGCGGGCGGTGGTGTTCATCGGCGACGGGTCGAGCGACCGCTACGCCGCCTTCCATGCCGACCTGGTGCTGGCCAAGGGCGACCTGGCCGCCTTCTGTGCGGGGGCCGGCTGGCCGTTCCGCGGCTGGTCCGACTTCACCGAGCTGAGCGCCTGGCTGGAGGACGCCATCGCCTCCCGCGCCCTCCCGGCGACGGCCGCGGACCTGCCCGCCTGGCGGGCCGCCCACCCGGCCATGGCGGCACGCCAGGCACGGCCGTTCATCTGCGGCCCGGAGGCCTGGGGCCCCGACCGGACGACCCCGGCGAGCCTGCTGCCGTAGGGTCGGGGAGGGACCGGCGGGCCGGTCCGCGGCTTGCCCCGGCGGCCGGCTTCCGGTACCATCGGAAAAACCCCGGAGGACTCGACCCATGGCGAAGTATGTCTTTGTGACCGGAGGCGTGACCTCCTCACTCGGCAAAGGCATCACCGCCGCCAGCATCGGGCGCCTGCTCAAGAGCCGCGGCCTCTCCGTCTCCATCATCAAGCTGGATCCCTACATCAACGTGGATCCGGGCACGATGTCGCCCTACCAGCACGGCGAGGTGTTCGTCACCGACGACGGGGCGGAGACGGACCTTGACCTGGGTCACTACGAGCGGTTCATCGACGAGAACCTGACCCAGCTCAGCAACGTGACCACCGGCCGCATCTACCAGGCCGTCATCGCCAAGGAACGCCGCGGCGACTACCTGGGCGGCACCGTCCAGGTCATCCCCCACATCACCAACGAGATCAAGGAGCGCATCCAGCGGGTCGCCCGCGACGGGCGCGCCGACGTGGTCATCGTGGAGGTCGGCGGGACTGTCGGCGACATCGAGAGCCTGCCGTTCCTGGAGGCGATCCGCCAGCTGCGCAAGGACGTCGGGCGGATCAACGTGCTCTACGTCCACGTCACGCTGCTGCCCGCCCTGGCCGCCACCGGGGAGCTCAAGACCAAGCCCACCCAGCACTCCGTCAAGGAACTGCGCGGCATCGGCATCCAGCCCGACGTCATCGTGCTGCGCTCGGACCAGCCGGTGAGCGACGAGGTCCGTGAGAAGATCGCCCTCTTCTGCGACGTGGCCAACGAGGGCGTCATCACCGCCGAGACGGCCTCGACCATCTACGAAGTGCCCCTGCTCCTGGAGGCCCAGGGCCTGGGCGAACTCGTGGTCCGGGAGCTGGGCCTGGGCGCCACCGCCCGGCCGGCCGACCTGACCGCGTGGCGCGCCCTCGTCGACCGCATCAAGCGACCCAAGCCGGAGCTCGAGATCGCCCTCGTGGGTAAGTACATCGAGCTGCCCGACGCGTACCTCTCGGTCACCGAGGCGTTGCGCCATGCCGGGTGGGCCCACGATCGGACCATCCAGGTCCGGTGGGTCGATTCGGAGACCCTCACGCCGGAGAACGTGGCCGATCGCCTGGCCGGCGTGGCCGGGGTGCTCGTGCCGGGCGGCTTCGGCCATCGCGGCATCGAGGGCAAGGTGCTCGCCGCGCGCCACGCCCGCGAGCAGCGGGTGCCCTACCTGGGCCTGTGCCTGGGCCTCCAGTGCGGGGTCATCGAGGTGGCGCGGGACGTGTCCGGGGCGCCGGAGGCCAACTCGACCGAATTCGACCTCTTCACGCCCGATCCGGTCATCGACTTCATGCCCGACCAGCGCGACATGGAGGACAAGGGCGGCACCATGCGCCTGGGCCTCTATCCGGCCCGCCTCACCCCCGGCACCCGGGCCGCCGAGGCCTACGGCAGCGAAGTCATCTACGAGCGCCACCGCCATCGCTTCGAGGTCAACAACCAGTACCGCGAGCGCCTGGAGGCGGCCGGCATGGTCCTTTCCGGCCAGTCGCCCGACGGCCGGCTGGTGGAGATCGTGGAGCTGCGCGACCACCCGTGGTACGTGGCCAGCCAGTTCCATCCCGAGTTCAAGTCGCGACCCGACCGCCCCCATCCGCTGTTCGATGGCTTCGTCGGCGCGGCGGTGGCCCATCGCGGTCGGTCGACCGCGCCGACGCCGGAATCGGTCGAAGCGCTCGCCTGACCCGCCTGAGCGGCCCTGGCCGGGCCTGGGGCGGCTGGACGTAGAATCGGCGCCCCGATGCAAGGAGCGGCTCCTCATGAAGATCTTCCTGGACACCGCCGAGATCGAAGAGATCCGCATCGCCGCGCGGTGGGGCGTGCTCGATGGGGTGACGACCAACCCGACGCTCTTCGCCAAGGTCGGCGGCAGCTATGACGAGGTGCTGCGCCAGATCTGCGGCATCACGTCCGGGCCGGTCAGCGCCGAGGTCGTGGCCGAGGACGTGAGCGGCATGCTGCGCGAGGGGCGCCACTTCGCCAAGATCGCCCCCAACATCGTGGTCAAGGTGCCCATGAGCGAGGAGGGCCTGGAGGCCATCTCTCGCTTCGCTGACGAGGGCATCAAGACCAACTGCACGCTGATCTTCAGCAGCAACCAGGGTCTCCTCGCGGCCAAGGCCGGCGCCTCGCTGCTGTCACCGTTCGTGGGCCGGCTGGACGACATCAACCAGGACGGCATGGAGGTGGTGCGCGAGCTGGTCAGCATCGTCGAGCTGCACGACCTGGGGGCGGAGGTCCTGGCCGCGTCGATGCGGCATCCGCGCCACATGACCGAGGCCGCGCTCGCGGGGGCCCACATCGCCACCGTCCCGTTCAAGGTCCTCCAGCAGATGATCCACCACCCGCTCACCGACAAGGGCATCGTCCAGTTCCGCAAGGACTGGGAGGCGGCCAGGCAGGCGGCCGACGCCAAGGCCGCCACCGCCAAGGCCAAGTCCGCCTGACACCCGCGCTCCCGCGAGGCGCGTCGGCCGCTTGACGCCCGGTCGGCCGCGTGGCGCCCGGTCGGAGCCCCGCGACACCCAGCGCCGTTGTCGTTTAGCTCCCACTGGACTGGTATGCGCCGGTTCACGGCCTCTCGTTGTTGCTCCGGCGTCCGGCGGGCAGGGCCCGGACTCAGCGACAACGCCAGGGCCGGCCGGGCGCATATGAGCCCCCGGAGACTAGACGACAACCGTCAGGGTCGGACTCCCTCCAGTCGGGTTCGGTGGGAGTCCGGCGGATCCGAAGCTGTCCGGATGCGAACCCGGGTAGCGCTCGCCTGACCAGCTCGGGCTGACGAGGCCGACGTGCGTGAGCGACGTCGGCCCGCCTCGGCCGGGGCGCTTGACCGGCCCGCCGGCCGTGCTATCATCGGATGGTCCCACTCGCCCGCACCGCGGCAGCGGCCGTGCGTGCAGCGGCGCCCCCACGACGTGCGGCCGGGGCTTTCCGTACCGCTCGCGCGTGGCTGCTGAGGTCTGCCATCACGCGTCGACAGAGCAGCGAGGCACCCGCCGATCCCGGCCCGCGCCGGATCCCCATCCCACCGGAGGAACCCCGGATCCCACGATGAATATCAACGAACTCAAGGACATGAACATCAAGGAACTCGTCCAGATGGGCGGCGATCTGGACGTCCTGGACGCCCGCACCATGCGGCGGGAGGACCTCGTCGAATCGATCCTGCAGCGCCAGGTCGAGCGCTCCGGCCAGGTCTACGCCACGGGCATCCTGGATCTCGTCGACGACGGCTACGGCTTCCTGCGGCGGCACGGCCTGATGCCCAGCCCGGACGACATCTACGTCAGCTCCAGCCAGGTCCGCCGCTTCGGCCTGCGGGCCGGCGACCGGGTCGGCGGGGTCACCCGTGCGCCCAAGGAGGCGGAGAAGTACTGGGGCCTCCTGCGGGTCGAGTCAGTCAACGGGGTCGACCCCGCGACGGCCGCGCGCCGTCCCCACTTCGACGCGCTCACGCCGATCCACCCCATCGAGCTGATCAATCTCGAGACCGAGCCCAAGAACCTCAGCCAGCGGCTGGTCAACCTGGTCAACCCCATCGGCAAGGGCCAGCGGGCCCTCATCGTCAGCCCGCCCAAGGCGGGCAAGACGATGCTCCTCAAGAACATCGCCAACGGCATCACCGCCAACTACCCCGAGATCCTCCTCATGGTCGCCCTCATCGGCGAGCGACCGGAGGAGGTCACCGATATGCGGCGGTCGGTCAAGGGCGAGGTCATCTCCTCGACCTTCGACGAGCCCACGGAGAACCACACCCACGTCGCCGAGATGGCCCTCGAGATCGCCAAGCGGCAGGTAGAGACCGGCCGCGACGTGGTCATCCTGCTGGACTCCATCACCCGGCTCGCGCGCGCCTACAACCTGGCCCTGCCGCCGTCCGGGCGGACGCTCTCCGGCGGCATCGACCCCATCGCCCTCTACCCGCCCAAGCGGTTCTTCGGCGCCGCGCGGAAGCTGGAAGAGGGCGGCTCGCTGACGATCATCGGCACCTGCCTGATCGACACCGGCTCGCGCATGGACGACGTCATCTACGAGGAGTTCAAGGGCACCGGCAACAGCGAATTGATCCTCGACCGCAAGCTGGCGGAGAAGCGCATCTTCCCGGCCATCGACGTGCAGCGCTCCGGCACCCGCCGCGAGGAGTTGCTGCTCGAAGAAGGCACCCTGCGCATGGTCTGGACGATGCGCCGGATGCTCACCGCCGTCGGCACCAACGAGGGCATCGAGCTCCTGCTCAACCGCCTCGCCAAGACCGACTCCAACGCGACCTTCCTGGCCTCGCTGACCAAGCAGGCCGCCGCCGAGGCCTGATCGGTCCAGTCCTGATGCGGCGCCCCGCCGCATCCGCCCGATGCGTCATCATCGCGCCATGTCGCCCGATGGGCCCGTCGCGGACTCGCGCTCGCCGCTGCTCCATCCGTTCCGCCTGACGGCCCTGGCCGGGGTGGTCGGCGTGGTCGTCGGCGTGTTCGGGCCATGGGTCCAGGGCACCCTGCCGGACGGCAGCGTGACGACGTACAACGGCTTCGCCGGGGCCGCCGACGGTCTGCTGCAACTCGTCTTCTGCGCGGCCCTCGTGCTGCTGCTGCGGTCGCGCGCGGCCGGCGAGAGCCAGACGCTGGTCGTCCAGCTGCTGCCGGCCGGGGCCGGCCTCGCCTGCCTCGCCTACGCGGTCGTCGCCTGGCGCACGCTGGACCAATTCGAGATCCTGCTCTCCGATCAGGACGCCGTCCCGGTCGTGGGCTGGGGGATCGGCCTGGATCTGCTCGGGACCGCCCTGGTGGTGGCGGGGGCGGTGGCCACGACGGCCCTCGTGATGCGCACCCACCCTCGCCGCCGGCGCTCCGCGGCGGACGTCCCGGTCGTGGACCGGCAGGCCCTGGTGGCCGTGTTCGTCGTGCTCGGCGGTATCGTCGGGGGTGGGGCGCTCGGCCTCCTGGCGGGGGTGCTCGTCCTGGGCTCGACGGCCGACGCGCTGATCGTCTTCTTCGTGTTCGGTGGCGCCGTGGTGGGCTGGCTGGTGACCGACACGCTGCGCCGGATGGGCCGCGACGCGGGTTCGCTGGACGAGCGTTGAGGGAGCCGCGTCGCCCGGCCATTTGACGGTCTTCTCGGTCGTCTGGTACCTTCGGCGCGTCCAAGGACGCTCGCACGCGCGGCAGGGAGAGCCGCAGCGAGCGTGGCCACAGCGGCAGTGAGGCCCCAGCTCCATACCGCTCCCTCCGGGCGGCCGCGATCCCGTGCCCTTCCCGCGACCTTTCACCGCCCGGACCCACAGGAGACCGTATTGCTTCAGGCACCGGTCGCCATCCGGCATGCGCGTGCGCGCCTGGCTGACGACTTGCATGGGCTCCGGACCCATTTCGGTCAGCTCCTGCGGCCTTCACGCCCGCAGATCTCGCGCGCCGCGTCGCGGCGACGCTGGCGCCTGCCCCATCCCGTCGCCGCGCGACCGCTTCTGGCCCGCGCCGGGGCCGATCGGCGGCTCGCCCCCGTGGTCGTGCTGGCCCTCATCCTCGTGGCCAGCCTGGCCGCCGCGGTGCCGGCCTCCGGGGCCGCCATCGGCGGAACCAGCGGCGCGGGGGAGGCGGCCGCTCCCCGCATCGCCGACCTCCAGGGCCCGGCCGGCCTGTCGGACGCCGCGGCCGCGCCCGAGGTGACGTCCGGCCCCGACGCGACGGACGCGGCGCGCGCCACGCTGCTTGCCAGCCTCGGCGACGAGGACGCCGCCAGCACGGCCGACTACGCCGCCGATGGCACGCTCCTGGCGCCCTACGCCGTGCCGGCCGTGGCGGCCAGTTTCCAGGCCCAGGTCTACGTGGTGCAGTCGGGCGACACGCTCACCGGCATCGCCAGCCACTTCGGCCTGGACATGATGACGATCTGGTGGGCCAACAAGCTGTCGGCCAAGGATCAGCTGCACGTGGGCGAGAGGCTGCTCATCCCGCCCGTGGACGGCGTGCTCTACACGGCGCAAGAGGGCGACACGGTCGTCTCGGTCGCGGCCAGGTTCCACGCCGACCCGCAGGCCATCATGCAGTACGACGCGCTGACCTCGGAAGAGCTGACGCTGGGCCAGCAGATCATGATCCCGGACGGGGTTGGCGCGGCCATCGCGGCCACGGCTCCGGTGAAGCACGCGACGGCCAGCCGTCCGCTGACGAGGGTGTCGGGCGGCGCTACGGGCGGCTCCGGCTGTGCCTCCTGTCCGTTCGTGCCGCTTGCCTGGCCAGTACCCGGCGGCTACATCAGTCAGGGCTACCACTACGGCCACTGGGCCATCGACATCGCGGCGCCCTGGGGCTCGCGCATCGTCGCCGCGGCCGCCGGTACCGTGACCTTCGCGGGGTGGAAGAACAATGGCGGCGGCTACCAGGTCTGGATCAGCCACGGCCACGACTACTACACGACGTACAACCACATGTCGTCGACCGCGGTCTACGTGGGCGAACACGTCGGGCGGGGCCAGTTCATCGGCCGCGTGGGCATGACCGGCGACGCGACCGGGCCGCATTGCCATTTCGAGGTCTGGATCGGCCCCATCTGGGATGGCGGCCAGCGCGTCAACCCGCTGAACTACTTCTGACCGGCCGCCACCACGGGCGGCCCCTGGCGGGATCCCACCCCGACCGGCATGACCGGACCCCGGGCGCTGCTACGATCGGCGCCGATGTTCCTTGACCACGCCACGATCTGGGTCGCCGCCGGTGCCGGCGGAGCCGGGGCGGCCACCTTCCGGCGCGAGGCCCACGTGCCGCGCGGCGGGCCCGACGGGGGTGACGGCGGGCGCGGTGGCTCGGTCTACCTGCGGGTGGATGCCGGCCAGACGACCCTCCAGGATTACCGCTTCAAGCACCACTTCCGGGCACCGGCCGGAGGTGCAGGGGCGGGTGCCAAGCGACACGGGCGCGCCGGCCGCGACGTGGAGCTGGCCGTGCCCCCCGGCACGGCCGTCTTCGACCGGGACAGCGGTGATCTGCTGGCCGACCTCGTGGTGCCCGGCCAGCGCGTGATGGTCGCGCGCGGCGGGCGCGGCGGCCTGGGCAACGTCCACTTCGCGACCGCCACCCACCGCACGCCGCGCCATGCGCAGCGCGGCGAACCGGCGGAGGAACGGTGGCTTCGTCTGGAGCTCCGCCTCATCGCCGACATCGGTCTGGTCGGCCTACCCAACGCCGGGAAGTCGACGCTGCTGGCCGCGCTCACGGCCGCCACGCCGCGCATCGCCGCCTACCCGTTCACGACGATTGAGCCCAACCTGGGTGTCCTGGACCTGGCCCGCACGGACCCGGACGAGGCGCGCCGTTTCACGATCGCCGACGTGCCGGGCCTGATCGAGGGCGCCAGCGGCGGCGCCGGCCTGGGGCATGCCTTCCTGCGCCACGTCGAGCGCACGCGTGTCCTGCTCCACGTCGTGGACGCGGCGGCCCCCACGGCTCTGGCGGACCATGACACCATCCGCGAGGAGTTGCGCCTGCACGATCCGGCCCTCCTTGCGAAGCCGGGTTTCGTCGTGGCCAACAAGATCGACCTGCCCGGCGCCACCCAACGGGCGGCAGCGCTCGGGCGCCATGTGGCCGCCGACGGTGAGGTGTCCGTCGCGGTCTCGGCCATGACCGGCCAGGGCCTGACAAACCTCGTCGATCGCCTGCGTTTGCTGCTGCCGGCGGCGGGCAGCCAGGAGGCGGTCATGCCGGCGGGCGTGGTCGTCCATCGCTTCGAGCAAACCGCCGGCGCCTTCTCCGTGCTGCGTGAAGGCGACGGCTATCGCGTGCGGGGCCGGCGCATCGAACGGCTGGCGGCGCAGACCGACTTCGACAACGAGGAGTCCGCGGAGCGGTTCCAGCGCGACCTGGAGCGCCTGGGCGTCGACCGCGAATTGCGTCGCGCCGGGGTCACGGCCGGCGACACCGTGCGCATCGGAAGCTACGAGCTGGCCTGGGGTGACGAGCCGTGGGTCTGACCGACACGGCGGTCGCGCCGGTGCCGACGTTGCTGCCGGAGGAGCTGCGCTCGCGCACCCGCGGCGCGTGGGGCATCCTGGGGGGCACGTTCGACCCGCCGCACTACGGCCACCTCGCCATCGCCGAACATGTGCGGGTGGCGCTCGACCTGATCGGCGTGCTGTTCGTGCCGGCCGGCATCCCACCGCACAAGCTGGGCCAGCCCATCAGCCCGGCGGCCGATCGAGTGGCCATGGTCGAAGGCGCCATCGCCGACAACCCCGCGTTCCGGCTCTGCCGCATCGAGGTCGACCGGCCCGGACCGAGCTATACGGCCGATACGCTGGCCCTCCTGCGTGCGGATCCGCCGCGCCTCACCACTCCTGGCGGCGCCGACGTGCGGCCGTCCGGCGCGTACGTTCTGATCCTGTCCACGGAGGCGCTGCTGGGCCTGCCCGGCTGGTACCAGCCGGAGCGGATCCTGCGCCAGTGCCTCGTGGCCGCCGTGCCACGGCCCGGCTACCGCGTGCCGGGCCATGCCTGGTTCGGCGAGCACTTCCCGGGCCTGGAGGACCGCGTCGTGTTCGTCGAGGGTCCCGCCCTCGGGCATTCGGCATCCCTCATCCGCCGCTACGCGGCCGACGGCCAGCCCATCCGCTACCTCGTGCCGCCGGCCGTGGAGGCCTACGTGCTGGAGCACGGCCTGTACGACGCCTGGCCGGCCACCGCGGCGCAGCCGTGACGCGGCGTACCCCGGGACCCGGCGCGCGCCGCCCGGGCCTGCCCGCCCGGGACGCGCGGCCGGCGGACGCGACGCAGCTCGATGCCGCGGCGGCGCTCGAGATGGCCCGCCGCGCCGTGGATCTGGCGGCCGACAAGAAGGCCGCCGACATCGTGCTGCTGGGCATCGGTGAACTGACGACGGTGGCCGACTACCTGGTCATCTGCGCGGGCTCGTCCGAGCGCCAGCTGGGCGCGATCGCCGACGGCATCACGGAGGGCCTGGCGGCCGACGGCATCAACCCGCTGGGCCGGGAGGGCGCCGCCGGCGCGCACTGGGTGCTCCTCGACTTCGGGGCCGTCGTCGTGCATGTCTTCGCGCCGCCCGAACGTGACTTCTACCAGCTCGAACGGCTCTGGGCGGACGCCCCCACGCTCCTGCGCATCCAGTAGCGCGGAGGCGCCGGTACTCCCCCCAGGGTACCTCCGGGTGATGCGAGGCCCGCGGCGCCCTACCTAGCATCCGCCGTGGTGGTTGGCCGATCCAACCGCGCAGGCAAGGATGTGGCGTTCGTGGCGCGACCTCGCGAGCGGTGCCCCCAGTGCGGGCGGCAGCTCATCAACACCCGCTTCGATACGACGTTCCGCATGGCGGACGCCGCCGAACGTCTCTGCTTCGGCATCCCCGGCGGGCTGTGCGAGGACTGCCACCAGCTGTACATCGACCCGGAGCTCATCGAGCTCCTGGACCTGGGCGCGGGCCGCTGCGTCTTCGCCATCGAGTCCGACCTGGTGCTCCAGGAAGAGGCCTGGTCAAGCGCCGACTGAGCCCCGGGCGGTCCCGCGCCGTTGATCGGACGGGCGCCGTGCGACCCGTTCGGCGAGCCACAGGTCCAGCGCCAGGCGCCCTCGCTCCTCGGACGTGGGAGCCGGCCCGCCGTCCTCCCCGATGCCCTTGCTGGCGAGGTCCACCGCCACCAGCCCCTCGAGCGCCGCGTCCAGCTCGCTGGGCGTCCAGGTGGCGGCCTGCTCGGCGAGCCGCTGGGCGCGGAATGGCTGGAGCCGCATCGCCCGGACCAGGTCGGCCGGTCGCGTGCCGGCGGCCAGGTGGTCGACGGCGACGACGAGCTCCCGGAGGCGGCCGTGGAGGCGGGCCACGAGCACCTGGAGGGGCGTCCCGTCGGCCAGGAGCCGCTCCGCGAGGGCCGCCGCGACCCCCGCCTGGCGGCCGCCGACCGCGTCGAGCAGGGCCCATGCGGAACCCGGGACGGTCTCGGGCACGAGCGCGGCGACATCCTCCCGGGTGATCGTGCCGCCCGGCCGGTAGAGGGCCAGTCTCTCCAGTTCGCCGTTGGCCATGCCGGCCTGGAAACGGCGGTCGATGTCGCCCTCGCGTACCTGGGCGCCGACGCGCTGGCTCAGCTCCTGGGCGGCGCCGGGCCCGAGGCGCACCCCGAGCTCGGCGGCGCGTTCGCCGAGCCACCCCGTCATGCGGTCACGGGTCATGGCCGGGAAGCCGGCGACGGTGCCCCCGGCCGCCGCGACCGCGTCTCCGAGCGGGTCTGCGGCCGCCGTCCGCCTGGCCGCTCCCTCCCGGACATCGAGGAGCACCAGGCCGTTGCCGGGCGGTACGGCCCCCACGATGGCGATGAGCCGCTCGCGCGCCCCGCGGTCTCGGAGCAGGGCCGCGACGCCGCCCACGATGACCAGCTCGCCGCCGCCGAAGAGCGGGGCCGTCCCGACGTGCTCGGCGATGCGGTCCAGGACGCGGTCCGCGGCCGACCGCTCGTCGGCGGCCTCGACCCGCCACCGCTGGAGGGGCGCGCCCGGCTCGCCAAGGTCGGCCGCCAGGCGGGCGACCGCCCGCTCGATCGCATACGTGTCCTCGCCCCGGAAAAGGGCCACGGCGGGAGTCGTCACCGACGCCCCCGGGCGATCGCCCGACCGGCCCAGCGCAGCCGCCGCACCGCCGTCGGGGTGACGCCGGCGGCCTCGCAGACGTGGCGCTCGAGCTCCAGCCCGATGTCCCAGGCCCGCCCCAGCGAACCGTCGCGATCGGGGTGATCCCGCCGCCACCGCGCGAAGCGCGACGCCATCGGCTCGAGGTGTTGGGCGGCCCGCTTGTCGGCATACGCCACCATGAGCGACTCCGGCCGTGCCGCCGTGAGCCACGCGGCCACGTCCCCCGCATGGTCCAGGAGGCGCCCGACCGGGTGGACGGCCACCGGCTCGGCCAGCTCAGGCCAGCCCTGCTCCGTCAGCCATCGTGCCGCGGCGGCCCCGTGACCGCCGGCGCGCCGCGGATCGCCCGGCGGGAAGAGCTTGTCCACGTCATGGAGCAGGGCCGCGGCCTCCACCAGGCGCCGGTCTGCAGGCCGCCCCTGTGAGACAGTCCGCGCCGCCAGGAAGGCGGCCACGTCGGCGACCGCACACACGTGCCTCAGGAGCCGGGGGGAGGGGTGGAGGTCGAGGAGGATGGCCACGGCCTGTTGACGGGTGGGGACGGCCACGGCCCGATCGTAGCAAGCCAGGCGGCGAGCCAGCTGGGTACGGGTGCGACGGGGGCCACGAGGCCCGTCGCCGAGGGTGTGGCACGGGGCCTGGCACCGGTCGGCCGCACCTGCAGGTCACGGCCGTCGGTGCTGATCTCCACGCTGCCGTCGAGGTCGGTGCGGTAGACAGTCGCACCGGCTGCCCGCAACCGGGCGATGGTCGCCGGGGCGGGATGGCCGTACGGGTTCCCCGCGCCCACGCTGACGACCGCCACGCGTGGCTGCACCGCGGCCAGGAACGGGGCCGTGGAGGCCGTGCCGCTCCCGTGGTGGGCGACCTTGAGCAGGTCGACCGGACCGCGGAGCCCCGCCTCCAGGAGCCGTGGATCGACCTCTTCCTCGGCGTCGCCCATCAGCAGCAGGCGGCGCTGGCCGAAGCGGATGTCAAGGAGGATGGAGACGTCGTTGATGCCCTTGCCCGTGTCGGGTGGCAGGCGCGGCACGGACCCTGCGACGGGCCAGTGGACCGTGATGGTGGCCTCGTCGACCCTCAGGGTGTCGCCTCGTGCGAGGCGGAGGGTCGTGCGCCGGGCGGCCCGCAGGGCGGCTTCGAAGGCATGGTAGGCCGGTCCGGGGCCGAGCATGCCCGGCTCGAAGATGGGGCCGACCCGGTAGCGGCCGAGGAGGGCCGCCAGGCCGCCGACGTGATCCTCGTGCGGATGGGTCAGCACCAGCAGGTCGAGCCGCCGGTCCCACGGTGGCAGGCGCGCATCAAGGAGGGCCAGCAGGCGGTCCGGATCCGGCCCGCCGTCCACCAGCAGGCGGGTGCCGCGGTCCCCTTCGACGAGGATCGCGTCGCCCTGGCCGACATCCAGGACCGTCGTCCGCAGCCGGCCGTCGGCGCGGTGGGTGGCCACCAGCACCCCGGCCGAGGCGGCCACGACCGGCAGCGCCAGCATGGTGAGCGCCTGGCGTCGCGAGATCAGGCCGGCCGCCGAGGCGGGGGTCGCGGGCCGCGACCGATGGACGCGTGGTCCGCTTCCACGGCCCACCAGGCGGGCTGCGCGCGCCCGACCACCCGGCCGGCTCGCCACCAGGAGCACCGCCGTCGCCCCGAGTCCGGCGGCGGCCGAGGCAGGCCCCTCCACGGTCACCGTGGCGAAGGGGAGCGCCGCCACGACGTGGGCGAAGCCGATCAGCGCGCCGAGCAGCGCCCCGCCGGCCACCGAGACGGGCACGCCGACCAGATGGGGCGCGCCGGCCGAGAGGAGCGCGCCACTGGCGAGCGCCGCCACGACCAGGAGCACGACCGGGGGCACGAGCGGGGCCACCAGGATGTTGGCCAGGGGAGCGGCAGGCGAGAGCTGCCCGAAGTCGACCAGCACGACCGGCACGGACGCGGCCTGCGCCACGAGCGAGACGGCCATCCACCCGAGGACCACGGTCGGGACCCGCGCTGGGACCCTGATTTGGAGCCACGCCGCCAGGGGCTCACTCCAGGCGACGAGGCCGGCGGTCGCTGTTGCCGATAGCTGGAAGCCGGGGTCGCCAGCGAGCCCGGGCTCGACCACCAGCAGTGATAGTGCCGCCAGGCCCAGGGCGGTCGCGGCGGTCTGCGGCCGCCCCGTGGCGCGGGCGAGGAGGCCGGTGAGGGCCATCAGCGCGGCCCGCAGGACGCTTGCGCCGGCCCCCGCCAGGAGCGCATAGCCGACGATCCCGACGGCCAGGGCAACCGTCCGCGGCCGGCGGGGCAGGGGCCGGAGCAGCACGCCCAGGAGCCCGGCCACGAGGGCCACCTTCCAGCCGTCGATGGCGATGACGTGGTTCAGTCCGGCAGCGGTGAAGTCGGTGCCGATGTCGCGCGGTACCAGGTCGCGGAGACCCAGCAGCAGCCCCGCGGCCAACCCTGCCTGCGGCTCGGGCAACGCCGTCGCCAGCCACCCGGCCATCTGGCGGCGGATCCGCTCGAGCGCGGCCGCCGGCCCCCCGTCGGGCGCCGTCAGATCGACCGACGCAGGCGCTGCTGTGCCCGAGGCGCCGATACCGGCCAGGTACGCGGCGAAGGCCGGGTCGTCCGCCGGTGGCGGGGTGGCTGCCGTGCGGAACCGGATCCGGTCGCCTGGCACCACGACCGGATAGCGGGGCAGGACGAGCCACAGGCGGGCCGGGCCGGCGGCACCTGCGGCCCGGCCGTCGACGACCGCTCGCTGCGTCGCACCGGCCGGCGCGGACACGCTCACGACGCTCGCCGTCCAGTCCGCCGGCCCGTCCGGCAGGGCGACCGGCCCGGACGCGGGCTGCATGACGGCGCCGAGGGCGAGCCGGAGCAGGACGAGGACGGCCCCGATCGTGGCCGCCCCGACCGCGGCACGGGTCGGCTGAGGGCGACGGGCGCGCGCCGCCATGCCCCCCGCCCCGGTCACGATCGCCACCCCGCCCCAGGCAGCCGGTGCCACGCCGGGTGCGAGCGGCCCGAGGACCTGGGCGGCGAGGGCGACGCCGACCGCGCCGAGCGCGGCCCAGGCCGACCGCGGCATCAGACGGTGACGAGCGCCTGGAGCTTGGCGAAGGTCGCCGCGCCGATCAGCTTGCGCGTGCGCAGATCATCGATGCGCTGGAAGGGCTGCTGTTCGCGCGAGGCGATGATCTTGGCCGCCGTCACCGGTCCGATGCCGGGCAGCCCGTCCAGCTCGGCGGCCGTGGCGTGATTGAGGTCGACCTTGCCCGCCCGTGGGGAGGATGCGGCGGCGCCGCCGACCGAGGCACCCCGCTGCGGCACGAGCACCTTGGCCCCGTCCTGGAGCGGGTCCGCCAGGTCCAGTCCGCTCGAGGCCGCCGCGGCGTCGACGCTCCCGCTGTAGCCCCCCGCGGCGGCGATGGCGTCGGCGACGCGACTGCCGGCGGCCAGCCGGACGACGCCCGGGTGGCGCACGGCCCCTTCGACGTCGACCAGCAGCGCCGACGGCTGGGGCGACGCGCTGGTCGGTGCGGCAACGGCCTCGTCGAGCGTGACCAGCGGGGCGGGCGTCGCCGCGACGAGGAGCGCGCTTCCGCCCAGCAGGACCAGGGCGGCCAACGCCGCGATGGCGAGCCAGGTGGCCCAGGGTCTGCCCCGGGCGGGACCCTGGTCCGGGGCGGTCGCGCCCGGGGTGGCGCCGTCGCGCTGGTCGCCGGCGAGCGCGGCGTCGACCGCGCCCCAATCGATCTCGTGCCGATCCATCGGCAGCCTCCGCGGCGGGCGGCGGCGGGGATGCATCGGCGGGCCGTTCGGCGGTCGGCGGTCGGCGGTCGGCGGTCCGATGTCGAACGGGAAACGCCCACCGGTCCTGGGGCACTTCAGGGCCCGGTGGGCGTTGAAACGACTCTAGGTGAGGCCGCTTATCGGTCGCTTAGCTGCGAAGGCGGGGCTTCCGCGTGCGGTGCGCCGGGGCACCGCGTCGCTCAGGATTCGTGATGCCGGCCGCGGAGCATCAGCAGCGTGCTGCGGCTGTTGGCCGACTCGCGCCGCTGCGCCCGGCGGGCGTCCGTCGCCTGGCGATCAGCGGCCGCCTCGCGGCGGCGATGCTGGGCCATGACGTGCCCCAGAAGGTAGTACTGCCACATGATCAATGACCTCCGAACCAGTGCTCTTCCGTCCGGCCATCCCAGCCGCGCGAGTCGGTACCCCAGCGCTGGGCCACCACGTCCAGGATCACGAGCACCGCGAGGACGACCCCCAGACCTGCGAGGAATTCGATCGGACCAGGCATGCCGCCCTCCTTGCTAACCGTTCTACTCTTTGAAACAGGTTACTCGTACTGTAGCCTCTTGCGGCTAACCTGTCAACAGGACTAAAGTGGTTACTGTCATGGCCGAACAGCACGTTCTCACCGTTTCCGAAGACCACACCGTCCCGCATGGCCACCAGGTCGGCCTGCAGATCGGGCTCGACTTCATCAACACCTTCGAGCTCGACCGCGGCCGCCCCGTCGATCACCTCACCGATCTGACCACCAGCCTGGACTGGCTGCGCCAGCATCAGCTCCTGCACCAGGACGCGGTCGTCGCGGCCCAGGAACGGGCCGCGGCGGATCCTGCGGCGGGGGACCGCGTGCTGGCGCGTATCCGGCGCGTGCGGGACGCGATGCGCGACCTCGTGGAGGCCCAGGCCGAGCGGCGTCCCCCGTCGCGAGACCACCTGGCGGAGATCAACCGGGCGCTGCGCACCCATTACGTCTACGTCCTCGTGCCGGCCACCGATGGCGTCTCCCTGGATCACCGTCACGAGGGCGATCCGATCGAGGGCGCCCTCGGCCGGCTCGTCGAATCCGTTGCTCGTGAGGTCAGCCAGGGCCACGTCGAGCGCCTCCGCGTGTGCGCCAACGACTCGTGCCGCTGGGTCTACTTCGATACCTCACGGACGGGGCGCCGGCGATGGTGCGACATGGCCACGTGCGGCAACCGCGCCAAGGCAGCCCGCCATCGCGAGCGTCGCCGCGAGACCGGGGCGGGACCGCAGCGACCGACGGCCATCCCGGCCGCCTGACCCATCGCCGGCGTCGCCGGTCTAGGGCGCGCGTCCCACCAGGTTCACCAACCGTCCCGGCACGTGGATGACCTTGGCCGGCGCCCTGCCGTCCAGCGCGGCCTGCACCCGGGGGCTGGCCAGCGCAAGGCGTTCCACCTCGGCCGCCACCAGGCCGGCCGGCACGGTCAGGCGGTCGCGCAGCTTGCCGTCCACCTGGACCGGCAGCTCGATGGTCCGTTCGGCCACCAGGGCGGCATCCCAGGTCGGCCAGGACGCCGAGTGGATCGACCGCCACGTCTCGCCGGCCGCGGCCGACCGCCGGCTCCACAGCTCCTCGGTGACATGGGGTGCGGCCGGCGCCAGCATCAGCAGCAGGAACCGCACCGCCTCGTCCCACGCGCTGCCCCCGGCGATGGCCGTGCCGCGGAACCGCATCAGCCGGTTGGTCAGCTCCATGAGCTTGGCCACCATCGTGTTGAAGTGGAAGGCCTCGTAGTCACCGGTCACGTCACGCAGCGTGCGGTGGGCCGTCACGCGCAGCTCCGCCTCCGCGGCCGACGGGTCCTCGACGGGCAGCGCGCCGCTGCCGGCATCGCTGCCGTGCGGGTCCAGGACCACGGTCCAGACGCGGTTGAGGAAGCGGGCGACGCCGCCGATGCCGGTCGGCGACCACGGGCCGCCCTGGTCCCAGGGGCCCATGAACATCAGGAAGACCCGCACCGTGTCGGCCCCGTAGCGGGCGATGAGGTCGTCCGGATCCTGGACGTTGCCGCGGCTCTTGCTCATGCGCTCGCCGTCGGCGCCCAGGATCTGGCCCTGGTTGAAGAGGCGCTTGAACGGCTCGTCCTGGTCGATGAGGCCGAGGTCGCGCATGGCCTTGGTCCAGAAGCGGCTGTAGAGCAGGTGCATGACGGCGTGCTCCGCGCCGCCCGTGTACTGGACCACCGGGGTCCAGCGGTCCACCAGCGTGCGATCGATGGCGGCGTCGTCCTTGTGCGGCGAGAGATAGCGGAACCAGTACCACGACGAGTCGACGAACGTGTCCATCGTGTCCGACTCGCGCCTGGCCGGCTCGCCGCAGCGGGGGCAGGCCACGCGCAGGAAGGCCTCGTCGTGGTTCAGCGGGTTCTCCCCGCGCCCGCCGTAGTCGACCGTGTCCGGTAGCCGGACGGGCAGGTCGTCGTCGGGCACCGGCACGATCCCGTCGCGCTCGCAGTAGATGACCGGGATCGGCGTGCCCCAGTAGCGCTGGCGGCTGAACAGCCAGTCCCGCAGGCGGTACGTGACGCTGGGCTTGGCCCGGCCGTCCTCCGCCAGCCAGGCGACGATGGCGCGCATCGCCTCGGGCGCGGGCAGGCCGCTGAAGCGACCGGAGTTGACCAGCCGCTCGCCGGGGGAGTGGGCGACGTAGGCGCCGTCCAGCGCCTCGTCGTCCGGGGCGCCTGCCGGGGCGATGACCCGCCGGATCGGCAGCCCGAAGCGGGTGGCGAAGGCGAAGTCGCGCTCGTCGTGCGCGGGCACCGCCATGATCGCGCCGGTGCCGTAGCCGGCCAGCACGTAGTCGGCGATCCAGATCGGGATACGCTCCCCGTTGACCGGGTTGATGGCCTCGGCGCCCAGGTAGACGCCCGTCTTCTCGCGGTCGGTCGAGAGGCGCTCGATCTCGGTCTCCGCGCGCGCCCGCGCGATGTACGCCTCGACCTCCGCGCGCCGGTCGGGCGCCGCCAGCTGCGCCACGAGCGCGTGCTCCGGGGCGAGCACCATGAAGGTCGCCCCGAACAGCGTGTCGGGCCGGGTGGTGAACACGCGCAGCTCGTCGCCGCCCGGCTGGTGATCGTCGGGCGCCGTGGTGAAGACGATCTCGCCGCCTTCACTGCGGCCGATCCAGTTGGTCTGCTGCAGCCGGATGGGCTCCGGCCACTCGATGCCCGTGAAATCCAGCAGCTCGTCGGCGTACCTCGTGGTGCGCAGGTACCACTGCTCCAGGTCGCGCTTCTCGACCGGCGCGCCGCAGCGCCAGCAGTGGCGATCGACCCCCTCGACCTGCTCGCGGGCGAGCGTCCCGTCGTTGGGACACCAGTCGACCGGCGACATGCGGCGGTAGGCGAGGCCGGCCTCGAGGAAGCGCAGGAACAGCCATTGGTTCCAGCGGTAGAACTCGGGCTCGCAGGTGACGATCTCGTAGCGCCAGTCGAATACGGCACCCATCGACCGGAACTGCAGCCGCTCGTGCTCGATGTTCTGCATCGTCCAGTCGCGCGGGTTGATGCCGTTCTTGATGGCGGCGTTCTCGGCCGGCAGGCCGTACGCATCGAAGCCGATGGGGAAGAACACGTTCTCACCGTGCATGCGGTGGAACCGGGCCAGCGCATCGGTGGGCGTCACGATGTACCAGTGGCCGATGTGGAGGTCACCCGACGGGTAGGGGTACATCGTCAGGATGTACGACCTCGGGCGCGACCGGTCGTCCAGGTCCGTCTCGTACAGGCCCAGCTCGGCCCAGCGCTGCTGCCAGCGCGGCTCGATCGCCGTGGGGTCGTAGCGCTCCACGCGGATGCGGTCGCCGGATCCGGTGACGGTCACTGTCGAACGGGCCTCTCGAATGGCGCACCCCCCGCCGTTCGGCGAGGGGTGGGCTGGTGGCGGGTCCCCGGGGCTGGTGGAGCTACGGGGATTCGAACCCCGGACCTTCTGCATGCCATGCAGACGCTCTCCCAGCTGAGCTATAGCCCCTTGTGCGCCGAGCGGCGAGTATATCGCAGGGGCCCGCTCGATCCGCCCCCTGCCCGGAGATGCCATGGAGCTCGAGACGATCCACCTGCGCGAGGCCACGCCCGAGGACCAGGCGGTCATCCTGGCCCACCGCCGCGGCATGTTCCGCGACATGTGGGCCGGCACGACCGAGCAGCTCGATCGCATGGTCCAGGCCACGGCGCCGTGGCTGGCGGGTGCACTGGCGGACGGGTCGTACCACGGCTGGCTGGCCGAGACGGCCGAGGGACGGGTCGTGGCGGGCGGCGGCGTCATCGTCACGCCCTGGCTGGCCCGGCCGCGCGAGGGCGACCCGCGCCACGCCGTCATCGTCAACGTGTACACCGAGCCCGGCTGGAGGGGCCGCGGCCTCGCCCGCCGGATCATGGAGACGATCCTGGCCTGGCTGCGCCAGCAGGGCTTCCGCTCGGTCGACCTCCACGCCAGCGACGCCGGCCGCCACCTCTACGAGACCCTCGGCTTCGAGCCCACCAACGAGATGCGCCTGCGTCTGGACTGACGGGGCGGTGGGAAGCCGCTGGTCGATGTGGCAACATCCGCGCGATGGTGGCGTCCGTGGTGCCCGGCGTCCGCGGTCCGGTCGATGACTTCGTGCTCCGGCGGTCGACACGTGCCCGCCGCCCGCGCCTCACCATCCGCCCCGATGGCACCGTCGTCGTGACCCTGCCACAGCGGATGGCCCCGCATTGGGCCGCTCAACTGGTGGCTGAGCGGCGCTCGTGGATCGCTCGTCACCGTGCCCGCCTGGCCACCCTCCGGTCGGCCCTCGCCGCACGACCCCCGCTCGGCGCCGGTCGGCCCGTCTCCTTCGGGGGCATCGACCACGCCGTGAGCATCCTCGTGCGGCCCGAGCGCGCGCGAAGTCGCGTGCTGCACGAGGACGAGCCGGAGCCGTTCCTGCGGGTCGAACTGGCGCCCTCCGACGAGCGCCCGCCCGCCGCCGTGCTGGAGGCCTGGCTGCGCGCCGAGGCCCGCGCGGCGGTGGAGCGGCGGGTGGTGGTGCGGGCCCGTGACCTCGGTGTGCGGATGGGCCGTCTGGCCATCCGCGACCAGCGCAGTCGATGGGGGAGCGCCTCGCGGCGCGGGGCCCTCTCGTTCAGCTGGCGCCTCGTCCTGACGCCGCCGTGGGTCCTGGACTACGTGGTGGTGCACGAGGTGGCCCATCTGCTGGACTTCAGCCACTCGCCGCGCTTCTGGGACCTGGTGCGCGGCCTCGTGCCGCAGGCCGAGGCGGCCCGCCGCTGGCTTCGCTCCCACGACACGGAGCTGCGCCACGCCCTGGACTGAGTCGGGCGAGGGGATGGTGGAGATGAGGGGACTCGAACCCCTGACCCCCGCGATGCGAACGCGGTGCTCTCCCAGCTGAGCTACATCCCCACGGGGCGGGCGGCAGTATAGCAGCGGCGGACCGGCTAGCCTGAGCGCGACCGGGCCCGGTCACGACCGGCATCGACCGTTCGAAGGTCTTGCGAAAGGACCCCGTGCCGCTGCTGCTCGCCCTCGTCGCCGCCCTCGGCTGCGCCGGGTGGGTGCTGTACGTCATCGCCCCGTCGGCGGGCCATCCGCCGCCGCGGCCCCTGGGTTACGTCGTGCTGCTGGGCCTGGGTGGGCTGGCGGTGGGGCTGGTGGGCGGCGGGCTGGCCGTGGGCCTCGCACCGGTGCCCATCGGCTGCGTGATCGGGGGCCTCGTGCTGGCGGCCATCCTGCCCCTCCTGCGGCCCTACGTCCTGCGCCTCACCGGCGGTCCGGATCGGCGGTGGGCCCTGGAGCGGGCGTGGCGGGCCCTGCAGTGGGTGCGGCAGGCGGCGACTCCGTCGCCCGGCGATGCGGCCTGGGCGCGGGCCATCCTGCACGAGGCGGAGGGCCTGCGCACGCCGGCCACGGCCGAGTTCATCGACCTGCTGCAGGGCAGCCTGCTGGCCAGGCTGGGCGGCAAGCCCGGGGTGGACCCCGCGTGGATCGATGCGCGCCTGGATGAGGCCGCGACGCACCTCTTCCCGGACTGGCGCACGTGGTCCGCCCCGGATCCGGCGGCCCGTCCGGCCGAGGAGGCCGCGCCCCGCGCCGCCGGCGACGAGGGCCCACGGGCACTTGACGGATAGAACATCTGTTCTATCATGGATCGGGCATGGAACCGCACCCGATGCCCGCCGCCACCATCCTGCAGGGCGCCATGGCCCGCCTGGAGGCCCGCTGGGGCAGCGCCGCGATCCGGCTCGGTGACGGGGGCCTGACCGCCGGGGCGACCGCGCTGGCGCCGCTCCCCGTGCCGGCCGCCTCGCCGGAGACCGCCCCTGCCCGGCTGCCCGGTGAGGTCATCTCGACCGGTTTCGCCGCGCTCGACGCGGTCCTGGGCCTGGGCGGCCTGCCCCGCCAGCTCACGGCCGTCTTCCGGGGGGCGGGGACGTCAGGCAAGACCACGCTGGCCCTGCGGACGATCGCGGAGGCCCAGGCGCAGGGGGCCATCGCCGCCTGGCTGGACACCGGCCGCAGCCTGGACCCGCTGGAGGCGATGGCACGTGGGGTGGACCTGCGCTGGCTGATCGTGCTGCGGCCCCATGACCCGACCGAGGGCTTCTGGCTGGCCGGCTC
>Ga0187779_10000369_pt1 | contig 31245 bp, 32 predicted proteins | sample 1015_Q2_SP10_10__FD_132435 | JGI IMG/M metagenome (GOLD analysis project Ga0187779, IMG submission 132435) | Tropical peat soil microbial communities from peatlands in Department of Meta, Colombia - 1015_Q2_SP10_10_MG | ecosystem: Environmental > Terrestrial > Soil > Wetlands > Peat | place... | reverse complement strand
GTAGTCAGTAGTCAGTAGTCAGTAGGGCTTAGCCGCGGACGTGAACGGCGCTGAAGTTGATGACGACGTGGCCGCCTGCGGTGGGACGACCGAAGCTCAGCATCGGGCGGAAGCGGGAGAAGATCAGCATCTGATCCAGCTGATGACGGACATCCGGCGAATCGGTGCCAGAGAGAATGTCGTAAGTGGTCATCTGACCATGGGCGTCCACAGTGACGTCGACCAGAAGGTCGTGCTGCAGTTCCAGATCAGGATGCTGCATTTCCGCGACGACCGCTTCGGAATAATCCGAAAGCGAGATGAGCTCGGCAGGCTGCAGAAGGCCCGTGGGAATGTCATTGGGATCGGCTTGCACGGTAATGCCAGGCACGATCATGTGGAGCACAAAGACGAAGATGACGAAGGCGGAAAAGAGTCCTCCAGTAGCGGGCACCGTGAGGGGGCGAAACACGTTGTCCAAGAGAATTTCCGCGCGGTCCTTCATGCGCTGCCAACGCTTTTCCCAACCCTGGGTTTCCTGAGCCTGAGACGCATCAACCTTAATGCGAATGGCCAAATCCGCCGGCGGCACCGCGCGCGGCATACGCGAAAGCAGAACGGAGAGCTTCCGATAGCGCTGCAACTCTTCCCTGCAGCCCTCGCAACGATCCAAATGCTGCCCAATGCTGCGGCGCTCCTCGGGACCCGGAGCGTCCACCAAGGCATCATCGAGATACCCTGCGAGCCGAGTACGTACAGTCTTGCAACTCATGGTAGATCCTCTCGCGTCCGGTCTGGACGGATATTCTCCCCGGCCCCTGACAAACTTGTGGCCTGCACGAAGGCCACTTGCAATCCCACCTGCGCACAGAAACCTGTTGCCGGCAGACTTTGCTCGCGCGGCATGGCCGGCTCCCGGGGCGCCGCAACTCGCCGTTCGCCCAGGAGCGGCTCCAGAATTTCCTTAAGGGCACGCCGCCCACGAAGGATGCGGGACTTCACCGTTCCGACACTGACTTCCAATACTTCGGCTACTTCCTCGTAGCTCAGACCCTCGAGGTCTCGCAGGATCACGGCGCTGCGAAAGACTTCCTGTACCTGCTGGAGGGCGCCCTGAACGGCCACTTGTATTTCCTGCGCGGCGAGCTGATCGAAGGGAGTGGCGCTAAGGTCCTCGACATCGATCTGCGCAAATCCTTCTTCGGGCTCCGCATCAATCGAGACGTTCTTCTGCAGATGGCGCTTGAACCAACGGCGGTGGTTCAGCGCTTCCCGAATGGCGATGCGGTACAGCCAAGTCTTCAAGGAGCTGCCCTGGCGGAAATGACGAATGCCCTTGAAGGCCTTTAGGAAAACTTCCTGAGCGGCATCGGCAGCGTCGGCGGTGTCACCCAACATGCTCAGAATCAGGTTGAAGACGGGACCGTGGTAATGGGTAACCAGCCAGTCGAATGCTGTTTCCGAGCCGGCTTGCAGCTCGGTGACAAGTTCGGCTTCATCCCTGCCCCATGAGAGGGCGCTGGCCCAATCGGACACGGTGTGCCTTTCTCCGCCTGTGCCAAATTTCGGCTACGGCGGACTGGCCTATCTCGGTTGGGCGGAACCCCAACCTTTGTCCGCTCTAAGTATTAGACACCGGAGGGAGCGGAACTGTTTCCTGGCGGTGGCCGAGCGAGAACTGATCTAAAGGCAAATTGTGGCACTAAGGGAGTGTGGGCGCAATGGGTTGAAGGTAATGGCTGCAGTCAGCAGGTGCATGAATTTGGTTAACAGTAATAGGGTGAGTTCTCCCCACCCTAGTCTGGAAACAGTTCAAACCATGCGAGTTAAGAGAGGGGGTCGTCGAAGTGAGGGAAACAAAAGAGTTATGGGTGAAATCGAGAGACCAAGGGTATGAAGAAGAGGGATTCATCGTGCAAAAACCGTGGAATGGAGGAGAGTGCCTCACTTCACGGACTCCCTTCGGAATGACGGGTTCGCTCTTTCTGAATCGGCTGAGTCCTCTCTGTCAATGAGCTTGCGGATGGCATCCCAGGCGGGACCGCAACCGGCTGAGAATTGCTCTTCGTTGGCGACGCGATCTGTTAGGCGGATCAGCGAACCAAGCTGTTTGAAAGCGCCAAACTCTTGAGCGGAGATGCGTCCCTCGTAAAAGGCGCGGAAGAGGGTGCGCTCGGCGCGACTGTAGTCGGCAGGCTTAGCGGAACCCCGGGTGAGACAAGCCATTTCACGGAGAAAGTTGTCCTGACGGGACGCGCGAGAGCGAAAGGTGCCGTGATGGAAGCAAAGGCCGTGCAGTTCCAGACGGGCGGGCATGCGGCAGCGACGGCCGTCCGCAAAGGAGAAGCGGCAACGGGAGGGGTCCTGGAAATCCGGACGCTTGCCAGACATGCGCGGAGTATAACACTACACTACGGTACTGACAAGTAACCGTTAAGGCAAAACGAGTGGGACGACCGGCCGCCTTCGAAGGCTACTTCCCCGTCGGCTTGTAGTCCGTACACTTGCAATCGGGAAAATAGCAAGGGTGACGGAGGTTGCCCTTCTTGTCGCGCTCCACACGGTGAATCGATTTACCGTGTGTGCACCTGCATGGTTGTTTCTTCTTCGGGTTCGTCATGGAGTTGTTTGGCAGCATTTTACTACCAGGCCGGGGAAAGGAGCGAGGGAAAATGCCACGCGCGGCGGGTAGGAGGGGATCAGGAGCTCGGCTGGAGAACTTTTTTCCGCAGGCTCGGAAATAGAGGTAGGGGTACTGGTGTGGCTGACTGCCCCAAGAGAAAAGCACAGATCCGTTCCTTTCCTGCCCGAGCTCACGAACTCAAACGGTGCCAACTCCAACAGAATACAGAGCGAACGACGTTGTGGTGTTGTCGCTCGAAGCGATGAATCCTCGTGCAGAGCTGCAGCGACACGTGAGACAAGGGCTGACTGGGGATTCGCGCACGACCAAAGAAGCCTTCGAGTGGAAAAAGCTGTCGTATTCCCTTCTAAACGCAAATCCAAGTACTCTGACTTATGCAAGCAGGCACCAAGAGGCGGCAAGACGACTATTTGTCTGGATTGAGCGGCTGCCAGAGTTCGATTTTGTTGCCGTCGGGATCGTATATCCAGGCGAAGCGGCCGTAGCTTTCGTCTTGGCGCTTAGGGTCGATGCGAACGCCTTCTTTCGCCAGGCGCTCGAGCAGTGCTTCGAGATCGTCGACGATGTAGTTCACCATGAACGAGGCTGAGCTGGGCTCGAAGTATTTGGTGTTGCCGGGGAAAATGCTCCAGATCGTCATCTGCTCACTTTCAGGATTGTCTTTTTCACGCCACGGCAGCATGACACCATAGCCGCTATCCGCGAAGCCGAGATGTTTTGCATACCACTCCTTCATTTGTTGCTGATTCGCGGACTTGAAGAAGATACCGCCGATGCCGAGGATTCGGCCTTGCTGGCTCATGGTTGTTTTCCTTTCTTCTTACGGGACAGGGGCAATGCCGCTTCGGCTCCAACCCCGCAGCGCTTTCCTCTCCTCTTCCGATAAGCGGATCAGGGCCGCGGGTCGGCGCGCGCCCTAGTATCCCGGAGTGCGCTAATTAATGCACGTAGATACTAGGGCGTGGATCGTAGCGTGACTACCTCGGCAAGGCCGAGAACCAAAGCGTAGGTGGCGAAGAGAAACGCGCCGTACCTTCCTCCGGACGTGGCCTGCAGTCTAGGCATGAACGTTCCCAAATGCGAAAGAACGACGGCCTCACCGATCATTCCGGGGATCGCGAGGAGGAGCATCGCCGAAGCCCAATGCGCAAGAGGGATCTGGCGCCAGCGCAGGATGGCAACGCACAAGGCCGCAGAAACCACGGGAGAAAGAGCGAAGCTGATCCAGTAGCGCAGTTCGGTAGTCTCCAGCACACGGGGACCTTGATAGGCGTAATAGACGGTGCCGAGAATCCAGATGGCGAGACCGAGGAAGAAGAGATAGGCACTCTCTTGAAGGTTCATAGAGACTCCTTGCGTGGTAAAATGTACCAGGCGGTACATCTAAAAATGTACCACGCGGTACATTTGGAGGCAAGGTGGTACGGCATAGAAAGGCAGCAGTGGACCAGTTGCTGGATCGATGCCTGGGGGCGTTTGTGAAAGCGGGCACGCTGGACCTGAGCCTGGACGAATTGGCGAAGAAGGCCGGGAGCAGTAAACGCATGCTGGTGCACTATTTTGGTGGACGCGAAATCATCGAAGAGAGGGCCATGAGCCGTCTGGAGGAGAGGCTGCGGGCGCAGTTTTCGCCGAATGCATTTCCACCAGGAGCGACACCGGAAGCGGTTCTGGCGGCTCTGTGGGAGCGGTCGACGGCTCCGGAATCAAAGGGTGTATTGCTGCTGGTGATGGATCTTTCGCGGCGAGCGTGGAACGGTTCGAAACGGGCGAGAGCGTTTTATGCGGAGCAACAACGACTGTGGGTGGAATTGCTGATGAAGTTTTTGCCGGATCAGGCGGCGGTGGAAGAGGTGCTTCAGCTTTTTCAGGGGGCAGTGCTGGCGTATTTGATTACAGGGGATCGGGAGGCGGGGAGAAGGGCAATTCTGAGGGCGGTGAGGAGATAAGAGCGGGCAGTCAGCGTTTGAGGTGGGCGAGGCTGGCGGAACGGAAGGCTTCGTTGACGGTTCGGAGGAGCGATTCGCGGCTGAAGGGTTTTTCGAGGAAGAGGCCGTCGTGGAGGAGCTTGTCGTCCTGTTCCATCTGCTCGAGATAGCCGGACATGAAAACGACCTTGAGATCGGGGAGAAGATCGGTGAGGCGCGCGGCGAGTTCGGTGCCGCGCATTCTGGGCATGACGACATCGGTGAGCAGGGCGCCGATGGACGGGCCGTTTTGTTTGGCGATGCGCAACGCTTCGACGCCATCGTGGGCGGTGAGAACGCGGAAACCGGCAGTGTCCAGAAAACGACTGGCGAGTTCACGGACGGCGGCATCGTCTTCCACCACGAGAACCGTGAGAGCTTCCGCGGCGGTTGGGAGCGAGGGTTTTGTGGCTGCGATTGGGGCGGCGTGCTCCTGCACCTGCGGGAGATAGACTTCGAAACAACTTCCCTTCCCCGGGCCAGATTCGACCCAAATCAAACCGCCGCTCTGCTGGATGATGCCGTAAACAGTAGAAAGTCCGAGGCCGGTGCCGCGGCCCACTTCCTTGGTAGTGAAAAATGGCTCGAAGATGCGAGCTTTGGTCTTGGCGTCCATGCCGTGACCGTTGTCCGCGGCGGAGAGCAAAACGTAAGCGCCGACGCCCAAGCCGGGACGAGTTTGCGCATAGGCTTCGTCTACGATGACATTCCGGGTTTCGATGATGAATTTGCCGCCCTGCGGCATGGCGTCGCAAGCGTTGACGGTCAAGTTCATCAGGACCTGTTCGATCTGGCCAGGGTCGGCCTTGACGTTTTTCAGATCGGGTGCGGGAAGAAAAACATATTCGACGTCTTCGCGAATGAGGCGGCGAAGGAGTTTGTCGGTTTCCGTGATGAGGGCGTTCAGGTCGAGCACTTTTGGCTGAAGGATCTGGCGCCGGCTGAAGACGAGCAGTTGACGCGTGAGGGCAGAGGCGCGGTCGGCGGCTTTGTGAATCTGTTCGCCGCTTTTGTACGAGACATCGGAGACGTTGAGGCGGTCGAGGAGGAGTTCGCTGTGGCCCTTGATGATGGTAAGGAGATTGTTGAAGTCGTGAGCGACACCGCCGGCGAGGCGCCCGAGGGCCTCCATCTTTTGCGATTGGCGAAGCTGGTCTTCCAATTGTCGGCGTTCGGTTTCATTGCGCTGCAGCGTGCGGCGCATGAGGTCAAAGGCATGAGTTACCTTGGCCACTTCGCCGCCGCCATTAATCTGCAGGCGATAGTCGTAGTCGCCACGCTCAAGGGCGTGCACACCGTGGACGAGGGAAGCGAGCGGCTTGGTGATGGTGCTGGAGATCAGGAAGGCCAGAAACGCTCCGGCGAGCACGGCAAGAAAGCCGACACGAAGGAGAAGGCGATTGAGATGCTGGAGGAAAGCCGTGGTGTCCGCATCGGAGCGAAAGACCATCAGACTGGCGCTGTGAGGAAGACCAGGAGTCAATTCGACGGAGCTCGCAAAGTAGCGTTCACTGCCGAGGAGAATCTGATCGGATGGCGAGCTACCGCACAACGTAGAGGAAGACTGGCCTTCGCGGTAAGGGTCAAGGGTGCTGACAACGACGCGGCCACCGTAACAGACAGCCACTTCGCTGGAGAGAAGGTGGCCGAGATCGTGGACGGCGCGCTCATCGAGTTCCTGGCCCACGACCACTGTGGCGGACTGGAGATTGGCTTTTGTGCGGGGTGGACGAATGGACTGAAGTTCGACCTGATAAAGATGGCCCTGGTGAAACCACCAGTCGGAGGCCTGTTTTCGGGCGAGAGATCCGCGCAGGAGGTCTTCCACGGATTGAGCCGAGAAGCCGGAATGAGCGTGCAGGGAAACGACTTTTCCGGAAGAGTCGGCCAGTGCCATGAGGTCGGTGCCTGAGGTGTCAAAAGGATTGCTGGCGGAATCGGCGAAGGAGTTGGCGTCGTCATCGGAGAGGTAAACGGAAGTGGCGAGAAGGTCGGCCTTGCGGGACATGAGGGCGCGGCGCTGGTGCTGAAGGACCTCGAACATCACGACAGAATTGTGGGCGTTCATGGCCAGTTCCTGATGGGCGCGCTCCTGTACGGTGTTGCGTACCACAAGAAGGACGACCCAGGTGAGGCCGGTGATGACAAGGACCATGGAGAGAAGGAATTTGGTCCTTAAACGAAGGTTGACGAGCACTCTTGGCATTCGGGGGCGGAGTCCTCGCGTGCTACTTGCCTTTTCTTTAACCAAGAAGTTTGAGAATGACACCGGGGGCAGGGGGTGGGAATGGAACTGCGGTACTGGTGTTCAGACAAAGGTACTAGCTGGGGGAGGCTGACAACGACTCGCACCTTTCTTTGCTTCGTGGATGTGATGAATTGGGTTAGAGGGAGCGGGCGGCGGCCGCGGCGGAGGCCCAGGCCCATTGGAAATTGAAGCCGCCGAGATGACCGGTGACGTCGACGACTTCCCCGATGAAGAACAGGCCGGGGACGAGACGCGACTCCATGGATTTGCTGGAGAGTTCGCGAGTATCGACGCCGCCTGCTGTGACTTCGGCTTTTTCGTAACCTTCCGTGGCTGCCGGATTGACGCTCCAACTGTGCAGCTCCCTTTCCAAATTCTCGAGGCAGGAATTGGTGTAATTCGATGGGGCGTTGAATTCGAGCCAGCGCGAGGCGAGGCGACTGGGAAGAAATTCCTGAAGGGTCTTGCGGGCAGTGCCGAGGTCTCTGCGGGCCGAAGCACGGAGCGAGGCGGTGGCGTCGCGCGAGGGTACGAGATCGAGATGGATGGGCTGGCCCTCCTTCCAGTAGGAAGAGACCTGGAGGATGGCAGGGCCGCTGAGGCCTCGATGCGTGAAGAGCATTTTTTCGCGGAAAGAATGTTTTCCGGAGGAAGCAATAACCTCCGTGGAAACGCCCGCGAGTTCGGAATAACGCCGATGATCGGAACGGTTGAAAACCAAAGGAACGAGGGCGGGGCGCGTGGGGATGATTTTGTGGCCGAACTGGCGGGCGAGGTTGTAGCCGAAGGAAGTGGCGCCCATCTTGGGGATGGAGAGGCCTCCTGTGGCAACAATGAGAATCGGCGCACGGAACTCCGCGGAATCGGAGCGGAGAAGAAATTCGGTGGAGTGGCTGACTTCGGTGACGCGCGTGTTGAGAAAAATTTGAACGCCGGCGACTTGGCATTCGGATGCGAGCAGGTTGGTGATATCGGTGGCGGAGCGATCGCAGAAGAGCTGGCCGAGCGTTTTTTCGTGGTAGGCAATGTGGTGCTGTTTGACGAGCGCGAGAAAATCGCCGGGCGTGTAGCGAGCCAGGGCGGACTTGGCGAAATGGGGGTTCGAGGAAAGGAAGTTTTCTGGGTTGGTGTAGAGGTTGGTGAAATTGCAGCGGCCTCCGCCGGAGATGAGGATTTTCTTTCCGACGCGGTCTGCATGTTCGAGGACAGCGACGCGGCGTCCGCGTTTGCCTGCTTCGAAAGCACAGAACAGCCCGGCGGCGCCGGCACCCAGGATCAGAACGTCGAAGGAACGGAACAGAGAGGCCTCACGGAGATTGGTTTTGGTGACGCAGGTGTAGGTTAGGAGATTTTGGGAGAGAAGACGAGTCCACCTTTCGCAGAAGGAACGAAGGGGTGAACCGCCTCAAGCGCGTGGGAAAAGAACGGGTCTGAAGACCCGCCACTACCGGAAAACTCGAAGGGGGTTAGTCGAAGGAGGTAGGAAGCTCGGGGTGGCGGAGGTGATGGAAGAGGTGAGCAATTTGGGAGGGAGTAACGCGGAGGGTGGAGAGTGGCGGCAGGCGGTCTTCGGGGAAGAATTGGGCGTCGGCGGTTTCATGGCTGTTTTGCGGCGCGCCGCCCGTGAGTTCGGCGAGGAAGAAAAGCTTATAGGCGTGGAAGACATAGGGAGGATGACCGTGGAGGTTGCGGTCGAAAACAGCGGCGAGTTTGGTGATGCGGACTTCGTAGCCGGATTCTTCACGGGTTTCGCGGACGGCAGCGACGGAGGGAGGCTCGCCGACGTCGGCCCACCCGCCGGGGAGGGTCCAGCAGCCGTCCTCGAGTTCGCGTACGAGCAGGATGCGGCCGTCCTGGAATGCCGCGACACGCACATCCGTTTTGGGTGTGGCGTAACCGGATTGTTGGGCAAAGAGATTCTGCAAGTGCTCGGCGTTTTCGCGAGTTGCACCTGCGGCCATCATTTCCGCGGCGATTTCTCGGATCTCCTCGTAGCGGTGGATATCGAATTTGTCTTTGCAGTAGGTAAGACCGGTTTGGGAGATGGCTTGAAGGCGGCGGGCCCAAGTAAGCCATAGCGGAATGGACATGAAGTTATTTTGGCAGCGGAGGGTGAAGAAGAACAAGTCAGGAGGATGACTGGAAGGTTACAAATTGGGTTGACTGGACGGAGTTGAGATTGAGACTGGGAGAACGGAAGAGGACAAACACGGATTCATCGCAAAATCCAAAAGCGGCGAAGATGGCGTACTATGAGTGGGAAATTTTGAGCGAACCGAGGTGGCGTGAGTCCGCAGGGCGCAACGGGAGAAGCGACAACCGATTGGACGTTGCTGGCACGTATAGGGCAGAAGGACGAAGAAGCCCTGTCCGCGCTCTACGACCGATACAGTGGACTGGTGTTTTCCGAAGCGAAACGGATCTTGCGAGATGCGGGGGCAGCGGAAGAGATTCTGCAGGATCTTTTTTATCAGATATGGCGCACGTCGCAACGGTTTGATCCGGCCAGAGGATCGCTGGCGGGTTGGCTGCTGGTAGCCGCGCGCAACCGAGCGATTTCGAAGCTGCGGCGGAACACAGTTAGCGAAGAACTGGACGAAAACGGAGTGACCCTAGGCTTCGACGTGGAATCGCACGCGGCGCAGAATCTCCTCCTGGACAAAGTTCGTGCGGTGATGGGAAACCTGCCGGAGAACCAGCGGGAAGCTCTGGAGTGCGCTTATTTCGAAGGGATGTCTCACGCGGAAATTGCGGAGAAGACCGGACAACCGTTGGGAACGGTGAAGACAAGAATCCGGAGCGCGATGGAGGCGTTGAAGAAGGTGCTGCTTTGAGTAACGGAGAGCACATTCGCTTGGAGGAACTGGAGCTGTTCGCTCTGGGCGCGCTACCGGAAGCGGAGGCCGCGGCGCTGCAGGCGCACGTGTCTGGCTGCGGCGAGTGCGCCATGAAGCTTGCGGAAGCACGCGGACACGCCGCATTGCTGACGTTCGCAGTCAAGCAGGACAAGCCGGCTGGGACGATCAAAGCGGAACTGATGGCGCGTATCCGGGCGAACCGGGAAGCCGAAGAAAGATATGCGTGGCCGGTGAAAACCGGAGGGAGGGGTGGCGGTCAGGCCAGGGGGAAGCCGGAGGCGAAGAGTAGTTGGTTGACCTGGGTTCTGGCGCCCGCCGCTGTGGTATTGGCGCTGGTAAGTTTTGTCCTGTCCTGGCAGAACCGGAGAATCGCCGCGGAGTTGGACAGGGAACACAAGGAAGCAGAGGCCCTGGTTCACGACCGGGAAGAGATTGAGAAACTTGTTGGCGTATTGGCCGCGCCGGATACGGTGACGGTGAAACTGGCGGGAATCGGCGATGCGGGGAACGCGAACGGCGTAGTGAAATTCAATGCGAAGGCGGGAGTCGTGTTGTATGCAGCGGACCTTCCGAAATTGCCGCCGGACAAAAGTTATCAGATGTGGCTGGTGCCAGAGAGCGGAGCGCCGATCAGCGCGGGATTGCTGGGTCCGGGCGGACGCGCCTGGGGCAGGATGTGGACGGGCGACGTACCGGCGAATACGCAGGCGAAAGCGTTCGCGGTGACGATTGAGCCGGTGGGCGGGATGGCGCAGCCGACGGGGCCGAAGATTTTGTTAGGGGCGACGCAGGGAAGAGAAGAGGATTCCTCACTTCGTTCGGAATGACAAAAAACGGGGGACAGTCCTACGTCCATCGAAAACGCACGAAAGGGAGATTCCTCACTCCGCTGACTCCGTTCGGAATGACGGTAGAACTTTTCCGCAACTGGTGGAGCCTGATACCGCAAAGGCGTTGTTCAGACGAGGCGGATGTTGCGCTCGATGGTCTTGATGACCGTATCCATTTGTCCAGACAGCACCTGCTTGGCGAGGCTGAGCGTGTAGGTCTCTGCTGTGTGGAATGGCACGTGCGACGGCAAGGAAAGAGCGAGCGGATCGACGACGGCGTCCACCACGACGGGACCGCTCTCCCACGCGAGGGCTTCGGCGAGCGCGTCCTTGACATCCGTTGGCTCTTCGAGACGGATACCCTTCGCGCCCATGGCTTCCGCGACGCGCGCGAAATTGGGATTCTTGAAGCTCACACCGAAAGGAACGAGTCCCGCCTCCTGTTGCTCGATATTGACGAAGTCGAGTGATTCGTTGTTGAGGATGATCTGAACCACGCGAGCCTTGCGCTGGACCTGAGTGAGCAGATCGCCCAGGGCAAGCATAGTGAAGCCGCCGTCTCCGGAAAGAGCTATGGTTTGCCGGCCCGGATACGCGAGTTGCGCGCCGAAGGCGTTGGGCGAGGCGTTGGCCATCGATCCCCACGAAAACGAACCGAAAAGCCTGCGGTTCCTTCCGCCCTTGATGTGGCGCGCCAGCCAGATGCAGGCCGTGCCTGTGTCCGCGAAAAACATGGCGTCGGGAGAAGCAAGAGAACTGAGGGTCGAGGCAAGAAACTCGGGACGGATGGGCTTGATGCCGGGGCCTTTTTCGACATAGTGATTCAGGAGTTCCTCAAACTCGCGCGTATCGGAGAGATGGCCATCAAGGAAGCTCGTATCGTCCTTCTCGTTAACCATCGACAGTAACGCAGCGATCGTGGGCTTCACCTCACCGACCAGCGCAAGGTCGACGGGAGTGCGACGGCCAAGGTGCTTCGGGTTGCGATCGATCTGCACTTTCTTCACGTTGCCCTTGGGCAAGAATTCCGAGAAGGGGAAATCGGTACCGAGCATCAGCAGAAGATCGGCGCCATGAATAGCTTTGTAAGCGCCACCGTATCCGAGAAGGCCGGTCATGCCCACGGCAAAGGGATTATCGTGCTCCAGCCACTGCTTGCCGCGGAACGAATAGCCGACCGGCGCTTTCAGCTTGTCCGCGAGAGCGATCACTTCGTCGCGCGCGTCCCGGCAGCCGTCTCCGCCGAAGATGGCCACGCGGTCAGCCTGTTCGATCATGAACGCGAGCTTTTGCAGATCGGCATCCGCCGGTTGGGTGACAGGGCTTACTGGAATTGAGATCGGACGCATATCGGAGGGCGCTTCAGAGGAAGCCACGTCGCCTGGGAGGGAGATTACGGTGGGACCCTTGTCGATAACGGAAGTGAGGATGGCGGTTTCAATGACGGCTCTGGATTGTTCCGGATTGACGATGCGGCCGATGTAAAGCGCAGCGGCGCTAAAAAGCTTATAGGGATTCAGCTCTTCGAATGCGTCCGTGTCGATAATTTTCGTCTCGACGTCACCGGCAATGGCGATGACCGGGGCATGTTCCTTGCGGGCGTCCATCAGGCCATTGAAGAGGTGTGCCGTGCCCGCTCCCGCTGTGCCGCAAACGGCGACCGGCTGGCCTGTGAAATAGGCATCGGCGACCGCGGCAAAGACGCCGTATTCCTCGTGGCGGACATGGATGAACTCGACCTTTCCGTTTCGATGAAGCGCGTCGATCACGGGGTTCAGCGCGTCACCGACAATCCCGTAACAGCGCTTTACGCCGGCCTTTTCCAGCATTTCCCACATCATGTCCGCTACATTTCGTGTCATCGGTACCTCCAGGTTCCTCTCGCTCAAGCTACGGTGGACCGGGCAAACAGACATTCGATGCAATCTGAGAACAGGAGGGGGAAAGTTTTTTTTGGCATTGCCAAATCCAAAGAGGGGGCGGGCGCGTACTTAAGGGGTGATCGGCTTCGTTGACAACGAGGCGAAGCCAGAAGGGCTTCCGTGGCCCGTCAACGGGAGAAAGCGGGGCCGCCGGCACAGACAAGCGCGGAAATGCCGACGGCTCCGCAGAAAGAACTGGCAGTGGGCGGCCCACAGTTTACAGTTTCGGAGAAGAACGCTGGTATCTCTTACAAGACAAGTGAAAGCGAACGTTACAAATTACATAGAGATGGGGTCGTTGGCGTGGCGGACCATGTACCAGCAAGGACGGTTGCCGGAGTGGGGGAAGATCGAGTGGCTGCAGGGGACATCCTCTTCGGGATGAACGGCGTCGATTTCGTATTCGGTTTTGTTGCCTTTCGAAGGGATAGCAAGAAGACGGATGCGATGAACGGAACCTGTGGCCTGACCTAACTTGGGAAAGAAGGCGCGGAGTTCGTACCAGGCAAAGTCGACGATGTAGAGCATGACGAACAGGGCGACGACGCCGAGAAGAACGCGTCGGGCGGAAGACCGGTTTGTGCGAGGCATAGCAGGCGCTGTGGCCATCGGATTGTGCCCCCCTCTTGAACCTTCAGAATTCTACACGGAGTTAATCGCCCTTTGGGGGCTCGAACGAGGCAACTTCTAGACGAGGACGGCGATGGTGATGCCTTCGTTGCTGCGGTTCAGGTCGCGGTCGTGGCGGAGTTCGGGACAGCGTTCGATGGCGTAGCGGGCATCCTCTTCGAAAACGCTCCATTTTTCACCAAAAATAACGCGGGTGACGAGGCCCTCCTTCTTGCGGCGGAGGAGAGAGGTGCGCAAGGCGCCGCGAAGAGCGCCTCCCTTCCCCGTAGAGCCGTAGCCGTGAATGATTTTGACGGCGATGACACCGGATTGCTTCGCCTGACGGAGTTCGTCGAGAAGGCGACGACGGGCTTCGTCAACCGTGGGAAGGCCAGCCTCGATGTTCAGAGTTTTGAGAGCAAGCATGGGCGGACTGGAGAATTGTGCCTGAGGGGAAAAAGCAAAACAAATTGCGTGAGTGGGAAAGCTCAGGGAAGAGAGAAATAACGCAGGGAAGGAAGGATTGAGTGAAAGCAGGCGTTGAAAAAGAAGCACTTAGCTGCAAAAGAAATGGAGAGAGCTCTGCACAAATAACGGCAGACTGGTGTGGCGTGGGGCTTGCCTCGCGAAACTTTTGAGTCCTGCTCACGTTCTTTCTCGGCCCCACGCCCTCTTCCCGGAAGATTCCACACAGCCCATTTATGCGCAGGGGAGTAGAGTACGGAGCGGGACGAAGGTCGCCCGCGCCGGAAGAATCGCGTTTGGGCCCCGCGTGACGGGCGAACCCGACTCATCGGAGAGGAGGGGTGAGATGAGAATCCTACTGGCAGTGGACGGATCGAGCTCCTCGGATGCGGTCATACAAGAGGCGGCGTGGCGACTTTGGCCGCAAGGATCAGAGTTTGCGGTGATGACGGTTGTAGACCCGTACTTCTTTCCCCGCGCACCACAGTTGCTGCAGGAAGCGATTCACAGCATGCGGAAGATGCTGGATGAAATGGCGAGGCCGTTGGTGGAGGCAGGATGGACGGCGGAGCCGAACGTGATACTGGATAACGTGCGGCACGCACTGCCGCGGGCCGCGAGCGAGTGGAAAGCACAACTGGTGATGATGGGATCGCACGGCAGAGGCGCAGTGGGACGGCTTTTGGTGGGGAGCACGGCGCAGGCGGTGCTGCGGCATGCCGAATGTTCCGTGGAGATTGTGCGGAGCCGAAGGCAAGGCGCGGAACCCAAGAGCGGCATGCGAGTGCTGGTGCCTACAGACGGATCGGAACACGCCGAGGCGGCGTTGAACGCGGTGGCGGCCCTGCCGTGGCCGAATGGGAGCCAGTTCCTTGTGATTGCGAGCCCGGAATATCCGGTGCTGGTCGGCGAATATCCCTTCTATGCGCCGGAGCAAATGACGGAATTAACAAAAGTCAGCCACGAGCATGCAGGTTCAGCGGCCAAGGAGGGGGCAGAGGTGCTGGCCAACGCAAAATTGGCGGTGAGTTGCCAAGTGACAGAGCCAAAGGACACGCCTGCTCATTCGATCCTGGCCGCCGCCGAAGAGTGGAAGGCGGACCTAATCGTGATGGGTTCACACGGACGCCGAGGATTTGACCGGCTAATTCTGGGGAGCGTGTCCGAGACGGTGGCGCTGCACGCCCGTTGCTCGGTGGAAGTGGTCCGGATGCCGCTGGCGGTGATGTGAAGCCAACGAAAAACCAATGGGACCACACGCTCCGTGTACGGACACGATCAGAAAAATTTGCGATTCTTGGTTAGCCGAAAAACGAACGCAATGAACTAGAACGCGCTCTGGGCCATACGCCCGTGTTCGGAAGGCTGGGCGAAGGTGCAGTCCACTATCTGATCGATGGCGTAGATCGATTCTCTCTCACAGGAACGACACCGAAGAACAAAGACGCGGGATATAAGTTGGAACTCCACATCATCGCCAGCGTGCTGGCCGTGATACTCACTATCTTTACGCAAAACGATTTTGGGAACGCGAACCGGCTTGCTGCAGTAACGGCATAAGACACCGCGGAAATGTTGCAACGACGAATCGACTGACATGAAAACTGCTCCTTAGACAGGTTAGGCCAAGCCGCGGAAGATGGAGAATACAAAATGGCCAGGGAATTTGTCCATGGACAAGATAGCAAAGAGCTGAGGAAAAGAAAAGTGACGCTGGTCACACGGCGAAATGATCATAAGCTACTGATTATAAATTACTTAGTGTAATTATTGGCGAAGGAATTGCTAAGCGAATTGTGCCGGTTGTGGACGAAAAAGATGGCTTGTAACATGATTGTAACATTGCCGTAATGCAAGAGTAGGTTTCTGGATGGGGCCACCTTAGCCCTCAATGGAGGAGCGGGCGCAACTGGGCCGCTCTCGGTGCTCTGCTTATACTTCGCTTACCTTCTTCTTTGAAGCAGCGGAGCGCATCGCTGGTTCGCCGAACGCAGCAAGCTGTGCGATCAGCGCAAGCACCCAGATGTACCACGGAATCGGGTCATGATAGTGGAACTGCAAGATGACACACACCACGAAAAGCAAACCTCCCAACATGATTCCCTCCCAACTGATTGTCTAGGTCAAAACTCGGCTGACCGTAGCACACGAGCGACAGTGATTCTGTGAGCAGGAGCACGCTGCATAGTCCTGCGTAGTTTTACCCGGTTGGGCAACAGTGAGGGCAACCGTAACAAAAAAGCCTGAGTTTTGTTGAGTTTTGAGGATTTGGTGGAGCCGATGGGATTCGAACCCACGACCTCCTCGATGCCATCGAGGCGCGCTCCCAACTGCGCCACGGCCCCACCGAGAACAATCTGCAGTTTACCACATTAGCGCTACGGTGGACCCGAGAAACACGGACGAGTTTGTGCGCAAGGAGTCCTGGCAAGAGCTTCAATGGGTGAAGCCCGAGCGATTACCAAGCACTTGTGGAGCAACTGAGGCCACGACCTACGCAGCAAACGGCACATTCCACAAACTGAAGGCGATGTCACGAGCCCCAGAATCAAAGCGGCCCCCCTCACAGACGGCGGCCCCTACAAAACAAGGAAAAAGCGCTCGGAATAACGGGTTTGAGGGTTTCCTGCGGGGCGTCACTGACTTCCAGGATACACGTGGCTAAATTGAAGACCCGGACGAGGTGCCCCCATGAAACATAAAGTGCCGATCCTACTGGCTCTGGTTGTGGCAGCCATTGTTCTGTTTTCGGTTTCCGCCGCGCAGGCTCCCAAGGCCATTTCCCTTCCCGCGCCGCAAACGGAGGGAGGCCGTCCGCTGATGCAAGTGCTCAAGGAACGGAAATCGACGCGAGAGTTTGGGCCGGACGCGCTTTCGCCTCAGATTCTTTCGAATTTGCTTTGGGCGGCGTTTGGAATCAACCGGCCGGACGGGCGGCGCACGGCTCCTTCGGCAATGAATTGGCAGGAAGTGAGCATCTATGTGGCAACTGCCGAAGGCGTCTACGTTTACGAGGCAAAAGAGAATGCGCTGAATCCGGTGCTGGCGGGGGATTTTCGGGGAGCGACCGGGACGCAATCGTTTGTGAAGGATGCGGCGGTGAACCTGGTGTACGTAGTGGACCTTTCGAAGGCGGGCGGAGCGGACGCTTCGGACGCGGAGATGTACACCGCGGCGGACGTGGGATTCATTGCGCAGAATGTGTATCTCTATTGCGCGTCGGAAGGGTTAGTTACCGTGGTGCGGGGGAGCATCGACAAGCCGACGCTGGCGAAGACGCTGAACCTACAACCGAAACAGAGAATTATTTTGGCGCAATCGGTGGGCTATCCAAAGAAATAAGGACAATGAAATGCGCGCGGGGACACCGAGAATCGTGGTTGTCGGGCTACTCTTTCTCATTACTTTGCTTTCCGGACTTTTGCTGAGCCGAGGTTTAAGACAGAGCGACCCAAGGCTTTCGGGGCAGCCGGTTGCCGGGGCGGCTTTCACGGTGCACAAGTTCGTCGCGCTGGCGACGGCGATTCTTGCAGGAGTGACGATTCGCAATTTACACAGGGGTTTGCAGTTCGGCGGTGTCGAATGGATGGCCGTAATTCTGGGTGGATTGTTTTTTCTACTGATGTTCGTTTCGGGAGGTCTGCAAAGCGTTGCCAAAACCGCAAATGGGTCGCTGCGTGTTGTTCATGAGGTTGCCGCGCTTTTACTGTAGTTCCCACGCTCGGGGTTATTTGGTTCCTTATCCGTGGCAAACGGTAGCCGTGGATAGTTCCGGAGACTAATCTTGCCGCTATCCACTAATGGATATACAATACTCCATATATGGAGTACCACGACTAGGAGAGTGTTTGGCTATTCTTCACCAACCTGGGGCGGGCGTTTTTTGGGAAAAGCCTGCCGATCTGTCGCAAAAGGCAGTGCAGCAACGGCTTGGGCCGGCGGCTGTGCGGGCGTTCCTGAAGATCAGCGAGCTTTGGGAATTGCGCGATGAGGACGCGAGACAATTGCTGGGCGGAATGTCCAACGGCGCGTTCTATGAGATGAAGAGGAAGGCGAGAGGCGGCCTGGACCAGGACCGGCTGACGCGCATTTCCCTTTTGACGGGAATCTTCAAGGCCTTGAATATTCTCTACGGCAAGAAGCTGGCGGACCGATGGGTCCAATTGCCGAACGAAAATCCCATGTTCGGCGGAGAAGCTCCCTTAACGTACATGATCCGGGGCGGCCAACCTGCGATGCTGCGGGTGCGGCAGCTTCTGGATTCCCGGCGCGGAGGGCAGTAGGTGCGGCCGCGCGTTGCGGAGGTTCTTCGCGACGATACGCATCGCTTGATTCCCTCGCGATACATCGACCGCGACGAGAGCGTTTTGACCCGCCTGACCGATGATCCTGACGATTTAAAGGCGCTGTTTGCACTCGAGGGCGCGACGAATGAACGCTTGCTCGGCGAAGCGGGCCTGCTGCCGGGCATTACCGTGCGGGAACTGGTGTTTGGGGTTCCGTATTCGCATGTAATCAATGCGGCGTTCACACATGCCAATCCTTTGGGTAGCCGCTTCAACGGGCCGGAGCGGGGCGCGTGGTACGCAGGATTTGCGCGACGAACTTCCGAAGTGGAGGTTTCCTATCACCGGGGCAAGGAGCTGCAGGAAATTCAGTGGGAAGAGGCGGAGAGTTTTTCGTATGTCGATTTCCTTGGGGATTTCCGCGGCGAGTTTCACGACGTTCGCGGGGATAAGCGTTTTGCAGATTGCCTGGATCCGGTCAGCTACAAGGCGTCGCAGCGGTTAGCCAGTGAGCTGCTGGAACGAGGGTCAGCGGGGATCGTCTATCCGAGCGTGCGGCATAAGGGCTGGACATGCATTGCGTGCTTCCGTCCGGCGCTGGTGAACAATGTGCGCAAAGGCGTGAGGATTTCTATTTCGTTTGAGGATGCCTTCGCGAAGCCGGAGATTCGGGAAGTGCGATAGAGCCGAAGGTCAGGAGCGGGTACTACGCAGGGTTTCCTTGCACAAGGAAGCGAGGAAGGCGTTTTGGAGGCGGGAGAAGAAATGTCCGCGGAGTCGAACGGCGCCGATGGTGCGGAAGGCCTGCTCGTCCGATAAGCGAACGTAGGTGCACGACGATTTTTTGTCGATGGCCATTTCGGGGACGATGGAAACGCCCATGCCGGCGGCAACCATGCCCAGCAGGCTGCTGAACTGACCGCTTTCAAAAACAATTTGGGGATGGAGGCGCGCGCGATCACACGCGGCGAGCGTATTTTCGCGGAAACAGTGGCCATCGCGAAGGAGAAGGAATGGGTCGTTGCGAAGATCCTTCAGAGAAAGGGATTTGAGTCTAGCGAGGGGGTGTTTTTGGGGGACGGCTGCGAAAAACGGCTCGGTGCGAATGGGAAAGGATTCGAATTCGTGGCCGCGGATGGGGAGAGCAAGAAGAGCGAGGTCGATGGTGGCGGCGCGGAGGCGCTCGAGGAGCAAAGACGTGATTTCCTCGACGATGGAGATTTTGGCGTCGGGGAATTTGCGCGAAAACGCGGCGAGGTGGGGCGGAAGCAGATACGGCGCGACGGTAGGGATGACTCCGACCGTGATGGTACCGCTCATCGAATCGCGCTGCTCGGCGAGGTCGCCGCGAGCTGCTTCGAGTTCGCGCAGGACGGCGCGGGCGCGCGGGAGAAAGGTCCGGCCGATTTCGGTGAGGCGGACGGTGCGGCCGAGACGGTCGAAGAGGCGGGCCCCAAGCTCATCTTCGAGCTTGCGGATTTGCTGAGAGAGCGAGGGTTGAGAGACGTTGGTTTGGCGCGCGGCGCGGCTGAAGGTGCCGGAATCAACGATTGCACAAAAGTAGCGGAGTTGGTGAAGTTCCATAGGACAGTCGGAAGTTAGCAGTCGGTAGTCAGAAGTTGTGCTGCTCGGCTCGCTGCGCGAATCCTTAGTTACTAGTTCTGATTACTGGCTACGGCCGCACCTCTTTTTCGTGTTGAAGCCCATGCCACGTGACATAGGCATTGCCTATGTATTGTATCCGAACTATATATTGGACGTATAGGAGAGACAGGCCTTAGTCTCGACCTGCGCGCGGCGGCGCAGATGGCCCTTAGCTAACGGCTAAGAGCAATCAGGCAGTTTAGACTTTCCGCCCGAGCGGGGTGAGCTGAAAAGCTTGCCCCGTTTTTTTCTGGCTTGGAGAAAAACGCTCGCCGCGGAGGATGGCCCTTACGCAGCCTCTGAGGATGGCGAAAACAGTGGCAAGCCGCCCTTCGGCAAGCTCAGGACGAGCCGCACTCCAAAGGGGGTTGACAAGTTTAATGTACCTTGGTACATATATACCTAGGTACTGTAATGATCACGGAGGCGAAGATGATTGAAGTTGAACGGGTCCAAACTGGAGTGCGGATGGAGAAGCGGCTGTTGAAGGTGTTGAAAGCGTTTGCGGAGCTGAAGGACATCACGCTGGGCGATTTGCTGGAAGGCATTGTGCTGCACGCGTTCGAAGGCAAAGCGCCGTTTGGGAAAGAGTCGCTTGCGCAGATCGGGGAGTTGAAGAAGATTTACGGGTTGACGCTGCGAGCCGTGGACAGCCACAAGCTGACGGAGAAGGCGTTATGAAAAGCGCGTTGCTGTTTGTGCTGGGCGCGCTTTGCGGAGCGGCGGTGATGGCGGCGCCCCGGGTTGTTAGGTACCTGCATGCCGCGTTGCACGGCGGGCACGGTGGCGCGCCCGGAGCGGCGCGTGTTCATACGGAAGAGAAATTCGAGTTCACGGCGCATGGACCGATGGAAACCGTTGTACAGCTTTTTGGCGCCGACAAGGAACGTGTGTGGGCGCCGGGATGGAATCCGCAGTTTCTACATCCTATTCCGGCGAACGATGAGCAAGGAATGGTGTTCACGGCGGCGCACGATCATTTGCAGTCGGTGTGGGTGAACACGGAGTTCGACACGAAAAGTGGGCGGATTCAGTATGTGTACGTGATTCCAGACGCGCTGGCCACGGTGATCACGCTGCAATTGACGCCGAATGCGAAGGAAACGAAGGTCGAGGTGGAGTATGACCGAACGGCGTTGAGCGCGGAGGCGGACGGGCATGTGCGGCATCTGGCCGATGGAGATCGCAAGTCGGGGCCGGAGTGGGAGAAACAGGTGAATGGGTATTTGGAGAGGGTCGGTAGTCAGTAGTCGGAAGCCGATAGCCGCCAGCCGGGGAGAAGAAGTAATCGGTAATCAGTTAGGAGTTCGGGTGGCCAGCGTTGGAAGATATTCAGGTGCAAGTCGAGGCTCCGGGCAAGCCTGAAAATCCACAACAACTCCGACCGCGGACTCTGGCGGGTTTCGGGTGAATCGAACGCTCCAGTCAAACTCGGCACTGGCTGGGAAGCGAGGCTGATTCGCTTCGAAGAACTTGCGCCACAGGTTCGGGTCGATGGGCTCTCCCCTCGATTGAGGAAGGATCAGTTGCCTGCTTGTGGCGTCTCCGCCGAAGAGGTCAATCGAGCTGATCCGGTAGAGTTGGCCTTCATCCATTCTGAAGGTGAGGTCGATGCGCGAATCGTCCTCAGAGAAGTCAGTTTGAGGTTCGGGCACCATGTCGATGTAGCCCTTCGAAGTATACAACCTGGCCATGTTTTCCATCGCGAGCCTGACTTTGGAGGCGCTAAACAGATCGCCGGTCTTGAGTTCCAGTTGTGATCGCAGAAGAGAGTCGGCAAACGCCAGGGGAGCGTCTTGGGTGCTCACAAAACGAACTTTGCCGAGGCGATACTGGGGCCCGCTTTCCATTTCGATCCGCAAAGCATAATGGAGTTCATGCTCCGTGGCGCGAATGAGAAACGGTGTGCCTTGGGGGAGAACTTTCAAATATCCTAGATCCTGCAGGGTTCCGCGCACAAACACTTCGGTAGCTTCGATGGCCCAGCTATCCTGGGCTTCTTCCGGAGTTAGGACAAAATCCTGCGCCTGGATTTTTTTGGCGAGATCGGCTCGCTGAGGTTCCGTGAGCGGATTGTCTCCGTGGAACTCGACCTGGTCCACAAGCACCCTGGTCTCCGGCTTCTGCAGATTCCGCGCGCCTTGACTGGATGGGCAGGCAGGGGACTGAGCGAAACCTGACAAAAGAAAGACATGGCCCGCGAAGAGGGCGAAAAGGCCGAAACGCAAGATGGTTCCGCAGCTGTGCATGGCCTGGCGACCAACGCTGTAACTAAAGATGCATACTATCCAAGAGTGGATGCTCGACGTGTGGAGATTTGGGATAAGGTGAAAAGAGTGAAGAAAAGAACGAGAGAGAGTCCATGGCGAAACTGACCTTTTTGGGTGCGGCTGGAAGCGTGACTGGATCGAGGTATTTGGTGGAGGCGGCGGGAAAGAAACTGCTGGTGGATTGCGGGCTGTTTCAGGGAACGGAGGATTTGAAGGACCGGAACTGGAAGCCGTTGCCGGTGGATCCGAAGACGATCGATTACCTGGTGCTGACGCACGCGCACCTGGACCACACGGGCTGGCTGCCGGTGCTGGTGAGGGATGGATACAACAAGAAGATCTTTGCGAATCCCGCGACGATTGAACTGGCGGGGCTGCTGCTGAAGGATTCAGGTCACCTGCAAGAAGAAGAGACGGAAGACGCGCAGAAGCACAATTGGAGCAAACACTCGCAGCCGCGGGCGCTGTACACGTCCGAAGACATCGATCCGGTGTTGCGCTTATTAGCGCCGATGGCGCGAAGCGGCGGCTTCGACATTTCTCCGGAATTTCATGTGGAGTCGTATGACGCGGGACACATTCTGGGCTCGTCAAGCCTGGAACTGACGATCACGGAAAACGGGAAGAAGAGCGTGCTGGTGTTTTCCGGAGATGTCGGCCGCTACAGCCAGCCCATCCTGAATGACCCGAAAACGCCAAGCACGAAGCAGATCGACATGGCGCTGTGCGAATCGACCTATGGCGACCGGGAGCATGAGGCGGGCGATCCGCTGCAACTGCTGGACGATATCGTCAACCGCGTAGTGAAGCGCGGGGGATCGATTGTGATTCCCGCGTTTGCGATTGGGCGGACGCAGACGTTTATGTACTACCTGCGGCAACTGGAGAACCTGCAGAGAATTCCCAAAGTGCCGGTATACGTGGACAGCCCGATGGCGCTGAGCGCGACGGATCTTTATTTGAAGTACAAGGAGGATCACGATCCGCTGTTCGCCCGGGAGGAACAGAATGGCGGAGATCCGCTGAGCGTGCAGGAATTCCACCTGGCGCGGAGCGTGGAAGAGTCCAAGCAGATCAACAATGTGAAGACGCCGTGCATCATCATTTCGGCGAGCGGCATGGTGACCGGAGGGCGTGTGCTGCACCATCTGGCAAACCGGCTGGGGGATGCGCGGAACTGCGTAATCCTGGGAGGCTTTCAAGCGGAGGGGACGCGAGGACGGGCTTTGCAGGAAGGCGCCAAGACGCTGAACTTGTTCGGCAAGCCGGTGCCCGTGTTGGCGGAGATTGTGGAGATGGGGCAGTTCTCGGCACACGCGGGGAGGAGCGAGCTGCTACGTTGGTTGACGGGATTGCAGGTGCCGCCGAAGCAGGTGTACCTGACACACGGCGAGCCGGCGGCGGCACAGTCATTGCAGCAGGCCATTGTGCAAAATTTCAGGTGGAAGGCCAGCGTGGCGCGATATCTGGATACGGTGGAGATTTAAAAAGAGTTGATGGAGGGATTCAGGCTGACGGGTGAGTTTTGCCGTTCGGTTGGCAGCGCAAATGCGGCGGCCCTTCGAGGCCCAGGGGAGGCAAGCCGCCGCACTCCCAAGGAGAATTGTAAAAAAATTGTCAACGCGCGAGTCGGAAGATGGATTTGGAAGGAAAAAGTTACGCGCAAAAATTTGCCCGCCGACGATCCACTGAGAATTGTAAAATTCTGATTCTGGGGGCTGAAAGACAGCGTTGGGATACGAAAAATGGGATTTGAGGGGGGATTTGTGGGCCAAAATGGTCTACGAAACCGATTTAATCAAAATATTTTCGTGGATGGAAGAAACATTTCGGAAGGAACTCTCGTCTATAGATGCAAGACCACTCGCGGGGTAGGAAACTGACCACCACAGGGCAACCGACCAACAGTTTCCTACCCCTTTCCTTCTCAAAGAGAAGGCAACCCGGGAGGCTAACGCCTCACGACTGACCGACGGGCACTTCGCGGGCCACCCCGGTGGCACGCAACATCGACGGCACTTCGACGAGATCCAAACCAGCCACAAACATGGGGGTGGGCGCTACGCGGCCCCACCGGTTGAGTTCCCATTTTGCGCGGAGGAACTTTACTTCCGTGCGAAGGGAAATGTCCAGTACCATTTTCGTGGTACCGCAGTAGAACTGCTGGGGGATTTTGAGAAGGGGCTTCTTGCCGAAGTCCTGGCCATCCACTGAACCCCAGATGGAGACATCCAGGGATTCCTGTTCGATCTGCTCGGTAATCGTGAGAGCACAGAAGAAGGTGCGGGTTTGGCTGGCGGAGACGTCGATGGCCTCGCCGTCGCCATTGGCTACCAGTTTGGTTCCGGCGGGGATCAAAGAAAATTGGAGTGACACAGGTTGGTTCCCTTCGCGATTGTCTCTACGGTGCGGGAGTGTAGCACAACGAGGAAGGGGGAACTGTGATGAAGGTTACAGATTGCGGGGGAGAGAGTGGCCCCATACAAAGGGCGCTATATGGAAGAACAAAGGGAAGGCTTCAGGTCCAAGTGCGCAGGCCGACAATGCCCCAGTAAGCCAGATACAGAGCCGAGATAAAGAGAGGCAGAATTACCGCGATCGAGAACCAGCGAACACCCTTTCGGATTTCCGTTTTGGGCGCGCGCCACAGGACGAAGACGCTGACGAGAGCAGCAAAGCCATAAGCCAGGGTCGCCACGAAGAGGGACACCGACCATGAGGTCGGATTTCCCATGCGAGAAATAAAGTCCTCGCTGGCAAGCAGGAAAATAACGACGATGGCAATCAGGCTGAGAACAGTGATGAGTGGCCAGAATCTTATGGCGCGTTCCGTGGGGCGACGGCGCTTCTTACTTAGGCCACCGAGCAGCCAGAAGGGCGCGTAGACCAGAACGGCAACGACAGCGAGCACCCACCAACCGACCAGCGAGATTTCCAGAAGGGCGAGCCAGACGGGGATGCGTTTGAATGTGCCGCCACCGATCTGGATGAATTGGCCATTGCTCAACGGCCCAAGCAACTCCACGGTGGGCGCGGGTGAGGGAGGATCCTTCTTGGGGACGCTGCGAAACTGTGTGGCGTTGACGGGCAGAAAGACCTGGTTTCGCTCGCCGAGGTCGCTGAATAGCAACTGCGAGTTGCCGGGCCGTACGAGAGTCAGGCCCATCAAGCGCTCGAGAAAATAAGTCATCTGCACACGCGGAGAGTCAGGCTGATACCAGCCAGCGTAGGTTGTTGCATTGGCGGGCATAGACGCAACAGGAGGCACGGCTGGTTTTTGCAGATTGTGCGTGACGTAAGCGCGGACTGCTTTGCCCACTTGTTCGAAAGCACCCGGGTTGCCGGCGTTGATGCTATAGAAATAGCCGACGCCAAAATCGGGCATATAGGCCATTTCAGTGAGACCACCTTCCACGCCGCCATTGTGTCCGTGATAGACGAAGCCGTCGTGGATGCTCCAATAGTTGCTCAAGCCGTATCCGGCCTTTAGTCCCTGTTGCGCGGCCCAAGTGCGCGTAGGAATCTCCATGCGATCGATGGACGCCGCGGGGATGACCTCTACGCCGTTCACGGAGCCGCGGTTGAGATAGAACTGAACGTAGGCAGACATGTCGTTCGCGGAAGCGTTGATGGAGCCCGCGGGCCGATAGAGGATGCTCCAGTAGGGGTAAGTCGTTCTCCCGTCGTCGTGATAAAGCAAAGTCAGAGGTGGAGAAGGCACTTGAAAGTATGTGGCCGTCTTCATGCCAATAGGGATGAAGAAGTTTTGCGCGACGTAGTCTTCGAAGCGCTGGCCGGTGACCTTTTCAACGATGTATGCGGCAACGGCGGGACCCGAGTTGCAATACGCCATGCGTGTGCCGGGAGGCCAGCGAGAAATACGAGAGTGGTGATCGTAATCGAGAGCTTCGCGCAGGCCCATTGTGCCAGGAGTGTCTTTTGCGTATTCGCGGAAGTGCATGTCGTCCCAACCTGTGGTGTGTTCTAGGAGATCGACGACGCGGACGGGATTCGTGGCTTCCCAGCGATTCTCAAACCACACTTCGGGAGCGAGTTTGTGAACGGGATCGTCGAGCGAGAGCTTGCCTTCGTTCGCGAGTTTAAGAATAGAGAGCGAGGCAAATGCTTTGGACGTGGAGCCGATGCGGAAGAGCGTGTCCGGCGTGGCGGCGCGCTTGGCGGCGACATCAGAATAGCCAAGGCCGGCAATCCATTCGGGGCCGTCACGGTGGACGATAGCGACAGAGACGCCGGGAGTGTGCGTGTCTTTCAGGATTTTTTCCAGTTGTTGCTGGAGTTCCTGGATGGATTGCGCGGGCTTGGGCGCTTCTTCTTTCTTGGCTTGTTTGTTCCGGCTGGAGCAAGCGGTGGTGAGCAGAGACAGAATAAGAAGAGGAATGAGGGTTTTCACGAGGGCATTCTCCTCCCGAGGCTGAGTGATAGGCAACGGGCAATTCTATGGAAAACGAAATAGCGGGAATATGACGGCTGACCAAGCGCTCGGGTCGCGGCCAACTTCCGGCCCGGGTGAGCGCAAGCGGCCGCACTCCAGGGTCACTGGAGCCAGACGCGGTAGATGTTGCGTTCTGTGTTTATGCGAGGATAGGCGTACTCCGAAGGATTGAGACCGGCGAATGCGCGCGGCTGCGGAAGCAAACGGGCACCCGGCAGGGTCGCAGCGTCCTCGGCACTTGTGATGCCGCCTGCGGGAAGATCCGGCAGATACTTTCCGGGGGACAATGCGAACGCGAAGGTCTGCTGGTGCTGCGCGGAAAATTGCAGATAGACGAATTTCTGATCCTGCGACCAAGTGACCATGGGCGGCGTTATGCCACGGTTCTCTTCCCCGGCCGTTCCGCATTCGGCGCATAGCTGGATCGGAGCGCCGCCATCAAGGGGCTGAATCCAGACCGCCCCGCCTACCCAGATCGCCAACTGCTTTCCGTCCGGCGAGATGCTGTAGAGATACGCAATGGGCTGAGGCAGGAACTTGGACAGCCCGCTGCCGTCTTGCTTCATCCGGTAGAGATAAAAATCAGTGCCCGGTCCGCCGGCAAAGTAAATATCGTCGCCTGGACCAAACAGGGCCCGAATGGCGTTCATTTCCGTGAGGCGGCGCGGGGGTGAACTGCCGTCTAGAGCAGCAATCCAGATAGGAGAACTTCCGGTGGCTTCGGGCGCGACGAACACAATGGTTCGCCCGTCGGACGAAATATCGTAGTGCTCCATGTGGAAACCGGGGAGTAGTTGTTGATGCTGACCGGTCTTCAGGTCCACGGACCACAAGTCGCCTGTGACGAAATGGGGGCTGCTGTCGGTACGGACGAGATAATACAGCCTGGTTCTGTCTCGCGAGAAGGAGGGAAGAAACGCGAAGCCTTCCGAGGTGATCTGGCGTTCGCCTTGCGAGTCGTGCAGCCACAACGTGCTTTGCATGGAACCCACCGCGGTCACGAACGATTTGCCATCGGGAGCGAAGGAGATTCCCTGCTCTTCCGCAGCGCCGGAAGTGAGCTGCTCCGGGGTTCCATTGGGAAAAGACTGGCGCCAGATGTGAAAACCGTTACCTGCATTCGCGGAGAAGTACATCCATTTGCCGTCCGGGGACCACGCGGCGCCGGTGCACTGTGACCGGGCAGGTCCAACGGTTCGCCCGGTATCATTCCCTTGAAAAGAGACCAAGCGGCACGCCAGCCAGCCGGTGAGATCCATCTCGACAACAAGCACCCACTTGCCATCCGGAGAAACGAAGGAGCGATGGGCCATGCCATTGGGATCCGCAGGCAAGTACACCGCGCGCTCGTCGGAGCGATTTTCGCGCGAAGCGACCAACCTCATGTGGATGCCGCCACCGGTGAATTCGGAAAACAGAATTTGCGCCGGGGGCAAGGCGTTCGGCGTCCAGGTCAAGCCGGAAGCGTTGGCCAACATCAGCGTGGGCTGGCCACCCAAAGGGGACACAGACCAGGAATCCATGCCCTTGCCGACATCCACACTGTAGACGATGCGGTCCCCGGCAGGAGAAAATGCCGGGCTCATTTTACTTGTGTCGTCGTGCGTGAGCTGCATCGGCTCGCCGCCAGGCAGGAGCTTCACGTAGATTTGGCCGGGACCGAGGAAGGTATTTTCGCCGCGAATAAAAGTGAGCATGCGGCCGTCCGAGGAGAGAGAGGGCGAAGTAGCCGAATCGGCGAAGTTCGTCAGGCGCTCGTAGCGCAGCGGGCCCGCCAGTGTGGCCGTGTTGTGTTTCTGCCGCAGGAGCAGAAAGACGCCGAGGAAAAGAAGGAGAAGGGCCATGCCGATGGCGGCTCCGATGACTGCCAATTGCCTTTTGGGGGACTTTACTTCCGCTGCCGCAATACTTCCGGAAGTCGTGACCAATTCCAACCGACGGAGATCGGCGGCAAGATCTTTCGCGGACTGATAACGGAGTTCGGGATCCTTTTCCAGACACTTGAGGATGATGCGCTCCAGATCCGGAGAGAGTTTTCGATTGATGGAGGCCGGGGGCGGCGGGGCTTTACGAAGGATGGAATCCGTCAGCTTGGTGACGAGGAGGTCGTTGAAAGGCAGCCGGCCGGTAGCCAGTTCGTAGAAAACGACGCCGACGGAATAGATGTCACTGCGAGCGTCCACTTCGTTGCCCAGCAATTGCTCTGGAGACATGTACGGGAGCGTGCCCGCCACACCCGAAGGAGCATCGGAAACACTCAGGGTTTCGCTGATCTGGGAGAGGGCTTCATTCGAAAGAGTGGCGAGACCGAAATCGAGAATCTTCAAGTGGCCGTCGACCGTGACGCGAAGGTTGGATGGCTTAAGATCGCGGTGAAGGACACCGGCGGAGTGGGCGGCGGCAAGGCCCTGAGCGAGTTGCACCCCTATTCGGACGATTTCTTTTTCCGGCATTGACCCCGACTGAACGCGCTGGTTCAGGGAGACGCCGGAGACCAGTTCCGAGACGAGGAAGTCCGTGCCATCGAGCTCGTCGAAATCGTGAATGACCTGTATGGCAGGATGATTCAGCTTGGAGAGCATAAGCGCTTCGTTGCGAAAGCGCTTTCGGGAAACAGAGGAGCTGAGCAAGCCGGGACGCAAGACCTTGATGGCGAGATAGCGGTTAAGACGTTCGTCGTAGGCCCGGTACACCACGCCCATGCCGCCCGAGCCGATTTCTTCTTCGATTCGGTAGCGTCCCAGCATCTGACCGACTTGCAGTGACATGGACCTTGCCCCGTGAGCAGTGTTCTCTCGAAAGTGTATCTGCGAGATGGTAAGAAGCGCGGGATGGAAATGCAAGCAAAGGGGAAGGTTTGTGTTGCGGAGAAAGAGAAGATGGAAATGAGAAATGTGAGAGCAGCCCAAGAGAAAAGCCGTAGCGCTCGAAGGCTGCACTACAAGAGACGTGTCGCGCCTACTGCGCTTGCGTTCGTGATTTTAGTTTCCCAGCCCTCACGGGCTGGGCTAAGTTCTGGCGCGCCTCTGGCGCCAAGCGATCTTCAAAAGAAGCGGACGCCCTCTCTTCCTACATAGAACAAGTAGGAAAAACCAAGACAACGTTAGGCTGCCGCCACACGAGTTACAGGTGGAGACGGGAGAAGCGGGCCTCGGCAGCGGCTAGAGTTTCTTCCTTTTTGCAGAAGGTGAAGCGGACTTGCGAGGCGCCGTCGTGAGGATTGTCGTAGAAGCTGGAGCCCGGCACGCAGGCGACGCCGATGTGCTCGACGAGATATTTTGCAAAGGAGACGTCGCGAGTTTCGGCGGGATATTTCGATTCGTCAAAATGGAAACGGGAGATGTCCGTCATGATGTAGTAGGCACCACGGGGCTTGTAGACGGTGAAGCCGGAGTTTTCGAGGATGCTGAGCAGGCGAGCGCGCTTTTTGGCGTATGTAGAGGCAAGATTGTCATAATAGGCCTGCGGGAGCTTCAGGGCGAAGGCGCCGGCTTGCTGCAGCGGGGCGGCGGCACCGACGGTCAGGAAGTCGTGTACCTTGCGAATGGCTTGCGTGGCGGCTTCCGGGGCGATGGCCCAGCCGACACGCCAACCGGTGACGCTGTAGGTCTTCGACATGCCGTTGATGACGATGGTGCGGTCGCGCATGCCGTCGATACGGGCCATGGTGATATGTTCAGTGCCGTCGTAAAGGATGTGCTCGTAGATCTCGTCGGTGATGCAGTAGCAGTTCCAGCGAATGCAGAGGTCGCGGATGAATTCGAATTCCGCGCGGGTGAAGACTTTGCCCGTGGGATTGTTGGGCGTGTTCAGAATGATGGCTTTGGTGTGCGGGCCAAAGGCAGCGGCCAGTTCCCTTTCGTCGAAGGTCCAGTCTGGCGGCCGGAGTTTGACGAAGCGGGGCGTGGCGCCAGAGAGAATCGCATCGGGGCCGTAGTTTTCGTAGAAGGGTTCGAAGACGACGATTTCGTCGCCGGGATTGATGATGGCCATCATGGAAGACATCATGGCCTCCGTGGAACCACAGCAGATGGTGAGCTCGCGCTCGGGATCGACAAGAACGCCCTGGGTGCGCGCGAATTTTTCGACGATGGCGTCGCGAAGCGGTTTTGCGCCCCAAGTGATGGCGTACTGGTTGATGTCGTCGGCAATGGCCTGACGCGCGGCTTCCTTCACTTCGTTGGGCGCGGCGAAATCGGGAAAGCCCTGGGAGAGATTGACAGCGTTGTGCCTGAGGGCGAGGCGAGTCATCTCGCGGATGACGGATTCGGTGAACTGCTCGGCCTTAGCAGAGAGCATGCGGCGCGCGATTTGCGACATGTTGGTTTCCGGGGTGGACATAAGGGAGATATTGTAGCGTATGCGGGAAAAATGACGGGAATGGAGTGGGGTAGAGATCAGATATCAGCGATCAGCGACCGGATATCAGATCAGAGCGGTTCCCAAAACTGGTCCAGGACTTCGCGAACCTTGCCGCTCAGAGAGTCGTGGGTGAAGGGCTTTTGCAGGAAGTTCATTCCGGGAGCCAGGTAGCCATCTTCGCTAACTACATTTTCAGCGTAGCCGGAGACAAATAGCACCTTGAGTTGCGGGCGAAGTTCTTTCATTTTTTCCGCCAGGATGCGTCCGTTCATGCCGGGAAGAATCACGTCGGTAATCAGCAGATCGATTTTCCCAGCGTGAGTCTCCGCCTTGTGAAGCCCTTCCGCGGGAGTTGCGGCCAGGAGCACGTTATAACCACTTTGTTCAAGCATGGTGTGAACCACTCGCCCGAGCAGTGCCTGATCTTCCACAAGGAGAATCGTCTCCTTCCCGCTTGAGCGGGGCTTTGCCTGCGGCGTTTTGTGCCGAGGCTTTTCCCCTTCGTTGGTCGCCGGAAGGTACACGCTAAACGTAGAGCCCTTTCCGGGAGAGCTGTCGACTTCCACGCTTCCTCCCGATTGCGTCTTACTGGGCTCCAATATCTCACCTCGAAAGCGCCGCCTTCGGATACGGGCTTGCGGATGTCGTACTTTTGCACCGGCATGGGATCCGAGACGCGATGGAGAAGAACCCGGTTCAATGAGGCGC